>Ga0214472_10009211_pt1 | contig 10297 bp, 8 predicted proteins | sample RVTome_6_FD_207662 | JGI IMG/M metagenome (GOLD analysis project Ga0214472, IMG submission 207662) | Soil microbial communities from uranium-contaminated site in the Upper Colorado River Basin, Wyoming, United States - RVT140D175 | ecosystem: Environmental > Terrestrial > Soil > Contaminated >...
TCATCAGCTGCTTGCCTGACGGACTTCCAAACTAGGGCCAATCACTTGCGGGTCGTAGCAAGCGCGTTGAGCCGCGAGAAGATGACTCTCAGTCTCTCTAGCCAACGGTGTCGTGCAAGCTTCCACACTTGAAGGGCCGCGTCTACGATGATCTTGCCGCCCATTTTGGATTCCCCGGAAAACCTGTCCGTAAAGACGATGGGAACCTCCTTGACCTTGAAGCCCGTCGCGATGCTCCGGTACTTCATTTCCGCCAGAAACGCGTAGCCGTCGGCGTGGCCGGTAGACAAGATCCCGTTCAGAACCTCACGAGTGTAGACCTTGAAACCGGCGGTCCAGTCTTTGATGGCGAAACCGAGTAGAAGCCGCGCATACCAGTTGCCTCCCTTGCTGAGTATACGCCTGGCTAAGGACCAATTGACGATCTTACCGCCACGCGCATAGCGCGAGCCGATGACGAGGTCCACACCGTCTTGCTGCAACTCGTTCAGCAGGCGGGGCACGTCTTTCGGATCGTGGGAAAAGTCACAGTCCATCTGAACGATGTACGAGTAATGCTTCTGAAGGGCGTGTCGAAAACCCACAAGGTACGCCGAGCCCAAGCCTTCCTTCTTCTTCCGATGGATGACACTTATGGCAGGGTTCGCGTCAGCGAGCCGATCGGCCACCGCCCCGGTTCCATCCGGGGAGTTGTCGTCGACAATGAGCACGTGAAGTCCGTGAATCGAAGAGAGGACCGCGCCAACCAGAGGCTCGAGGTTATCGACCTCGTTGTAGGTGGGTATGACGACGAGTGTGTTTTTCGCACTCGAGACCGAATGCATCATGGGGAGAGATTAAGGATAGCACGCACGCAACGCGGGCATTCTAGCAGAAAACACTACGCAGGATCTAACACGAGGTTTGTGATAGCCTTTGCCTCGTGATTGGTTGCTTTGCGGGCGGGCAACTCTCTGAACTCTCCTGCGGATCTCGATGATCTTTCGCCTTCCAAACGGCATCCTCAGTCTCCTCACCCTCCTGCTACTCTCCGTCGGGTGCGGTGAGGGGCCGGAGATGGACGGCGCCACAGCCCCAGCGGCCGAAGCCGATCCAGGCGAAGCGAGGAAGTTGCGCTCCTTGGGCTATGTCGGCACCGCTCCGCCGCTTCCGTCCGATGCCAAGGTCGGCGTGCTCTCGTCGGATCCCCAACGATGGCAACCCGGACTGAACTTCTTCACCAACGCTCACTTTTGCTCGGCGCAGCTGATGGACATGAACGGCGAGATCTTACACGCCTGGTCCTACGAGCCCTGTTTCCGCTGGGAAAACGCGGTTCTGAGTCCACAGGGCGATCTGCTGGTTGCGGGTCGCAAGCCCTACGAGAAGAATCCGGACGCGGCGCGAAAAGCGCACTACCTCTTGCGGATGGATTGGAACGGCGACGTCCTCTGGCAGAGGCAGATGACTGCGCACCACGACGTGGACGTGAGCCCGGACGGTAAGATTTTGACGCTGACCTACGCGCATCGGCTGATTCCCGAAGTGCATCCGAGGGTTCCGATTCGCGACGACAAGCTGAACTTGCTCGACGCCGACGGAGAAGTCGTCGAGCAGTTGTCCCTATGGGATCTCCTCCAGAGCTCGCCCGATCGGATCAAACTGCAGAGTAACCGAGTGCGCAGATTCGAGGGGGCCCGGGAGATCAACGCGCTGCACAGCAATTCGATCGAGTGGTTGCGCCACGCCGAGCTCGTCGGTAGCCAACCGTTCTACCGCCCGAGCTCGGTCCTGGTGTGCATTCGCAACCAGAGCACGCTCGTCATCATCGACTGGGACACGAAGGAGCTGCTCTGGGCCTGGGGACGGGGGGTCCTACGGGGCCCGCATGACGCAACCGTGTTGCCCAACGGCAACATCCTGGTTTTCGACAATGGCAGGGGAGGGCGGAACTGGTCGCGGGTGGTCGAGGTCGATCCGGCGCGTGGGGAGCTCGTCTGGGAGTACCGGGCGAAGGATCCGTACTCGTTCTACACGGGAACCCGCGGCGCGAACCAGCGCATGACCAACGGCAACACGCTGATCACGGAGTCGGATACCGGACGCGCCTTCGAGGTCACCGCTGACGGCGAGATCGTCTGGGAGTTCCTGAACTCCAACCTGACGGACAAGCGCGAGCCGAGCGTGATCGTGCGTATGCGTCGTTACGACGGAGTAGAGTACGAGGCGCTGGCCCGCCGCGTCGCCTCGGGCCAGCTCCTGAACCGAGTCGATTGAGCCGCAACGTCAGTCCTTCTCTCCGACTAACAGAAAATACGCCCCGTTGTCGCGTCCCGGCCGAGCGCGCACGATTCGAAAGTCGTCGGCGAAGAAGTAACGTGCGCGGATCTCCCCGGGCTCGGTCACCCGTATCGGCAAGTCGAGCGGTCGGCCGGCGGCACGATCCCCGTCGATCCGTGCGCGCAGCGTTTCCATCTGGGACTGATGCTGCATGTACCGAAGCGGCATGGCCACGCGGTACCCACCAACGGCGATGAGAGCACCGAGGAAGAGCAGGCCCGCCGGTCGGACGAAGCGAGGCCCGCTGGCGCGCCAGAGGAGCACCAGCACCGTGGTGACAACGAGCACCACCAACGGAACGCCGAGCGCCGGCCCGAGGCCTGCGATCTCGCGCCAGGATAGGAGGTGCCCCGGCAACGTCATGGCTCGCACGGCGAATGGATTGAAATCGCCGACGCGGAGCCCAACGGCAAACCCGGCTACCAGGGCGATCGGGCCCACCAACCACGCGCTGCGCTTCTCCGCCACGACGCGCTGGAGCCAGATCGCGACCAGCCCCGAGGCGAACGGATACAGGGGAATGATGTACCAGGGAAAGAACTTCGCCACGAGGATGAAGAAGACGCAGACGGCCGCCAGGTAGAGAAGAAGGAGCTGCACCCCAGTGCCCACCCCGCGCTTCCAACCGGTCGCGATCAGGCCGGCGATCGAGACGGGGTATAGGAGTGCGTACGGGAACGCCCCAAAGATCAGTGTGTGCGCGTAGGAGATCGCATTCCCGCTGATGCCTAGATCAGTCTGCGGTGCATCCCCGGACGCCTGGTTGCTCATTTTCGCCAAGACCAGCCGGGCCTCCCCGCCGAGGCCGAGATAATGAAGCAGGTGCCAGGCGAGCCCCAATACGACGAGCGTACCGCTCGCTGCCCATTCCAGAAAGCGCCGCCATCCGGGCCGGGCCAGCGCAAAATAAGCGAGCTCCGCGGCCACCGGCACGACCAGGAGCGGGAGCTTCACATTTGCGAGCGCGATGAGACACAGGTGGTGCGGCAGGAAGCTCCTCCCCGTCTCCATAGCGCGCAGGAACAGGTAGGCGGCGAGCGTGAGCAAGAAGCAGACGATCGGCTCCAGCTCTCCGGTGCGGGCCGAGTGCAGGTACAGGAACTGGAACGTCGTCAGCTGGACGAGCCCCGCCACCAGGCCCGCGTGCGCGCCCGAGATGTGCGCGACGAGCTTGAAAGTCATCAGTACCGATAGCACCGCGAAGCTGGCGGAGAGCAGCCTCATCGTCCAATTGCTGTCGCCGAAAAGCATGATCAGCACGGCTCGCGCCCAGTACTGAAGGGGCGCGTTCAGGAACGTGTCGTACACGCGATGCTCGCCGGTGAACTCCAGCCGCCACCAGTTTCCCGTTCTCACCATGTGCCGGGCCACGTAGTGGTAGAAGGCCTCGTCGCCGTTGACCACACTGTAGGTGCCGAGTCGGAAGAAGATGAGCGGGATCGACAGCGCGGCCAGGAGGGCGGCTGCCTGGCGCGGTCCGAGCCCGCTGCTCATCTACCTCAGAGCTCGACGGAGTGCGGCTAGAGACTCAGCCCGCCTTCGCAATGCCACAAGATAGATCTCGGACTCCTGGCGCGCCTTCTCCAGGTCGTCCTTGTCGAGCGCGAAGCGGATGCCGGGAAGAGTGCTCCCCGAGACACCTTCGTCCAGCGTGTCTCCACTAAAGAGGTTGCGCGACGCGTAGTGGGAGATTTCGGCCGGGCGTAAGAAGTCGCGGGAGGCGAGATAGTAAGGTCTGGCCAATGCGTTCATGTCGCGACCGGCCGCGAGGGCCTCGGTGAGCTCGCCTTCCAAAGAGCGTGCCTCGGCGTCCCATCGCTCGATGAGCTCCTTCGCCTCGGCAATGCCGGGGACTTCTTGTCCGCGGCCTGCCGCGATGGCCTCGAGATCGCGGTAAGCCATGCGCCAGTAGTCCGCCTCCGTCACGTAGTCGAGGGGCGGCACGTCTGCGTTGGCCAGCCGCAACGCCACTCGCCCCTGCAGTGAAGCCATCAAAGCGTGATAGACGAATTCCGGATCGACGACCGTCTTCATCCAGTGAAAGTTCTCGTAGATGGAGTGGTACATCCCGTAATCGGCGCCGTAGTACATATCCGAAGAGGGAAGGGCGAGGTGATTGAAGAATGGAGCCGCGTCATCATAGGGTGCCTCGAAGACATAGGGCCGTTCCAACTCCCGTTCTGGATCGAAGAACTCGCCCCAACCATCGACACCCGGCACCCGACGAAACTGATTCTGGAGATCGCGCCAGGCTTCGAAGAGGCTCTTGCCGGTCCGTGGATCCTTTATGTCCCTCGCGACGTCGCGGAAGAGTCGATGGAGCACCGGGTGTGCGGCGACACTGAGAGGCCTTTCGGTATTGAAGACCGCGGAGTCCATGTTGATGTAGGCCACCGCTTTTTCGAGGAGCTCTTCGCTGTGCTCTTCTACCCACTCGGTGCTGCCACCGAGCAGCATCTCCTCGGCGTCCCAGAAGGCCACGACGAGAGTGCGCCGAGGCCGATGTCCTTCACGCGCTAGCTCACCCAAACTGCGGCAGAGCTCCAAGAGCGCGGCGGTGCCGCTCGAAGGATCGCCGGCCCCGAAGATCCAGGCGTCGTGATGATTGCCGAGACCAACCCATTGATCAGGAGCCGTCTCTCCCGGTAGGCGACCGATGACGTTCCACATCGGACGGTCGCGGTTGTCCATTTGCGCCTGAACGCGGAGCTTGGCCGGGCCGGGACCGATGCGATAGGTCAGGGGCAGCGCTCCCTGCCAGTCGAGGGGTGCCGGCGGTCCGGCAATATGGCGCAGCAGAGTCTCGGCGCTTCGAGAAGAGATCGGCACCACCGGGATACCCGGCAGCTTCACTTCCTCGAGCGACAGCCGACGGGCTCCTGGAACGGAGGCCCAACCTGGACTCAAGGGGTCGCCGGCATAAGGAAGGAACTCGACCGAGCGCCGCATGATCGCTCCGGGAGGGCGCCAGTTTCCCTTGGGATAGACGTCGCCGAAGGGGAATCCGTCCTGCTCGGGATCGGCATAGAGCAAGACCGCCGACGCTCCGAAACGCTCGGCGTTCGCCACCTTGCGTCCCTCGCCTGTATCGTAGTACCGAAGCAAGACGATCTTGCCGTGGAAATCCACTCCCATCTCCTCGAGCGCTTCGAAGTCTTCCACGGATCCGTGATGGGCGTAGACGACTTGAGCAGTGACGTCTCCGGAAGCCGAGTAGCCGTTCCATCCCGGATGCTCGCCGACGTGGGCGGTGAAGGGGTCGCCCTCGATTCGGTCTTCGGTTGTTGGGATCGTCTCTCGGGTCGGCTCCAGCATGTCGATGGCGACGGAGACAGGAGCCGGTAGATACGCGTCGTAGCGCACGAGCTCGGTCTCGAAACCGTATTCACGGAGCCGCTCCAGGAGATAGTCGGCGGTGATTCGCGCACCCTCGGTGCCGGTCCGGTGTGGCCGGCTGGTCAGCCAGCGAAGATGCTCTTCAATCCGCGCCGGAGCGATCTTCTCTTGTAGGATGGATTCGATCTCATCTTGACGGCGAGAGGCATCTGGGGAGAAGCCGAAGTGTAGGGTTGCCGGCGGCGTCTGCGCGGCCAAACCAGTAACAAAGGCGACGGCCAGAGTTGCTTTTCCGAAGCTTCGCGACCACATGATCATTGGGATCGGCTCAACGTCGAAGCGTGAGGAAGCCCTCGGTCCCGTCCAAGACGAGCCTTACATCAAGGTTCTCTTGGCGGAGCGTTCCGAATGCGAACATCGTGTAGACCGCGTTTCTCGCCAGCCCGTAGGGAATGACTGGCACGACGGGCTCACTCGTTCCCGTACGGCGCACCTCTAAAGGGTGGTTGCCGGCCTCGAGATTCCTATAGGGCGCCTCTTCGAGGTACTCGACACGACGGACGAGCGGCGTGCGGCGGTTCTGCCATAAGTCGAGAGGGGCCGGGAAATCGGACATCGCGTTGATGAGGCGTATTTTCCCACCCTCCCCGCTCGGCGCCGGATCGTCTGGAATGGCGGCCACCCTAAGCGTACGGAGGTCTGCCAGACCGGCAGCAACGACCGTCAACGCGTCTCCCGGCCCGACGCCGAACATCGTGTCGAGCTCCACGGTGCGTGGATCGACGGCCGACTTCCGCGGGGGCACGAAGGTGATGCGATGCGAGCCCGGCTCGATGTGCTCGTAGCTCGTGACCTGCGCGTAGCCGAGCCGTTCGCGGAAGACTCTTCCGTCGAGGCGGACCCCGGCTTCGTCGAGGTCGGCGCTCAAGTTCGCGAGCCGGAGCCAAGGTCCGCCATTGGGAGATGTCGTCGACGCGGTAGGGCCCGTCACGTTGGGCGCGTCGTCGCCGCAACCGGCTAAAACGGCGATGCAGCACAGGCTTATGAGGACCAAACGCTGCCCCGCCATGTTGCCGATTATATCCCCAGGCCCCCTGTCCCACTCGAGAGACGTGCCGGGTCGGCTTCCGTCGGGCTCCGTCCGAGTAGGGCGCCACTAGTATCTTACCGACAATTTGATTGCAATATCCTCTTTAAAGCAGTAGAGTCCCCTCGGGCAATCGGAAAGATCGGTTGCAGGTGACCCAAAAGACTTCACCTCGTTGCGGCCAAGGTTGGAACCAAACGGTTTCCGGCGGCCAACCCCAGAATCACACACAATCCGAAGGTCCTGAATTTCCAGGATCGGTTTCCCGTTTGCCCCAGCGTGTCTGCCCACGAGCAGACGAAGGAGAGTTGTTATGAGAAGGTTCGGTTTCGTTTTGGCAGTCATGCTAGCGGGCGGCGTTATCTTCGCCCAGCAGGCGCCATTGACGCCGGAGCAGCAGGCGGCGCGTGATAAACAAACGGCTCTCGAGAAGGCCACACCGCAGCTCCAAATCACTGAGGAAGTCCTCAAGTTAGTCATACCCGGCCATACCATCGGGGAAGCGACCGGCGTGGCCAAGAATTCCAAGGGTCACTTGTTCGTGTTCACCCGGAGCGGAGAATCAGGCATTGCGTTGGGCGGCACCGCGTCCCAGCTCTATGAGTTCGATCCGACGCTGAAGTTCGTCAAGCAGTGGGGCGAGGATAACTACGCTTCGTCCTTCGCTCACACCGTCCGCATCGACAAGTACGACAATGTATGGATGACGGACGAAGGCTCGAATATGGTTGTGAAGTTCAATCCGGACGGCACGGTGGCGATGGTGCTAGGGAGAAAGCCGGAAGCCATCGGCTGGCTCGAGACTCACATAGAACGCGGTGAGCTGCAGCGCTACAATGAGCGCTACCCGGTCGGCAACATGGGGACTTTCAACCGACCCACCGACGTGACCTTTGATACTCAGGACAACATCTTCGTGTCCGACGGCTATGGCAACTCGCGGGTAGCGAAGATCGACAAGAACGGGAATTGGGTGAAGGTGGTCGGCACCCGAGGCTCCGGCAACCTACAGTTCTCCACCCCGCATGGCATTGGCTCCGACGCCAGAGGCAATATCTACGTGGCGGATCGCGGCAATCGTCGTGTTCAGGTCTTCGATTCCGATCTGAACCACCTCCGAAACATCGAGACCGTGGCCGCGCCGTGGACCGTCTGTGTCTCGCCGGGCGAGCCGCAGTATCTCTTCAGCGGAGACGGGACCGGCAAGCTCTACAAGACGGATCTGGAAGGGAATCTACTCGGCTGGGCCCAGACTAGCCTGAACCATGGTCAGACTGGGTGTCTGATTCACACGCTCCACTGCGAATCGGCAACGGTCCTTTATAAGGGTGACTGCTCGACTTGGACCGTGGAGAAGATCACGATCAACGGCGGCGGCGTCTCGGACGCGGCCCGCTAAGACGCGCGAAGATTACTGGCGCGAAACGGCGCTCGGCGGCTTCGGCTGCCGGGCGCCTTTCATTTTCCTCTCCGGCCCCACCGCCAAGCCAGAAATGCGGCCGCGACCGCCATCCCGGTCAGCACCTGCCGCTCCGTCGACGGATCGAGCGGATCGCTGGCGACTTTGAGCTCGAGCCGCCTTCGCGTCCATCGGCCTTTGAGGTAAAGCGCGTCGTACTGCTGCGTCTGCAGATCGTGTAGATACACTGCGTCGGGATTATCTCCCATCCCCAGGGGCAGAGGGTCGGGCAGGATGGGTAGCTCGTCCCAAGGATCCACCGCCCAGTTCACGAATTTGACTGCGAGGCTCTTGTTGTCACGCGGAGGCCATAGGAACACGATGACGAGGGCCACGATGAGGAGGAACCACCACTGGGTGTTGTTCAGTCGCATCTGTCAAGACCGGAATAGGGAGCTCTTCCTCCGCAGAAGCTCAACGTTGTGATGCCTCGGCCACGGCACGCTCCAGGTCTTCCTTGAAGCGCGGATTGACCCGGAATCCTAACTCCTCCGCGGCATTCATTTCACTCTGCGCTTCCTCCAGCCGGCCCGCGATCAAGCAGATGACCGCCAGGTTGTTGTGGGCCTCGCCCAATTTCGGGTTGACCCGGACGGCTTCCCGGTACTCCCGTTCGGCGCCCTCGAAATTTCCCGAACGGAAGTAGGCGCTACCAAGAGCGAGCGAGACCTCGGCGGGGGCCACTGGAGCCGTGCCTCCTCGGCTCCGCTCGTTCTCGAGCTGACGGAGACGGCTCTCCAGGTTCAGGATCGTATTCTGTGCGCTCGCGGTCTTGACGGTTCCGCTCTTGATGAGTCGCATGGATTCCTTGAGCTCGCGGATCTCTTCCTCCCGCCGTTGATCGGCGAGAGCGCTGTTCGATTGCTGGAGCCCGATCAGTTTTTTGTGTGTCTCGCGGCAGTCGAGAAAGGCCTGGACCGCTTCCGGGTAGCGGCGGCCGCTCATCCGAGCCTGGCCCAAGCCGTAGTAGGCCATGGCGAGCAGCGGATCGAGCTCGACGGCGGTGCTGAACTCCCGCTCCGCTTCATCCCAGGATTCTTCGGTCAACTTCTCGATCCCTAGGCGGAAGTGCTCGCGAGCTTCATCCCGGGCTCGCTGCGTGGTGACATCCGCGCTAGGCGTTCCAATCTGAAGCGCTGAGAGCGCCAGGGCCATTAGGGTCAATGCGGGAAGGGTTGGCATGTTTCGTCTCCCATCCTGGGCGGCTGGTTTCGCTCGGGGTGGGACCGCCCACCGTGCGGACACATTGCCATAGACTAGCTGTGGAATCAACGGAGCCAGAATCGCGGCTCTTCTTGACCAACCATACAAAGGGACAGCCATCCGCCAGACCGCATCCGGCTCCTTTGCCGGGGCTCAACAGAGCAGCACGGTTGTTGGCCGATGTTTACCTCGCGGAGGGCTTGAGGCGAATGCTGACACACCCCGGACACGGGTGGAACTCCACTTGCCGCTCTTGCTACACTCCTATTTCCGTTCTTGTCGATTCTCATGCCCAACAAGTCTGGCGGCGAGGCACTGACCGGTCGACGGCTGGGGCCGTACCGGATCCTGTCGCGTCTCGGGGCCGGTGGCATGGGCGAGGTCTATCTGGCGCGCGACACGAAGCTCGGGCGCGACGTCGCGCTCAAGATTCTGCCCGCTGCGTTTGCCCAGGATCCCCATCGGCTCGCTCGCCTACAGCGCGAAGCGCGAGTCCTGGCCTCGCTCAATCACCAGCACATCGCGGTCATCCACGGCCTCGAGGAAGACGAGGGAATGACGGGTCTGGTGTTGGAGCTTGTCGAGGGCCCGACGCTGGCGGAGCGCCTCGACGCCGGTCCGCTGCCCGTGCGCGACACCCTGCCCATCGCCTGCCAGATTGCCGATGCACTCTCCACCGCCCATCGGAAAGGCATCGTCCATCGGGACCTCAAGCCGGCCAACATCAAGATCACGCCCCAGGGCTCCGTGAAGGTATTGGACTTCGGACTCGCCAAGATCTTGGTTGGCGAGACTGCGGCTGCCGATTCATCGCAGACGCCCACGGGTTCCGTGGCTAGAACGCGGGAGGGCAGAATTCTCGGCACGGTGGGCTACATGAGCCCGGAGCAGGC
>Ga0214472_10009212_pt1 | contig 10297 bp, 11 predicted proteins | sample RVTome_6_FD_207662 | JGI IMG/M metagenome (GOLD analysis project Ga0214472, IMG submission 207662) | Soil microbial communities from uranium-contaminated site in the Upper Colorado River Basin, Wyoming, United States - RVT140D175 | ecosystem: Environmental > Terrestrial > Soil > Contaminated >...
AATAGCCCGAGTTCTCGAAGGCGGCCTCTATAGGGGGGTTTTGGCGGGGACGCAAGGCGAATGTCCGTGGGGAAATGCGGGGACAGTTTACTTAATTCGCACCCGAAGCCACAGCGCGCAGCTGCCCTGAGAACGAATCAAGTAAACTGTCCCCGTATTTCCCCCGGCAAGCGGCGCGGAGGGCCGAAGGCCCGACAGGGGCCCGGTACGAAATCACCGTCTGTGTGTTGTTTTCGGCATCGGTCCACTCATAGGCGATGGCATAGAAGCCGGCGGCTTCGGAGCCCTCGGGCAATGGAACGTTTAGTACCGTGGCGGTTCCGATTTGCTTGCCAGCTTCCCCGAGGCCATCCGCGTCGTTCCCATTGGCGTCCGTTGGCCCCTCTCCGTCAGCGATCCCAGCGTCGTATCCGCGATTGTAGGCGTCCATCGCAAGAATGGCTAAGAACAGGTCATTTGAAATGGCCATCGTCTACCTCCGTATGAAGCTGCCCTGACGGAGCTTTGCTTCGAATGAGAAGTCCTTGGGGTCAATTTTGGGTAGTACCGGCGTTTCCGGATATTCTCCCAACCACCCCAGCACCTGCTCGACCTTGCCGGTCGTCACCTTCTCGCCGGTGATCTCGATGCTGATCGATTTCAGCGCGACGCCGGGGCCGAAGCTCGCGGCTAGGTCGTCCGGGTCGACGCGCCGCACGGTCTTGGGGTCATCGATGTCGGCGAAGGTGACAAGGAGAGGGTAGAGCTTCTTCGGCATCTCGCGGCGGATACGCAGCTTTGCCAGCCACTTGAGCCAGACTTCCATGTCCGGGTGAGTGATCGGTAGCCCGTTGAGACCAATTTCCGGCGCGAATACCTGCTGGGCCAGCATTGCGCCCATCGAGCAGCGCAAACAGGTATCTACCCGGCGCCATTCCAGCACCACCGCCTCGCCGGAAAGATCGGCATAGCCGCGCCCGCCCGGCTGGCCGAGCACCAATTTCTGGTCGCCCTGCACCACCCCCACGACCGAGGATGCCGAGCGCAGGCCGGCCGGCGTTTCGACCTCGACCGCCATCTTCTGGCGATAGGATTCGCGAACCGACAGGTTGACGTAGAAATACCAGCCGATCCCCAGCGCCAGCAGCGCAAGCGCCGCCAGGAGCACGGTCTTGATCGCCTTGCCGATCATGCGGCGATCCCGAAGGCAGAAAGCAAGGCATTGCAACGCGGCATCTCATTGCCGCCCAGGTGCCCAGACGGCATGGGATTGCGCTCCAGCGGGCAATCACAATGCCGCCAGCGCAGAGCGGATGGCCCATGGCTTGGTTCGCATCGACTGTCGATCTTTCCCCGTCCGGCGCCCGCCGCCGCCATCGCCGCCCTCCGAAATCGCACCCGCCGCGGTGGCGGCGATGAAGATTCGCTGACCCTTACCCTTCATGATTGCAACCCCTCGATGAAGGAAAGGTGAAACTCCCGCCGCCAAATGGATGTATGGCCGTGAACCCGCTCCACCGTCATGATGCGCTTCCCGAGTTCGCCGAAGGGCGAACCGCGAGGGACGCCGCGCCCGGGCAGGCGCTTGCGGCTCACAATCCAGCCGTCCGCGCCCTTGCCTTCAGGAAATCGGCCTTATGTGTTATGGCGGCCCGAGGAGCGTTCGATCATGCAGATCCAATGCGCCGCAAAACCCGCAGGCGGTGACACGCTTACGTTGCCGCGCGTCAAGCGGAAGCCGAAGACGCAGCGGCCGCGCCTGCACAAGGTCATCCTGATCAACGACGACTTCACCCCGCGCGAATTCGTCGTCACGGTGCTGAAGGGGGTCTTCAAGATGACCGAGGACCAGGCCTACAAGGTGATGATCACCGCGCACCGCCGCGGCGCCTGCGTGGTCGCCGTGTTCACCAGGGACGTCGCCGAGACCAAGGCGACGCAAGCGACCGAGGCCGGCCGCCGGAAGGGCTATCCGCTGCTGTTTACGACCGAGCCGGAGGAGTAGGGGCCAAATCCTCGCCTCGCGCGGGCTCGCCGCCGGGGACGCGGCCCGATCGAAAGCGCAAGTTGAGGGTTCCCTCGACGTGTTCTGCTGCTAGAAGGCGGCTTATGAGACCGGCTGCCAGAAATGTCCGCGCGACCGGCGCCATCTGCGCGGTGTTGGCGCTGTCGCTTTCCGGCTGCCTGCAGGACGGCGAAAGCACCAATGACGGGCAGGGCGCCAGTTCGCCACTTGCCGTCCTTGCCTCCGCCAAGAACGAGGAAGGCGCCAAGGCTTCGGTGGTCTACCCCACGCCCGGCCCGATCGGAGAATTCCTCGAACGCGCGTTCCGTTATCGTCCGTTCCTGGATGTGGGCGATGGCGGCCGCTACCTGCATATCCCCTATGACGAGCTCGTTGACATCAACAAGCGCGACGAGGTCCCGGTCCGCAAGGTCAGGTCGTATTGGGTCCGCAAATTGCCGAAAGGCGCCGAAACCGAAGGCGCCTACTCGGCCGGCGGACGCACGCTTGCCTACCGCGCCGTCGGCGCGCTTCAGGGCGGTTCGAAATTCACCGTCATCTACGTGCACGGCAAGGGCGGCAACAAGGATTGGGGCTTCGACGACGAACGTTTCGGCGGCAATTTCAACCGGCTGAAGAACCTCGTGCTGAAATCCGGCGGCGCCTATGTCAGCCCGGACTTCACCGATTTCGAAGGCGACGGCTTTGCCGACATCAAGGCGCTGGTCGCCAAATACCGGCCGCTGACTTCCGGCAGGCTCGTCGTCGCCTGCGGTTCGCTCGGCAACATGCACTGCTGGCAAATCGCGCGCGATCCCCAGACCGCCCGCCAGGTCGACGGGCTGATCGTGCTCGCCGGCTTTCCCGACGAGCGCTTCCTCACCACCGCAGTAGCCCGCGGCAAGGCCGGCTGGATTCCACTGGTGATCGGTCACGGCTCCTGGGATCCGGACTACGACTACAAGCCGACGCTGGAACTATACCGCTCGATCCGCGCCAAGGCGCCGAATTATCCGGTGCGTTACCTGCTGTTTGAAACCGGAAAACACGGCGCGCCGGTGCGCATGATCGACTGGCGCGACACGCTCAACTGGATCGCGGCGAACTGACGGCGGCCGCTACGCCGCTTGGGCGAGCACCGGCGTCTCGGCCGCCTTCGGCTTGACTCACCGGAGGCGAATGCGCAGTAACCCCGGCAAGTGATATCCGGCGGGTACGTGCGAATGACATTGGCGGTGACGTTTCCGGGCCAGGGCAGCCAGGCCGTCGGCATGGGCAAGGCGCTGGCCGATGCGCATGCGGAGTGCCGCGCGGTCTTCGCCGAGGTCGATGCCGCGCTCGGCGAAAAACTTTCCGCGATCATCTGGGAAGGCCCGGAAGAGCGCCTGACCCTGACCGCGAACGCCCAGCCGGCATTGATGGCGGTCTCGATTGCGGCCATGCGCGCGCTCGAATTGCGCGGCTTTATGCTGTCGCAAAAGGCGGCCTATGTCGCCGGTCACTCGCTCGGGGAATATTCCGCGCTTTGCGCCGCCGGCAGCCTGACGCTTGGCGACACCGCGCGCCTGCTGCGCATCCGCGGCAATGCGATGCAGGCGGCGGTCCCTGTCGGCCAAGGCGCCATGGCCGCCATCATCGGCCTGGAACAGGACCGTGTCGAAGCCGCCTGCGCCGAAGCCGGCGGCTGCCAGATCGCCAACGACAATGGCGGCGGCCAAGTGGTCATCTCCGGCACGAAGGAAGGGGTCGCCAGGGCCGGCGAACTGGCGTTGCAGAAGGGCGCAAAACGCGCGCTGCCGCTGCCCGTGTCCGCGCCGTTCCACAGCGTCCTGATGCGGCCTGCCGCCGACGTGATGGCCGAAGCACTGTCGAAAGTCGAAATTTCGCGGCCCGGCGTGCCGGTTGTTGCCAACGTCACCGCCCGGCCGATCGATACGCCCGAAGAAATCCGCGCCCGCCTCGTCGAGCAGGTAACCGGCAGGGTGCGCTGGCGCGAGACCGTCGAATGGCTCGTCGCGAACGGCGTGACGCATGTGCTGGAAGCCGGATCGGGCAAGGTGTTGAGCGGGTTGGCGCGCCGCATCGCGCGCGATCTTGCAACCGTCAATGTTGGCGCACCGGCAGACATCGAAGCGGCGCTTGCCGCGCTCGGCTGATGTCGGGCCGGAAGCGGACAATCCATCCGCGGCAATCGGAATGAACGGAGTTTGGCATGTTCTCGCTTGAAGGCAGGAAGGCGCTGGTCACCGGGGCCAGCGGAGGGCTCGGCGAAGCGATTGCAAGGGCTTTGCATGCGGCCGGCGCAACCGTGGCGCTGCACGGCACGCGCGAGGAAAAACTGGCGGCACTCGCCGGCGAACTTGGCGAGCGCGCCGTCGTCATGGCGGCCAACCTTTCCGACCGCGAGGCGGTCAAGGCGCTCGGCCAGCGCGCGGAGACCGAACTTGGCGGCGTCGACATCCTCGTCAACAATGCCGGCATCACCCGCGACGGCCTGTTCGTGCGCATGTCTGACAAGGACTGGGACGACGTCATCGAGGTCAACCTCGGTTCCGTCTTCCGGCTGACGCGGGAAATTACCTATCCGATGATGCGAAGGCGCTACGGGCGCATCGTCAACATCACCTCGGTGGTCGGCGTCACTGGAAATCCGGGGCAGGCCAACTACTGTGCCGCCAAGGCCGGCATGATCGGCTTTTCCAAGTCGCTAGCCCAGGAGATCGCGACGCGCGGCGTCACCGTCAACTGCGTCGCGCCGGGATTCATCGCCTCGGCGATGACCGACAAGCTGAACGAAAAGCAGAAGGAAGGGATCATGGCCGCGATCCCGATGAAGAAGATGGGCGAGGGCACGGACATCGCTGCCGCCGTGCGGTATCTGGCAAGCGCGGAAGCGGGCTATGTCACCGGCCAAACCCTGCACGTCAACGGCGGCATGGCGATGATCTGATCGCGCGGCCGGCCGGTTCGCCGTTGACCCGAAAATCGGAAAGCGTCTGGCGCGTCGCGGCTGCCGGAGCCGTCGCGATGGCGGTCGCCATGGGCGTCGGTCGTTTCGTCTATACGCCGATCCTGCCCGAAATGCTGGCGCAGGGCGCGGTCGACCCGGCCGGCGCCGGCTGGCTCGCCGGCGGCAACTTCCTCGGCTATCTGCTTGGCGCGATGGCGGCCGGCGGCCGGTTCTGGTTCGGCATGCGCCGCCCGATTTTCGCCTTTGCGCTCGCCGCGAGCGTGGCGACAACGCTCGCCATGGCCGTCTTCGACGCCTTCTGGGTCATGATGGCGCTCCGCTTCCTGTCCGGCCTCGCCAGCGCCTTCGCCATGATCTTCGTGTCCTCCATCGTGCTCGATTGGCTTGCCGGTCGCGGCCGGCCGGATCTGGCTTGGCTGCATTTCGGCGGCGTCGGCGTCGGCATCGCCGTTTCCGCCATTCTGGTCTCGATTGCCGCCGGCGTCGGCGCCGATTGGCAACAAAGATGGCTGGTCGCGGGCCTTGCCGCGCTGGCCGGGTGGCTGTTCAGCGTTTCCTCGATTCCCGCCCGAACCGCCTCGGCTGCGAACCCCGGCGCGGGAATTGAGCACGCCGCGCCGGCAATCGAATGGCGGCCGCTCGCCTTGCTGACGCTCAGCTACGGCCTGTTCGGCTTCGGCTATGTGATCACCGCGACCTTCCTCAACACGCTTGCTCGTTCGAGCCCGGCGCTGGCCAACGTGGAGCCGTATGTCTGGGCGGTCGTCGGCTTGTCGGCGGCGCCTTCGGTCATATTCTGGAACGCGATTGCCCGCCGAACCGGCGTGGCCTGGGCCTATGCGATCGCATGCCTGGCGGAGGCCGGGGGCATCGCCGCAAGCCTCCTGGTCCCGGCCGCCGCGACCCTGATTGCCTGTGCAGGCTTGCTGGGCGGCACTTTTATCGCGGTGACCGCGCTCGGCCTGCAGGAGGCGCGCAGGCTGGCGCCAGAGGCGGGCGCCGGGCCAATTGCCTGGATGACGGCGTCGTTCGGCCTTGGCCAGATGATCGGGCCGATCGTCGCCGGCCAGATGTTTCAGGCAACCGGCAAACTCGACGCTGCCTCCTGGCTTGCCGCAATCGTACTTGCCGCCGCCGCGCTAGCCGCTCTCGCCTCCCGGACGCGGCCGGTTTCCCGGAACTGACGGATTTGCGCCGGTCGCATCCAGCGCTGGCGTCCATCGGAGAAGTGTGATAGTCGGGCGCCGGTTTTCGAGGCAGCGCGGACTTTCAGCGAAGTTCGCCGCGAATCGCGGCGGGCTATCACGGGCGCGGGTGCCCCGGCGACAACGGTCGATCGCATCGTCATCATTGCGGATAGGCGGCTTGATCTGCGGATACGGCCCGGCTATCTACGGCGCAACTTTAGCACCTTTCGTCTGAGGACAGTAGAAATGAGCGATATCGCAGAACGCATCAAGAAAATCGTCATTCAGCATCTCGATGTCGATCCCGAGAAAGTAACCGAAAATGCCAGTTTCATTGACGATTTGGGTGCGGATTCGCTCGACAATGTCGAACTGGTAATGGCGTTCGAGGAAGAGTTCGGTGTCGAGATTCCGGACGATGCCGCCGAAACCATCCAGACGGTCGGCGACGCGGTACGCTTCGTTGAGAAAGCCACGGCCTGATTTCGCCGCGCGGCCTGTCGAAGCGCTCGCAATCCTGCGAAATATTCGCGATCGGCTGTCTCGGCCTGCCCGGGTGAGGCTAGTGGAGCGAATTTGACATTTGAGTCCCGGGTGCGGCAAGCTCGTCGTCAAATGTCAAATTCAAAAGCTCCACTAGAAACAAATACTTGCTAGTGGTCCTGCTGATTCCGACATTTGCACTCGGACTTGCCGCAAAAGGGATGCAAATGTCGCAATCGGACCACTAGTATGCGCCGGCAGTTTTCCACATGCGCCGCAATCTGACCTGACGTAAGGGGATTCGCTCTTGCTGAGACGCGTCGTCGTAACCGGTCTGGGAATGGTGACGCCGCTGGCTTGCGGCGTGGACGCCACCTGGAAACGGCTGGTCGCGGGCGGCAACGCCGCCGATCTTATCACCGGATTCGAAACCGGCGACCTCGCCGCAAAGATCGCCTGCCAGATTCCGTTCGGCGACGGCTCCGACGCCACCTTCAATCCCGACGACTGGATGGAGCCGAAGGAGCAGCGCAAGGTCGATCCGTTCATCATCTATGCGATGGCCGCGGCCAGGCAGGCACTGGACGATGCCGGCTGGCATCCGCAAACCGAAGACGACAAATGCGCCACCGGCACATTGATCGGTTCCGGCATTGGCGGCCTTACCGGCATCGCCGAGACGGCGCTGCTCCTCAAGGAGCGCGGTCCGCGCCGCGTCAGCCCGTTCTTCATTCCGGGCCGCCTTATCAACCTCGCTGCCGGCCAGGTCTCGATCCGGTTCGGCCTCAAGGGCCCCAACCATTCGGTTGTAACCGCCTGTTCGACCGGCGCGCACGCGATCGGCGATGCCTCGCGGATGATCATGCTCGGCGACGCCGACGTCATGGTCGCCGGCGGCACGGAATCGCCGATTTCGCGGATTTCGGTTGCCGGATTCGCGGCCTGCAAGGCGCTGTCGACGCGCAACGACGAACCGAAAAGAGCCTCGCGCCCCTACGATCGCGACCGTGACGGCTTCGTCATGGGCGAAGGCGCCGGCGTCGTCGTTTTGGAGGAAATCGAACACGCCCGCGCCCGCGGCGCGAAAATCTATGCCGAGGTGATCGGCTACGGGATGTCGGGCGACGCCTACCACATCACGGCGCCGGCCGAGGATGGCGACGGTGCATATCGCTGCATGCGCGCTGCGCTTCGCAATGCCAGGATCGACGCCTCCGAGATCGACTACGTCAACGCCCACGGCACCTCGACGATGGCTGACACGATCGAACTGGGCGCCGTCGAGCGCGTCTTGGGCAATGCCGCCTCCAAGACGGCGATGTCGTCGACCAAATCGGCGATCGGCCACCTTTTGGGCGCGGCCGGGGCAGTGGAGGCGATATTCTCGATCCTGGCGATACGCGACCAGGTCGCCCCGCCGACGCTCAATCTCGACAACCCCGAACGCGATACGCCGCTCGATCTGGTGCCGATGCAGGCCAGGCAGCGCCCGATTTCGGCCGCCCTTTCCAATTCCTTCGGCTTCGGCGGCACCAACGCCTCGCTGATTTTTCGCGCGGTTTGAAATATGGTTCGCGGGCCGAATCGATGGCCGCGTCTGTCGGGCGGCATCGGCAAAATGCCACATTCGCCGCATTAGATTTGCGCCGCGGCATAAATTCGGCTGAATCGTCGGCTTGAGGGCCAGCCGGCGACAGGACGAAGGGGTGAGCCGTTGAATATCGGAAATGGCGATAACGGTATGAATCGTCAGCGCGAATTCTCCGCCTATCGCCCGGGTGGAAGCGATGGTCGACCTATGCTAGCCGGAGACCGGATGGGAACCTTGCGAACACCGTCAGACGAACTGGAACCGGTCGCCGCACCGCAGCCGCCTTCGCGCTCGCGCCAGGCCAGGAACCGCCTGGTCGTGGCCCTGAACGCCATCGTCAGCCTGATGGTGTTCGTGGCGGTGCTTGCCTCTGGCGTTGTCTATTTCGGCAAGCAGCGCTTCGAGGAAGCCGGGCCTTTGCAGCAGTCGCGCAGCGTGATCGTGCGCGAGGGTTCCGCCCTCACCAGGATTGCCGAGCAGTTGCAGGCATCCGGGGTGATCGACAGCGACCTCATCTTTCGTGCCGGGGTGCGCGCCTACGGCGCCCAGAGCGCCATGAAGCCGGGAGAATACGCCTTCCAGCCAGGCGTCAGCATGTATGAGGTGATGGACGCGATCCGCAGCGGGCGCGGCGTCATCCATAAATTGACGTTTCCGGAGGGCATGACGACCAAGCAGATTTTCGACAAACTTGCTGCCGACGAAGTGCTTGTCGGCGAGTTGCCCAAGGATACCCCGGTGGAGGGAACCCTGTTTCCCGATACCTACCCGTTCCAGCGCGGAACCACGCGCGACGAGATCGTCAAGCAGATGATGCGCGCCAACCAGCGGATCGTCAGCGAGGTTTGGGAGAAGCGCGATCGCGATCTGCCGATCAAGGACCAGTTCGAATTTGTCACGCTCGCCTCGATCGTCGAAAAGGAAACCGGAAAGGCCGACGAACGTCCGCGTGTCGCCGCCGTGTTCCTCAATCGCCTGGAGAAGGGCATGCGCCTGCAATCGGACCCGACCATCCTTTACGGCCTGTTCGGAGGCGACGGAAGGCCGGCCGAACGGTCGATCCTGCAAAGCGATCTGGAAAGGCCGACGCCCTACAACACCTATCTGATCGACGGCCTGCCGCCGGGTCCGATCGCCAATCCCGGCAAGGCGGCGCTCGAGGCGGTCGCGAATCCAGCCCGCACCAACGACCTCTATTTTGTGGCGGACGGGACCGGCGGCCACGCTTTCGCCGAGACGCTCGAGGAACACAATGAGAATGTGAAGCGCTGGCGCATCGTCGAGCGACGCCTGCAGGAGGATGCGGCCAAAAAGGCCAGCGCGGCGGCATCCGAGGAAAACGGCGCCGACGATGTCGTGCAGCCGGACGTGGGCGGTTCACCGGATCAGGACGGCGAGCCGGAAGCTTCCCAGTAACGAATCGCGGGGCGCGCGCCACAAATTTCGGGCCGGAAGCGGGGGCTAGTGAAGCGAATTCGACATTCGATTTCCGCTCGCGGCCGGCTCGGTATCGAATGCCGGTTCCAAAGTTCCGCAAGAATCGACTATTGCTGGTGGTCCTTTGATTCCGACATTTGCCCGGAATCGCTGCCAGGGAATCGCTGCCAGGGAATGCAAATGCCGGAATCGGACCACTAGCGCATGAGCCTGCAAAGCATGACGGGTTTCGCCGCCGATGCCGGTCGGGTCGAACTCAGCTCGCATGTCGTGCGCTGGACCTGGGAATTGCGCTCCGTCAATTCGAAGGGTCTCGATATCCGCCTGCGCCTGCCGCCAGGATATGACCGTCTGGAACCGCCAATCCGCAAGCTCGTGCAGCAGCGCCTGTCGCGCGGTTCGGTTACCGCGACGCTGGCATTGGAAGACCGGGACGACGCTGCCGTGCCGGCGCTGAATCAGGCGGCGCTCGATGCCGTCATTGGCGCGGCCGCGCAGGTTCACGAACGCGTTGGCGGCGCGCCCGCGAGCGTCGATTCCATCCTTTCGGCAAAGGGCGTCCTGGAAATCGCCTCCGCCGAACTCGACGAGGCTTCGAAAGCCAGGCTGGACGAAGCAATCCTCGCGAGCCTGGAAAATGCAGT
>Ga0214472_10009213_pt1 | contig 10297 bp, 9 predicted proteins | sample RVTome_6_FD_207662 | JGI IMG/M metagenome (GOLD analysis project Ga0214472, IMG submission 207662) | Soil microbial communities from uranium-contaminated site in the Upper Colorado River Basin, Wyoming, United States - RVT140D175 | ecosystem: Environmental > Terrestrial > Soil > Contaminated >...
TGAGGTTAGCGGGAGCATGTCCATGCTCGAGGACGGCAGCCGCAAGATCACGGTAAAAGCAAGGGGGGCCGTAGAGCATGATCGAGCCCGCCAGCAAACTACGATCGAGCCGGATTTAGCTTTCAATCTGGATATCGGTGGTTGGAATGGAAGGGGCAATCAATCGGTTGCTGAGCGGCCGCAGCGCGCCCCGAAACTTTGCCCGACGCAGAGCAAGGTGACTAATAAGACTCTAGTCACCCTGCCCTGCGCCAAAAGGCAGTACTAACAACTAACAAAGGTTAACGCGCATCGATGGACTTAACACGAATGTCGCCACCGCCGCGATCGTCAAACTCAACTTTCACCTTGGTGCCAGCTTTGAGTAGGGAGGCTTTGTCCGCTGCATCGCTGCTTCTCACTTTGGCCTTTTGTTCCCAATCCTTGCCTTTGATCGTGACCATGCGCGAGCCCGCGTCAAAACCCTGAACCGTACCATTCTTGGTCTCCGCGAAGCTGACCGCCGGAATCAACATCAAGGCTAACACTAGCCCCATCAACTGCTTCTTGATCGTCATAAAGTTATTCACCTCCTTTCCATGCGTCGTAATTTTTTTCTATCCGAGCTTTTGACGCTCAACACTCGCTGGCATTCAAAAACTTCGGTTAGGATCTTTGCAGACGAGATTTATGCCAATGAGCGAGCTTAGAGTCAATAAGACTTTAGGTTGATTCTGTAACCGAAACTTCTCACTCCTTCTCTCTGCCATCGACCCTAAGCGAAGCCGCCTCCCGGGTGGGTTGTTAACTAACCCTAATGCCGTTGGTCTCCACCGCCAACGTGGAATCGACGAAAAAATACCCGCTGTCTTGGTTATCTGGGTTCGTCCAACGACCGACAAAAGCAACCGAGGCAAATTGTGCGCGGCGGTTGGGGAAAAATAATTGACGTGATTATTCGCGCTTAAACAAAAATTCTCACTCGGCAGCGCCAAGCATCTCTTGACTTGATTGTCTCGGCTTCGATATGGAGAATGCTACATCGCCGAAACTAGACCATCGAAGGTATGCCGCATAGGAGTTTTTTTAGGCCCGAGATAAGGAGAGCGAATTGGCTGTAACTGAAGACATCGTCGGTTTCGTCCATGAGGCTAGCTTCGATGCGCTGCCTGACGAAGTCGTTCTTAGAACTAAGACTTTAGTAATAGATACGCTTGGCACCATGCTGGCAGGCTCCGTCGAAGACGGCAGCCGGATCTTGCAGACCTATCTAAGGCGCTCGGAAAGTCGCAAAGACGCTACGGTGGTTGGCGCAGGGTTTAAGGCTTGCGGCACGGCCGCGGCGCTAGCCAACGCCGCGGCGGGACATGCCCTCGACTTCGATAGCATTCAACTTTCGCTCTGGCCGGGAACCGCCCACGGCATCCGCATCCACCCAACCACACCCGCCCTCGCCGCAGCCCTGGCTGTCGGCGAGCCGCGCCATATTAGCGGCAGAGACTTAATACTTGCCTGTGCCGTCGGCATCGAAGTCAGCTGCCGGGTCACCGAAGCGATTCCACCTGATAGCTACCAGGTCGCCTATCAATCGACAGCCACGATGGGCGGTTTAGGCGCCGCGGCCGCGGCCGCAAAAGTTCTTGGTTTGAACCGCGATCAGCTGATGCGCGCCATGGGCTTGGCCGCGACCATGGCCGGCGGCTTGCGCGAAAACTTCGGCACCATGACCAAACCGTTTCACTCCGGCCGCGCCGCCGAGGCTGGCGTCCTCGCCGCCGGATTGGCTCTCGATGGCTTCACGTCGGCGCCTCATATCCTCGAAGCGCATCGCGGCTTTTTCCTGGCCATGGGCGGCAAACACGACCCCGGGCAAATCTCGGGGAAATTGGGCACGCCGTACTTCATCATGGAGCCGGGTTTGCACATCAAGCGTTTTCCCTGCGCCATTCTCGTCCATCCGGCGATCACCATGATGATTGAAACCGCCAACGCGCATAGCCTCACGGCGGAAAACATCGCGCGCATCGAAGTCGGCGTCAGCGACGTCGTCACGTCTACGCTCAATCATCCTGAACCGAAAACCGGCTTAGAGGCAAAATTCAGCGTCGCCTTTCCGCTCGCCCATGCGCTGATCGAGCGCCGCTTGAGTTTAAACGATTTCACCGATGAGCGGGTCAATGATCCGAAGGTTCAGGGTTTGATGAAAAAGATGGTCGTCCGTACCGATCCGGCATTGCGGCAAGGCGAAGGCAACGAAGTCACGGCTAAGTTGATGATCGAATTGACCGGCGGTCAACGCCTCGAGCGCTTGGCTTCCCTGCAACGAGGCGAGCAGCAGCAGTGGATCAGCGCCAGCGAACTGGAACAAAAGTTTCGCCAGTGCGCCGCCCGGGTGCTGCCAGCCGATCGCGCCCAGAGAGCGTTCGATCTCGCCCTCGAACTCGACAGCGGAAAAAGCGTTCTGGACCTCATGGAGCTGGTCGGCTCCAAAGCATAGGAAAAACCATGGATAGCAAAATACAACGGCTGCTGCCGCGCTTTCGCTACGGTTTGATCAATCCACGGGCGCCGGGAAAAATCCAGCGCGGTCTCAGCTATCAGTTTTATCGCATCGTGCCGCCGGACGTGATGGAAGTCGTTACCGGGCTCGGGCTGGACGACTACGCACCCGAGGCCGTTGAAAGAGCTATCAGCAACTACTGGGATTGTGTGCATGCGCTGGCCCAAGAAAAAGTCGATGTCATCGTGCTCGGCGGCGTGCCTATTTCCGTGCGCCTGGGCCGGCCGCGACTTCGAGAGCTCCTCGCCGAGACCCAAGAAAAAACCGGCATCCCGACGGACGCGCCGCTCGAAGCGCTGATCGCCGCCATGCAACATCTCGGTTTTAAGAAAGTCGTCATCGGCAGCCGCTGGGGCGACAACGTCAATGAGGCGCTCATTCGCTACTTAAAAGAAGGCGCAGTGGAGGTCGTCGGCATGACCAAAAGAAATCAGAACGCGGTGGATGCCGCGGCGATGACTTTTGAGGAGGGCTTACAGACCTCCCTCGATGTCGGACGAGAAGCGGCGCGCTTAGCCCGTGACGCGGAAGCGGTCTTCATCCCGGGTGCCGCCGCCATGAGCCTGCATGCGATCTGTGCGGTCGAGGAAGAATTTGCCAAGCTAACCGTTACTAACTTAAGTCTGGAAGTGTGGCACAATTTGGTCCGCCCTGGAATCATCGCGCCGGTCCAAGGCTGGGGCCGCCTGCTCGCCCAAGAACCGTCGCCGGGCCTCTCAACAACGGCTGCGAAGCAGCGCTGAGAACGCCGCACACCCGTTGCGGGACGAGTCGCCAAACGAAAGTCTAGCAGATGAACCCGGATTCCGTAGTTGACGCCAATGGTTGCGCGCTCAGGGGCAGAGACCCATGGTCTTCACGACGGAGGGATTGCGCCGGGCTCAACGATCCGAATTGCACCTGCGTCATTCGGCACAAGCTTCGCAAAATCGCCGCTGCGCCAAGAGAATATCCCAGCGATTGCAACTCAATGCTGCGGCACGACGCTGACATGGACCGGGTCGGGCAAGCCTTCACCGCTAGCGGTTAGCAGCGCCTCGTCGACATGGTTCAAATCGAATTGATGGCTGCACATCGCGCCCAGCGGAAATTTGCCGGACGAGATCGTCCGCAGCGCCATCTCGACCGAATGGTAGCTATGGCCGCGGGCGGCTTTGACCGCCATGTATTTGAGCTTGATGATGCCCAACGGAAAATTGTCGATCGTTTGATTCATGTTGCCGGCGGCGATCACCAAGGTGCTGCGCTTCATGTTCAAGACATCCATCGCCGGCAGAATCGTATGCTCGGTGGCCGCCGCAACATCGATGGCGACATCCACGCCGCGCCCACCGGTGATCTCGCGCACGCGTTCGCGCAAATCTTCTTTTTCCACGTTGATCGTGTGGTCGGCGCCCAGTCGTTTAGCCAATTCGAGCCGGCTTGAGTCACGGGACAATCCGGACACGATAATGCAGGAGGCACCGGCTTCCTTGGAGGCGATCACGCAGCCAAGCCCCTGCTGTCCCGGACCCTCGACCAACACGCTCTTGCCCGGGCTCACGCCGCCTTCAACATAGGCCCACTGCCAGCCGTTGCCGAGGGGCAAGGCGAGGGCGGCCTGCTCGGCGGGCACATGGCTCGGCACTTTATGAAAAACCGAATTGGGATGGAGATAGAGATACTGGCTGAAGCCGCCCCACAGCGCCGGCGCAACCGTCAGCGGCGTCGAGCCATAGCGCGCCGCATCGGGCGTATTGTGAATATCGGTTTCATAGCACATACGGAAATCGCCGGCGCGGCAATACTCGCAGTGACCGCAGGGCAGATACTCCTCCAAGGCGACCCGGTCGCCCTCCTTCACGCCCCAGGTCCGCGACGCGATACGACCGACCTTGGCAATGTAACCGATATTCTCATGCCCCATGATATGCGGGCCGCCGCGCACCGGCCGCGGATAGGAGCGCACGTCGCTGCCGCAGATCCCGGCAGCCTCCACTTTGAGCAGCCCGCCGTCCTCCGGCACATCCGGCAGATCGAACTCGCGCACCTCGGTCTGCTTCGCCCCAATCTTGACCGCCGCAGTTACTTTCCCAGCCATGTGTCTAACCCTCTTTCCCGCATGCATCGTCGCACGCGAACTATCCCAAGATTAACAAAATGTTCCATTCGCCTGGAAGGACACAAAGAACACAAGGTTCGGGACATTGTCATTCCTCCACCTTCGTGTCCTGCGTGCTCTTCGTGGAAAAAAATCCCTTTCTACTTCGACAGCGGCGCCGCTCCCTTTGCTTGCGCTCCTACCAGCGCGCGATCAGTTTGTCCTTCGCCGCCTCTTGCCAGCGCGCGTCGCGCGGCAGTGTCACGTCGGCGGCGCGCAGATTGCGATAGCCGGAAGCATCGGCTCCCGGCGGCTCGATGCCGTTTTGCAGATCTTGCGCGGCATCGAGCAAACAGCGGCGAAATTGGATGATCGCTTTATCGGTCGTGCCAAGATGCTCGCGCGAGCGGTCGATGATCGGCCCCATGCTTTCTTGCACCGCCAGATCCTGAGTATTGAGGCCGCGAATTCCGGTAAAAGTTTTCGTACGCTGCAGCTCGCGGTCGATGAGCCAATCGTTAGCCCGGGTTTGATGGCGCACCACCCCTTCGCCGTTGGGGCCGCGCCCGGCGGAGGTCTCGCGCTTTAAGGCGAATTCCAGCGTTAACGGCTTGTCTTCTTCGACCGATAGCATCCAGTTAAAGATCATCGTGTTTTGATCATCCATCGGTACCCACATATGGCCTTGGATCATCGGCATGGCCTCACGTTTACCGCTCCCTCCGTAGTCCACTTGGTGCGAGCGGAACTGGTGAAACGGCAAGACGAACTGATAGATCCGCACATAGTTGCCGATTTCGCCGAGGTTACGGATGCCGGCGTAGCGAAATCCGTAATTGGTGCGTTCCACTTCCAGTTTCGGCGCGGTGTCGATGCGCTTGAAGTGACGCGCGTTGGACAAGTCGTTGTTGTGCAAAAACGAGGAATGAACCGTATCGATGCCGCCCTCGACGGCTTGAGCAAAGTTGGCAAACTCATGCGTCTTGGACACGTAGCGATATGGCTCCGGCGCCCGGCTCCACTCCATACCCGGCGACTCCGGCCGCTTATCCGCAGGTCCCATATAGGCCCAAATAACCCCGCCCTGATCGAGAGTAGGATAGGAGGTGATATGAATTTTATCCCTGAAATTGTTCTCCGCCGGCTCGTTGGGCATGTCGACGCAAGCGCCGTCGACGTCGAACTTCCAGCCGTGGTAAACGCAGCGCAGACCGCATTCCTCATTGCGCCCTAAGAACAAGGATGCCCGCCGATGCGGGCAAAATTCGTCGAGCAAGCCGACCCGTCCCTGGCTGTCGCGAAAGGCGACCAGCTCTTCGCCGAGCAGCTTGACCCGCACGGGCGGGCAATCCGAAGTCGGAATTTCGCTCGACAGCAGCGCCGGCATCCAGTAACGGCGCATCAATTCGCCCATCGGCGTGCCTGGGCCGACTTGGGTGAGAGTCTGGTTTTCTTCCCTTGATAACATCGGTTATTCCCTTTCCTTAATTGCGCGCCCGCCGGTTGCTCAGTGCGATCCCTACCTGATGCTGTTGCATCGGAGTCTGAGTGTCCCTTCGATGGACTCGGGACTTGCTTTGGGCGAGCAAACCTTGGTCATTTTTTGCCGAGCAATTTCTTGAAGTAACGCCAGTCCGGGTGCTCCCGGTCCGTCGACACTTGGGTTCTCCCGGGGCGGCTTTTCCAGCGCCGGGTGTACTCTTCCATGTCTTGCGCCGGGATCGGCTTCGGATCACCAATCGCATAGGCGAGGTAGTTCAAGCGGGCCAGTTCAAACAGATTGAGCGTGGTCAAGGTGACTTCTTCAACGCTCCCTCCCGCAGTGGTAATACCGTGGCCGATCAGCAGACAGACGTTCTTATTGCCCATGACTTTGATGAAATCCGCGCCCAACTCATCGTCGACGATGGTGACACTGCGCGGATAGAGTGGAATGCCTTCCAGCGCCAAGCGCAAACCCGGCGGGTTGTAGGCGGCATAGATCGGCAGCAGCGGCTTTTCACAGGCGGTCAAAGCGACCACCCAATCGGGGTGGGCATGGATGACGCTCATGACCTCGGGCCGAGCCCGGTACACCGCCAAGTGCATGGCGGTTTCATTGGGCGCGCCAAGCCCCTTGGGCGCCTGCAAAACTTTGCCGTGAATATCGATGGTGATGATGTCCTTTGCGCTGGTAAACTCCAGCGCCGCTTCGTTGGGGCCCTTGGATTTGATTAGGATCTTCTCGGTTCCCGGAATTCTCGCGCTGACATGACCGAAGGAGCCCCGGGTCACACCGCGGTCACCCATGATTCGGCATGAGAACATAACCTTTTGTCTGAGTTGCCGTATCACCGCACTTTCGCTTTGCTTTGCCATCTTGGTCCGGCTCACTTTCCTAAAGCTAAGACATTTTTAATATCGCAATTTGCGACCAGACGCCAATCCAGGTTACCGACCCTTGCCGACTTGGCGTTTGCTGTCGGTGATGGTATTGAAAGCGATCAGCCGATTGCGCGCGGGATCGCGGATAACACCCATAGGGTCCTTACCCCGTCGGACTTTGTCGATTTCTGCTTTGAGCATTTTGCGAAAAACTAAAATGCCTCGATCGGCCGAGGCCAGGTGCTCCTGGCTCCGGTCAAACACCGCACCGGCGGTTTCCCACGCCATGTAGTCCTGCGTCCAGACGCGGTCCATTTTATACCGGCCGTCCTCAGTCATGGCGGAAGGCGCATAATCCACCGGCGTTTCGTTTGAATGGGACACCAGGCCGCTGTCTTTGCCTTCGAGAAAGTAAATTTCAAAAAACAGCGTATGGGTGTCGTCGACGGGCACGCGGTATTGCAGGTAATGTTCCCGGCCGTGATGCTGGCGCAGCATGTTGGGAAAAACCAAGGGATGTTGATTGACCACCGCCAGCTGGCCGTTGCCGTTGGCAGCGAAGCGTTTTTTCATGATGCCGTACTCGAAGGGCTCGAACTCGTACTTTCTGATCTCGGCTTCGCCGTCGCCATGCACCGGCTTGCCTCTGCCAGGCCCATGCAGATAGTGAACGTGGGTCGGATCCACCGAGTTCTCCATGGGCTGCAGCCAATTGCAATTTAACTGCGGCAGGACCACAACGCGCCGGCTTCCATCGGTCCGGCTAAACACATCATAGCTGGGCAACAGAGGCACCGGCCGGGGCCCCATATAGGCAAAAACCAGTCCGGCAATAAGCCGCACCGGGTAAGCTGTCTGGTTGACCCGGTTCTTGTATGTGCTGTTCGATGGTTCGGCGGGTTGCTCGACGCATTTCCCCTCCGGACTGTAGAGCCAACCGTGATACGGGCAACGGATATTACAGCCTTCGATGCTACCGTAAGCCAACGATGCACCGCGATGGGCGCACCGTTCCGTCACCAAACCGCAACGGCCATCTTCGCCGCGGTAGAGCACCAAATCTTCGCCCAAGATGCGCAAGCGTTTGACGCTTTTTTCCTGCAGCTCGGCGGCCACGGCGATCGGGTGCCAGTAGCGCCGCAACAACTTTCCCGCCGGCGTTCCCGGCCCGACATGAGCCAGTTTCTCATTCTCTTTCTTGCTCAGCATGAGTGACCCTCCTGATTAAACGAAACTACTTGGCGGGCCGGCATTTAACCCCGCCGTTGTGCCCCCGCGCACGGTGGGGTTAACGATCGAGGTGTTTACGGCTTGACGGTTTCTTTGAACAGCTTGATGATCGGCGCCGCATCCATCCGCGCCGGCAGGAACATGGGCACATACTCGACGCCGGCGCGGCGGCGATAAGCCGCCGGTATCGGCTCCTTGGAAATATCTTCGCGCATCGACTCCACCTGATCGGTGGGCGAGTTCATGATCTCTTGATAGATCGTCTGACCCTGCCGCGATAAAAACCAATTTATGAAGATTTTGGCGGCGTTGGGATGGGGCGCCTGCTTCATCAGAGCGATGGTTCCATTGGGCCCGCTGTCTAAACTGGGCGGCTCTTTGAAGCTCGAGTCTCTAAATTCATCCACCGGCAGCCCCTGCCGCTTGGCTTCGGGAATCGCCGACACAAACAAACCCAGGGAAGCTTTGCCAACCGCCAGCCAATCGGCGGCTTGGCGGTCCTCGCGGCTAAACATGACGTCCATCTCGCCAAACAGCCGTTGCAGAAACTCCGCACCGACGCCTGGTTTATAATAGAGCGTGCGCCAGCCGCCAGCCGATTCGGTGGGCGCGATGGCGACGATCTTAGCTTTCCATTTCGGATTGAGCAGATTCCAGTAGGAAGAAAATTCGGCCGGATTGACCGCCTTGGAATTGAACGACACGCGGGTTGCTGCGGCCCGGCCCCAATAGACAAAGATATACTGCTCCTCGGGATCCTGATAGTGATGCTTGCCGCGCCACCACTTGGACGGGTCCGCGACCTCGGCCAGAATCAAAGCCGGCTTGATGGGTTCCAGTGCGTTGGCGCTCTTATGCAGCACAGAGTAAGGCGAGGTAACGCCGCAGATGCAGACGTCGACCAAATGTTTATTGGCGCGCATCTCGGTGACGATGCGGGTGATGAACCCCGAGCCCCTTCCGCCCACTGCGTCCAGTCGGATGTCCGGAAATTTCTGTTGAAACACATCCAGCACCTTCTCGAGATTGCCGCCCTTCCAGAAGTAGACCGAAACCGCGCCTTCTTTGCGCGCGGCACGCAAGGTTTCCTCCCAAGAAACTTGCGCCGAAGCCTTCGGCTCGGCACCGTGGACCGCGCCGACCAAAGGCGCAGCCACAACCAAAATCAAGGACAGCGCTTTAACCACGGTACCAAAATACACCGAACCACCTCCCATAAATGCTTGCCAAAGAATTAGTCGAAATAACTTAGCGCTAATCGGCTTGCGCAATTATGCTGAGAAACAGATGAAAAAGTCAATCGCCTTATGCATCGCCTATCTAAGCGCAGTCGCTTCGCGGGTGGGGTATAGACCCAGCCGCTGGCGTCGGCTTTGGGAGCGACAGACATCGTCCATGTCAAGGGCTTTCACGAACAAGCGCGCGCGAAGATCGAGGTGTTATCCGATCGCAATGACGAACCGCTCTGTAAAATGGACTGCCATTTACTCGCGGTCGTCACGCCCAATGCGCGCTCAACGGCGGTCCCGACGTTTGAGCCGACTAATACCAAGCCGCTGGCCGATCTCACCGAGCGGGAGGTTTTAGGTAAGCCTGGCTTCTCCGGCATTACGAAAAACTCTAACTTCGATATCCCGTCGATTTCGCAGTTGCCGGTTCGTTAGCCCTGAGAGCGACGACGAGTCGTTTTCGCTTTTCCGCCTTCGTTGGGAACCTTGAAAATCAAAACGGTTATCGCGGTAGGGACGGTCATTGCTGACCGCCCCCCGCACAGATCCGTACGTGCGGAACTACCGCATACGGTTCTTACCTTGGATGTTGACGTGCAAACCGCACGTTGCTGTGCCGCTACACGTACACCCAGCAATCCACGCGACCTGGGTACGAACGGCGTACCGTCCGAGTTCCGGCGCTGTGTCCGGTCCAGTAGCGATTGCCCGATGTTCTCCTTGGTCAGTTCCCTTCCCTCCGCCGACTCCGCAGGCAGCGCCACGCCGCCCTTGTTCGCCGGTTTCTCCGGTACTATGGAACTGTGTGACTCCCCGGCGACGTGCATGTCGGGATTGTGGCCTCGCGCCTTCTCC
>Ga0214472_10009214_pt1 | contig 10296 bp, 11 predicted proteins | sample RVTome_6_FD_207662 | JGI IMG/M metagenome (GOLD analysis project Ga0214472, IMG submission 207662) | Soil microbial communities from uranium-contaminated site in the Upper Colorado River Basin, Wyoming, United States - RVT140D175 | ecosystem: Environmental > Terrestrial > Soil > Contaminated >...
CGTCCGATGGCCGAGGTCTCGCTCGCGCGCTTGGCCGAGTCGGCAACCCGCTGCAGGGCCGATTCGAACTCCGCGCGGCTCATGCCGTACGGGTACTCGATCGTCACCTGGCGCTTGTCGAGTCGGAAGACCACCCCGCAGACCTCGCGCGCCGCGCCCATCAGCCTCGCCTTGAGGTGCTCGTCGACGGCGTTGCTCACGTGCTCCTTCAGCGCGTCGGCCGGATTCCGATAGAGCGTGCCGAGCCACTGGAGCGCGTTCGCGACGTGGAGCTGGATCGGGATGCGGCGGGGCATGGGCCAGGGAGTTTACACGGTGCGGGGTGCGCCGGGTGCGGGGTGCGCCAGGTGTGCGATTCCCCGATTCCCCGATTTCCAAGCTTGAAGGACCATTTGATAATGGCTATTATAGCTTTATGAAGCGAGCTGGTATCACCGAAGCCAAGAATCGGTTGAGCGCGCTGCTCGACCGCGTTCGCAACGGGGAGACCGTCCTGATCGAGGATCGCGGCGTGGCGGTCGCCCAGCTCAATCCGGTGGCGGGCCGCGCGGCAGGTCCCGACCGCGACACCGTGGCGCGTCTCGAACGGCAGGGGATCGTTCGTCCGGCGACGGCGCGCGCGCCCAGTCGCCTGGTGCTCACGCGGCCTCCGCGGCCGAGGCGCCCCGTCGCCCTGAGCCGGCTCGTCGCCGCCGAGCGCGAGGACGGCTGGTGAGATTCTGGGACACGTCCGCCGTGGTTCCGCTGCTGGTCGAGGAGACCGCGACCGCGCCGGTTCAGAAGGCCTACCGCGAGGACTCGACGCTGGTCGTCGCCTGGACGACGATGGTCGAGTGCGCATCGGCGATCGCCCGGGCCGAGCGCGACGGATCGCTCACGCAGGCCCAGGCCACCGCCGCCTTCGCGCGGCTCGACGAGCTGGGCCGGACCTGGCTCGAGGCCGAGCCCACGGCCGACGTGCGAGATGTGGCTCGCCGGCTGCTCCGCGTCCATCCCATCCGCGCCGCCGACGCCATCCAGCTCGCCTCGGCCACGCTCGCCGCCGAACGCAGGCCGTCGTCTCTCGTCGTCGTCACGCTGGACCAGCGGCTCGAAGCGGCGGCGCTGCGCGAGGGCTTCAGCGTGTTCGTGCCGGGGCGGGACAGGGACATCGGGGAATCGGATAATCGGAGAATCGGGAAATCGGGGAATCGGAATTGACCGATTTCCCGATTCCCCGATTTCCCGATTCCCCGATTCCCCGATTGCCCCCACGGTGTACGATGCCCCCATGCGCCGTCGAGCCTTCCTCGAACAGATGGCCGCCGCCTCCGCAGTCGCGATGGCGAGCCCTGCCCTGGTCTTCGGTCATTCGCGCCGGCGCGCCGGCGCGATGCAGAACGTCCGCGTCGATGCGACCATTCTTCGCCGCCGCCTGGAGGAGCTGAGCGTCTTCGGCCGGCCCGAGGGCGGGGCGTTTGCGGACGGCGTGAGCCGCGTCGCGTATTCGGATGCCGACGTCGCGGGGCGGCGCTATGTCATGAACCTCATGCGCGCGGCGGGGATCGAGGCGCGCGTGGACGCGGCCGGCAACATCTACGGCCGGCGCACGGGGCGCGACGAGTCGCAGCCGCCGATCCTGTTCGGCTCGCACATCGACTCAGTGCCGTCGGGCGGCAACTTCGACGGCGACCTGGGCGTGCTCGCCTCTCTCGGCGCGATTGAAGCGCTCGACCGCGCGGGCGTTCGCACGAACCATCCACTCGAGATGGTCATCTGGTCCGCCGAGGAGGGCGTCGCCTTCGGCCGCGGCCTCGCGGGCTCCCGCATCGTCGCGGGCGACATCAAGCCGCAGGACCTGACGGCCGTCTGGAGCGGCTTCACGCGCGCCGAAGGCATCGCGCGAATCGGCGGCAACCCGAACCGGATCGTGGACGCGGTCCGGCCGAAGGGCGCGCACCGCGCCTACTTCGAGCTGCACATCGAGCAGGGCGGCACGCTCGAGGAGTCGCGCGTCGCCGTGGGCGTCGTCCAGGGCATCGTGTCGATTCAGCGGCATCGGGTCGAGATCGCGGGCTTCGCGAACCACGCGGGGACGACGCCCATGCCGATCCGGCAGGACGCGATGATCGCGGCCTCGCACCTGACGATTGCCGTGAACGACGTCGTGCGGGCCATGCCCGGCCGGCAGGTGGGCACGGTCGGACACGTCGAGGTCTCACCGAACGCGCCGAACGTGATTCCCGGCAAGGTCGTCGCGACGATCGAGCTGCGCGACCTCTCGCCCGAGAAGCTCGTCACGCTGATCGACCGGATCAAGGCGCGCGCCGACCAGATCGCGCGCGACACGAGGACGACGATCGCAATCACGAGCCTCGGGGGAAATCCGCCCGCGCTGGCCGACCCGCTGATGCAGGACGTCATCGACCGCGCGGCTGGCGCGATGGGCCTTAGCACGGTCCGCATGCCGAGCGGCGCCGGACACGACGCGCAGATGATGGCGCAGCTCTCGCCGATGGGCATGATCTTCGTCCCGAGCATCGGTGGCGTCAGCCACTCGCCGCGCGAGTTGACGCGGTGGGAGGATTGCGCGAACGGAGGGGACGTGCTGCTGGAGGCGGTTCTGGCGGTGGACAGGGCGTAGCGGTTCGCGGTTCACGGTTCGCGGAGAGCGGTGCGCGGAGAGCGGTGCGCGGAGAGCCCTGCCCGCACCACCGGGCCTATAATCGGCCTGTGGATCCTTCATCACTCGAGCGTCTTGCGCGCCGGCACGGCGTTGAACTGCTGCTCCAGTTCGGCTCAACTGTGTCGGGCCGGACGCACGCCGGCAGCGACCTCGATCTCGGCGTGCTGTTCGAGCGCGCGCCCTCCTCGCTCGACGACGTGACGACCCTCGGCGGCGAGCTGCAGGCGCTCGTTCCCGGACGCGAAGTGGACGTCGTCGTCGTCAACCACGCCGATCCGCTGTTGCTGAAGCAGATCACCGAGTCGTGCGTCCTGCTGTACGGGTCGCCGGCACGCCTGGCGAGGCTGAAGCTGTACGCCTTCAAGCGCTACACGGACCATCGCCGGTTTCTTCGAATGGAACGCGACTACGTGCGGCGGCACGCCGCGCCCGCCGGGTCATGACCGTCGATCCAGAGCTGGTCACGCGGAAGCTGCTGCTCGTCGCGCGCGATCTCGACGCCATCCGCGGGATTCACGCCGGCGGTCCGACCGCGTATTTCGCGTCGAGCATCGCCCAGGCTGCCGCCGAACGCCACCTCGAGCGAATGGTGGGCCGGATGATCGACGTGAACTACCACCTGCTGACCGGATCGGGCCACCCGCCCCCGGCCGACTACTACGCCTCGTTCGTCCAGCTCGGCGCCGCTGGTATCCTGACGCCGGACTTCGCGCGGTCCAACGGACGCGTGGCGTGGCTTCAGCCGTCGGTTATTAGATAAGGTTCCCGGTTCGCGGTTCGCGGTTCGCGGTTCGCGGTTCGCGGTTCGCGGTTCGCGGTTCGCGGTTCGCGGTTCGCGGTTCCGATTTCCCGATTTCCCGATTTCCCGATTCCCCGATTACTCCGGCCTTCCCCCTGGATTCCAGGCAGGCCGGAAATCCGACCCCGCGAGCCATCGGATCGGCTCGAGCATCGATCGGATGGCGCTGGTCATGTGCGCGAAGTCGATCGTGTCGATCTCGTCCGAGGGCCGGTGGTAGTCGCCGTGCAGACCGAAGCTCGAGACGGTGTGCGCGACGACGCCGGCGCGGGCGAAGCGGATGTTGTCGGACCGGGTGAAGAAGTTCTGCTCGGGGTGCGGGTCGGCGACCAGGCGCGCGCCCTGCGCGACGAGCCGCTCGCCGAGGTTCGACCGCTCGTAGCCGGTGAGCCAGAGCGTCTGCGGATCGATCGCGGCGTCGGGCCGGCCGATCATCTCGAACTGCAGGTCGGCGACAATCCGGTCGAGCGGCACGACGGGCTGGCCGACGAAGTACGCGGCGCCGTGGCCGCCGCGCTCCTCGCTGCCGAAGAGCGCGAACACGATCGTCCGTCGCGGCCGCGGCCCGGCGGCGAGCGCGCGCGCCAGCTCCATCACCGCCACCGTCCCGGACGCATCGTCGTCCGCGCCGTTGTAGATCGTGTCGCCCTCGGTGCCGCGGCTGCCGACGTGGTCGATGTGGGCGCTGAGCACCAGCACGTCCTCGGCGGCCACCGCGTTCGCTCCGGCGAGGCGGCCGACGACGTTCCAGGTATAGGAGCGGCGGGGCTCGCCGAGCGGCGCGCGGAGCGTGACGACGGTGCGGTCGAAGAGCGCGCCGAGCGCGGCGTGGGTCTCGGCGTTGACGTACACGATCGACGGGCGGGTGGCCGGCGCGGCGGCGAGGCGCGTGATTTCGGTCGGCAAACGCGGCGGATTCGCGCCGCGGGCCTGCCACTGTCCGTTCTCGCGGTCGGTCGCGAGCGCGATGAGCATCGACGCGCCGGGGACGGGCGTCGCCGCGCGGCCTTCGGGCAGCAGCAGGACGGTGCCCATCGGAACCGCCTCCTGCCCTTCGTACTTCAATATCTGCCCGGAGGTCGTCGGGCGCGCGAGCGTCCAGACGAGCATCTCGCGGCCGTGCGTGAGCGTGAGGCCGCCGGCCTCGAGCGTCGGCGGGCCGGTGACGTCGAAGTCGGCCAGCGCAATCGTCTGGACGAAGCCGCCGGCGTCGCCCATCGGCTCGAGCCCCCAGCGTGTGAACTGCGCGGCGATGTACTGCGCGGCCAGCCACTCCTCGCGCGTGCCGCTGCCGCGGCCGTTGAGCGCGTCGCTCGCCAGGAACTCCATGTGCGCCCGAACCGAGGCCTCGGTGATGGCCGAGGCGGCCGACTCGAACGCGCGCGCGCCGGCCTGGATGGCGATCAGGTCGCGCGGCTGGGTGCCGCCGGTCGAGGGCGGCTGGTTCGCGGCGCAGGCGGAGGCAGCGACAAGAACGATGACCGGCCAGAATCTGGAAGCTGGAAGCCGGAATCTCATGGCATCTGCATCTGGAAGCTGGAATCTGGAATCTGCGGTCATCTGCAATGCCCCTCCGTCTATCGGATCAGGAGCAGCAGGGCGATAAGGGCGCTCAGCACGAAGACTGCCACGAGGGCGGCGCCTGGGCCGATGGGGCCGGCGCCCGGCGCCCGGCGCCTGACGCTTGACTCGGCGTTCGCCGCGGCGCCCGGCTTCGGCGCGAACTCGGGGATGGGCATCGCGACCGTCTCGGCCTCCGGGGCGATGACCAGGCCGGAGCCGGTGACGCGGTGGTTGCGGATGCCGGACTCGACCTCCTCGCGGAACTCGGCGGCCGACTGGAAGCGACCGTCGGGATCGCGGACGAGCGCGCGAGCGAGGAGGCGCTCGACCCAGTCCGGCGCGTCGTGGCGGTACGCCCGCACGGGCTGGGGCACACCGGTGACGCGCGCGTCGGCGATGAGCGCCGGCGTCCTGCCGGTGAACGGCAGTTTGCCGGTCACCAGGAAATAGAACACCAGGCCTGCCGAGTAGATGTCGGAGCGCGCGTCAACTGGCGCGCCGGTCACCTGCTCGGGCGCCATGTATCCGGGCGTGCCGACGAGCATGCCGGCCTCGGTCACGCGCTCGGCGCCGCTGACGAGCGCAACGCCGAAGTCGAGCACCTTGAGCCGGCCCGTGGTGGTGAGTAACAGATTGCCGGGCTTGATGTCGCGGTGGACGACGCCGACACGGTGCGCCTCGTCCAGCGCCGCGAGCGCCTGCACGAGCAGCGCGGCGGCGCGGACGAACGCCAGCGGGCCCTGCTGGCGGACCAGGCGATCGAGCGTCTCGCCCTCGAGCAGCTCCATCACCATCAGGCGCTGCTTGCCGTGCTCGACGATGTCCAGGACCTTGGTGATGCCCTGATGGCCCACGCGCGACAGCGCTTCGGCTTCGGTCTCGAAGCGGCGGATCTGAACGGGATCGACGGTCGCGGTGTTGAGGGCCTTGATGGCGACCTCACGATTGGCGTCGAGATCGACGGCGCGGTACACCGTGCCGACGCCCCCGCGGCCAATCGACTCGAGGATGCGGTACCTGCCGATCGTCTCGCCAACCATGCGCGTCAGTCTGTCACACCGAACGGCCCGCTCAGGGCCGATTCTTCGTGTTCTCGATCGGCACGTCCTCCCGGTCGCCCCACTCCTTCCAGGAGCCGGTGTAGTTGCGGACGTCGGGGAAGCCGAGGATGCGGAGCGCGAGGTAGGTGTGGGCGGCGCGGTAGCCGCCCTGGCAGTACGTCACCGCCTCGCGATCGGGCGTCACGCCGATGTCGGCATACATCGCGCGCAGGTCATCGACCGGCTTGAACCGGCCGTCGGGGGCGAGATTGCGGCGCCATTCGAGGTGGACGGCGCCGGGAATCGCGCCGCCGCGCTTCGCGCGCACGACCTCGCCGCGATACTCGCCGTCGCTGCGCGTGTCGATGATGACGGTGCCAGGATTGCCGAGCCGCTCGTGCACCTGGTCGAGCGTCGCCAGCTTCGACGGATCGGGCGTGCCGTGCCAGTCGCTCGGCACGGGGGCGACGGCGTCGGTCGTGAGCGGCTTCCCCGCCGCGGTCCAGGCCGCGACGCCGCCGTCGAGCACCCGCGCACGCGGATGGCCGAGGTACTCGAGCAACCAGAACGCGCGCGCCGCCCGGATGCCGGAGTCGTTCTCGTAGACGACCACGGGGCGGTCGGGCGTGACGCCGCGCAGGGAAAACAGGTGGCCGATCATCCACATGAAGGCGCGAAGCGGCCGTTCGCCGGTGTCGATGAGGCTGACACCCCAGAGGTCGAGGTGCACGGCGCCGGCGATGTGGCCGGCCGCGAACTGCTCGGCGGGGCGGCAGTCGACGAGGAGCGAGGCGGCGTCAGGAACGGAAACGAGGGGGACGGGCGAGTTTTCCACAGGTCTGGCCATTCTGGTGCCAGGGGTCGGCTGGATCAAGCGCCGACCCCTGGCACCGATTGAGCCACACCTGTGGAAAACTCGCCCGTCCCCCTAGACTGCATACCGCACCAGAAACAGCGCCGCGAACACATACGCCAGCCAGCCGAGCTCGCGGCCCCGGCCCGTCGCGGGCTTCAGCACCGCATACGCGATGAACCCGAACGCGATTCCGTCCGTGATGCTGAACGCGAGCGGCATCGTGATCATCGCGAGGAATGCCGGAATCGCCTCGGTGAGGTCCTCCCACCGGACCCGCCGCACGCTCTCCATCATCATTACGCCCACGAGCACGAGCGCGGGCGCGACGATCGGATAGAGCGTCGCGCCCTCGCCGGTCGTCAGCCCGCTGCCCACCATGCCGACGAGCGGATAGAAGAACAGCGCGAGCAGAAACAGCGCCGCCGTCACGACGGCCGCCAGGCCGGTCCGGCCGCCGGCGGCGACGCCGGCCGAGCTTTCGATGTACGCCGTGACCGTCGAGGTGCCGAGTGCGGCGCCGACGACGGTGCCGACCGCGTCGGCCATGAGCGCTTGCCGGGCGCGCGGCAGCGTGCCGTCTTCGTGCAGCAGCCCGATGCGGCTCGCGAGGCCGACGAGCGTGCCGATCGAGTCGAAGAGCGCGAGCAGGAAGAACACGAAGACGACCTCGATGAGCGCGGGCGAGAACGCACCGAGCACGTCGAGCTGCAGGAACGTCGGCGCAAGGGACGGCGGCGCGCCGACGACGCCGGTGAACTCGACCAGCCCCGCGGCCACCGCCACGATGGTCGCGACCCCCATGCCGATGAGGAGGGCCGCCTTCACGCCGCGCGCCATCAGCACCGCCGTCAGCGCGAGCGTCCCGAGCGCGAGCAGCACCGGGGCGGACTTCAGGGAGCCGAGCGTGACGAGCGTCCCGGGCGCGTCCACGATCACGCCGGCCCACTCGAGGCCGATCGCGGCGATCAGCAGGCCGATGCCGACGGTGATCGCGTGCTTGAACGAGTCGGGAATCGCGGAGATGACCCGCTCGCGCAGGCCGACGCCGGCGGTCAGGATGAACAGCAGCCCGGCAATCGCCACCGCGCCAAGCGCGACCGGCCACGGCGTGCCGCCGGCGACGACAACGGTGAAGGCGAAGAAGAAATTGTGGCCCATCGCCGGCGCGACGACGATAGGATAGTTGGCCCAGAGGGCCATGATGAGCGTGGCGACGGCCGTAGCGATGCACGTCGCCGCCAGCACCGCGCCCTGGTCCATCCCCGCGGCGGCGAGGACGGTCGGCTGGACGAAGATGATGTACGCCGACGCGAGAAATGTCGTCGCGCCGGCGAGCGCCTCAGTGCGAACCGTGGTGCCCGACGCCCGGAGTCCGAACCAGCGATCGAGCATCCGCCCGCGCCGCTACTGGATCGCCACGTAACGCCAGAGGCGGGCGACTTCCTTCGCGTCCACGTATTTGCCGATCTCCTTCTCGAACTGCGCCTTCGACGTCCACGGGCGGTATTCCTTGAACTCGCGCACCATGCGGCGGCCGGCGCCGGGAATGCTCATGATGTCCTCGTCGCTCGCGGTGTTGAGGTTCACCGGAATGAAGACGTACTGCTTCAGGCGATTCGTCTCGTCCATCCCGACGTACTTGCTGATCTCCTTGTCGAACTGCGCCCAGCTCGTCCACGGGCGGTATTCCGCGAACTCGCGCGCCATCCGGCGGCCGGCGCCGGGAATGAGCACGATCTCCTCGGACGTCGCCGTGTTCAGGTTCACGTGAACGAACGCCTTGGCATAGAGCGCGGTCGTCTGCTCCGCGGTGAGACCGGCCGCCATGAGCGCCTTGTGCAGATCGACGATGCTCATGAACGGCTTGCCGTCGGTGACCGCCGTGACGGCCGCCGGCGTCACGTGCGGCAGCGCCGCGAGCTGCTCAGCCGTCGCGATGTTGAAGTCCGTCAGGCCGGCGCCGACCTGCGCGCGGACGGGGACGCCGACGAATGCGACGGCCACGAGCGCCACCGCGACAATTGACAGGAACGTGCCTCGGGTCATTGTTCAGTCTCCTTCATGGCCGGCGTCGCCGGGCTGAGTGACGGATGGCGGTAGGAATAGATGAGGCCCAGAAAACCCAATTGTGTCATGGCGCCGGGCGCAAGTGCAGGCGGCGCCTTGGCGGTCATCACCTTGCGGAACAGGTCCCAGGCCGGCTGGTCGGCGTTGATCTCCATCTGAAACTCGAGGTTGCCCTGGTAGTGGAGGACGGTGCCGACGAGTCCGGCGACGACGAAGAGCAGCATGACGACCTGCAGCACGCGGATGCTCGCCGCGCCGCCGGCGGTGACGTGCCAGAGGATGGTCGCGAGGGCGAGCCCGTTGAGCCCGAGCGGGATCAACTGCTTGACCTCTTCGTAGTGCGCGAGCAGGAGCAAGTCGACGGTCGTGGCCGTCACGCCGAGCACGAGCAGCGCGAGCAGCAGGCGGCGGATACTGATCAGAGTCGGCATCTCGGCTCTCGGCTCTCAGCGCTTCGGCGGGCCGGCTAGAGCCGGCCCCTCCACATACTCGGCGGGGCGGGCGTGAGCCACTCCATGTCTCGTTAGTCTACGCGCGGCGCGGGGAATCGTTTCGGATCGTCCTCCCGGATCTTCTCGAGGTGCGCCTCGACGGTCTGGCGGGCCGCGCGGAAGATCGCCGGCGTGAGGCTTCCGTAGATGGTGGCGACGATGGCGTCCGGATCGGCGGTGCCGCGGGCCAGGCAGTCGAGCACCTGGCGCTCGCGCAGGCGGCGGTGCTCGAGGTACTCGCGGATGAGGTCGAGCGGCCGGTCGATGACCGGCCCGTGCGCGGGACAGATGCGCGCGGGCCCGAGCGACGCGAGCCGCTCGAGCGAGGCCAGGTACGCGCGAAGCCCGCCGCCGCGGCCGGCCGGGATCATCACGGTCGTGCCGGCGATCACCATGTCGCCGGCGTAGAGGCTCCCGGTCGTCCCGTCCCAGAAGCAGACGTGGTCCGGCGCGTGGCCGGGCGTGTGGAGCACGACGAGCGACGCGCGGCCGGTGTCGATCGTGTCGCCGTCGGCGAGCGGCCGCCAGCCGGACTCGCCCTCGAGCGGGAACTTGGCGGCCTCCAGAGCGGGCCAGCGCGCGACGAGCGCGGGCACGCCCGAGGCGTGGTCGGCGTGGTGATGGGTGACGAGGACGCGCGCGAGCGCGCGCCCTCGGAGCGCGCCGGCGACGGCGTCCACGTGGTCGGCGGCGCCGATGCCGGCGTCCACGAGCGCCGGCTCGTCGCCGTCGAGGAGCCAGGTGTTGTTGCCGTCGCCGGTGAGGGGGCCCGGGTTTCGGGCGTGGATCAACATGGGGACGGGCGGGGTGTGGGA
>Ga0214472_10009215_pt1 | contig 10296 bp, 12 predicted proteins | sample RVTome_6_FD_207662 | JGI IMG/M metagenome (GOLD analysis project Ga0214472, IMG submission 207662) | Soil microbial communities from uranium-contaminated site in the Upper Colorado River Basin, Wyoming, United States - RVT140D175 | ecosystem: Environmental > Terrestrial > Soil > Contaminated >...
AGCTCAATACTTCCGGCGTCATTCCGCCGATCTTTGCCTCCTCGCTCCTGTTGTTGCCGGCAACGGCCGCTGGATTCTCCAACCCGGCCGACATGCCGGCATGGCTTGCCACGATCACGGCGCTGGTCGGTCACGGCCAGCCGCTTTACATGGCGCTTTATGCCGGCTTGATTGCGTTTTTCGCGTTCTTCTATACGGCGATCGTCTTCAACCCGAAGGACACCGCCGACAACCTGAAGCGCCACGGCGGCTTCATCCCGGGCATTCGTCCGGGCGACCGCACGGCCGAATATATAGATTATGTGCTGACGCGGATCACGGTTGCTGGCGCAATCTATCTGGTGATCGTGTGCCTGCTGCCGGAGTTTCTGATCTCAGCGACCGGCGTGCCGTTCTATCTGGGCGGAACCTCGCTTCTGATCGTGGTCAGCGTGACCATGGATACCGTCGCGCAGGTGCAGGGCCATCTGCTGGCGCACCAGTATGAGGGATTGATCAAGAAATCGCGGCTTCGGGGAGGAAAGCGGGGCGGATGAGGCTAATCCTGGTGGGCCCGCCGGGGGCGGGGAAGGGAACACAGGCAAAATTCCTGGTCGACAAATTCGGAATTCCGCAGCTCTCCACCGGAGACATGCTGCGCGAGGCCGTGGCCTCCGGCACGCCGACCGGCAAGAAAGCCAAGGCGGTAATGGCCGCCGGCAAATTGGTTTCGGATGCCATCGTCAACGCCATCGTCTCGGACCGGCTCGACCAGCCGGATAGCCGAAAAGGTTTCGTTCTCGACGGCTACCCGCGCACCCTGGCGCAGGCCGACGCACTGAGCGACATGCTGAAACGCAAGCGGCGGCCGCTCCACGCCGTGATCGAATTGGCCGTCGACGACGACGCGCTGGTCGAGCGCGTCGCGGGACGCTTCACCTGCGCTAAATGCGGCGAAGGCTACCACGACAAATTCAAGCTGCCGAAAATACCCGGCGTTTGCGACCGTTGCGGCAGCACGGAATTCAAACGCAGACCCGACGACAATGCCGAAACGATGCGCACCCGACTGCAGGCATATTACAAGGAAACCTCGCCGCTGATCGGTTATTATTATGCCCGCGGCCTGCTCGCCAAGGTTGACGGTATGGGCGAAATCGCCGCGGTTCGCAGGGGAATCCTGCACGTGCTGAAAATGATCGGCTAACGCGTTTCAGAATCGGCGTATTTCTTGCTCGCCACGCTTGACTTGTGGCTGGCCAGACCCTAAATCGGCCAGACTTCGTACACGAATTGGCCGGTGCCGGAATTCTGCAAGAATGCCGGGCTGGTTGTTTGGTGCTGATTGAAGGCCGAAATTCGGCGCTTTTCCCGCTAACGAAGTTCCGCAAGGGCCGGACTCCACCGGACGCGGAATCGCATACCGCCGGCGCGATGCCGGCCAACATGGAGTACGCAAATGGCCCGCATCGCCGGCGTCAATATCCCGACCAACAAGCGCGTGATCGTGGCGCTGCAATATATTCACGGCATCGGGCCGAAGATCGCCAAGGAAATCATGACCAAGGCCAACCTCGCCGCCGAGCGGCGGGTGAACCAGCTGTCCGACGCGGAGGTGCTGCAAATCCGCGAAATCATCGACCGCGACTTCATGGTCGAAGGCGACCTGCGCCGCGAGACCTCGATGAACATCAAGCGATTGATGGATCTCGGCTGTTATCGCGGCTTGCGCCATCGCAAGGGGCTTCCTGTTCGCGGACAGCGCACCCACACCAATGCGCGCACGCGCAAGGGCCCGGCAAAGGCCATCGCTGGCAAGAAAAAGTAACGCCGTGAATGGTCAATGGTGAACAGCGAATGGTAGCTGCGCGATTGGCTCCGTTCCATTCATCGTTTCACCATTCACCAATCCGGTCTAGCCGCTGGCACCACGGCGGCGTTCGAAATCGACAGAAGGAAGTTTCATGGCCAAGGAAGCCGCCGCCACCCGCGTTCGCCGCCGCGAACGCAAGAACATCACTTCGGGGGTCGCCCACGTCAATTCTTCGTTCAACAATACGATGATCACGATTACCGACGCACAGGGCAACACCATCGCCTGGTCGTCGGCCGGAGCGCAGGGCTTCAAGGGTTCACGCAAGTCGACGCCCTATGCCGCCCAGGTCGCAGCCGAAGACGCCGCCAAGAAGGCGCAGGAACACGGTGTGCGCACGCTGGAAGTTCAGGTACGCGGCCCCGGTTCCGGGCGCGAATCGGCGCTGCGCGCGCTGCAAGCTTCCGGATTCCAGATCACCACGATTCGCGACGTGACCACTATTCCCCACAATGGCTGCCGGCCGCGCAAGAAGCGGCGTGTGTGACGGCAATCGTGTTCGCCCTGTAACCGCATCCATGGCAGGGCGCTTTGGGAAATCGCCACGAATGGATGGTGGCGCAAGAACCTGAAGGATGGTTTGTATGATCACCAAGAACTGGCAGGAATTGATCAAGCCGAACAAGCTTGTGACAATTTCCTCCTCGCCGACCCAGGCCGTACTGGTTGCCGAACCGCTCGAGCGCGGCTTCGGTCTCACCCTCGGCAACGCGCTGCGCCGCGTGCTCCTGTCCTCCCTGCAGGGCGCCGCCGTCACCGCCATTCAGATCGATGGCGTGTTGCACGAATTCTCCTCAATTTCCGGCGTGCGCGAGGACGTCACCGACATCGTGCTCAATATCAAGGAAGTCGCCCTGCGCATGCAGTCCGACACCCCGAAGCGCATGGTTATCCGCAAGGAGGGCCCCGGCGTCGTCACCGCCGGCGACATCCAGACCGTCGGGGACATCGAGGTGCTGAACCCAGGTCTTGCGATCTGCACGCTCGACCAGGGCGCCGAGATCCGCATGGAGCTGACCGTGCAGACCGGCAAGGGCTACGTTCCTGCCGACCGCAACCGCGCCGAGGACGCGCCGATCGGCCTCATTCCGGTCGACAGCCTGTATTCCCCCGTCCGCAAAGTTTCTTACAAGGTCGACAACACCCGCGAAGGCCAGTATCTCGACTATGACAAGCTGACGCTGACCGTCGAAACCGATGGTTCGATCTCACCGGAAGACTCGGTCGCCTACGCCGCCCGCATCGTCCAGGACCAGTTGTCGATCTTCGTCAATTTCGAGGAGCCGAGCAAGGAAATCCCGATCGAGCAGGTCCAGGAGTTGGCGTTCAACCCGGCCTTGCTGAAGAAGGTCGACGAACTCGAGCTTTCCGTGCGTTCGGCCAACTGCCTGAAGAACGACAACATCGTCTATATCGGCGACCTGATCCAGAAGACCGAAGCCGAAATGCTGCGCACGCCGAATTTCGGGCGCAAGTCGCTGAACGAGATCAAGGAAGTCCTCGCTGGCATGGGCCTGCATCTCGGCATGGAAGTGCCGACCTGGCCGCCGGAAAACATCGAGGAACTCGCCAAGCGCTACGAAGACCAGTATTGAGATCGGCCGGCGCCTGGCGCCGGGCCAAATCGACCGAAGGAGGGCGCCATGCGCCATGGCAAATCGGGCCGCAAGCTCAACCGCACCGCCAGCCACCGCAAGGCGATGTTCGCCAACATGGCGGCGTCCCTGATCGAGCACGAGCAAATCGTGACGACTTTGCCGAAGGCAAAGGAACTGAAGCCGATCGCCGACAAGCTTGTCACGCTGGGCAAGCGCGGCGATTTGCACGCGCGGCGTCAGGCGATCGCCCAGATCCGCGACGAAACGCAGGTGAAGAAGCTCTTCGACGTGCTTGGCCCGCGCTATAAGGAGCGCAGCGGCGGTTATACCCGCGTACTCAAGGCCGGGTTCCGTTATGGCGACAATGCGGCATTGGCCGTCATTGAATTCGTCGAACGCGATACGGACGCAAAGGGCGCCGCCGACCGGGCGCGGACCGAGGCCGAGGAAGCTGTAGTGGCCGAAACCGCGTCGGCCGCCTCCTGATTGGCGCTGAAATCCCAATTACCAGGCCGGGCAGTTTGCCCGGCCTTCTTTTTTTCTTCGGGCGGTTCATCGCCGTCCCGATTGCGCCTATATGCTGTCTCACGAGCGTAATCGGGCGATCGACGGAGATTTGGCGCATGCGCAAACTGGCAGCGATACTGGCGGCGTTCCTGTTGGCGGTACCGTTGACCGTGCAAGCCCAGGACGCTGGCAAGACCATACGCGATGCGATCGGAAACCTGCTGGGCGCGCAGGCGGAAACCGGTGGCGGGGCCGCGGGCAACAAGGAAACGCAGATTGAAAATGCGGGTGACGCCGACGATCGGATCGTGCCCGATTCCATGGTGCAGGTCCGGCTGTCTTTTGCGCCGATCGTCAGGAAGACCGCGCAATCCGTGGTCAACGTCAATGCCGCGCGCGCGCAACAGGAGTCGCGCTCGCCCTTCGCCGGCGATCCGTTTTTCGAACGGTTCTTCGGCTCGCAGGGATTCGGTGGCCCGCAACGGCGGCGCAATCCGACCTCGCTTGGCTCCGGCGTCATCGTCAGCGAGGACGGCGTCATCCTTACCAACAACCACGTCATCGAAAACGCGAACCAGGTGAAGGTGTCGCTGTCGGACGGCCGCGAATTCGACTGCGAAATCGTCCTGAAGGACGCCAAATCGGATCTGGCGGTGTTGCGCGTCCGCGACAAGGTCAAGCTCGAGCCGATCGCGATCGCGGATTCCGACAATGTGGAAGTCGGCGATCTCGTGTTGGCGATCGGCAATCCCTTCGGCGTCGGCCAGACGGTCACGCTCGGAATCGTGTCGGCGGTTTCCCGTTCGCTCGCCGGCATCAACGACTACGGTTATTTCCTGCAGACGGACGCGGCGATCAACCCCGGTAATTCCGGCGGCGCACTTGTCGACATGGAAGGCAGGCTGATCGGCATCAACACCGCGATCTACAGCCGCTCCGGAGGCTCCGTCGGCATCGGCTACGCCATCCCTTCCAACATGACGCAACTGATCCTCAAATCGGCGTCGGTCGGCGCTACCGTGATCCGGCCCTGGCTGGGCGCCGATTTCCAATCGATAACCAACGAGATCGCCGACAGCCTCGGCTTGAAGTCGGCGAAAGGCGCGATCGTCACCTCCGTGGTTTCCGGCGGGCCGGCCGACCGCACCGGTCTGCAGGCGGGCGACATCGTTGTTTCGCTGAACGGCCAGCCGATCGAGAATGTCGACGGTCTTGGCTACCGGCTCGACACCGCCGGCGTCGGCAATGTGGCCAAGCTGGAACTGCTCAGCCGCGGCAAGAGCCGAACGATCGAAATCAAGCTCGAAGCGCCGCCGGAGACAGTGCCGCGCGATGAACGCGACATGCCGGAGAATTCGCCGTTGTGGGGCGCAAAGGTCGCCAATCTGTCGCCGGCCGTGGCGGTGGAAACTGGCGTTTCCGCCGACAAATCCGGCGTCATCGTGGTCAACGTGGCGCGCAATTCGCTTGCCGCGCTGAACGGCATCCGGCCCGGCGACATCGTGCGCGAGGTCAACGGCGAAGCGATCAACGACAGCAAGGCTCTGGAGACGATCGTCTCGGCGAATTCGCGCGCCTGGCAATTCGTCGTCGAGCGCGCCGGCCGGATTTTCGTCTTCGAGCGCAACGGTTCGCTTTTTCGCCAATATATTCGATAGCGCAATCGATCAGGAGCAGGCTTGGACGATCTGTTCCAATCTCCCGAAGCCGCCGACGCTGGTCCCCGGCCACTGCCGGATCGCATGCGGCCGCGCCATCTGGCCGATGTCGTTGGCCAGGAGCATTTGACCGGACCGGAAGGCGCCTTGACGCGCATGCTCGCTTCCGGCGCACTCGGCAGCCTGGTGTTCTGGGGACCGCCGGGAACCGGAAAAACCACTGTGGCCCGCCTGCTGGCCGACGATACCGATCTGCATTTTGAGCAGCTCTCGGCGATCTTTTCCGGCGTCGCCGAATTGAAGAAAGTCTTCGATTCCGCACGGTTGCGCCGCCGCAACGGAACCGGAACCTTGCTGTTCGTCGACGAGATTCACCGCTTCAACCGGGCGCAACAGGATTCCTTCCTGCCGGTAATGGAGGACGGTACGGTCGTCCTCGTTGGCGCAACGACCGAGAATCCCTCTTTCGAACTGAATGCGGCGTTGCTGTCCCGCGCCAACGTCCTCGTGTTTCATCCGTTGGGCGCCGACGCGCTGGAAGCGCTCCTGGTCCGCGCTGAATCCGAAACCGGGCGCAAATTGCCACTCGATGAAGAGGCGAGAGTGTCGCTCGTTCGCATGGCGGACGGCGACGGCCGGGCGGTGCTTTCGCTTGCCGAAGAAGTCTGGCGCACCGCGCGTGATGGCGAAATCTTCGACGCCACCAAGTTGCAGCGCGTCCTGCAACGCCGCGCGCCGATCTACGATAAGGGTCAGGACGGCCATTACAATCTCATCAGCGCGCTGCACAAATCGGTTCGCGGTTCCGATCCGGACGCAGCACTCTACTATTTGGCGCGCATGCTCGATGCCGGCGAAAATCCGCGTTTTGTCGCCCGCCGGCTGGTGCGCATGGCGAGCGAGGATATCGGCCTGGCCGATCCGCAGGCTCTGGTCGTGGCGATCGCTGCGCGCGATTCCTACGAGTTCCTCGGTTCGCCGGAAGGTGAACTGGCGCTGGCGCAGGCCTGCATCTATCTGGCGACTGCGCCGAAATCGAACGCCGCCTATGCCGCGTTCAAGGCGGCGACGGCTGCCGCCAAGGAACACGGTTCGCTGCTTCCGCCCAAGCACATCCTGAATGCGCCGACCCGGCTGATGAAGACGGAAGGCTACGGTTCCGGCTACGAATACGATCACGACGTGCCGGAAGCCTTCAGCGGCCAGGACTATTTCCCCGAAGCAATGGGCAGGAAGGTCTTCTACGACCCGCCGGAGCGCGGATTCGAACGCGAACTCCGCAAGCGCCTCGAATACTGGCAGAAGCTTCGGGACGGGCGCTCACGCAAATCGTGACCGATTGATCCGCGTCAATCTTTTTTTCCGGACGCCAGCTCATAGTTTCGTTCGGAGGTGGCGATGAGGCGCGTTGTCACAATTGCTGCAATATTGATGCTGGCAGGTCCCGGAAACCCGGCGGCGCTGACAGCCGATCCGGCTTGGCTCGAGCAACTGGGTGATCAGGCCAAATTGCTCGAAAGATGCGAGATCGACTACATCGTCCGCTTCCAGGAGGGCGAATTGGGTGGCCGCAAGTTCTTCGAGGCGCGCATCAAATGCGCCGACGGCCGCATGTTCGACGCGACGCGCGTCGGCACCATCGATTTCTTCCAATTCAAGGCTTGCGAGGAGGTGCGGGTCTGCTGATTTCCGCTCATGAAGGAGCCCAGGAAATGATCGTTGCCATTCTTTATGCCACCGTTGAAGGTCAAACCGGGAAGATTGCATCGCACCTGGCAAGACTCGCCGAAGACCACGGTCATCAGGTCGTGCTTGCCGATCTGGCCCAGCCCGGATTTGCCTTGCCGGGAGGATTCGACGGCGCATTCCTTTGTGCACCGATCCATTTGGGAAGCTATCCGCCCGCCTTTTTCCGGTTCATCGAAAACTGGAAGGCGGAGTTGATCGGCATTCCCACGGCGCTGGTTACGGTCTCGCTGGCAATCGCCAGCAAGAACGCCGACGAGCAGGCCGAAGCGCGCGACTATCCGAAGCTGCTGGCGCAACGCACCGGCGGGGTGGCGGATTGGACCCATCACGCCGCCGGCGCCTTGAAATATCTCGAGTATGATTTCTTCAAGCGCTGGATCTTGCGCCGTATTTCGCAAAAGGAAGGCGGCCCGGTCGACACCTCGAAGGACTACGAGCTGACGAACTGGGCTGCGCTCGAAGAATTCGCGCATGATTGCCTCGGCGAATTTGCCAAGCGAAGGGGCAGGGCAGCCTGACGACCTGAATGGCTTGTTGAATCGCCGCAGGATCGGTTATTGCAGCGCAATGACACACTTCCTGCTTGTCGCCCTGGGTGGCGGCGTCGGGCGCCGCCATGCGCCACCTGGCAAATCTGGCCGCGTTGCGCATGCTCGGCCCGGCTCTCCGCTGGGGCACGCTGTTCGTGAAGCTTGCCGGTTCGGCGGCCATGGGCATCCTGATCGGCTGGCTGGCGGGCCGCAGCGCCGGGGCCAGCAACGAATTGCGCTTGTTTCTGGCGACGGGATTCCTTGGCGGCTTTACGACCTTTTCGGCGTTTTCGCTCGAATTCGCGGTCCTGTGGGAAGAGGCGCAGCAATCCACGCGGCCTTATACGTTCTCGGCAGCGTCGTCTTGACGATTGCCGGATTGTTCGCAGGGCTGTGGCTGATGCGAGGCCATGCATGATCGCTGCGCTGCCGGCAAATACGGTTGCGCCCGACGAGGCGGGCCTGCGGCTCGATCGCTGGGTCAAACTGCACTATCCGGGTGTCGGATTCGCTCAATTGCAGAAATGGCTGCGCACCGGCCAGGTCCGCGTCGATGGCGGACGGGCTAAGGCAGATGCGCGCCTGGCGGAAGGGCAGGTGGTGCGCATGCCGCCGATGGCGCCGTCCGCGGTCAAGCCGCTGACGCCGGTGACGATGCGCAACCGCGACGACGACGATGTGTTGGCCGCAATGCTGCTCCACGAAGACAACAAGGTGCTCGTGTTCAACAAGCCAGCTGGATTGGCCGTGCAAGGCGGATCCGGCGTATCACGCCATGTCGACGGAATGCTTGAAAGCTGGCGCAACCAGAAGGGCGAAAAGCCGCGCCTTGTCCACCGTATCGATCGCGACACCTCCGGCCTCCTGGTCGTTGCCCGCACGCGCGGCGCGGCCGTCGCCTTGACGAAGGCGTTTCGGGAACGCGATACCGCCAAGATCTACTGGGCGGTGTGTTTCGGCGTGCCCGCCAAGGCGCAGGGCCGTATATCAACATGGCTGGTCCGCGAGAAAACCCCGGACGGCGACCGCATGCGCGTTGCCAAACACGGCGAAGCCGGCGCGGATCACGCCGAAACCCGCTATCGGCTGATCGACGCGGCCGGCAATAATGTCAGTTGGATCGAGGCGCAGCCAATCACCGGCCGGACGCACCAGCTCCGCGTTCACCTGGCGCATCTCGGTCATCCGATCCTCGGCGATGCAAAATATTTTAACATCGCAAACTGGCAATTGCCGGGCGGCATCCAGAACCGGTTGCATCTCCATGCCCGGCACATCGAAGTGCCGCATCCCGATGGCGGACGGCTCAAATTGACGGCGCCCCTGCCGCCGCACATAGTCCAGACCTTCAACCTGCTGGGCTTCGATGAAACCTCGGGCGACGCCGGCTGAGCGCGGGAACGTAGCGGAGGCGCGCATGCGGGATTTCCCGAAGCAAGTCGAGACCGGCGGGCGCGACCCGGTTGCGGCTGCGCGCTCGTCGCTGCGAACCGAGTTACCGAAGCGTTTCTACGATACGGTTGCGGTGCGGCAGTTTGCGTCAGGGTTCGGGATTTTGCTCGACGGCAAACCGGTGCGCACGCCGGGCGGAAATGCGCTTGCGCTTCCGAGCGAAGCTGCAGCGACCCTTGTCGCAGAGGAATGGCGCGCGGTCGCGGAACGCATCGATCCAGGCTTGATGCCGCTGACGCGTCTCGCCAACACCGCGATCGATGGCGTCGCCAATGACACGCAGGCGGTGATCGAGGACATCCTGAAATTCTGCGCCTCCGATATGATCTGCTATCGCGCCGCCGGACCGGAAGGGCTCGTCGGGGCGCAGAATGTCCACTGGGATCCGGTGCTCGATTGGCTCCGGGAGGATTTCGGCGCGAGTTTCGTTATGACGGAAGGCATCAACCATGTCGTGCAGCCGAAACCTGCAATGGCCGCCTTCGGGGCGCGATTGCGGCCCTACGCCTCGCCGTTTGCCGTAACCTGCCTCCACGCGATGACGACCTTGACCGGCTCGGCGATGCTGGCGCTCGCCGTCGCCGAAGCGAAACTGGACACCGGGGCGGCCTGGGCAGCCGCCCATGTCGACGAGGATTGGAACATCCGGCTCTGGGGCGCGGACGTCGAGGCAACCGAAAGGCGCAACCGTCGCTGGCGCGAGATGGAAGCCGCGGCGCGCCTGCTGGCCGCGCTTTGACCCGGCAGTATTGCGAGGATGCGGTTTCGCGCCGCAACCCACAGCCAACTATGGTATTCGAAATTTAGATGTAAAAACACTATAGTATCCTGGTTTGCTGATTTAATTTATGAGTTTTGCGGCGACGCTCTAATAATTCTTTCAGGATTTTATGTCGTAGTTCCCGGCATCGGGGGGCGCGTCAACACGCCGGGCGCGGTGCGGCCCGGTC
>Ga0214472_10009216_pt1 | contig 10296 bp, 9 predicted proteins | sample RVTome_6_FD_207662 | JGI IMG/M metagenome (GOLD analysis project Ga0214472, IMG submission 207662) | Soil microbial communities from uranium-contaminated site in the Upper Colorado River Basin, Wyoming, United States - RVT140D175 | ecosystem: Environmental > Terrestrial > Soil > Contaminated >...
ATTTGACAGTGCCATCATTGTTTCCATAGTCGATGGAAGAAAACTGATCGAGAACGGTATCCGCTAAAGCGGCAGGCGTAAAAAAAATGCCGCTGCAAAACAGTCCAAGCCATAAATACAGTATTTTTAAACCCATCACAACTCCACCATCATCTTCATTTCCAATCTGCGTTGCACATAATCCGGGCTGCCGTAGCTACCGAATTTGGCAACGGCATTTAGCAGATAAACTGTCGTGTTGCTTGTCCCTTCGGTAAATGGCTGACTGGTGCAACCGACGCTGACGGCGAAACCTTCAATCAACATATCCGTATTTAGGGCACAGCTGTCGGCACTTGCCTGTGCGGCCCCCCATTCCAGCCCGCTTCGTGCCGCCTGATAAGCACGGGCACCCTGCAGAGCAAAGATGGTGGTGGAACTCTGCACACCGATTAAACGCACCATCATTGCACCGAGAAGCCCGAGGACCACTACAACAAAAACTGCCTGCACCAGTGTGAAACCATGTTGATTGGATATATTCATAATGTCATTCCAACGAAAGTCTGATGTGCATATATATGCGGGTGGACACACCGGGCACACCGGGCGGGCACAGGGGCTCGCCCCTACGGGGATATTCCACATTCATCAATTCACCTAAACCCAACGAGTTACCGGACAATTCCACCATTATCAATTCACCCTTGGGCTTCTACGGGCGGGCACAGGGGCCCGCCCCTACGGTGATATTCCACCATCATCAATTCGCCCAAACCCCACGGGTTACCGGGCAATTCCACCATCATCAATTCGCCCTAACCACACGGGCTACCGGAAAATTCCACCGCCATCATTTCACACCGTAGGGGAGCCCCCCTGTGGGCTCCCGTTACCCCCGCGGGCTCCCATAAAATCAAGGCGCATTCATCACATGAACCTGATGCAGCAAAGTAATGGTTTCCCCCTGTTCCCTCAGCGATAACTGCAGTGTCACCAGTCCGGCCCGCTGGCTGACTCCCGGAGCATACATGAAACTGCAGGTTTCGACGCCGCTGGTCACCAAAGCAGGAGCCCCGGCAGGGGGTGTCGGTTGATCATCAGCAGCGATACCATAGCCGTCATAACGGTTCAAGACGTCACCCTCACAAGCATAGGTCACCGACTGATCAACTATAAAAAAACGCTGAGTTGGTGAGGCATTGGCAAATTGAGATCCGGGGTCGAGTTTGATTTGGTTTACTGTGCTGTCCTCGGCAATAACTGCCAAATTATCCGGAATTTCCGCATATGCATTACCGGTCGCCCCAGTGGATGAAATATTATAGACAACCAGCCTCTGGTCTGCTGCAGGTTCCTGATTCAACGAGCCAAGGACATCAAAACTTGTGTCAACGACGTTAAAGTTAAGTATATCATCTCCGTCTTCCCCCGGATCCTGATAACGCCGATAACGTCCGCCATCGACAGTGTTGATCATTTCCAGATATTGATGGGTGGCATCAGTCCCAACAATACGAATACTGTTCGGCAAGGCACTACGAATATCCCTCTGCATACGTCGCAAAGCCATTTCCGCTTGATCAACCAGCCGTGTACGACGGGCCAGATCAACATAGCCGGTAACCGGAGCAGCGATAAATTGTCCGCCCATGGCTGCCAGGATGCCGACGATGACAATCACCACGATCATTTCGATCAGGGTAAAGCCGGACTCAGCCCTGGTTGCTGTTATCCTGCCTGCTTTATTACAATCCTGCGCTATATCTTCCCTGTTCAGTTGCCATTTTTGCGGATTATTGACAATGTAGTTCCTCGTATCCTCAAGATCCTGCTCGTTGCGGATTACATGATCGAAATAACCGCGCTGCCAAAGCCGTCCGGGAAATTGCCGCCAACCTTCTTTTGACACACCCGCAATATAAAGATGCGTCGTGTATGTTTTGAAGCGCTTAATGATATCGCCAAGAAAAAATGGAGGCTGTTTACCCCGTAGGGGAGCCCCCCCGTGGGCTCCCGTCAAGCCCTCAAGCCATATTATGCCATGAAAATGGTTCGGCATGATCTGGCAAACATCCACCTTTACACCAGGGTAGTGCTCAGCTAACTCCAACCAGGCCTGCTCTATCATACGACCGGCATCGTTAAGCTGCATATTACCGCCGACAACCTCACCAAGCAGTGCACACCGTTTTTCAACACACAGCGTCACAAAATATGCACCGGCCTGGCTATAATCATAACCGGGTAAACGTAAAGAGCGGCGTTGCTGAAGCGGGACCATTATAGTGTTTTCTCTCCGATTTTCTTTGACATTGATTCTTCAGAGGTAAAACCTCTGGATCCGATTTTGTCGCGTAGGGGAGCCCCCCTGTGGGCTCCCGTTGGGTCCCGTTATAATTATAACGGGCGGGCACAGGGGCCCGCCCCTACGGCCCCGGAACGATCCGGATTAATAATTTGCACGGAAACCTGTGAGAGTAAACCTTTCGCCCGCCGGGTCGGTGACTGTGACATCAATTCTTAAACCATCGATAAGTGAGTCGTCCGGTCCGTACTGTTGATCAACAACGGTTACATTTACAGAATAATTTACTAAGCGACCGATTGGATCACCATTTTGATCAGCAGCACTATTGTCGACATGGTTATTGTAATCGTCAACATCGTCAAACAAATCCCTGTCCGTCTCAGCATCAGAACCGGGACCGACCCCATCGGGATCAGCGAAATCCTTCAGGCAGATCTCTTCCATATAGGCTTCGGCAATGGCAATTGCCTGATGTCGCAATACCGGGTCTGCCGAATGCAGTGTAGTATAATTTATCACCAGCAGAACACCTGTCAGGGCAATGGAAATGACCACCATGGCGACAATCAGTTCTATCAGAGTTCCCCCACGGTTATTCAAAATTTTATTCAGCTTGTTCATTGTGCATCCACCGTCCCGGTTTCTGCGATGACATCAATTGTCCTGCCGCTTACAGTAATAGTCACGTCATTTGAACAACGTCCCATGGGATCAAAAGTAAAAGGTGCATTCGGCACCAAAACGAGATTTACACCGGATACAACGCCGGAATTCACCGGATGGCCGGCAATTGTCGTGAAAGGCCCACTGGTACAGTCATCTCTATGCTGTTGCAGTGCATAGGCGTTGTTGACTGTAAAATCCACCCGAACATCACAACCACTGCCCACAGCCAGTTTTTGGGCATAACGGAGTGCACTGGCTACTTCGTCATAGGCTGCACGCTGCTGGTATTGATCAAGATTGAAAAACCTGGGGAGAGCAAAAGCGGAAATAATTCCAAGGACGATTATAATAACAACCAACTCGACAAGCGTAAAACCGCTTTCTTTTTGCAATGTATGCAGAGGACTGGAAGCAATCATCCTTTATCTCGCCAATTTTTCTTAATATCTTCAATACGCTGCTGCAACATATCGAAACCTTTCGTATCGCCTTTTTGATTACGATAATGGCCAGCAAGCTGTAAATAAGGTATCATATCAGGAATATCATGATAATAGTATGGCAATCCTGCCTCTAACAGCTCTTCAGCCCTGTCATTCCGGTCAAGCTTTGCATAGAGACGGGCTAAATCAACACGGGCAGGAAAATAACGCGGGTCTATTTGCAATGCCTGACGATACAGTTCCATAATCTTTTCAAGAGATTGTTTTCCTACCTTATTGTTCTCATTATCCAATAAAAGACCGAGTTTATGCGGAGACATGGCTCGAAGCGGATTCAACCTGATAGCCTCTTCAAAAGATTCCTTGGCCAGTGGGAACAGGTCGGCTCGTTGTTCCTGGCTCAACTGCCGGTCGTTTTGTAATCCCAGACGAACAATTTCACCTTCCATATACCAATTAAAGTCATTTGACGGCCAAAGTCTTTTAGCATTTTCAAGATATCTAACGGCCTGCTCGTTCCGATCATGTTTCAGAGCCGAAAAAGCCTGCTGCGTGTTAATTTGTGACCAGAGACCTGAAAAGAGGAATAAAAGGGGTATCAGGCAAGCGAGAGGGGGAGCATATCTTAATATCTTGCCGAATTTATTGAGATCCACCCTAATCACCTTGCCTACGGAAGGCGGAAGCAGGAAATAGAACCTCGCGATAACTATACCAATTACCAGAAGGGTGGAATAGATATACAGATTAAAAGTGAACATACTGTGAAAAAAAACGGCCAAAAGACCACCCGCCAGTATGATGATTTCACTCTTATCCCGCTGTGACAATGTTGTGTTTTTTAAGCCGCGCCGAACCAGATCAGCAAAAAAAACACAAATCAGAACAGCTGACAATGCTCCTGGTATGCCCGTTTCGATGCCGATTTGCAACAGATCGTTATGAGCAAAATGCCCGGCTGATTTATCGTCGAAGTGCCTGTAGTCGGGGTAGGCAAGTCCGTAAATGCCTACACCCAAACCATACCAGGGGGCATCTCTGAACATCTCCCAGGATGACTGCCAGATTAGAAAACGATCCGCCCCTGCGCTCCATGGGTTCTGCAGGGTACCGAGCCTGCCGAGACCGCGACCTAAATCCAATCCAGTGATAAGCAGACTGGTTATCAGGCCGGAGCCTGAAAATACCAGGCTATACCGCCAGGATGCAAGTTCGATGCGACAATGCCGGAGGAGGATCACAATAAGGCCGGCTCCGGCGATTGTTGCCAGATACGCACCCCTGCTGCCGATAAGCCCCAACACCAGGGTGCCGCAAAATAGTAGCATCCCGGACAACCGGTTGACCCCCTTAGATTCAGACTTTAAAAGTGCCCAAAAAAGCAATGGCATAAGAAACCCGGCCAGGGAATTTTTATTTAGAAAGCTAGCCGCGGGCTGCTGCCCTGTCAGATACTGTATTACGGCTGCACTTGCTGTAATAAGCGCAACTAAAGATACAAAGCTGCGAATAGCCGACCAGTGCCGACCATCTTCAGACAATAACAACGCATAGAATATCAATAAGATTGAACCATGCCGCCAGAGGATTGCCTGGGAATACGCGGGGACAGGTGACCAGATAAGGGTCAGCGCCGAGTAAAAAAGAAAGAATGCCAGCGAAATGCTGAATACAGACAAAGGCAGTGAAAAGCGACCTGCTGAACGTACCAGGATCATCAGAAAGAACAGCCAGAGCGTTAACTGGGAGAAGAAAAATAATCGCCCTTCAATTCCGGTGAAAAAGACCGCACATGTGAAGCTGGTGAATAAAAAAAAGAGGATAAACCGATCAATTCGTGTCGGCCTGTTAGTTCTGATCGTCATAGAGCCGATTTTCCACCAAAAACAATCGGCACGACATAAATACCGTAGCGATGTCTATTCAAATACCTTAGTACCTTACAGATTGTTTTCTTGTTTTTTGGCAAGAAAACAATCTGTCTACAGGTTCTTATCCCAACAAAACATGGGGATTTAAAAGAATACCCTCTTGTCGAGTGTTAGTTACAACCGCTGGAAGTAAGATCAACCCCTGGGAAAATACCACCTACACTTGCAGTATAGGCTACATTGCAATTTGGTTTTCCCGGCAAGAAAAATGTTACTGTTGTTCCTGCAGTGCTGGTGCTAAATCCGTCTATGGTTACCGCATTTAATATTCCTGCCTCACTTGGATAGCCATTAGTCAGCGACACAGAATCTCCATCCATAGTGACAGAGCCATTGCTAGCCGCACCCTTTACAAGCTGCTGAGCATGAGCCAGCGATGCCGCTCCTTGTACTGCACCCTGCAAACCTCTAATTGTAGCTACCCGGGCTTCAACCTGCATGTCCACAAATTTAGGCACCGCAACTGCCGCCAAAATACCTAAAATAACAATTACCACGACCATTTCAATTAAGGTAAAACCGTTCTGATTCCGCATTCTTTCTGCTCCTTTTAAATTCGGGTAAATCACCTTACCACTTTTTATTACTACTTAATCTTCTTCAACCTTTTCCTATTCCCAGGGCTTGAGCCATTCATATGGTTCCAACTTTTTAAGTGTCAGTCCGGAAATATATTTCCTCTTTATCTCACCTGATATTCTATCGGAATATACAGGAAAAATCTTAAATTGCGCCCTTGATGGATCACCCAGCACAGACTCAAAATAAAGGTGATTCCTCACCAGATATATCAGTGTATGAGAGGTATCGTCGTAAATCCAGTTCCCTGTTTCCAACTCATCCAGATCATATGAGCTGAATGCCCCCAGATAGTTGCTTGGTTTTTCGGCCAGCAAATCCATGGGGTTAGATTCTGCCAGTTGCTGTAATCCCTCCATATTATCAGCAACAAAATGTCCTGCGACCTGCATGCCTATGGCACTGCGCATAACACCGAGACTATATTCCATTGAGGTACGCTCAACATCGACTAAAAGTTTATAAAATCGGTCCAGAGCGACCGCTGCCAGCACACTGATGATGGTGATTACAACCACAAGCTCCAGGAGAGTAAAACCCCGCTGTTTAAAGCTTGTATAATTTCCGCCATCGATAATGCTCACCTGCTTATTTTCCTCTATTAATAAAATTTTTATCTTCGGGTTTAAGGATACTTTTTATTATTATCAAGTTTCCAGCGGGCGGGCACAGGGGCCCGCCCCTACCGGGTAATTCCACATCCACCAATTCACCCGTGGGCTGATGCGGGCGGGCACGGGGGCCCGCCCCTACGGGGTTTTCACGTTCACAATTGCACCCGTAGGGGAGCCCCCCTGTGGGCTCCCGTTGGTATGTCGGCAGAACCAAAATTCATATTTTCCGAAGGGTAATTTCATTCTTACCTGCTAATGGAGGCAAGGTTCCACATGGGTAAGAAGACTCCCAGGGCCAGGACCAGGACCATGCCGCCAATAATGGTGATCAGGATCGGCTCGATGGCACTCGCGAGGTTCTTTAGATCATAGTCGACTTCACGCTCATAAAATTGTGCCACATCTTCCAGCATTGTATCGATAGAGCCTGCTTCTTCACCGACTGCCAGCATCTGCAGCACCAGGGGCGTGAAAATACCTGCCATCGTAGCACTTCTGGTCAAGGTATCACCACGTTCGATACCGTTACGGATCTTCTCGATCTTCTCTCCTATATAGCTGTTGCTGACCGCTCTCGCAGTAAATCCCAACGCCTGCGAGAGAGGGATTCCGGCGGCATAGCTCATATTGAAGCCACGGGAAAAACGCACCAGGGTCGAGCGCAGAATAATGTCACCAACCAGCGGAATTTTCAGTTTATATTTGTCCCATATATATCGTCCCCGTTCGGTATTCAGGGCATGACGAACCAGGACAACCAGGAGAACAAATAAACCCAGCAGCACATACCAGTAATTTTGCATAAATGCCGACAAACCCATGAGAATTCGCGTCGGCAGGGGCAACTCCGCGCCGGCGTTGGCAAAAACTTTTTCAAATGCGGGTATGACAAATAAACTGATAAAAACAATGGCGATAATAATGGCAGTCACCACGAAGCTGGGATAACGCAGTGCTGCCTTGATCCGGTTAATAGTGTCTTTCTCATTCTCAAAGTATACCGATAGCTGCATAAAAACTGCATCCAGATTACCGGCTGCCTCTCCGACCTGAACCATGCGGCAGAGCAGTGGGGGGAAGACCTTTGGATGACGGCTGATTGCCGCGAATAGTTCGGACCCGGACTCCAGGTCTGCTACCACTTTGGCAAGCGCCTCGCCCAGGGTCTTGTTTCGGGATGTTTCCACCAGGCCCTGGAGAGCCCGGACCAGTGGTACACCCGCTGAATTCAAGGTATACATCTGCCTGCAAAAGAGAATCAAATCATCGAGGGTGACCTTTGGTTTTCGTTCAAAGCGTAAAAATTTGCTGAAATCGATGCTGGTACTCTCGGCAATTTCCGAGATACTGATAGGAATGGCATTGCTTGCCTGAAACTGACTGGCCAAGGCACCGGCAGAAAAGGCTTCAACCGTGCCTTCCTGCAATTTCCCATCTGCATTTCTTACTTTATAGCTAAATAAAGGCATAACTCAATCCACTCTCTTCGGATAGACAAAAACATAAACGTTCGCCGGCATCCGCACGATCAGACCGCCGTGCATAGAAGGGCGGGCACAGGGGCCCGCCCCTACGTGCCCATCCGTCTGCTTGTGCGGTTTCTTACATGGTTGAAACATCCTATTCCGCAAGCGTAAGGCTTTCATCAACTTCGCCCGCGATCCGCAGCACCTCGTCCATACTGGTAATGCCCTCCCTGGCCAGCATTAAGGCACTGTCCGCCAGGCTGACAAACCTGTCCATTTGCTGAGCCGTTGTTGCAAATCCGGCACTGTCGTTGCGCCGCAGGGCATCAGCCAGATCAAAATTTATTTCAAGCAGCTCAAAAATACCGATTCGACCGCTGTAGCCCGTATTGTTACAGGAGGGACAGCCCCCGCCTTTTTTAAACGCGGTCGGTTTTGTCGACAGTGGAGCACGACCGCGATATCCCTTCAACCAGCTCTGCGTACCGGGATCAAGAGGATCCGGACGTACGCAGCTTTCGCAGTTCCGGCGAACCAGACGCTGAGCGAGCACTGCCCGTAGCGAGCTGGCGACGACATACCCTTCGGCTCCCATCTCAATTAAACGCAATGCCGTGCCGACAGAGTCGTTGGTATGCAGAGTCGACAACACCAGGTGCCCGGTCATGGCGGCTCGCAGGGCAATATCACTGGTTTCTTTATCCCGCATCTCGCCAACCATTACAATATCGGGATCCTGGCGTAACCCGGCCCGCAGAACACGGGCAAAATCGAGCCCTATCTTGGGATGCACCTGAACCTGATTAATCCTCGGCAGACGGTATTCTACCGGATCCTCGACGGTGATGATCTTTTTTTCCTTACTGTTCAGTTCATTCAAGGCGCCATAAAGCGTGGTGGTCTTACCACTTCCGGTCGGGCCTGTCACCAGGACAAGACCATGCGGCTGATGTAGCTGGCGGCGAAAACGTTTTAATATGTCATCCGGCATGCCCATCTGTTCCAACTGGAGAATGCCGCTCGACTGATCCAAAAGACGCATAACAACCGATTCGCCGAACTGCAACGGCATGGTCGACAGACGGATATCAATGCTGCGCCCCTTGACCCTGACATTGAAACGGCCATCCTGCGGCAAACGCCGCTCGGAAATATCAAGGCCACAGACAAGTTTGAGGCGGGACACCAGAGCCGATGCAATCCGTTTCTCCTTCATCACCTGTTCATGCAGAACTCCATCCACCCTCTGCCTGATTCGCAGTACCTTTTCGTCCGGTTCAATATGTATATCGGAGGCACCGACCTGAACCGCATCTTCAAAGAGCGATTTCAACAATCGTACCACCGGTGCATCTTCGACGTCGACCTCGGTGAGCATCTTCTCAAGAGTAGAGTCACCCTGAGAGAGTTCCTCGCCTAATTCCTCGGCAATATTGACAATCTCCTGTGTTCGCCGATAAACCGTATCCAGTGCTTTTAACAGTTCGGATTCGTCGACAATAGCCAGTCTGACCGGTTGCCTGAGGATTTTGGTCAGCTCGTCGTAGACATAGATATCGGTGGGATCGGCAACCGCTACCAATACATGATCGACTTCCTTATTGAGAACCATGGCCCGGAAACGCCGGGCAGCCGTTTCGGGCAGCAGACGCACGGTTTCGGGTGAGTACTTGTAATATTTGAGGTCGATGAAGGACAGGTTCAGCTGAGTAGCCAGAAATTCATGAAACTGTTGGGAGGTCAGCAGACCAAGATCAATGAGGGTATTGCCCAGTTTGCTTCCTGTCTTTTTCTGGGTTGCCAGGGCACTCATCAACTGTTCTTCGGTAATGATCCCCTCATTAATCAGCAATTCACCGATGCGGATTTTTTTGCGCGGGAATGCACCCTTTTCCGGGATCATGGACAACTCCTTATGGTAACAAAGGTTTTATTCATAATACCTGTAACCTGCTTTGCATGTATTTCTGCACATCCGCACTCAAACCCGGCAGGGCCAAAGCTCTCCGGTATGCGTTACGCGCCTGATCAAAATCACCATTCTGGTCCATGGATACGCCCAGACCAAACCACCAGATTGCTGTTTCGGGACGCAACTGCAGCAGGCCGGCGTAGGCCTGTGCCGCGGTAGCGAATTGCCCCGTCTCCTGAAGCAGCGCTGCTAAAAGCGCATAATATTCCAGATCCTGGTCGATCGCCGGAACCGGTTGTGCCCGCAACACTTTGATGGCTTCAAGATTATGATTGTTGCTCATGAGAAACCGGGCATATACTTTGCGAAGCTGCACACTTTCAGGAGCTTGAGTC
>Ga0214472_10009217_pt1 | contig 10296 bp, 11 predicted proteins | sample RVTome_6_FD_207662 | JGI IMG/M metagenome (GOLD analysis project Ga0214472, IMG submission 207662) | Soil microbial communities from uranium-contaminated site in the Upper Colorado River Basin, Wyoming, United States - RVT140D175 | ecosystem: Environmental > Terrestrial > Soil > Contaminated >...
ACGTTCACTGCGGGCGCCGGGCTGTGCGATACGCGCGCCACCCGCTTCGTCGTCGAACACGGCAAGGCCGCCATCGAGTGGCTGATCGAGCGCGGCGTGCCCTTTACGCGCGAGGATCGCTCCGAACTCGGCTATCACCTGACCCGCGAAGGGGGGCATTCGCACCGGCGCATCATCCACGCCGCCGACGCCACCGGCGCCGCGGTGCAGGCCACGCTGACCGAACAGGTCGCCGCACACCCCAACATCGAAATCTTCGAGCAACACATCGCCATCGACCTGATCCTCGGCGAAAAGGTTCGGCTTCCCGGCGAAGGTTGTGTCGGCGCCTACGTGTTCGACATCGCACGCGGCCGCGTCGTGACGATCGCCGCGCGCAGCACCGTGCTCGCCACGGGCGGAGCGGGCAAAGCCTATCTCTACACCACCAATCCGGATGTGGCGACCGGCGACGGCATCGCCATGGCCTGGCGGGCCGGCTGCCGCGTCGCCAACATGGAGTTCATCCAGTTCCATCCGACCTGCCTCTACCATCCGCAAGCGAAATCCTTCCTCATCTCCGAGGCGGTGCGCGGCGAGGGCGGCCTGCTGCGCCTTCCGGACGGCACCCGCTTCATGCCCGAGCACGATCCGCGCGAGGAACTGGCCCCGCGCGACGTGGTGGCGCGCGCCATCGATTTCGAGATGAAAAAGCGCGGCCTCGACTGCGTGTTTCTCGACATCAGCCACAAGCCCGCCGACTGGCTGCGCGGACATTTCCCCAACATCCACGCGCGCTGCCTGGAGTTGGGGATCGACATCACGCGCGAGGGGATCCCGGTCGTGCCAGCGGCGCACTACACCTGCGGCGGCATCGTGACCGACCTGTCGGCGCGTACCGACGTGGCCGGGCTCTACTCGGTCGGCGAATCGGCGTGCACCGGCCTGCATGGCGCCAATCGGCTTGCCAGCAACTCGTTGCTGGAATGTCTGGTGTTCGGCGAGGCCGCCGCCCGCGACATCCTGGCGCGCCCGCGCGAACCGCTGCCGAGTCTGCCGGACTGGGATGAGAGCCGCGTGACCGATGCCGACGAGGAAGTGGTCATCTCGCACAACTGGGCCGAATTGCGCCGCTTCATGTGGGACTACGTGGGCATCGTGCGCACCACCAAGCGGCTGCAGCGCGCCCAGCATCGCATTCGCCTGCTGGAGCGCGAAATCCACGAGTTCTATTCGCATTTCCGGGTGAGCAACGACCTGATCGAGCTGCGCAACCTGGTGGTCACCGCCGACCTGATCGTGCGCTGTGCGCTGCGCCGCAAGGAGAGTCGCGGACTCCATTCGTCCCGCGATTATCCCGACACGCTGCCCGTGGCGCGCGACACTGTGCTGCATCCGCGCAAGCCGCGCGCAAGACAGGCGTCGGCCAGGGCGCGCTAAGCGCGGAGCATCGCCTCGGTCGCGGCGACGCGGCAATCTCCGATCGGACCGCCCCGCTAGCCGGAACTGCCGGCGCGGGCCCGCCCGGGGGGCGCTGCGGCCTTGTGCCTGAGCCAGGCGCGCACGCCGCGCCAGCTCGACCGTGGCAGGTTGTCCGGCAGGAGCATGAGACAGCGCTGCGCCGGTCGGCGCGGCGAGTCACCCGCCGGCTCGCGCCACAGCAGCCACACCGCCCAGCCGAAGTCGGTGCATCCGGGCAAGGGCTGCGCCCCGCCCTCTTCGGGCGTGCCCGCATACCCGAGCAGGCCGGTGTCGCCAAGGACCAGCACCTGCCCCGCCTTGCGCCGTTCGGCAGCCAGCGCGAGCCAATACGACACGCCGAGCACCCCCAGCAGCGGGACGGCCGCACTTCGACCAATAGAGGACAGCGCAAAAGCAATCACCGCGATCGAGTGGATCGCGGTGATCAGGAAGATTGCCCGCCGGGAGGGCCGGAGCTGCAGTACCAGCGGGTAGCGCATGTCGCCTACCCGCGCACGCGGTCAGACGCGGCGGAACGCCAGCGTGCCGTTGGTACCGCCGAAGCCGAACGAGTTGGACAGCGCCGCGCGGATCTCCATCGGGCGAGCCTTGTTCGCCACGTAGTCGAGATCGCACTGCTCGTCCTGCTCGAAGATGTTGATCGTCGGCGGCGCGATCTGATGATGCACGGCCAGCGTCGAGAACACCGCCTCGACCCCGCCCGCGGCGCCGAGCAGGTGGCCCGTCATCGACTTGGTCGAATTGACCGCGATCGACTTCGCCCGCTCGCCGAAGCAGCGCTTGACGGCGGTGGTCTCGGCCAGGTCGCCGAGCGGCGTCGAGGTGCCGTGGGCGTTGATGTAGTCGACCTCGTCGAGCGACATGCCGGCGTCGCGCAGCGCGTTCGTCATGCAACGCGCGGCCCCCTCGCCGTCCTCGCACGGGGCCGTCATGTGATAGGCGTCGCCGCTCATGCCGTACCCCACCACCTCGGCGTAGATGCGCGCCCCGCGCGCCTTGGCGTGTTCGTACTCCTCGAGCACCAGCACGCCGGCGCCCTCGCCCAGCACGAAACCGTCGCGCCCCTTGTCCCACGGCCGACTGGCGGTGGCGGGATCGTCGTTGCGCGTCGACAACGCGCGCGCCGAGGCGAAGCCGCCCACGGCGAGCGGCGTCACGGTGGACTCGGCACCGCCGGCCACCATCACATCGACGTCGCCGTACTTGATGAGGCGTGCCGCCTCGCCGATGCAGTGCGTCGCGGTCGTGCACGCGGTCACCATCGCCAGACACGGCCCCTTCAGGCCGAACATGATCGACAGGTTGCCGGCGATCATGTTGATGATGGTGCCGGGAATGAAGAACGGCGAGATCTTGCGATGACCGCCCTTCAGGTATTCGTCATGGGTCGCCTCGATCATCGGCAGACCGCCGATGCCCGACCCGATGTTGACACCGATCCGTTCGGCGTTGCCCGCATTCACTTCCAGCCCGGAATCCTTGATGGCCTGGATACCGGCCGCCATCCCGTAGTGGATGAACACGTCCATGCGGCGCGCCTCTTTGGGGGAGAGGTAGGCGCCGAGATCGAACCCCTTCACCTCACCGGCGATCTTCACCGGGAAGGAAGAGGCATCGAAGCGTGTGATGGCACCGATTCCGGAGCGGCCATTGACGATGTTGTCCCAGGCCTCCGGAACGGTGTTGCCGACCGGGGAAATGATGCCCAGACCGGTAATGACAACTCTGCGACGGGTCAATGTTCGCTCCGGCAATCAGAATTACTTCTTCAGGTGGGCGTTGACGTAGTCAATCGCCTGCTGAACCGTGGTGATCTTCTCGGCTTCCTCGTCCGGGATCTCGCACTCGAACTCTTCTTCCAGCGCCATGACCAGTTCGACGGTGTCCAGCGAATCCGCGCCCAGATCGTCGACGAACGAGGACTCGTTCTTGATCTCGGACTCGTTCACGCCGAGTTGCTCAGCGACAATCTTCTTGACGCGCTGTTCGATGTTCTCCATGAACAAACTCCTTCCCTGAAAGATGCAATAAGTAAAAAAAGCCGGCGTATTCTACCAAAAAGGATGGCAACCGCTATCGCGGCCGGCGGTCACGACATGTACATCCCGCCGTTCACGTGCAGGGTGGTGCCCGTCACGTAAGCGGCAGCGGGAGATGCGAGAAAGGCGACCGCCGCAGCGATCTCCTCGGGGCGCCCAAGGCGACCCAGTGCGATGTTGCCCAGCAGCGCCTCGCGCGCGGCTTCGGGCAGGGCGCGGGTCATGTCGGTGTCGATAAAACCCGGCGCCACGCAATTGACCGTGATGTTGCGGCTGCCCAGTTCGCGCGCCAGCGCCCGGCTCATCCCGGCCACGCCGGCCTTGGCCGCGGCGTAGTTGGCCTGACCCGCGTTGCCGGCGCTGCCGACCACCGAGGTGATGTTGATCATGCGCCCGCCGCGCGCCTTCATCATGCCGCGCATGACCAGCCGCGACATGCGGAACACGGATTTGAGGTTAGTGTCGAGCACCGCGTCCCACTCCTCGTCCTTCATCCGCATGGCGAGGTTGTCGCGGGTGATGCCGGCGTTGTTCACCAGGATGCCGACCGCGCCAAAGCGCTTCTCGATCTCCCCGACGGCCGCCTCACAGGCGGCCGCGTCGGTGACGTCGAGGGCCATGCCGCAGCCCTTGATGCCGGCTTCGTCGAGACCCTTGTCGATATCGGCAGCGCCGGCCGCGGAGGTCGCGGTTCCGACCACCGTGGCGCCCAGGCGGCCCAGTTCGAGCGCCACCGCACGGCCGATGCCGCGCGATGCGCCGGTCACCAGCGCGACCTGCCCTTCAAGCGAAAGACTCATTGCGTCCCCTTCACTGCGGCAATCATTTGTTCGAGACTCGCGGCATCATGAATCGAGCCGCCCTGCACGTCGCCGGCGATGCGCTTGGTCATGCCGGCCAGCACCTTGCCGGGCCCGCATTCGAGAATGTGGGTCATCCCGCGCCGGGCCATCTCCTGCACCGACTCGATCCAGCGCACCGGCGAGAACGCCTGGCGCACCAGCGCGTCGCGGATCTGTTGCGGATCTTCCGGGCTCGCGACATCGACGTTGTTGAGCATCGCCATCGCGGGCCGCGCGATGCGCACCGTCGCCAGGCGCTCGGCCAGCCGCTCGGCAGCCGGCTTCATCAGCGCGCAGTGGAAGGGGGCGCTCACCGGCAGCAGCATGGCACGCTTGGCACCGCGCGCCTTGGCAATCTCGATGGCGCGTTCGACTGCGGCGCGCCCCCCGGCGATCACGATCTGCCCGGGCGCATTGAGATTGGCCGCCTCCACCACTTCACCGGCGGCCGCCTCGGCGCACGCGGCACGCACCGCATCGGCTTCCAGGCCGAGCAGCGCCGCCATCGCGCCTTCGCCGGCCGGCACCGCTTCCTGCATCGCCTGGGCGCGAAAACGCACCAGCGGCACGGCGTCGGCAAAGCTCAGCGCGCCGGCCGCCACCAGCGCGGAGTACTCGCCCAGGCTGTGGCCGGCCACCAGCGCCGGCGCGGGACCCCCGGCGGCGAGCCAGGCGTGGTACGCGGCGACGCCCGCGGTGAGCATCAGCGGCTGGGTGTTGACCGTCAGCGCCAGGCGCTCGGCCGGCCCCTCGCACACCATCTGCCACAGATCTTCGCCCAGCGCATCGGAAGCCTCGGCGAAGGTGTCGCGGATCGCCGCGCTCTCGCCGTAGGGGGCCATCATGGCCACGGACTGGGATCCCTGTCCCGGAAAAACCAGCGCAAATGCCATCGTTTGTTGGTCCCGTATCAGAATTCGAGCAGGGCCGCGCCCCACGTGAAGCCGCCGCCCACCCCTTCGAGGAGGACGCGCTGCCCGCGGTGGATGCGCCCCTCGCGCACGGCCACATCGAGCGCGAGCGGAATCGAGGCGGCCGACGTGTTGCCGTGCCGATCCACCGTGGTGATCACCCTGTCCATCGACATCCCGACCCGCTTCGCGGTGGCCTGCAGGATGCGCACGTTGGCCTGGTGCGGGATCAGCCAGTCGATGCTGTCGACCGTCAGGGCAGCCTGCTCGATCACTTCGAAGGCGACGTCGCCCAGCACTTTCACCGCGAACTTGAACACCGCCTGGCCGTCCATGCGCAGGAACGGGTCGCCGATCACCTGCCCGGCGGCGACGCCACCCGGCACGCACAGGATCGGATGGTGACTGCCGTCGGCATGCAGCGCGCTGGCCAGGATCCCCGGCGTGTCGGCGGCTTCCAGCACCACCGCACCGGCGCCGTCGCCGAACAGGACGCAGGTGCCGCGATCGGACCAGTCGAGGATGCGCGAGAAGACCTCCGCACCGACCACCAGCGCACGCCGGTGGCTGCCGGAGCGGATGAATTTTTCGGCCACCGTCAGGCCGTAGATGAAGCCGCTGCACACGGCCTGCACGTCGAAGGCGGCCGCGCCGTTGCGCATGCCGAGCTTGGCCTGGAGCAGCGCCGCGGTGCTCGGGAAGATGCAATCGGGCGTCGAGGTGGCGACGATCACCAGATCGATGTCGTCGGCGCTGACCCCGGCCGCTTCCAGCGCGCGCACGCTGGCGGTGTGCGCCAGATCGCTGGAACCCACGTCGCGCGGCGCCAGGTGGCGGGCGCGAATACCGGTCCGCTCGACGATCCACTGATCCGAGGTGTCGATGCCACGCGCCACCAGGTCGTCGTTCGTGACCGGTGCGCCGGGCAGGCAGCTCCCGGTTCCGGCGATTCGGGCAAAGATCATGCGGTCACTCCGTTCATCGCGGCCATGCGTTCGGTGATGCGTTCGATCAGACGGTTGGAGGCCGCCTCGGCAGCCCGATGAATGGCCTGCTCGAAGGCGTACGGGTCGGCCGAACCGTGGCTCTTGACCACCACCCCGCGCAGGCCGAGCAGCGCCGCGCCGTTGTAGCGGCGATGATCGACGCGGTGCTTGAAACGCTTCAGGGCCGGCATTGCGACCAGCGCCATCGCCTTGGTGAGCAGACTGCGGCTGAATTCCTCGCGCAGGAAGGTGGCGAGCATCTGCGCCAGCCCTTCGGACGTCTTGAGCGCCACGTTGCCGACGAATCCGTCGCACACCACGACATCGGTGGTGCCCTTGTAGATGTCGTCGCCTTCCACGTTGCCGTAAAAATTGAGCCCGCTCACGCGCAACAACTCGCCGGCACGCTTGACGACCTCGTTGCCCTTGATCGCCTCTTCGCCGATATTGAGCAGACCCACCGTGGGCCGTTCGACATGCTCCACCGCGGACACGAGCATCGCGCCCATGATCCCGAACTGAAGCAGATGCTCGGGCGAACAGTCGACGTTGGCGCCCAGATCGAGCACGTAGGTCTGTCCCTTGCGCGTCGGCAGGATGGTCGCGATGGCCGGCCGGTCGATCCCCGGCAGCGTCTTGAGGACGAAGCGCGAGATGGCCATCAGGGCGCCCGTGTTGCCGGCCGACACCGCGGCCTGGGCGGTCCCGGCCTTGACCAGGTCGGCCGCCACGCGCATCGAGGAATCCTTCTTGGTGCGCATAGCGATGGCCGGCGGATCGTCCATCGCCACCACTTGCGAGGCCGGGTGGATCGTCAGGCGATGACCGAAGCCGGCGCCGATGGTGCTCATGAACGGCTCGAGCGCATCGGGTCGACCGACGAGCACGACCCGGGCGCCCGGATGGTGGCGCAGGAACGCCACCGCCGCAGGCACGGTCACGGCGGGACCATGATCGCCACCCATGCAATCGATCGCAATGGTGACATCCATCGGCTTCTCGCGAGGTTCGGACAGGATTGGGATGAAAAAACGGCGCAGACGCCCTCGGCGCCGCGCCGTTCTCGCGGGGGCCGGACTTACTCGCCCTTGGTCTTGACGACTTTCTTGCCGCGGTAGAAGCCGCTCGGGCTGACGTGGTGGCGCAGGTGCACTTCGCCGGTAGTCGGCTCGACCGCCAGCGGCGGATCGGTCAGAAAATCGTGGGCACGATGCATGCCACGTTTGGAGGGGGACTTCTTGTTCTGCTGAACGGCCATGAAACACTCCTAATACAATATCGCGCCTAGTCTGCGCTGTCGGTCTTGCGAAGCTTCGCCAGCACAGCAAAAGGCGATTTCTTTTCCACCCCGCCCGACGGGCGCGGCGCATCACAACTTTCATGCCGCGGCGCGATCGGCACCGCGAGCACGATTTCATCCTCTACGAGCGCCACCGCATCCATATCGGCGCCCGCCTCGATCGCGTCGAACTCCTCGATCTCCAATTCCTCTTCCGGGATCGCCTCGCCCGGCCGGACCAGTTGCAGCAAGCTCTCGATCTCGAGTGGCCATTCCATCGCGCCCAGGCAGCGCTCGCAACGCAGATGGAGCACGCCTGAGGCAACAACCCGCAGGCGGGCCCGTCGGTCGGGACCGACTTCGCCGGTGACGGCAAAGGCGACTTCGCCCTTCGTATCGAGCAGCGATCCGGCGAGACGCTTGAGCTCCGTCACCGGGACCTTGCGGACCAGCCTGCGGCCTTCGGCAGCAAACCTGAACGGATCGGAAATAACGTCTCGTTGCGACATAAGGGCCGCATGATATTATTTTCGGCTTGCCAAGTCAAAAGCGCCGAACGCGCTGCCCGCGGCGCCCCGCCAGGGCGCCCGGACTCCAATTCACGCCCGCCGGCACCGACCCTCATGAAACTCGTTCTCGCGTCCACCTCCGCCTACCGCCGCATGCTCCTCGAACGCTTCGAACTGCCCTTCGAAACGGCGCGCCCCGATGTGGATGAAACGCCCCTGCCCGGCGAAGCCCCGCCGGCCACCGCGGACCGCCTCGCGGCGCACAAGGCCCGGGCCGTCGCCGAACGCTTTCCGGATGCGCTCGTGATCGGCAGCGACCAGGTGGCCTACCTCGGCGCGGAAGTCTTCGGCAAACCGGGCACCGCCGAGCGGGCGGTCGCGCAGTTGCGGCGCATGAGCGGGCAGACCGTCATCTTTCACACCGCGCTGGCGCTGTTCAACACGCGCACCGGCCAGACTCGGCACGACGGCGTGCCGACGCGCGTCCGTTTCCGCGCGCTGTCGGAGGCCGAGATCGTCCGTTACGTCGCCAAGGAGCGCCCGCTCGACTGCGCGGGCAGCGCCAAGTCCGAGGCGCTCGGCATCACGCTGCTCGAGTCGCTGTCCGGGGACGACCCGACCGCGCTGGTCGGCCTGCCCCTCATCGCGCTCGCGCGCATGCTGCGCGCCGAAGGCCTCGAACTGCCGTGAGCGCCCCGCGCGGCATCCTGTTCCTGGTACCGGTCGCCCTCGGCGACACGCCGTGGACACGCTTCCTGCCCGCCGACGCGCAGAAAAGCGCCAGCGGGATCGCGCACTTCGTGGTGGAAAACGCCAAGACCGCGCGCGCCGAACTCAAGCGCATGGCGCATCCCGCGCCGCTGCGCGAAGTGGACATCCAGGTGCTGCCTGAACGCGGCGACGCGGCGGCGCTCGACGCGCTGCTGGCGCCCGCGCTCGCCGGCCACGACATCGGCCTGATGTCCGAGGCGGGCTGCCCGGCGGTCGCCGACCCGGGCGCGCGGCTGGTGGCGCGCGCCCACGCGCTGGGCGTCACGGTGCGCCCGCTGGTGGGCCCCTCCTCCATCCTGCTCGCGTTGATGGCTTCCGGACTCAACGGTCAGAGCTTCGCCTTCAACGGCTATCTTCCGGTCGCGGAGCCCGAGCGCAACGCACGCATTCGGCTGCTCGAAGACGAGTCGCGCAAGTTCGACCGCACCCAGATCTTCATCGAGACGCCGTATCGCAACGAGCGCCTGCTCGATGCGCTGCTCGCGACCTGCCGGCCCGACACCCGGCTGTGCGTCGCGCGCGACCTCACCAGCGACGAGGAATGGATCCACAGCCAGCCGGTGGGCGCATGGCGGCGTGCGCCGCGCCCGGACCTCGCGCGGCGCCCCGCGCTGTTCCTGCTCCTCGCGGCGTAAGGCGCGGCGGCGCGACCCTCAACGCAGGGTGACGCGGGTCAGCGCGGCCGCCATGCTTTCCGCCACATTGGCGCCGAAGCGCTCGGCGAAGCGTTCGGCAAGATTGCGCTTGCGGGTGAAGTCGCGCACCTCCTCGGCCTTGAACACGTCGCGCGCCACCGATTCGACCGTACCGTAGTCATCGGCGAGGCCCAGCTCGATGCTGCGCTCGCCCGTCCACACCAGGCCGGAGAAGAGCTCGGGCACTTCCTTGAGGCGCTCGCCGCGGCCCTTGCGCACCACCGCGATGAACTGCTGGTGGATGTCGCCGAGCAAGCCTCGGGCGTGGGTCAGGTGGTCGGCGCGCTGCGGCGAGAACGGATCGAGGAAGCCCTTGTTGCCGCCGGCCGACAGCAGGCGCCGCTCGACACCCAGCTTCTCCATGCTGCCGACGAAGCCGAAGCTGTCCATCAGCACGCCGATCGAGCCGACGAGACTCGCCTTGTCGACATAGATGCGGTCGGCCGCGACCGCGACGTAGTAGCCGCCGGAGGCGCACATGTCCTCGACCACCGCCGCCACCTGCAGCTCGGGACGCTGCAGGCGCAGCCGCGCGATCTCGTCGTTGATCATGCCCGCCTGCACCGGACTGCCGCCCGGGCTGTTCACGCGCAGCACCACGCCGCGCACCCCCTGGTCGGCGAAAGCGCCCTGCAGGGAGGCGATCACCCGCTCGGCGCTCGCCTCGCCGCCGGCATCGATCACGCCTTCGACCGACACCAGCGCGGTATAGCCCTTGCCATCGGCGCGCTTGTCGGTCGAACTGCCCCAGTCGCCCGCCAGGTAGATCACAAAGCTGAGATAGGCGAACCCGAGCAGCTTGA
>Ga0214472_10009218_pt1 | contig 10296 bp, 6 predicted proteins | sample RVTome_6_FD_207662 | JGI IMG/M metagenome (GOLD analysis project Ga0214472, IMG submission 207662) | Soil microbial communities from uranium-contaminated site in the Upper Colorado River Basin, Wyoming, United States - RVT140D175 | ecosystem: Environmental > Terrestrial > Soil > Contaminated >...
CACCAATGAACCCGTCAAACCACCGATGCTGCTCAGCCACTTGTTGTGGGCCGACGGCATGTCCGAGACCGCCGCGTAGTGATCGAATCCATCGTAGACAAGTAGTGCCATCGTTTAGCCTCCGATTCCATTTGCCCAGCCTTCGAGCACCGTGTCGTACGCCCGAAGCCGGGCCATCGCGTCGGGACCGATGCGTTGTGTGAGCGATTCGATTTCCCGGGCGTCCAGCGGGCTTAGAAGCCTTCTGGCCAGCAGGCTGCGCCGCACGTCCTTGCCGGTGCCCGCCGCGCGCTCCAGGTCTTCGGCGGGGTCGCGTCCGCGCTTGATGGACTCCATCGCCCGCCGCATGTGGCGGCGGAACGTGGCGGTCTCTTCATCGGTGGGTCCGGCGACAAAACGGTCGGCCCCGCCGGGCTGGTCGCGTTTCCAGCGATAATAGCCGCCGATAGCCGATTCCAGGCCGGGGCTGAAGTCCGACAGGCCCAGCGTCGCCATCGCCTGGCGCAGCGAACGCACCGCCGGGGTGCGGCGGGTGAAGAAGGTCGCCGCCCGCTCCGAGGGCGACTGGTCGCGGTACGGCCCTTCGCTCTTGAACGCCTGCTCAAGCTCCATGAATATCGCCCCAGGGAATGTCGATCGCACCGCCGCGGTAGGCAGGTTGTCGTCGCCCGACATCACCCGCATGATCTGCCCGAAGGGACCGGCGAAGGCCGAGTAGGCGAACGACTCAAGGGCGAACTCGAACGGCTCGTCCTCCGCTTCCGTCAGGGCCAGCCTAAAACCTTCGAGGCCGCCGGTGGCCAGGGCCAGCAGGGCGTAGGCCCCCATGCCCTGGGCGGCGGTGCCGAAGTACCAGCGGGCCATGCGCCGCCCGTCGCCATTGCGCAGGGGCGTCGTGAAGTCGCCCTTGGCGATGGAGTCCATGACCGGACGGGTGATGTCCACCATGTCGCGCATCTTGGTGATCGGGTAGCTGGTGAACTTGAAGAGTGCGTTGAAGGTGGGGTTGTTCTGGAACGGCGACTGCTCGATTCGCTTCTTGTTGCCGCCGGTGAACCGCTGGGCCGCCTGGCGGATGAGGTCGTTGCGAAGCCCTTGCGCCGCCGGGGAGTCGTCCGGGTTGACGATCGTCTGAATCTGCCCGTCAGTGAAGCCCTCGTCCTTGGCGAACTTGGCAAGGTCGTCGATCAGGCCTCTGCGGGCGCGGCCCGACCGCACGTCGTCGATCACCAGGGTCATCGCCGCCGCACCTTGGCGTTCCTGGGTCTCGTTGAGCATCTCGTTGAAGGTGATGCGGCGAAGCCCGCTGCGGAACGCCGCCAGCCGCGAGGCGATGGGGCGGTTGGGATCCAAAAGCCCTTCCCAGAACACCCGGTCGTGCGCCCCTTGGCGTTCAAGCGTCTCCATGAAGTCCGAGTCGTAGGTCTTGGCCAATGCCCGGAAGGAGACCCCGTAGCCGAAACGCGAGGCGATGTTGCCGGAAAAGACCTCGGCGGTGTTGGGCAGGACGGCGGCGGTCAGGGCGAAGCTCGCCGTCAGGTTGACCGCTTCGTTGAGGCCGTCGAGCAGGTTCGAGGCGTACGTGCCGGGTGCGAAGTTGTCGGCGAAGGAACGAAACGGAATACCGTTCATCGCCAGCACCGCCTCGTCCACCCACTGCCGCGAGCCCGTCTCCCGCCATGCCCGCTCCCGCAGATTACGCAGGGCGTCGGGGCCGTCGCCGACCTCGGTCAGGAACGCGGCCCTGGCGGAGACCATGTCGCTGGTGCGCTGGGCCCACACCGGGACGTTCTCTTCGAGCAGGGCGATCATGCGGCCCGTCGGGTCGCGGACGTAGGCCGGGAAACGGTCGAACGCCCGCACGAAGTCCAGGCCGATCTGGCGCGGGTCGGGTGCCTGCGACGTGGTTCGCCCACGCGGGTCGGTGTCCATCTCCAGGGACTTCTCAAGGAAGAACTCGCGGACGGACTGCTCGGCGTCGATCGGCGCATCGGGGAAGCGGCGGCGGATCGCGGGGTTCTCGCTGGCGTGGCGGAAGTTGGGGTTGAGGTGGGCCGTTGCCTTGACCACCCGGTCGAACATGGGCGAATCGGGATGGCGCAGGGTCCGCCACCACCCCGGCGTGTGGACGCGCGGGGCCTTGCCCGCGAGCTCGAAGCCGGGCTTGGCCTTCTTGAACTCCACGCCCGACACCTTGTTGAACTCGCGGATGGCGTCGATGGCGGGCTTTTGGTCGGCGGGGATGTCGCCTTCCGGGATGACGCCCTCGCTCGCCAGCCGCCAGGCGGTCTCGGCGAAGTCGATGCCGCCCTGGGTGCTCTGGGGGCCGAAGGGGTCGCTCATCAGCCATCCGCCGCGCCGCTGGGCCCTAATGTTGGCAAGCGGCCCTTTGGGCGCGCCCAGGCGCTGGACATTGTCCAGCGATTCGGCCATGCGACCCTGGATTTCCTTGGCGCGGCGGGCCAGGCGGCGCAGGGTCTGGCTGACCTCCTTCGCCCCGGCCCGTTCGGACAATTCGGCGTAGCTGTTGAGAAGCCTTGCCGAACGTTCGGCGAGAATCTGGAACGGGCCGCGAACGGTGGTGGCGATGGAGCGTGCGGCGACGCGGGCCGGTCCCTTGATGGCGGATCGGGTCGCCTGGTCGGTGATGACGTGCTGCTTGGTGTCGGTGGTGGTGGAGACATTCTCGGCGTCGATCCCCTGCGAGGCCACCGAGTCGATGCGGGCCTGGGCCTGGGGCATGGCCCTGGCCTGAGTGCCCTTGATGAACCTGCCGAAGCGTTCAAGGTACTGCTGCATGGCCCCGAAGCCGGAGCCGAGGAACATCTGGCCCGATGCCTGCGGTGTGGTCCTTCCGGGGAATCCGGCATCCAATCGCCGTTGGGTTTCTGCGGCGATGGGAGCCTGCCCTGGTGGAGTGAAAAGGTCGCCCTGGTTGCCGGTCAAGGGCTGCGAGGGCTGGCCGAATAGTCCTTCGCCACCGGGTCCGGGCAGGTCGATGCGATTGATCGGCACAGCCGTCACGTCGTTCAAGAAAAGCGGAATGTCGATGTCATTTTCCAGCATCGTGGTCCGGCCGTCGGTTTCCGGGTCAGCCACGACTTCGTACTCATGGCCCAGCACCTCGATTTTCGTGCCGATGGGCAGGGTGCGTGGATCGATCAGGGTTACGTCGCCGGTGATGCTTCTTGTCACTTCCTGCATCTGTCGGAAGATGATCGCGTTGAGACGAGTTCGCGGCGAGAATCGGTCGGGATGGTCCATGACTTGCCGGACGAACTCGTTGCGCAAGGCCGGTGACACCTCACCGCGAACGTTGCTCATGGTGAATCCGCGCTTGGCGAACGCGATTACCCGATCCATGAGCGCTGAACCCACAACAGCCCTGACTTCCGCCGCGCCATCTTCCGAAACGGCGAGGCCCGCCTTGGAGATGTTGGCGCGTTCGACTGCGGTGAAGCCATCGAGGTCATCCGGTGCGACCGTCAGGACATCCGGGACGTTGACGTTGCCTTGGGCGAACCTTCCCCGGTTGGCCTGCAAGATGGATTCCGCAGTGTTGATCGGGTTGATGCCCTGATCGAGCGGAGGCATTTCCGCATCTAGTTCACGATTGACCTGTGCCAGGGAAATCCCTCTTGGAAGTTTGGGGGGCAGGTCTTGTTCCCGTCTTGCGCGCTTGCCGCGAATGGCCGTTGATGGGGGTGTGGCCTGCTCCCGCGTGGCTGCCGGTCCCCGCTCGATCGACGCCAGCGCCTCGGCGTCGGCAAGTTCCAAGGCCGCGTCGCTCTCCGGGTCGGCCAGGCCGCGCCGAACGATGTTCTCGTCCAGCCCGGTGCGCTGGGCGGCCAGTTCCACCTCCGCCTCCCGCGCCTCGACCACGTTCCCGGCCCGGCTCACCAGTTCACGTTCCAGGTCGGGTCGCTGCTCCAGGAGTTGGTCCAGGGTGTTGCCGATGGTGGAGAGGGTTTCGGGATCGACCACCGTGCCGTCAGGCAGGGTGGGGTTGCGGAGGATCGCCGAGAGACGTTCTGCGGTGTCTGCGTCGGCTTTCACGTCGCCGGTGAAGAGGTCCGCGATCCGGGTTGGCTGTTGCGGGGCCGTGGCGGGCGTCTGCGGCGTTTCCGTGGCGGGGGCTGCCTGACGGGGGGTCTGGGGTTCCAGGCCAGGCACGGACGTTCTGGGCCGTCCGGTGCGGGCAAGCTCGCGCATGGCCTCGTTGGCCAAGGCCCGGCCGAGGCCGCGTTCAAGGCCGCGTTCAGCGCCGATGTCCTGCGGGCCGAATCGTTCAGCGGGCGGCGGGGCCTCTTCGCCCAACACCGGGACGCCGGGTTCCTGGGCAAACCGGGGCTGCTCAGCGAGCGAGTCGAACAGCCTTCCTTGACGTGACTGGGGGAAACGCGGGTCGGGGGCGGGTCCGAGTTCCGGTTCGTCCACCGTCACGTCCGCGCCTTGGAATCGCCGTGGATCGGTTTCGCCGCGAAGGAACGTCAGCAGCGATTCACCGGCCTGCCCGGCTCCTTCCGCCGCCTGCGCCGCCCGTTGCCGGGTGCTCTCGAACCGGGCTTGCCCCACCGCGCCGGGGATCTGCACGCCCGTGGCAAGCGGGCCGAGCAGCGACCCGCCGATGGCCCCGGCCAGGGCCGCCTGCCGGACGTTCTGGAACAGGGTTCGCCTGCCGGTCCCGAACGCCGCGTCCAGGGCGTTGGAGCCGATCTCCTCCGCAGCCTCCTCAAGCGCTTCGACCGTGGCCCCCGCCGCCGCGAAGCCGGGCACGGCCTTGGCGAAGGTGGTGGCAAGTTGCCGCCGGGTGATCTGGCCCTGGCCCCTGGCCACCACCGCTTGGCCCAGCGATTCGGCGGAGCGGATGCCGATGCCCCGCAGCTTCTCGAAGCCGATCCGGGAGGCGACATAGACGATGGCCGCGTTGCCCGCCGCCACCGCCGTTTTGCGCAGCGGGTCGATCTTCTCGCCGGTCTCCTCCTCGAAGGTGTTGAGTTCGTGCAGGGCCAGGCCCGCCGCCGTCGCCGCCTGCATGGCGAAGACGCCCTTGGCCGCCACGCCCGCCACCGGCAGGCTCGCCCCGCCGGTGAGAGGGGCCAGGGCCAGCGCCCCGGCGATGGGCGTCAGCGACCCAAGCGTGCCGCCGAGGGTGGTGGCGAAACTGTCGCTGGTGGGGTTGCGAAGCTGGAAGTCCCGCCGGACCTTTTTCGCTTCCTCGTGGTCGCCGGTCAGTTCATTGAAGGCCACGCGGATATCGTTGAACGAACCCTTGAACGAGCGGCGGAAGTTCTGCCCGAAGGTCGGTTCTTCGGGTGGCGCTTCCTGGGGTAAGGGCACGCCGCCTTGGCGCGCCGCCACCCGCTGGGCAACGGCTTCGGCCCGCTCGCGGATGCGGTCGATGTTGGGGTTCGCGGCGATGGTCATTGGCCGGGTGTTGGATTCAAGTTGAGAGCATCGCGGATAAAGCCGACATCCTCACGCACCGCATTGATTCGACGGTTGATCGCCTGTTGCAGCGGGATGCCGTCGCGTTCCGCGATGTTCTTGGCAATCCTGAGAATGTCCCGTGCCTCGACGCTGTTGAACCCCTGAGACGCAATGGTGTTGACCAGGGCCGCTTCTTCCTGCGCCTGCCTGCCGCGACTGACAATTTGTTGCCGACGGGACGGGTCTTCCTGAAGCGCCGCTGCGTTCTGCTCCACGGATGCCTCAGGACGAACGGCGGGCACGACCTGGGCCGCTGTTGTTGCCGCTCCGCCCGCTGGCGTGCCGCCCTGCTCCACTGACGGGGGCTGGTCGGGAAGCTGCTCGCCGAGGATGCCGATCAGGATGTTGCCCAGCGTCGCCTGGGTCTCCGGCGGCAGCGTGGCCATGATCGGCCCCAATGCGGCGGTGATCTGCCCGGCCCGTTCCGCCCCCACGCTGCGAACGATCGCCTGGTCCAACTGGGCCTGCGGCACGCTCTGGCCACGCGCGAACGCCGTTTCCCGCTCGCGCGAACGCTGGTCGAACGCCCCAAGCTCCTCCTGCGACGGCTGACGAAGCTCGCGGAACTGCGAAGCGTCCACGGTGCGGGGTTCCGTCGGTGGCTGAATCGGGTTGACGACGTTACGCCCCTGACCCGCCACTTCCTGTGCCACCCTCGTTTCGTTCTGGCGCGCCACTGTGCGCAATCCGCCGCCGCGAACCGCGCTCACCCCGCCGGGTGTCCGGTTGGGAAGCTGGGTCACTGAGCCTTCGCGGATGCCCCGCGTCACGTCCAGCCGCCTGCCGATCCCGATCGCGTCCCGGTCGGCATCCCGTGGAATCTCGCCCAAGGGCGTCAGGCGGTTTTCAGAGGTTGCTGGCGTGGCGGCTTGCGGAACCCCGCCCAGGGGCGACTCGCCCAGGAGTTCTTCGTCGCTCGCGCGTCCGAGCCGTTGCTGGCGGGCGGAGTTGATGAGTCCGGCGCGCTGGGTTTCCTGTTCCTGGAGCATTCGCTGAAGCTCGGCCTGCCCGCCCCGGCGCAGGGCCTCGGCCTCACGGGCGGTGGGGGCCCGACCCCTGATCCTGCCGAAGGTGGCGATCAGGTCGGCGTCGCGTTCCTGGACCTGCGACTTTCTTTGTTGGGTCAGGGCTTGGTTGCGAGCGCTGCGGGCCTGGGCCGTGCGGTTGACGGCCTCGAATCGGCGATTGCGCAGGAGCGCCCGCTGCCCGGCGGGCGAAAGCTGGCCCTCCAACGACGCGGCCACGATGTCGTCGAGCGTCCCCAGGGGTGAACCGGGCGACGGTCCGCCCCGCTGGGGCTGGAACGAACCCAAGGGCGGCTGGGCGCGCTGTGAGGTGGTCTGGGGCTTTCGTTCGTTGTCGCTCTCGTCGGGCTTGTTGGGACCGTCGGGACGGCGAAGGCCGATGCCGGGGTTGAACTGGGGCATACCTAAATCCTTGTGAGGGTGCCGTCGATGTCGCCGCCGAGGGTGGTGGTCGGCCATGTGACCGTCGAACGCTTGATGATCCGTCCGCCGTTCCATGTCGCCGCCGTGACCGTGCGGGCCTCGCGCGAGCGGGTGAAGTCCGCCAGACCGTTGTTGACGGTGATCGCCGCGATGGTCCCGGTGGCGTTGGGATACAAGGTGCCTGCGTTGAGGATGATGGCGGTCTGGGCCGAGGCCGCCTCGGTGGTCAGCACGCCCCCGTCGATGATCGTGGAGGCCAGGTCGCAGCGGACGAGGTTGTTCCCGCCGGTCTGCCGGTAGTTGGTGACGGCGGCGGCGGCATTGAGGATCAGCCGCACGTCCGTGGACTGGTTGTTCAGGAACGACGCGAAGGCGTTGGTCAGGGTCAGTTCCAGTCCGGCGATCGGTCCGGCCACGATGCCCTTGTTGACCCGCAGGGTGGTCAGCGTCACGGCAGTGGAGGTGGACAGCCAAAGACCCGCGTTGTCTCCGGTCGAGACCTGGGCGGTGTTGTTGATGATGGCCAGTGCCATGCTGGCGTCGAGGACGATATAGGCCAGGCCCTGCCCGGCGAACTTGAAGGTGTCCACGTCGATGATGAGCGGCTCGGTCTGGGAGCCGAGCGCCCCGGTGTAGTCCGGCAGCACCTCGAAGTCGGTGTAGTCGTTGGCCGAGCGGTCCACGTTGTCGAGGATCGACTGTGAACCCTGGATGAAGATCGCGTCGCCGCTCGCGGGCACGATCGCCGGTTCCCAGTTGGCCGCTGTGTCCCAGTCATTCGGAGCGGCCCCGTCGCCACCGACCCAGTATTTTGTGGCCATATTCGAGCGTCCTTGCGTGAATCAGGTTCAGCCACCTCCGCCGTTTCCCGCATCCGCAACGGGCTTTTTTTTTACGCCCAGTTTGCGGAGCAGCTCCTCCACCATGTCGCCAAGAAGCGGAAATCCTTTCCGCTTTTGCGTCACCGGATTATACTCACCTCGGATGCGGGCCCACGCGGCGGCGTGGATTTTCACCCGGCCGTCCTCCGCCCAGTCGGCGGCCTTCAGGACCGCCTCCACGTAGCCGGGGCGCATGAAGGCCGACTCGATCCGCAGGGATTCGAGCGATATCGTTCCACGTGAAACGTCTTTGTTCGTGCCGCGTTTGGTCATTTGAGAACCAGTGTCACCCTGGCCGTTCCGCCGTAACCCTTGTCCTCTTCGTCTTGTGTGATGATGGTGTCGCAGACCGATGAGGATTGTAGTTCGTTGGTGAGCGTCAGGCCGGTTCCGGCCCACGAGGGCGTGCATGAATCGCTGGCTTCCGTGTAGGCCCGACGGAAGAAAACGTCGCCGAACTCATCGTTGGAGTTGGGCGGGTCGGGGTCTTGCGCGTCGCGCTGGACCATGCGGATTTCCATCGTCCGTCCGGTGAACCGGGCAACCGCCACGATCTCCGTCAGGTTGTCGCGTGTCAACGCCGTGCCGTTGCACTCGCCGTCGGGCGGATCGTAGTCGGTGACGCGCAAAGCGCGGAAAATGGTGCCGTAGAAGACCTTCTCGAACCCGAAGTCGTTGGGGTGGATATCGTCGGCTCCGGCCTCCTCAAGCACGAACGAGCGATTGGGGTTGATGAGCACCTCGTATTCGAAGTCCTCCTTCGTGCCGGTCACATCCTGGCAGTTCTCGCACACGGTGACTCCGCTGAATGTGATTCGCACGGACTCCACCAGCGCCCCCAATGAGCAGCAGGGCGTCAGCGTGACCTCGCCGCCCAGGTTCAGGTCGTACATACGAAGGGGCAGGTCCGCAAAGGGTGGCGACGCGAACCGGCGAATCCATCGTTTGGATGCGTTGTCCATGACGACCGCCGTATCGGCGGGGCCGGTCAGTTGATTGGCCATCACGATCGGCTCGGAAGAGTCGCACACGCGCGGGTCAGTGTCGAAAACACCGTGGAAAAACCGCACCAGGGGTCCGTTGAGCTGCCTGTTTGGGAAAAAGCTGATGATGCGGCTGGCCCACGAATAGATGTGCAGTTCCCACCGGGTCGGCGAGGTCCTAAAGAGGTTGACGGACAAGGGCGACAGCGAGGCCAGGATGTCCCACGTGCCGGAACCCGGCTGGAAGCTGGCCAATGACGGACCCGATTGGCTCGTTGCCTCCCACACCCAGCCCATGCGATGGAGGTTCTCGTCTAACGTCCGCGTGAAGCTCCCGAAGTGTGGCGGGCAGAACGGGAACCACATGTTCAGACGAGACCCCTTTCCGAAGAAATCGTCCCACGGCTCGCGTGGGTCATCCTCGAACCAGAGGCTGCGAAATGTGAAGTTGCTTGGCCTGATCGGATCGGTGACGTTGTCCACCACCGTCAGGGGCGGGCTGAGCGTCGTGGTCGCCTGTGGCGGCGACATGCCGCGAACGGTCAAGTCGAAGGCGTCCGGCACCCTGTCGCAGAAATCCCTGAAATCAATGAACTGGTCGGGGTCGATCAGGGCAAGCCCGCACCGGCCATCCAGTGTTTTCGTGCAGTCGGCGCTGGCTTCACAACAACAGACGTGATGCGCGTACCCCATGCGTCACTCGCACTTTCCGTCGATGGCGTTCATCGGAATCCAGAACCACCACTCGAACCCTTCGCCCAGCGGCACCGGGCGGGCCAGCACCAGGGAATCCCCCACCGGCACGGGTTTCAGCGAGAACCGGCTGTCGAGGTTGTCGAGGTCCACCCCGTCCCCCTGCACCCCCGACGCCTTGTTGGCGTTCTCCATTGCGAAATACGCCGGTGCGATACGAACGGGTTGACCCTCTTCATCCGTGATCGGGGTCCACCCGCCGTATCCCGCCGCGGTCTTTCGCACCCTGGTCAGTTCGTAGGTCCAGCGGTTCGGCCCCGCGCTGCCCAGGTTCGCCGTCACCAGGCACCACACGATGTCCGAGTCGATCGGCGGCGTCACCGTGTCCTCGACCGGGGTGGCTGGCAACTGGATCAGTTCCAGGCGCATCCCCACGCCCGGCTCGAAGGTCAGCAGCAGCCCGTCGCCGACCTTCAGTTCCGTCAGTGTTGCCGCGATCATCGCCAGGTTGTTCAGCCGCTCGCGGAACAGGGGGGCGAACGGCGAGTCGCCCGGCTGGAACATCATGTCGGTCAGTTGCTGGCTCACACCGGCTCCTTCACCACGAACGTCCGCAGCCATCCGTGTTGGCTGAAGCCCGCGAGGATCAGCCCCTCAAGCCAATCCTCGTACAAGCGCCAGCGGTATTTGCGCAAGCGATACACGATCTCCGGGTCGTTCACGTCGATGCCGAATCGGTCCAGGTAGGCGCGAGCGGCCCACGCATTGATGTTCATTTCGGGCGTCGGCCTGTCCTCCACC
>Ga0214472_10009219_pt1 | contig 10296 bp, 11 predicted proteins | sample RVTome_6_FD_207662 | JGI IMG/M metagenome (GOLD analysis project Ga0214472, IMG submission 207662) | Soil microbial communities from uranium-contaminated site in the Upper Colorado River Basin, Wyoming, United States - RVT140D175 | ecosystem: Environmental > Terrestrial > Soil > Contaminated >...
CCGCACCCGCAGGTGACCAACTTCCTGTTCGCGAACGGCTTCTCGGGGCACGGCCTGCAGCAGGCCCCCGCGGCGGGACGAGCGTTGGCGGAGTGGATCGCCACCGGCAATTACGAGACGCTCGACATGCGACCGCTGGGCTACGAGCGGATCGCGCGCAACGAGCCGCTCCGCGAGGTCAACGTCGTCTAGCAGGCCTGCCTCATCGGCACTTGACGTCGTACGGTGCCGCGTCGACGAAGGCCAGTGTCTCGGGGTCCTGCCGGTCTGGCGCGCCGGCGGTGATCTGCGAACTGTCGATGATGACGATCCCTTCGTCGTCGATGCTGACCGCGAACCGATCCATCCCGCGCGCGGCCGGACCCTCCTTGAGCTTCTCGCCGATGACGTTGTAGGTGCTCCCGTGGCAGAGGCAGGTGAACCGCTTGAGCTCGTCGCACAGCGGGGGCACCTGGCAGCCAAGGTGCGGACACTTGCGCCACAGAGCCAGCAGCTGACCCGCGGTCGGGTTCGGGACCGATGCCTCCTGCCCCAGTGCCAGCTGCTTCGCCGCCGGCACGTTGACAAGGAACGAGCGGGCCGCCCCGACCGCGAACGGCCAGCCGTCTGCGAAGGACGGCTGCTTCTCCAGGATCTCTTCGATGGTCCCGACGCGGAACCTGGAGCCGATGCCGCCCCGGATCTGCGGCCACAGGAAGGCGACAGTGCCACCCAGGAACTCGATCGAGAGCAGCGCCGCGCCGATGCCAAGCGCCCGGCGCATGAAGCCCCGCCGGCTGAGCTCCCTGGTGGGCGGCACCGTGACCCGACCATACGACGCCTGAACTGGAGACGGGGTTGGCATCTGCGGCATCGGCGCCCCGGCGGCGGTCGCAAGAACGCGGCGTGGCACCGCCATCTGTGGATGGAAGCGCGCGTCGAGTGCGCCACCGACCAGGTCCAGCAGGTCGCGCCAGCCCGGCCGGCGATCCGTGACCAGCGAGCGCATCTCGAGCCCGTAGCGCAGACGCCAGGCGCGGGGGTACGCGCGCAGGACGAGTCGGGTGGCGGTACCGGGTGCCTGCATCGGTCTGCCGGTTCAGCCGGCGGTCGGGCCGTGGCTGTGGGCGATCACGTTCCTCATCGTTCCTCTCCTCGGAAAGCGGCACTGTGAGGGTGGCGGCGCATCGCCGGCGTCAGCCGGGCGAACCGTCGAGGCGGGCGAGCCCGACGGACGCGAAGTGGCGGATCTCGTTTAGCTGCGACTCGAGCGACTGTTCCCCGGCTGTGGTGAGGCGGTACGGACGTCGTCGCTCGTCCTCGGGGAGCGGCTCGATGAGCCCGCGTCGCTCGAGGCGGGCCAGGACGGCATAGAGCGTGCCGGGGCCGATCACCGCGCCGCTGAATGAGGCGATGTCGCCCATGACCGCGTAGCCATGCTTGGCTCCCGACGCCAGGCTGGTCAGCACCAGCAGCGCGGGTTCGGCAAACCTGCCGAGGTCGCTGGCCAATTCATTGGTCATCTGTGGTCCCCGCTCGGTCTACGCTATAGCGTGAGCCGATATAGCGGTCGCCGAACTATGCCTCTCGACGCGGCAGTCTGTCAAGGGCCAATTCCACTCGTTGCAGCGGGCGTAGGATGCATTGATGGACCGGCCCCGCATCGTCCTCACCGTGGCGGATCCGACGTATGCCGACGATGCCGACCTGGCAGGCATGAAGAATGGACGCTACGTCGAGGCGCTCGAACGCGCCGGAGCGATCCCGGAGTCGCTCGGCGAGGGCGCCTCCGGCGAGATGCGCCGCCTGACGTTCGGCGCCATGGACGGCCTGCTCCTGACCGGTGGCGCAGACCTCGATCCGGCACGCTACGGCGAGCCGCTCGACGGCAGCCGGGGCATCGAGGCCGGTCGTGACGCGCTCGAGGAAGAGGCGTTCCGAGCCGCAATGGACGCGGACGTGCCGGTGCTTGGCGTCTGCCGCGGGATGCAGATGCTCAACGTCCTGTCCGGAGGGTCGCTCGTGCAGCACCTCGAGGGTCATGAGGGCCTGCCCTACCCGTCTCCAGAGGTGACCCGCCATCCGGTTGGACTGGTGCCCGGAACGCGGTTCGCCATGATCGTCGGCGAGCCCGACGGAATCGAGGTCAACAGTTACCACCATCAGGCGGTGACCCCGGATCGCGTGGCTCCGGGCCTCCGGATCGCCGCGACCGCCCGGCATGCAGAGGTGGGCTTGCTGGTCGAAGCCCTGGAGTCGGGTGATCCCGATCGCTGGCTGATCGGCGTGCAGTGCCACCCCGAGCGCACCGAATCCTCGCCCGCGGTGCTCGAGCGGCTCTGGGCGGCATTCGTGGCCGCGTGCAGCCAGCATCGAGTGCGCCGGCCGAGCACCGTAGTCCTACCGTAGTGCCGGCGTCGTAGGCTGCGCGCATGTCATCGAACCGATCGTTGCTCACAATAATTGCCGGCATCCTCACGCTCGTGGCCGTGACCGTCGTGGTCGTGCTGGTCGCGGGCGATCCCAAGCCGCAGGAATTCCCGCCCGACTCCGCCGAGGCCGCGGTGCAGGGCTATCTCGGCGCCTGGAACGAGCGTGACATCCCGACCGCATATGCCTTCCTCAGCGAACGTGTCCGCGCATCGACCTCCCTCGAGGACTACCAGCGCGCGGCCGATGAATTCCTGATCTACGGCATGCCTCCCAACGGTCCGGATCGGCGCATCTCCATCGGCGACGCCTCGTCCGAAGGAGATCGGACCGTGGTGCCGGTGACCGTGGAGGAGCTGTACGGCGACGGCCTGAACCAGAACGTGAGTCGCTCGACGCGGTACCTGCCGATGGTTCGTGACGCCGACGGCTGGCGGATCGATGAGTCGCTCATCTGGCTCGACCCGACCTACATCGACTATCCAAAGTAGGAGTACTCCGATGCAGACCGTGCGGCGCCTTTACGTCTACCTGCTGAGCGGGATCACCCTTGGCTTCCTGATCTACGGACTGATCACGCTGGTGGAAGTCGCGCTCAGCGCACTCGGCGTGGGGGGAGACGGGATAGGCGGGCGACGCGAACAGCTGAGCCTGGCGGCAGCGCTGATCGGCGTCGGGCTCCCGGTGTGGGCCATCCACTGGTGGTTCGCCGAGCGCGGCCTGGACCCTGCTCGGCCGAACGCGGAGGATGAGCGCAGCTCGACCGTCCGAGCGCTCTATCTGACGATGGTCATGATCTTCCTCCTCGGCTTCGGCGCCTTTGCTGCCCGCGACCTCGTCCGCGAGTTCGCGCTGGGCTTCCTGCCGCGACCGCAGGACGACTTCTACGGCTACTCCTCCGGAAGCGGCGCCCGTTCCCTCGCCACGCTCTTTGTCACCGGCGCCGCGTGGGGCTACCACGTGGCCATTCGTCGACGGGATCTGGCGCGCGGGCCTCTCGAGGGCGCGGCCGCCTGGTTGCCGCGGGTATACGTCTATGGAGCGACGCTCACCGGCCTGGTGATCACGCTGCAGGCTTTTGGCGACCTTGCCCGCTACGTCGGCGAGACCCTCTGGCCACTCTCCGGTATCCAGTACGGCGGTGAACGCTCCTACGCATTCGCCGACGCGGTCAGCCTCCTCGCGGTCTGGACGATCGGATGGATCGGACACTGGTGGTACGCAGGGAGACTGCTCATTGCCGCCGGCTGGCGCGCAAGCAGCGAGCGTGCAGCTCGACTGCGGCTCGCCTTCTTCGTCTCGGTCATCCTGGCCGGTGCCTTCTCGGTGATCCGCCTCACCGCCGAGGCAGCCCGCGCCGTCCTGATCCCCGTGCTCGATGCCACCGACGCCATCGGCGGCAACCTTGGCCTGACTGATCTGCTGCGCGCGGTCGTGGTCGCGCTGGTGAGTGCGGTCCCCTGGGCGGTCGCCTGGTGGCTCCACCAGCGCTGGATGCACGAGGAGGCGCTCGAGGCTGACGATCCGTCCCGCGAGGCCGTGGCCGCTCGCCTCGACCTGCATTCGGTTGCACTGGTCGGGCTGGCGTTCGCGGCGGTCGGTACCGGCTGGCTCGTCGGTCTGCTGATCGACGTCGTCCTCGGCGGACCCCGGACGGTGGGCGGCTCGGGCTTCTGGCGCGCCGAACTCGCCAATTTCGTCCCGTTCACCCTCATCGGGCTGGGCGTGTGGGTCTGGCGATGGTGGCCGATCCAGGCACGCCACCAGGCCGATCCGGCGGCCGAGGCGGCCTCGACCATTCGTCGCAGCTTCCTGCTGGTCATCCTGGCGGCGAGCGTCATCACCAGCCTTGGCAGCCTGGCGTACGTGCTCTACCGGCTCTTCGGCAGCCTTCTCGGAGCCAACATCGGTGGCGGCATCCTCGAGCTGTCGATGCCGCTCGGGGCCCTGGTGGCGGCGGGCGCCGTTGCCCTGTACCACGGGCTTGCCCTGCGCCGCGACCTGGCGCTGCGTGCCGCAATCGAGCCGGAGGCGCCTGTTGTCATGCCGGTGGCAGAGCGCTCGCGGCGCTCGCTGGTCCTGCTCGGGCCGCCGGACGGTGACAGCGATGCCGCCCTGGGCGCTCTGCGCGAGGCGCTGCCTCCGGGATTCACGCTCGACGAGTGAGCGCGGAGCGCCGAGTTAGCCGGCCTCTCCGCGCATCACTGCGGCGATCCGGCCGAGCAGCCAGCGGGCCGTGCCGCGCGCCGCGACATTGAGCACCAGACGGTCGGCCACCAGGCCGATCTCGCCGCCGGGCGGCGCGTAGACGCCGACCAGCTGGAGCTCGCCGTCGGTCCACGTCAGCGTCCCCGCGAAGACCGGGAAGAGCGGCGCCAGCCCGGCGGCGCGCCACGAGATGCCGATGCTCAGCGGGCCGCGGCCACCTCCCCGGAGTGGGCCCAGATCCACGTAGGCCGCCTTCCGAAACGCCATCCGCGGCGCGTGCTCGGTGACGCGGAGCTCGAGGTCCAGCAGGTGCCGGTCACGCTCGCCGGCATGCACCGCACCGTCGAGCGCCGCTCCGGCCCACGCGGTCCGTTCGATCCCTAACACCGCGGCCGCGCGCCGACGCGTGACGCCCGCGGGGACGGACACCGCCAGGCGGGCGACGCCGGCGCGATCGTCGTCACTCGAACTGGGACGGTTCGGCTCCGCCATTGGCTACTCCTGCACGATCAGCGCCGTGACCATGCCGAACATGCCTTCATCGCCGTCGACGTGGGTCAGGACGTGGCAGTGGAAGGCCCAGGCGCCAAGCTCCGAGGCGTCGATCATCACGTCCACCCGCTCCCCCGGCGCGACGAGCACCGTGTCCTCGTACCTCGGGTCGGCGAGCAGGAACCCGTCCTTGGCGATGACCAGCTGCGGGATCCCGTGCAGGTGCATCGGGTGGATCTGGATCCCCTCGTTCATGTACCGCACGCGGACCACGTCACCGAGCTTCGCCACGATCGGCTCGGTGGCCGGGAAGCTCTTGCCGTTCAGGGTGTAGCCCAGCGGACCGTCGTTGAGGACCAGGGTGTAGTCGATGTCGGCCGGGGGGTCGTTCGGGTCGCGGACGACGAACGCCCCGAGCAGGCCGAGCGGAACCTGGCGCTGGGCCATGAAGTGGCTGTGATACATGTTCGACCCGGTGTTGCGGACGGTGAACTCGTAGGTGAAACTCTCTCCGGGCATGACTGCGGGCTGGTTGATCGCCGGCACCCCATCCATGGCGTTCGGGACGATGAGGCCGTGGAAGTGGATCGTGGTCGGGGCCGGCAACTCGTTGTGCAGCACGATCCGGACCTTGTCGCCCAGCTCGGCACGCAGCCCGGGACCGGGGACCATTCCGTTGTAGCCCCAGGCCTCGACGAACTTGCCCGCCTCCACCTCCCAGGTGAAGACCGAAGCGGTCAACTCCCACTGCTTGGTGCCATCCTCGAGGACGGTCGGCTCGAGCACGACGCCACCCTTGCCTGCAGTCTCGGCCGGGAACTGCGCGGTCCGCGCCGCGTCGTGGTCGCGCATCTCCTCGGCGGTCATCGTGTGCGAAGGGGCGGGCGTGCTCCCCTCGCCGATGACGACACTGCCCCGCATCCCCACGTCGGAGTGGCCGGGCACCGAACATATGAAGGTCAGTCCGCCGGCCGGGACAGTGACCGTGCCGGTCGCGGTCTCGTGTCCATTGGCAGCCACCGTGGTTCCGTCGGCAAAGGTGACATCGTGCGGAATCCCCCCGTCATTCACGAACCTGAGCGCATAGGTACCGGCGGCCGCGACGGTCAGGTTGGCGGGCTCGAAGCCCAGGTCGAAGGCGTGGATCTCGATGGTTCCGATCGGCCCAGACGGCTCGGAGGGGAGTGGACCGACGCTTGGCACCGGGGTTGCGGAAGGGGCGACCCCGAGGACCACCGCGGCCAGGATCAGCGTGCCCATGAACAGGGCGCCGGTCAGGGCGAATGCGGAAAAGTAGGCGAGAGTTCGTTGCATGGGGCTGATGATCTCCTCGGATCTGATCGTGCCGGGGCGGAGCGCGGCCCGGTATGCGATTCACCAGAGCGTGACCGATGGGGCTTGCCGCACGGGAGGGCCGAATGGCCCGAATCGGGTCGGCCAAACAGGCCGCCTGCCGGAGCGCTAGGGACCGATCGAAGCCCCGAGCAGGAGCGGCATGCCGAGGCGATCCGCGTAGCGCGGGCGCAGCCGATCGGTGTCGTACATGGCCGGCACGTCGATGTGGCGGGCGCCCAGAGCCGGATCCGGCAGCGGAGCGTGAGCGTACTTGCCGTCACGAATGGCCACCATCCGGCCGTGGACCCCGTCGACGAGCAGGTCAACGGCCACGTTGGCGAAGGTGCTCGCCACCATCTGGTCGAGCGCATCGGGGTCGCCGCTGCGCAGGTCGTAGGTGAGGTCCGAATGAACGGTCTCGATTCCCGTGCGCGCCCCCAGTTCCGCGGCCAGCGCCTCGCCGACATCCGCCTTGCGGCGGTGTCCATAGGCGTCCGCCTCACCCTGCTCCTCGATCGTCGCGCCGGTCCACACGGCTCCTTCCGACGCAATCACCAGCGCATAGCTGCTCGGGTTCGCGGCGCGATCCTCGGTGAGCAGGGTCGTCAGTTGGTCGATGGCGAAGGGCGCCTCGGGGATGACGCAGCGACTGGACGTGACATACGCCGCGTACCAGGCGCTGTAGCCGCTGTTGCGCCCGAAGATGCGGAAGACACCGATCCGCTCGTGGCTGCCCAGCGTGGTTCGTTGCCGGTTGATCAGTTCCTTGGCGCGCGTGATGGCCGTCGAAAAGCCGACGCAGTACTCGGTCCCCTGCACATCGTTATCCATCGTCTTGGGGATTGCGACCAGAGGCACCCCCTCGCGACCAAGACGATCGGCGTATCCCAGCGTGTCGTCGCCACCGATGGCGACCAGGTGGGTCAGGCCCAGGTGAGCGATGTTGTCGAGCACCACCGGCGTCAGGTCGTATCGGTCCTCATCGGTCTGCATGGCTGCCAGGCGATCCGCCGACAGGTGTTCCGGCAGGTTGTCGGCCTTCATCCGCGCCGGGTTGGTGCGCGACGAGTGGAGCACCGTTCCGCCGGTCCGATCGATGGTCCGGGTGTTGCGCCGGTCGAGCGGCCAGGTGGAGTAGCTGTCGAGCGCGGGTCCCTGCTGCAGGTGCGTGAGCCCCTTCCAGCCGCGCCGGATGCCGAGCACATCCCAGCCGAGCTCGGTGGAGCGGTAGACGACGCTCTTGATGATGGAGTTGAGCCCCGGCACATCTCCGCCGCCGGTCAGGATGCCGATGCGTGTCATGTCCACATGATGCCGCGCTCCGGCAGGCTCTGCTCGTCGTCGCCGCCAGGCCGAGGGCAGGTTGTAAAGATGGCCGTTTTCCGTCAAACTATGGGACCCCGTCTGCGGTCCGCGCGACCGCCCAGCCCAGGATGGACATGACAGCGACCACGAACGAACGACGCTACGTGACCTGGCGGCTGCCCGACCGGCAGTTCTCCAAGGTTCACCTCGCCCGCGACACCGAGCAGACCCTCTGCGGACGAACCCTGCCTCGCGCCACCGGCGCCCCACAGCCGCCGATCCCCGATGTGTCGATGTGCCAGGAGTGCGCCGCGTCGGAGGCCTGACCGGCCGCCCGTCGCGCGGGCGAGCCGATGTGCGGCCGATTCGCCCAGCCCCGCTCCTCTGAGGAGCTGGCACGCATCTTCCACGCGCGTCCCGCGGCCGAGCTGCCCGAGGCGCAGTTCAACGTTGCGCCCACCGACCAGGTGGCCGCCGTCGTGGAGCAGCACGGTGAGCGCGTCGTGGATGCATTCCGGTGGGGCCTGGTGCCCTTCTATGCCAAGAGCGTCAAGGATGGCGCGCGGCTGATCAACGCCCGGTCGGAGACGGCCGAGACCTCGCCCGCCTTCAGAACCTCCTTCCGCCGTCATCGATGCATCGTCCCCGCCGAGGCCTTCTACGAATGGCGCCGCCACCGGGACCCCGTCACGGGGCGGACCGTGCGCTCCGAGCCGTTCGCGATCCGGCGCGATGATGGCGAGCCGCTCGCCCTGGCCGGGCTGTGGGCCGTTTGGCGTGACCCCGAGACGGCGCAGCGGCTGTACACCTGCTCCATTCTCACGACCGATGCCAATGAGCTGGTGGCGCGGGTTCATGATCGGATGCCCGTCATCCTCGACCCCGCCGACTGGGACGCCTGGTTGGCGGAGGCAACGCCCGCCGAGGAGCTTCGTCCGCTCCTCCGACCGGCGCCGATGGAACTCCTGACCGCCTACGCCGTCTCGCCGGCGGTGAACAACGTGCGCAACGAAGGGCCGGAACTGCTCGACCCGCTCACCCGCTGGGGCGACGGACTGTGATCCTCACCGTGCCGCGACACGCGATGGTGATCCTTATCGGCCCGAGCGGTGCTGGCAAGACGACCTTCGCGGCACGGAACTTCGCGCCCACCGAGGTTCTCTCTTCCGACAGCATGCGGGCGCTGGTGGCTGACGATCCGAACGACCAGTCGGCGACCGATGCCGCGTTCGAGCTGCTCCACGCGGCCCTGGGCCTGCGGCTCGCCCGTGGGCGGCTCACGGTGGTGGATGCGACCAACGTGGACGCCTGGGCGCGCGGCGCGCTCCTCGCGGTTGCCCGACGACATGATCGGCCAGCGGCGGCGATCGTCTTCGACCTGCCGGTGGGACTCTGCCTGGGCCGCAATGCCGAGCGGGCGGATCGACGGGTGCCGGCGGCCGCCGTCCGGCGGCAGCACGCCAAGATGCGCGCGTCGCTCGCCAGCCTGAAGACTGAAGGGTTCAGATCGATCGACGTCCTCTCCGCACCCGACGTGGTCGATTCCACGCGCGTGGACCGGGGCCGCGCCTAGAGCTCCGAGGTGGTCGCGATCGCGACGTCGCGCTCGTAGTGCGTGTCGCGCGCCCAGTCGCGGGCCAGGATCACGTGGAAACGACCGCGGGCGCGCCCGTGCGGCAGATCGACCGTGGGCAACCACGCCCCGACCACTTCTCCCCGGAACGGATGCGACGTCAGCGCGCCGCCGAATTGACCCGCGCCGGGCTCGAGCATGCCGCGCCAGACCACGATCTCCTCGTGATGTCCTCCTGAGACGGTGACCTGGGCCGACACGCGGAGCTCGAGCCGCACCTCCTCAACCGAAACCGGGTCACCGGTCTCGACGGTGAAGGCTCCCTCGAACGACGAGTGAAGAGAGACCGGCACCGGCTCGAGGCGGATCTGCGCCGGCCGCGCATCGAGGTTGACCGGCGCCTCCTCAAAGAGGCCGTACTGGCCGGTGTCGATCACGCCGGCGCGCAGCAGGGCCATCGGCTGCGCGACCTTGACGCTTCGCTCGACGCGGGGGTCGAGTCCCATCGGCACATCCACGTTTGCCTCCACGGTCCAGTCGCAGCGGAGCGCTTCTCCCTCGAAGGTCGCCGGACCCAGACCGGGAACTTCGAAGGTGGCGTGCCACGAGTACGGCTGCCCGCGCACAAAGTGCTGCGGTCCGGCGACTTCAACCTCGATTCGTGCGAGCTCCGCGACCGCGGTGTGGGTCACCGTGCGGGTCGTCTTGCCGACGGTCTCCGTCCGGTCATAGCGGTAGCGCTCACGGCAGCGAAGGGCGGCTCGCACGCCACGACCATCGTGATCGCGCGCTGGGGTGTAGGTCAGGGTCACCGACACGGGCCGGCCGAGCAGGAGCACCGGTGGGTCGACCTCGACCGTCCAGGACTCATCGCTCATCGGTCTGGACCCCGTAACGCAGGCAACGAAATGTCCCGAAGGAACTGCCCCGACGCCGCGGTGCGAGACCGCCACGCCGGTACCGGAACCCTTGAT
>Ga0214472_10009220_pt1 | contig 10295 bp, 8 predicted proteins | sample RVTome_6_FD_207662 | JGI IMG/M metagenome (GOLD analysis project Ga0214472, IMG submission 207662) | Soil microbial communities from uranium-contaminated site in the Upper Colorado River Basin, Wyoming, United States - RVT140D175 | ecosystem: Environmental > Terrestrial > Soil > Contaminated >...
CTTCGCAGGGACGGCTCGCGCGGCGGAGGCGACCTGCGCTTCGGGGCGCGCTACGGCTCGTCGGATTCGCTCGCGAGGGGCTCCCCCGGGGACCGGCCGTGCCGGGCAAATGCTACTGGCTGATGTCCAATATGGGAGAGGCGGTTGGTGGCGGCGGGCCGGGGCGGGGACGCTAGCTCGCGGGGGCTTCGGCGCGGTGCTTGCGGAGGAAGCGGAGGAACTCCCGCCCCTCCGAGAGGCGCCGCCGCATCACGCCGCGGTCTCGCAGCATCTCGGCGCCGAGCGAGATCATCTTGCGCGGGCGGAAGTAGAAGCGCCGGTACACCTCGTCGACCGAGCGGTAGATCTCGGTGCGCGGAAGATGGGGGTACCCGATGGTGCTCACCTGCACCCCGGCCTCGTCCACCAGGCGCTCGGCCTCGATCCACCCGTTCCGCCGCGCCTCGTCGTAGAGCGCAGTGCCCGGATAGGGCGCGGCCAGCGAGACCTGGATGGTGTCGGGATCGATGTCGCAGGCAAAGCGGATGGTCTCCTCGATCGTCTCGCGGGTCTCGCCCGGCAGCCCGAGGATGAAGGTGCCGTGGATGGCGATGCCGAGCGCCTTGCAGTCGCGCGTGAAACGCCGCGCGGCGTCGAGGCGGACACCCTTCTTGATGTTGTTGAGGATCCGCTGGTTGCCGGATTCGTAGCCCACCAGCAGGAGGCGCAGCCCGTTGTCCTTCAAGACCGCGAGGGTCTCGTACGGGACGTTGGCCTTGGCGTTGACCGACCAGGTGGCGCCGAGCCGACCCAGCGCGCGGGCGATCGCCCCGGCCCGCGGCAGGTCGTCGGTGAAGGTGTCGTCGTCGAAGAAGAACTCCTTCACCTGCGGGAAGAGCCGTTGGGCCAGCGCCATCTCCTCGGCGACGTGCCCGACGCTCCGCGTCCGGTAGCGCTGGCCGCCCACGGTCTGCGGCCAGAGGCAGAAGGTGCACCTGGAGCGGCAGCCGCGCCCCGTGTAGAGCGAGACGTACGGATGCTTGAGGTAGCCGATGGCGTAGTGCTCCACCGTCAGGTCGCGCGCGTAGACAGGCGTGACGAACGGCAGGAGATCCATGTTCTCGAGGATCGGCCGCGCGGGCGTGTGCTCGACGCGCCCGTTGACGCGGTACCAGAGGCCCTGGACATCCCGGAGCGCCCGGCCCTGGGCCACCTCCTCGATCGTGAAGTCGAACTCGTTGCCCGCGACGAAGTCCAGCGCCTGGCTCCCCTCGAGAGCGGCCCCCGGCGCGACGGCCACCGCCGCGCCCACCATGCCGATCATCAGGCGCGGGTTCTCGGCCTTGAGCGACTCGGCCACCACTATGTCGCCGGGGAAGGACGGGGTGCTCGTGTGCATCACGCAGAGGTCGTACTGCCGCGCGAGGGGGCGGATACCGTCCAGCGTGAGACCGTCCGGAGGGGCGTCGACCAGTCTCGAGCCGGGGACCAGCGCCGCGGGCTGGGCGAGCCACGTCGGATACCAGAAGGAACGGATCTCGCGCTTGGCCTGGTAGCGCGAGCCGGCGCCGCCGTCGAAACCCTCGCGCGAGGGCGGATGGAGGAACAGGGTGCGGAGGTAGTCGGGCGCCATCTCCCGCTCACCATAGCAAAACGGGGCCGGACCGACCATCTCTACCTGCGGTCCACCTCCCCCTCTACCTCCGGTCCACCTCCCCCGCGGGCTGCTGGCGCGTCACCGCGACGGCTGCCGGGATCGAGGCATAGAGCCAGCGTCCGTTCTCGGCGCGGAGCAGCCTCACGCGATCGGGAGGCAGCGTCGAGACGAGACTCCGCCCGGGCTCGCGCGGGGTCACCAGCAGGATCGGGCGCCCCGACAGCCACGCCGCGGCGAATTGCTCGGCCGTCCAGAAGTCGCCCGCAGCATCCGGAAATGTCGCGCCGATGCCCAGCACGCTGCGCCGCGCGTCCACGAGCACCGGGCGGCGGCTCGAGTAATACTCGAGCGCGCCGGAGTTCTCGATGGGCCCCTCGTGGGCCAGCAGCGCTCCCTGCGGCGTGAGGCGCCGCACCTCGGCCGCCATGCCCGACACGGCGCGCGCGCCGGCGACGAGGTCGAGCGCGCGGGTCGCGGCCGGCATCACAGCCAGCATGGTCGCTGCGACGACGGCTCCCGTCCACCGCCCGGCGTGGCGCCACGCGATCAGGGCGAGGGCGGCCGCTCCCACCGCCATGATCAGCGCCGTCCGGGCCACCAGCGGCTGGAGCGCGGACCAGGGCGGCAGCGGAGACGCCTGGGCGGCGGCAAGGTCCTTGCGAGTATTGACGTCGGTTGCAGAGAAGACGGCGTCCAGGAAACCTTTGCCGTCGCTGCCGGCAGCGAGGCCAAGCCCCACGGCGAGGATCGCGAAGAGCCCCACGTGGGCGAGCGCCGGCGCGCGGCTTCGCCCTGTGCGCTCTGTCCACCAGCGCGCGGCCAGCAGTGCGACGGCCGGGTACGCCGGCAACCCGTAGTGGGGCAGCTTGAATGTCGAAAACGTGAAGAGACTCCAGAGCCCCACCACCCACAGGGCAAGGGCGACCCAGGGCGTCTCCTCGGGATCGCGCCAGGCCCGCCTTCGGATCAGCGATCCCAGCATGAGACCGGCGGGAATGATCCATGGAAACGCGCCGAGCGCGGCCACGGTCAGGAACTCCCCAGTCGCGAGCGGGACATCTTCATCCGGAAAGCGGCGAAGCCCGACCGCATTGAGGAGGTGATTGTCCACGGCGACGTACCAGAGAAAGCCTGGATGCCTGAGCGCGCTCCAGGCGTACCAGCCCAGACCCAGGAGCAGCATCAGCGCCAGTCCCGCGGGCGGCAGCCACCGGCGGACGGGCCGCAAGCGCCCGCACGCCGCGAGCGCGGCGCCGACGGCGGCCAGGGGCCACAGGAGCCCGAGCGGATCCTTGGCGAGCGAGGCGGCGCCGAGCGCGGCAGCGCCTGCAACGGCCCAGCGCCTGGCGCGCCGCCCTTCGCCCGTCACGCCGAGCAAGAGACCCGTGAGGCCGATCTGGATGGCGGCCGCGAAGAGCGTCTCGGGACGGACGTAGCGGCCGAAGACCGCGAAGAGCGCGCAGGACAAGAGCGCGGCGGCGGCGAGGAGCCCGGCGGCCGGACCGAGGAGACGCGCGCCCAGGAACGCCGTGGCCGCGGCGGCGGCCGCTGCGCCCGCGACCGAGGGCAGTCGCGCGGCCCACTCAGACGGACCCCAGCCGCGGAAGTCGAGCGCGATCAACCAGTACAGCAGCGGCGGCTTGTCAAAGTAGCGGACGCCGTTGAGTCTCAGGTCCAGGAGCTTGCCGGAGGCCCAGGCCTCGCGCGCGATCTCGGCGTGCTGCCCCTCGCCCGGATCGTCGAAGGGCGCTTCCCCGAGGCCGGGCAGCAGGAGCGCCAGCGCCAGGAGCGCCCCCAATCCCGCGACGGCCCACGGCGAGCGGAGGGCGGTCACGCGGGTCGCGCGGCGCTACAGACTGCGGCCGATGGCATCCAGGATGCGCTTCTCGACGTCGTGGTCCTTGAGGGGAACATCCTCCTCCTTGTCCACGAAAAGCACGCGCTCGGACTTGTACACGCGCCGCTCGACCGTCACCTCTGTCCGGCCGCCATCGCGCCCGTGGATGATGATGCGCAGTCGGTGCCGGAGCGCCTTCTCGTACACGCCGAAGTTGTCGCCTTCCAATCGGCGCGAGTCGGTCCGGATCCAGCCGACGTCGCGGTCCTCCTTGTCGATGTCCCAGCCCAGGCTCTTGAGGGTCGAACGCGTCACGGTCCAGACGCGATCCACGGGAGCCTGGAAGACACGGGTCCGCTCGTCCGCCCACGCGGATCCCGGCAGGATGGCGAGGACCGCCAGGGCGAGCAGCACAAGGCCTCTTCGATTCATCGGGGTCTCCTCATGGTCTCTCGAGCCGGCCGTCGCGAAGCCGCAACACGCGGTCGGCGCCAGCCTGCCCCTCGGGCCGGTGGGTGACGAGCACCACGGCGGCACCACGCTCCGCCGTCGAAGCGCGAAGCTCGGCCAGGATCACCCGCGCGTGCTCGTCGTCGAGATTGCCGGTCGGCTCGTCGGCCAGCACGAGCGGCGGCCGATTGAGCACCGCGCGGCAGTAGGCGACGCGCTGCTGCTCCCCGCCCGAGAGCTGGGCCGGGTAGTGTTCCTTGCGGTGCCCGACGCCCATGCGCTCGAGGAGCGCCAGCGCCTCGCGCCGGGCCAGGGCGCGGTCCCGGCCAACGTAGCGCGCGGCGAGCAGCACATTCTCGAGCGCGGTCAGCCCGGAGAGCAGCAGGAAGGACTGGAAGACGTAACCGATGGAGGCGCCGCGCACGCGCGCCTGGGCGCGGCGGCCGAGGTGACTCACCCGTTCCTCGCCTATCCACACCTCGCCGGCGGATGGCGGCTCGAGCAATCCCAGCAGGTTCAGCAGGGTGGACTTGCCCGACCCGGATGCCCCGGTGACGGCGACGAACTCGCCACCCTTGACCTCGAGGTCGACGCCGTGGAGCACCGGCACGGGAGCGCCGCCCGGGCCCACGAACGCCTTGGAAAGCCCGGTCGCCCTCAGGATCAACCCGGCCCTCGGCCGTCTCCCGGCTCGAACATCAGGGTCAAGTGCCGCGCCGAATCGCCTCGGCGGGCGATAGCCGGGCGATGCGGAGCGTCGCGTAGCCGGCCGCCAGCGCCCCCAGCGCGATCGAAAAGACGAGAGCGAAGCCGAGGAGCCGCGGGGAAAAGAGGAAGAGCTGATCCCCGTCGCGGAGCACACGCGCGTCCACCACCGTTCCCACGGCGAGGGCCAGGGTTATCCCGATGACGCCACCCCAGAGGCTTACGCGGAGCCCCTCGCCCAGCACCTCGCCGAGGAGATCGAGGTCCGTGGCGCCCAGTGCGCGCTTGATGCCGAAGTCGCGAATGCGCTCGAAGACGGCCGCCGTCACCGTGTTCGCCAGTGACAGGCCTCCGATGAGGAGCCCGAGGGCGCCGATGCCGAGCAGGAGCGCAGAGAAGAAGGCGGTCGACTGGCGCAGGAGACGACTCAGCTCGCCCGGGATGGTCACGTTGAGGCCGGCCACCGATGCCCGGATGCGGTAGGCCAGAGCGTCCGGGTCCTCGCCGTCGTTCCAGCCGACGGCCGCGCCGGTGTTGAGGTCGCCGCGGCGCAGGCTGCCGGCGCCGAAGACCTGGACGAGGAGCGGGTCCCGCCTGAGCCACAGCTCGCGCGCGTCCTCGAGGGCGACGAGCGCGAAGCGGTCGGGCGCGGTGAAGGTCTTCTCGAGGATGCCGACGATGGCGAAATCCTGACCGCCCAACGGCACCGAGGCGCCGACGCGGAGGTGCCGGGAGGCTGCAAAGTCCGCGCCCAGCACGGCGGCCCGCCGGTCGCCCGTGCGAAGCGGCCGCCCGATGGCCACCGGCAGCTCGCGGTAGTGGCGGTTGGGGATCGGCACGCTGACGTCCATGCCCATGATCAGCTCCTGGGTCAGCGTCATGAAGTGCGACGTGCTGGTGTTGAGCGGCAGCATGACCTGCGCCTGGACGCCGGAGACTCCGGGCACGGCGGCGATCTCGCGGATCTTCGCCGCGGAGAGGAGCCCGCCGGCGGTGAAACCCGTGCCCATGCCCATTCCCTCGCCCGCGACCGAGATCTGGCCCAGCACGAAGCGGTCGCCGCCCTCGATGAAGCGCGTGATGCGCTCGGCCATGGCGCCCAGCGACACGAGCCCCGCCACCCCGACGGCGATCCCCACGACCGTGAACATGTAGCCGCGGGGCAGAAACTCGCGAACCTTCACGCTCGCCCCTGCGCATCCCTCTCCCCCACCGGGGGAGAGGGTGGGGTGAGGGGGATGGTGACGAGGGGGATGGTGACGAGGGGGATGGTGACGAGGGGGATGGTGACGAGGGGGATGGTGACGAGGGGGACGGTGACGAGGGGGACGGCAACCACGCCCACCCTCACCCTGGCCCTTTCCCTCCAGAGGAGGGAGAGGGAAACGAGGGCTACCATTCGAAGCGGGACTCCACGGGCCGGCCGCGCCATTGGCGCAGCCATCGGTTGACGCGCACGATGGCGAAGAAGACGGTGAGCGAGGCCCGCATGCGAAGCCGCATGTGCAGAAACGCGCCACCCGCGAGGACGCCCAGGACGCCGTCGAGGATCCCCAGCCGGTTGCGCGGCTGGAGAAAGACCTCGAGAAAGGCGGGCTCGTAGTAGCGGCGGATGAAGCGAATGAAGGGGCTGACGCCGCGATGGACGCGCCGCACGTACCCGTTGAAGCGCCGCGCCTCGAAGCGGCCCTCGGCGAACGCCGCGAGGATCTCCGCCGCCGCCATCTCGCCCGTCTGCATGGCGATGTAGACGCCCGAGGAGAAAATGGGGTCCACGAAGGCCAGCGCGTCGCCGGCGCAGAGGAACCGGTCGCCCGCCACCGGGTGCGTCCGGTATGAGAAGTTCGCCGCGCTCCGCACGGGTGTGACGCGGCGGGCCTCGCAGAGCCCCTCGGCCACCCGGCTGCAACGGCGGATCATCTCCTCGAACAGGGCGTCGAGCGAACCCTCCCGGCCACGCGCCGCCCTCGCGTGCAGCACGCAGCCGATGCTCGTCAGGCCGCCGGCGAACGGGATCCACCAGAACCAGCCATCCTCGAAGATGTACAGGCGGATCATCCCCTCGTCGCGCCCCTGCCAGCGCGACGCGCCCTCGTAGTGGGCGAAGAGGGCGACCTTGCCGAGGCCCGGGATGGGATCTCGCCGGCCCACGCGGCGCGAGGCGAGGAAGCCGTCCCGGCCGCTGGCATCCACCACGAAGCGCGCGCGGAGTGTCCGCGACTCGCCGTCCTCGCGGATCCCGACGGTCGCGCCATCCGCGTCGAGCTCGACCCGCTCGACAGTGGCGGGCTGAAGCACGCTCATGCCGGACTCCTTGGCGGCGTGCTCGAGGAGGATCTGGTCGAACTCCGCCCGCGGGACCTCGTAGCTGTAGTTCGGCCACGGCTGGCCCTCGCGGAAGTAGAAGCGGTACTCGAGATCGGACTCCTGGTCGTGAAAGGCCGCCCCGTACTTGACGAGGAAATCGTGGTGCTCGATGCGCTCGCGGACCCCGAGCCGGTCGAGCAGCGGCATCATGGCGGGCAGGAGGGATTCCCCGACGTGGAAGCGCGGAAAGATCTCGCGCTCCGCCACCGCCACGCGAAGGCCCCCGCGGGCAAGGAAGGTCGCGGCTGTCGAGCCGGCGGGTCCACCGCCCACGACGAGGACGTCGTAGTCGGCCGGCGGTGTCCCGGGCCGGGCGGCGCCGGGCAGCGAGGAGGCCAGCCGATCCTGGGAAAACGCCCACCGCACGATCGGCGAGATAAGATCGCGGCCCCTGCGACCTCCGGATCCCAGCGCCCCCTGCGCAATCGCTGCCGCAGCCAGCGCGGGCAGCGCCGCGGCCGCCAGGGCCGCGCGGCGCATGACGCAGGCCCGCGGGTCCTGCCACCAGCTCCGCCAGCTCTGGGCGATGCGGTCAAGGATGAAGGCTCCCATCGCCATCGCATAGGCGCCGTGGTTGCCGCGGTACGGCATCGCGAAGCTGTGCATTTCGCGGTGACGCATTTTGACGCGCGCGGGGGTGAACGGCTTCAGGAGCACGGCCGCGACGATCCCCGCATCCCGGGCCCAGCGCCGGATGCCGTGGGCGATGAGATACGTCGTCACGGCGGTACCGTCGCGGAGCGGGCGGAAGCGGCTCGGCCGTCCAGCCCCGAGCCCCGGCGTCACCGGGACCTCGCGAAAGGCGAAGCCGGCGGCGGCGGCGCGCACGAGCATCTCGGTCTCGAGCACGAAGCCGCCCCGGCGCGGCGCCACCGCCTCGAGCAGCCCCCGCGGGTATACGCGGAAGCCCGACTGGGTGTCCGCGACGTGCTGCCCTGTCAACCAGTTGATGAAGAAGCCAGCCACGCGCACAGCTCCGAGCCGCGCGGGCTCCATGGAGACGCCGCCGTCCGCGAGCCGCGAGCCGATGACGAGCACTCCCGGCAGCGCGGCGGAAGCCGCGAGAAGCCGCGGGATGTCGTCGGGGTCGTGCTGCCCGTCCCCGTCGAGGGTCAGCACTCGCTCGGCTCCCCGGCAGAGCGCCTCGGCGAAGCCGATGCGCAGCGCCGCGCCCTTGCCACGGCGGCCGGCGGTGCGGAGCACGGCGGCGCCGGCGGCGGCAGCCGCATCGGCGCTGCCGTCGGAGGAGCCGTCGTCCACCACGAGGACGGGGCCATGAAGCGCCGCACGTGTCACCACAACGCCCACCGTCGGGGCCTCGTTGAAGACCGGGATGACGGTGACGTGGTCGCTCATGCCGCCTGCCCGACCACGAGTGCCGTCCGGCAGCCGCCGCGGGCGAGCCCGTGCACCAGCGCGGGCGCGCGGCCCGCGCGCGCGTCGACCGCGGCGGCGGCAACTCGGAGGGCGCCGAGACCACCGTGCTGGCCGAAGAGCGGTGCCAGCGACACTGGATCCTGCACGCCGTCGGCCGCGAGCAGCCGCATCTCCCAGTCATCGAGCGCCGGGTCGCCGTTGCCCGAGCCGTAGCAGCGCGCCAGAGACCCGGCCTCGACGCCCGCCTGGTCCAGCGCCCGGCGCGCGATGCCGCGCGCGTCGCGCCGGCCGGCAGGGGCCGTGTGCGGAGCCACCGGGATGCCGCCCCAGGCGGCACCCAGGACTTCAGCGTGGATGACGGCGCCGCGCTCCCGCGCCGCCTCCCTCTCCTCCAGGATCAGGAAGGTGGCGCCTTCGCCGAGCACGGGCCCGTTGTGGTCGCCCGCATTGGGGCGGCAGCCTTCGGGAGCGCCGCCGCCCATCGGAGAGAGCACCCCCAGTCGGGCCAGGTTGCGGTAGACGTCGCTGAAAAGCTCATCCACGCCGCCGGCGACCACGGCCTCCGCCCGCCCGTCGGCGATGAGCGCAGCCGCCCGCGCCACGGCGAGGTCGCCCGCCACCGTCGCCTGGTTGAGCGTCACGGAGGGCGCCCTTGCGCCGATGGCGATGGCCGCCACCGCCGCCATGCTGTTCATCACCGTGCTCGGAAAGACCATCGGCGAGAGCCCCCCCGGCCCCCGGCGAAGGAAGCCGTTGAAGAACTCCGCTCCCGAGCGGAAGTCGCCGAATTCGCTCCCGACGACGAGTCCCAGCCGCCGGTCGCCCTCGAACCCGGCCTCCTGGACGGCCAGCCGGCAGGCGGCCAGGGTCATGCGGCAGATCCGCGAGAGCCGCCGCAAGCTGTCGGGATCGAGCAGGGCCGTGAGTCGGGCCTCCTCGATCTCGGCCGCCAGGCGGCTGGTGCATCCGTCGAGGGCGAACGCTTTGACCGGCGCGATCGTGCGAGGCTGCCGCTCGAGGACCTCGGCCACGACTGCCGTGCCGCCGACCCCAGCCGCGCTGACCGAGCCGATCCCCGTGATCACGACCCGACGCCTGGACATCATCGGCCGAAGATCAGGCTCACGTTGTGGCCGCCGAAGCCGAAGGAGTTGGACAGCGCGGCGCTTACCTCGACGGGGCGTGCCGTCTGAGCGACGCAGTCGAAGGGCACGTCCGGGTCCGGATCGCTCAGGTTGGCGGTCGGCGGAATCAGCCCGTGCTGCAGTGCGAGGAGCGTTGCCACCGCCTCCACGCTGCCCGCCGCCGCCATGGTGTGGCCGACGAGCGACTTGGTCGAGCTCACCAGCACGCGGCCCTCCCCGAAGACGCGCGCCATGGCGAGGGCCTCGACACGGTCGTTCTGCGGCGTCCCCGTGCCGTGAGCGTTGACGTAGCCGATGTCGCCCGGCTCGCGCCCTGCCGAGGCCAGCGCATCGGACATGGCGCGGATCATCCCCTCGCCCTCCGGGTGCGGCGCCGTGACGTGGTGGGCGTCCGTGGTGACGCCGGCGCCCAGCAGCTCGCCGAGGGCGCGCCCACCGCGCCGGTGGCAGTGCTCGGAGTCTTCGAGCACGACAAACGCCGCCGCTTCGCCGATGGACATGCCGCGCCGCTTGCGGTCGAAGGGCCGGCACGGCTCTGGGTCGAGCAGCTTGAGTGCATTGAAGCCCATGAAGCAGATGCGCGTGATGGCATCCACTCCCCCGGCGAGTGCCAGCGGGGTCGCGCCGGAGCGGATGAGGTCGGCGCCGAATGCTATGGAGGCCGCGCCGGAGGCGCAGGCCATGACCACGGTCTCCCTGGGCCCGCCGAGCCCCAGCCGCCAGCCGAGCATCTCCGCGTGGCTCGCCGGCAGGATGGAGCGGAGCGCCCCGATCCTTG
>Ga0214472_10009223_pt1 | contig 10294 bp, 9 predicted proteins | sample RVTome_6_FD_207662 | JGI IMG/M metagenome (GOLD analysis project Ga0214472, IMG submission 207662) | Soil microbial communities from uranium-contaminated site in the Upper Colorado River Basin, Wyoming, United States - RVT140D175 | ecosystem: Environmental > Terrestrial > Soil > Contaminated >...
CGGAAGAGATTACACACTTTTTGCCAAAATTGAGGGTGTTGTAACATACGAAGAATTTGGTAAAAATAAAAAACGAGTCAGTATTTATCCTGTAGCCTGATTAGTCCTTCAGAAGTTCTTTTTTTTGTTTTTGAGAAGAATTTCGTGGCTTGTTAAATCCCCAACCGGGATCCCGCCTGTCAGGGGTAGTTTTATCGAATATCGTTCTGGAGCTAATTGTACGATGCAATTCGCTTTATGAGTTTAAACTCGACCTCAATCATGAATTGAAGGTCGAGTTTTTTTTTATTCAGGCTTTCAGTAATTCAAAATCTTTTGGGTGGAGTAATGGCATTTATCGATGAAGCAAAATTTTTTGTGAAAGCCGGTGACGGTGGTAATGGTTGTGTGAGTTTCCGCAGAGAAAAATATGTTCCTAAAGGCGGACCAAATGGTGGCGATGGTGGGAGAGGCGGGAGTATCATAATCAGAGCAACTAATTCTTTGAACTCACTGATTGATTTTCGTTACCGATCACACTTTAAAGCAGAAAGAGGCGAGCATGGGAAGGGAAAGGACATGCATGGTCATTCCGGAAAAGACTGTGTAATTGAGGTTCCCGTTGGTTCGGTGATTAAAGATACGGAGACCGGAAAGATAATTGCCGATATCGCAGTTGATGGAGATTCAATAGTTATAGCCAAAGGCGGTGCTGGGGGGATGGGAAATCCTCATTTCGCCAGTGGGACAAATCGAACTCCCAGAATAGCGACCAATGGTGAGACAGGAGATGAGTTCTGGTTGAAGATTGAGCTCAAGCTGATCGCAGATGTCGGACTGGTAGGATTGCCAAATGCAGGTAAATCGACTCTTTTGTCGATGCTTTCAGCAGCTAATCCAAAGATAGCTTCCTATCCTTTTACAACCCTCGAGCCGCAACTGGGGGTATTACAGCACAAATTTTATAAACCCTGTATCATTGCCGATATACCCGGGTTGGTTGAAGGTGCACATAATGGGATCGGTCTTGGCCATAAATTTCTTCGCCATATAGAAAGAACCAGTATGCTTCTTCACGTAATTGATGCGGGTGACGAAAATGTCAAGAAAAATTTCGAGATAATTTCCAACGAATTGCTCTTATACAAAGAGGAAATCGCGAATAGAATTCAGATTTTAATATTGAATAAACAAGATTTACTTGATGATAGCGATCTCAAAGAATTGGAAATCTATTTCCAAGAATTAGGACAAAATGTTATTACTGTCTCAGGGATCACAGGAGAAGGAATCGATGCTCTCAAGGAAATTGTGGTAGAAACTTTGGAACAAAATGACAGTAATAGCTCCCTATCGTGAAATTAGATGTTATTTTAGCAATTTATCGTCCAGAAACGGGGTAGTCTAAATAATTTATCCTCAATTATTTGCAATTCTATTATGCGGGTTCAACACTGAATGAATTCGGAAATCGCACTTGAAGACGGGTTGTATTATCGGCAGACCCTCTTCGACAAAGCCAAAAGAGTCGTCGTTAAGGTCGGAAGCGCGATCCTGACTGGTGAAAATGGCCTGAACAAACAAGTCATCGATAATCTCGCCCAGGAAATTGCATTTCTGCACAGTAGCGGTAGAGAGGTTATTCTGGTCACTTCGGGCGCAGTTGCTGCTGGAAGAAAAAAAATTCATATTAGTGACGACGTGGAACTCACGATCAAGCAAAAACAAGCTCTCGCCGCAATTGGTCAATCCAGCCTCATGCATGATTACGATGAAGCATTCGCCGAATATGGAAAAAACATAGCCCAGATTTTGTTGACTCATTCAGACCTTGCTCATCGAAAAAGATACCTCAATGTCCGCAATACCATTCTTACTTTATTTAAATATGGTGTTATCCCGGTAATCAACGAAAACGACACTGTATCGACCGAAGAATTGAAGTTTAGCGATAACGATAATCTCGGAGCGCTGGTTGCCAATCTTATTGAAGCCGATATGTTCATCAGCCTTACCGATGTCGACGCTTTGTATGACAGGAATCCTCTTGTCGATTCACAGGCAAAGGCCATCTATACAGTCTCGGAAGTTACGGATGAGATTATAGCAATGGCCGGAAACAGCAAAAGCGCTTTAGGGACTGGTGGAATGTGCAGCAAAATACTTGCTGCAAAAATGGTATCTGCCGGTGGCGGCAGCTCTTTTATAGGTCCGGGGCGCCGGACTCATATTCTCAAACATCTTTTTTCCGGAGAAATCATTGGAACATTTTTTCTACCGCGTAAAGAGAAAATGCAGAGCCGCAAACGATGGATTGCTTATGTTCTCAAACCAAAAGGGAAACTCAGACTTGACATGGGTGCATGCAATGCAATCACCAAAAATGGTAAAAGCCTTCTGCCATCAGGAGTTCTTGAAGTTGAAGGTCAGTTCGGAGTAGGGGATCCTGTCAGGTGTATGGATATGAATGATCTTCCGATTGCTGTCGGTTTGACGAACTTCAGTTCCGACGATCTACGGAAAATTAAAGGCATGCGTTCTGACAAGATAGAGACGGTACTAGGTATTAAAGAGAGCGATGAAGTGATGCATCGTGATAATCTGGTTATCCTTTAAATCCAGTATTTTTTTATTGTTTGCATCTATTTGAAGAAAAAGGACCTTTAGATGAAACTTGAACAAACTATTAATGAACTGGCGAAAAAGGCTAAGATTGCGTCAACAACACTGACGGCACTTTCTACAGAAACTAAAAATAGTGCTTTGGCAACAGTGGCTGATTTCCTGATAATGAAAAAGCAGCACCTTCAGGAAGAAAATAAAAAAGATCTAGAAGCGGGGGCTGCAAAAGGACTCTCTGTGGCCATGCTTGATCGGCTACGCTTGTCCGATGGCGTAATTGATGCGATGGTAAAAGGACTCCGCGAACTAATAACTTTGCCGGATCCCGTTGGTTCAATTGAAAATTTGGCTAAAAGGCCGAACGGTATTCAGGTCGGGAGAATGAGGATACCCCTCGGAGTAATCGCCATGATCTATGAATCCCGTCCTAATGTTACAATTGATGCTGCTGCTTTATGTCTTAAGACTGGCAATGCAATAATTCTGAGAGGCGGTTCGGAGGCTATTAACTCCAATATCGCGCTTGCAGCCATTCTTCAACAGGCACTCAATATCCACAATATTGATGGAAATGCAGTGCAAATTATCCCTGTTACCGATCGACTGGCGATTAATCATCTGCTCACTCTTGAGGAAGACATCGATCTGGTAATTCCTCGTGGTGGCGAAGGGTTAATCAGATTTGTCTCCCAAAATTCCAGAATTCCGGTTCTTAAACATTATAAAGGTGTCTGCCATCTGTTTGTAGATAAGGATGCCGACTTAGAAAAAACAATTCCGCTGGTGATTAATTCCAAAACTCATCGGCCAGGGGTATGTAATGCCATCGAGGGATTACTTATTCATCGCGATGTGGCTGAAGCTTTTTTGCCGATGATCGTTCAGGCCCTGACTGAAGCAGGAGTTGAAATGCGTGGATGTCCGCAAAGTGTTAAGATTGCAAGTCAGATAAAGCCTGCCACCGAAGACGACTGGGGGACCGAATTCCTTGACTTGATTCTTTGCGTCAAGGTCGTTCAGGGCTTTGATGAAGCAAAACAATACATCTATCGGTATGGTTCCAAACATACAGAATCGATTATTACCGAAAATTTTACTACGGCCCAAAGGTTTATTTCCGAAATTGATGCCTCTGCAGTTATGGTTAATGCGTCTACACGTTTTAATGATGGCGGACAGCTCGGGCTTGGTGCAGAAATAGGTATCAGCACAACAAAACTCCACGCATATGGCCCCATGGGACTTGAAGAGCTCACCACCCGTAAATTCGTTGTTTTTGGTCAAGGACAGGTTAGAGAGTGAACCAAAAAAAAATTGGCTTGCTAGGGGGAACTTTCGATCCGGTTCATTATGGACATTTGCAGTTGGCGAAATCTGCAATCGAGGAATGCAATCTGGACAAGGTCGTTTTTATTCCCTCTGCGCAGCCTCCTCATAAAAAGGGTGCATCGATTACACCTTTTCAACACAGGTTGGCTATGCTTACTTTGGCCGGTGCGTGCAAAAATCGTTTTGAATGCGATGCGATCGAAGAAACATTACCGAAACCTTCCTATACAATCGATACCCTTAGACAGCTTCGAAAGCAGTACGATGATCAGCATTGCTTATATTTTATGATTGGAGCGGATGCCTTTCTTGATATTTTAACCTGGAAATCACATAGGGAAATTTTACATTCGGTAAATATTATTCTCTCCAGAAGGAAGGGATATGATGCGGAACATCTTATCATGCTGCTGGAAAATCTGGGTTATACCGCAAGTAACGGTTTATGGCATGGAAACGATGGTAATAAATCAATTTATATATTAGAAAAGATTCCGGACTGCTTAAGCTCATCGGTTATTAGAGCAATGATCAATAAAGGAGAACCAGTGCAAGAGTACTTGCCGGAACCGGTCATGGAATACATTCAAAAAAACAAGCTCTATCAATAGAAACGATAAAATTGAGATCGACATGATTGTCGAGGATAAATGTTGAGTGGAAATATTTTATGCAATCAGAAATAAGATGGACTAATTCATCAAAACTATCAATTCTCATCGTTGACGATTCGCTTGTATTCCGTAAGTTTTTGGGAGATATCTTTGAGGATTGTAAAGAGTTATCCGTCGTCGGAGAAGCACAGAACGGAATTGAGGCGCTTGATATGGTCCTCAAAACGAAGCCGGATGTCATTTTGTTGGACATGGAAATGCCTCTTATGGATGGCATGACTGCCCTGCAGCATCTGATGATACATCGGCCGACTCCAACCATTATGTTTTCAAGTCTTACGGAAAAAGGGACAGCTCGATGTTTTGACACAATGAAAAATGGTGCAGTCGATTTTATCTGCAAAGATTTTATTTTCCAGAAAAACAACCTGCTGAATTATAAAAAACTGCTCATCGACAAGGTGAAGCAAGCTGCTCTTGTAAAACTTAAAGCGAAAGAACCGGTCTTTGCAAAGCCAGCGGTTGTGTCTGCACCTGAGGTCGAGCAGAGGGTAGTGTTTTGCGAAGAGTGTGGAAACAGGCAAAATGTGTCTGTTATAAGATCCCAGCCGATCCATAATGTAACTTGCTCACAATGTGGGGATACCATCGAACTCAGCTTATCCGCTCAGTCACAGTACCGGCGGAACACCTTTATCTCCGTTTTAGGTGGAGGAGAGGGCAGTTTTCTGAATTTGTTGCAAATAATTCCCCAGCTTGACTCCGATATGGGGGGAGCTCTCATTGCAGTTGTTCACCAGGATATCGAGCATGTCAATGGCTTTGCCGAATATCTTGATGCTATTTCCGCAATAAAAGTGCTACGGGCAAGAGAGGGAGTTAATATTGAGGGCGGAAATTGCTACATTGCTTCCGGTGCCGACTATATGTGCATCAAACCATATAGTGCTCAGTTAACTCTGCAAAAGGTGCCAAAGGGGTCTTTGAAAGGAGGGCCTCTTGATATTTTGTTAGCATCTGTGAGTACCGCCTTTAAAAAAAGGGCCGCTGGGATTATATTGTCCGGAGATGAAAGTGATGGCGAAAAAGGGATGTCCATACTCATCAAAAATGGAGGTACTCAGGCTATTCTCAATGCGGAGGAATGCTACTGTAAAAACATGGGGCGACAGATAGTGGCAAATTGTAATATCTCCAGAACTTTTGCACTTGACCGCATAGTGGGAATCATCAAAAAAATGCATTATCAGGCAAAATTTAACAGTATCGCTGGATAATGTTTTTTTTATAAAAAGTTCTGCTTTTTAGCAAAAAGTTTTAGGACACGGCAAATGGATGTAAAAATGGGGCAGGGGACAGAGTTGGAATCCGTTCTTTGGGAGGAAAATGTTCCCCTTATGCAACATGGATTACACAAAGAGCTAGTCAAGAAAGCTTATGTAGAGTCGGATAACAGAGTGCCTGTTTTCCCTCTCCGGCAATATGTTTTTGAAGCGATGCGCCTAACCTGTCTTGATGCAACAAAAGTTGTGATCATAGGCCAGGATCCATATTTCAATGAACATCCCGGAAAAGGACCGGAAGCTCACGGAATTTGTTTTTCAGTTAAAGACGGGATTCCCATTCCGCCTTCGTTGCGTAATATTCTGCAGGAAGTCAATAACAGTGTATATAACGGTAAAAAGGTGAGTGTGGCAAGTGACCTGACCAGATGGGCTAATCAAGGAGTTTTGCTTCTTAATGCTACCTTGACTGTAATGGCCAAGCGTCCGAACTCACATGCCAATCTGGGGTGGCATCAACTTACCGATAATATAATTGAAACAATTTCAAGAAAAAAAAATAATGTCGTTTTCATGCTCTGGGGTGCTTTCGCCCAGAAAAAAAGGACACTCATCGACTGCCGCAAACATCTCGTCCTGGCAACCAGCCATCCATCACCTCTTTCTGCCCATAGAGGATTTATGGGTTCAGGTGTTTTCACTAAATGTAACGAATATCTCCTAAAACACCAACTACAACCTATAGAATGGTGAGAAGGTAACTGCTGAAGTTTTTTACTTAGCCATCCGAAAATTTAGGTTTTCAGGAGTTTATCAATATTATAAGAGAATAAATAACTATTTTACCGCAAGATGATACTTCACAACCGATGGAATCATGCTTGCAACTTCAGAGGCAAGAAATCCCGCGCCAAATCTCTCGTATAGTCGATCTGCAGCCGCTCCATGCAGATAGACTCCAGCAATTGCAGCATCTAAGGGGGACATCCCCTGGCAGATAAGCGCTCCTATCATTCCACTCAGGACATCTCCCATTCCACCTGCTGCCATACCTGGATTACCCGAAGTGTTGATAATTGTTGAACCGTCACCTCCGGCTATTATAGTGCCCGCTCCTTTAAGAATCACCACAATATCATGAAGGTCATTACTGAAAAGATCACATCCCATTATGGCGGCATCAAGGCGATTATCTTGAATAGCATCGGTTGATTTGTTTAATAATCTTCCAAGTTCTCCGGGATGTGGGGTGAAAATCCTTGGACCGGCGGGAGAGTGTAGTTTGTCCTGATTCGCAGCTAAAATATTAAGAGCGTCTGCATCTATAATCAAAGGACACTTTACAGTGAGGTAAGCTTGCAGCACAAGTTCGGCGGTCTCAGGGGCAGTGCCAATTCCCGGCCCAATCACTATAGCCTGCTTTGTCATGATATTCTGTGAAATAATATTCCAATCGGCAATCGACAGAAATGTTGCACTCTGTGGAAGCGGTACTGTCATGGCCTCTATAAGTACCGTCTCAAAAATAACATTAAGATCATGCGGCACACAGAGACTAACCAAGCCTGCACCGCTTCGCAGGGCCCCTTGGGCGGAAAGAACGGCAGCTCCAGTCTTCCCCGCAGATCCTGCAAGGATAAGCAGGTGTCCATGGGTACCTTTGTGAGAAGCCTGTTTCCTCAGCAAGCGCCTGGAAAGGGTGGTGAAGGTGTCGGCGGTTGCCAGTTCGGTATTTATATCGGCGTGAAGAATAGCTTCAGGTGGGATGCCAATATCGATAATTTCAAGTTTGCCTGTCCAGGAAGAACTGCCATGAATGAAATGGCCGGGTTTAGCGCAGCAATAAGTCGCTGTATAATCAGCTCGCACGCAGGTTCCCAAAATTTTTCCGGTATCTGAATCCATACCTGAGGGAGTGTCTACCGCAATGACCGGGGACTTGTGGCGGAAACCAGATGAATTTATAAGATTTATAGTGTCGGCAAAATAGTCGGTTACTTCCCGGCAGAGACCTATCCCAAAAATCGCATCGATAACAGCGTAGCAAGGCAATCCTCTTGACTCAAAATGCTTGAAAAGGACCGGAATGGTTCCCACTCTTGCAGCACTGTCTATCACATGAAACGGGAGCCTGAGCTTTTTGACGATTTCCAGATTAACAGCAGAATCTCCCTTAATGCTATCTGGATTTACAAGGAAAAAGAATACCGGCTGGCATCCCCTTTGGTGCAGATGTCGACCAATGACCAATCCATCTCCACCGTTATTACCAGGACCTACAAATATCAGGGCAAAAGTGTTTTTACAGGGACCAATCTCATTTTCAATCATCCTAACGGTTCCTAGACCGGCGTTTTCCATGAGTACGATACTTGGAATCCCGAAATTTTCACTTGCCGAAAGATCGAGGTTCCGCATTTCAAGGGCAGTGGGTAGTTTCATAGTACTCTCCTTTTATTTCAGATAAATCGATATTTATCGTGTGATCAGGAACACGCATCAATGAGCTTCTTACAGGTGGGGCATGGTTCAAATCCAGCTTCACGTGCTATATGAATATCCTTGAATTCAAGAGTGCAGTGTATGCAATCATAATTTTCACAGGTTGGTACATGGAAAATCATTGATTTAGAATTGCCTTTTATAGCAGTTCTGGGCATCGGCAAATGAACTGTTTTTTCAGCAATAGAGGTTTTTGCCGAATGAGGAATTTTATGTGCTGTTTTTTGGTAGACAGCCTTAATCGGGATGGTAATCACAGCCAATAATTTTGTTAAAAAATTTAAAAGTACTTCCGGAATTAGAGGTTGTTCATTGGCAATCCTGAATATCCAGAACAGAGCGAGACCAAAAAAGAATATATTGGGACTCCACATTGCTAACCATACCGGAAGAATTCCTTTCTCTGCCATGTCCTTGCCAAAGGTGAAAATAATGTAATAGAGGATAAAAATAGCTAATCCTGCCTGAATACCGATTGCTTTTTTACCGGGTCTTGCCTGTAGCCCCAAAGGAAGTCCTATGAGACTCATCATAAGGCAACCAACCGGCAGGACAAGCCTCTTGTGGAATTCGATCAGTATCTTGCGCGTATTTGTAATGTCTTCTTGCTCCTCTTCAGCCTCTTGCAGCAATTCATTCATAGTAAGCGCACTTTTCTTCTGACGAGTGGCTTTGGTTTCGGGCAGTTGAAGTGGAATATTGATCTGATATCGATCAAACCGGACGATCTGGGCACTATCATTGCCCGGTTTATGCAAGCTGCCGTTTCTAAGTACAATAGAAACCATCATCTGTTCGAGACTACTGTTCATTTCACCAGTCGATGCCATAGTGACTATGGGGTTGTTAACTCCCCGCATATCGGAAACCCATACATCGGACCACTCACCTGTGGTCTTGTCGATCTTGTTGACATAAACCACGACATCACCGAGAGCTTCTGTGAACACATGCACTTTTATTCCATTACTTATTTTTTCTTTTAGCAGTTCGTAGGAAAGTTGCTTCATGGCAACAGCACTGTTAGGGATCAGTTTTATCGAGATAAAACTTGTCAGTAAGGCAATGAGTGTGGCGACAATGATTACCGGAGGCAGGATCTGGTAGATACTGATTCCGCTTGCTTTTAATGCAAGAATTTCCGAATCGCTTGATAGTCTGGCAAAGCCGATAGTGACTCCCAGCATAGCCGCCATAGGAATCGAATACAGAAAAATATTCGGAAAAAGATAAGAAAAAAGACGAATAAAATCGGCAAAACCTATATTCAGTTCGAGTACGAAGTTGAGGAAGGGGATGAGTTTGACAAGAAAGAAGACACAATTCATTATGATAAAGCTGGCAAAAAACGGTCCTAGCATTTCCGTTGCCAGATAGCTATAGAGAAGTTGTGGTTTTTTAGCGAAAATTTTCATAGTGAGATTGGCCATTCAAACCGCTTAATTAATTGTAAGCTGGTTTTGTATTTTCTAAAGATATACAGTATAACAAATATTTCTTGCCGGCAGCTATGGAAACTACATTCTGCCATATTCATATATTTCAACTTAATCAGTCACGTGACGAAATAAAAAAGGTGAATCATGCATTTATTTGAAACAGAAGACGGGGATAAATGGGTCTGCATTACTTGCGGAGTCGAAGAGGATACCATGATAAGTGACAAAAAATGGGAATGGATTTTTGACAAACATGATCAAACTCTTCGTTGTTCACTCTGTGGTCATCCAGATTATGAGATCGAGGATTAAAAATATTGGGAACATTAGTGCCTTACTCCAGAAAACCTGTCACTCTCTTCAGTCCCCTTCAAAGCGTGGGGATTAAAAAGAATACCCATGCTTTGAGGGGTATAAAAAACAAGAAATCTGGAGAATATTTTAAAATTAGAATCTTAAAAGCACCTCCAAGGCACTTATACCCCTCAAGGGGGCACTGAACTGAGTACCCGCAAAGCACGGGCAC
>Ga0214472_10009225_pt1 | contig 10293 bp, 17 predicted proteins | sample RVTome_6_FD_207662 | JGI IMG/M metagenome (GOLD analysis project Ga0214472, IMG submission 207662) | Soil microbial communities from uranium-contaminated site in the Upper Colorado River Basin, Wyoming, United States - RVT140D175 | ecosystem: Environmental > Terrestrial > Soil > Contaminated >...
CGCGAATCGATATCGAGCGCACCCGTGATCGTCTGATCGTGGACATTCACACAGCTCGTCCCGGCGTCGTCATCGGGCGCAAGGGCTCGGAGGCGGAGCGCCTTCGTGAAGGTCTCGAGAAGATGACCAATGGTCGGGTCAAGCTCAACATCAACGAGGTGAAGGATCCCGACCTCGATGCGGCTCTGCTCGCCCGGGGCATCGCCGACCAGCTCGAGAACAGGATTGCCTTCCGCCGTGCCATGAAGCGGGCCGTCGCGTCCGCCTTGAAGGCCGGCGCCGAGGGTGTCCGCGTCGAGTGCAAAGGCCGTCTCGGCGGCGCCGACATGGGTCGGCGTGAGTGGTATCGGGAGGGTCGAGTCCCCTTGCACACCCTCCGTGCGGATATCGACTTCGGCACCGCCACCGCGAGAACCACGGTAGGTGCCATCGGCGTCAAGGTCTGGGTCTATCGCGGGGAGGTGGTCGATTCGGGTCCCGTCTCCGGTGAGCGGATCGCCGCCGAGGCCGACCTGGCCGCCGGCGGTCCCGCCCGTCGCACCCAGAAGAGCCTCAAGTCCCGTGCCGAGGAGGCGGCGGGTGGTCAGTCCAAGCCGCGACTCATCGAGGCCGGCGGTGGTAAGCGCACAGTCATCGAGACAGCGGTAAAAGAGGGTGGCCGCAAGCTGATCGAGGCCGGAGGGGGACGACGTCCCACCGCCGCAGAGGCTCAGGTCCAGTATGAGAGCGCCCGGGAGGAGCAGACGGTTGCCGAGGAAGTCGTGGAGGTCGTGGATGCCGTGGTGGAAGGGGCCGAGGTCACCACAGCACCGGTGGTTGCCGAGTCCGAGGCCCCTGTAGAGACGGCCGAGAAGACCGCAGCCCCTGAGTTTGCTGGGTCTGAGGCCGACATCGAGAAGCTGGAAGAAGAAGAGTGATGTCCAAGTACCCAGTACCTAGTACCGAGTATGCCCGAGCGCAGCGAGGGCTCCGATGTTGATGCCCAAGAGGACCAAGCACCGCAAGACGCATCGGGGGCGCATGTCCGGCGTCGCCAAGGGCGGTACGCAGGTGAGCTTTGGTGAGTTCGGATTGCAGGCTTTGGAGCCGGGCTGGATCACCGCCCGTCAGATCGAGTCGGCCCGTGTGGCCATCACCCGCGCGGTCAAGCGCGGTGGGAAGGTGTGGATCACCATCTTCCCCGACAAACCGGTGACTCAGAAGCCGGCCGAGACCCGGATGGGCTCGGGGAAGGGGAACCCGGAGTTCTGGGTATCGGTTGTGAAACCGGGACGTGTCATGTTCGAGCTCGCCGGTGTGCCCGAGGACCTGGCCCGCGAGGCCATGCGCAAGGCCGGCCACAAGCTCCCGATCAAGACCCGCGTTGTCACCAGGGAGGACACATGAGCGTTGCCGATCTCCGTGAGCTCACAAACGACGAGTTGCTGGAATCGTTGGCCGAGGCAAAAGAGGAGAGATTCAATCTCCGCTTCCAAGTGGCCACGAACCAGCTCGACAACACCGCCCGGTTGCGGACGGTGAAGAAAGAGATTGCACGCATCCGCACCGTGATGCGTGAGCGAGAGTCGGCAGCCGGGGTCGCTCTCGGCGAGGAGAGTGCGTGATGGCCGAGAACACAACCAGGAGCAGCCGAAAGGTGCGGGTCGGCGTCGTCGTCTCGGACAGCCGGGACAAGACGGTGACCGTCGAGGTCCCCAGCTCGTCCAAGCACCCCCGTTATGACAAGATCGTCAGACGCGCCGCCAAATTCCATGCCCATGACGAGGCCAACGACGCCCACGTGGGTGACACGGTCCGCATCATGGAGACCCGCCCCCTTTCCAAGCAGAAGAGATGGCGTGTCATCGAGGTCGTGGAGCGTGCTCGATGATCCAGCAGGAATCCAGGCTCAAGGTTGCCGATAACACAGGTGCCCGCGAGTTGCTGTGCATACGCGTTCTCGGTGGGTCATCGCGTCGGTATGCCGGGGTGGGTGATGTCATCGTCGGGACCGTCAAGGAGGCGACTCCAGGTGGTTCGGTGAAAAAGGGTGAGGTGGTCAGGGCTGTGGTCGTGCGGACCAAGAAGGAGTCACGACGCCCCGATGGCACCTACATCCGCTTCGACGACAACGCGTGCGTGATCATCGACAACAACCGCCAGCCACGTGGGACCCGCATCTTCGGGCCGGTTGCCCGCGAGCTCCGCGATGAGCGGTTCATGCGCATCGTGTCCCTGGCGCCGGAGGTTCTGTGATGATCGCCGACCGACTTTCCCCGAATGCCTCCGGACACAACCAGTCATCGCGTGGCCGGGGGTTCACCCTCGCGAGCGGCACCGCTGTCTCCGATCGCCGGGGAAACAGACGCCGGTCGGTCGGCGGCTTCCGCCCCGTCCCTGTTCGTTTGGAGGTTTGCAATGAAACTCAAGAAAGGTGACACCGTGATGGTCATCGCCGGCAAGGACGCCGGCAAGGAGTCCATGGTCTCCCGGGTCCTGACCGCCAAGGGCAAGGTCCTGGTCCAGGGTGTCAACACTGCAAAACGTCACACCAAGCCCTCGGGCTCGACGCTGCAGGGAGGCATCATCGATAAGGACATGCCGATAGACGTCTCGAACGTGATGATCGTCTGTGAGAAATGTGGCCCCACCCGTATCGGTCATCGATTCGATGACGAGGGTCGCAAGCATCGGACGTGCGCCAAGTGCGGAGGCGATCTGTGAGCACCCAACCGCGTCTCAAGGTGAAGTATCAAGCCGAGGTCGCACCGAGGTTGAAGGACCAGCTCGGTCTGGACAACGTCATGGAGGTCCCCACCCTGGAGAAGATCGTCCTCAACATGGGGCTCGGCGAGGCCATTCAGAACAAGAAGGCCATCGATGAGGCCGTCGATGAGCTGGGATTGATCGCCGGTCAGCGACCGAGGGTCAACACCGCCCGCAAGTCGATCGCCAATTTCAAAGTGCGCGAGGGAATGCCCATCGGCGTCTCGGTGACACTCAGGGGCAGCCGCATGTGGGAGTTCTTCGATCGTCTGCTGTCGGTCGCGATTCCCCGGGTGCGGGACTTCCGGGGTCTCAACCCGAGGGCGTTCGACGGCCGGGGGAACTACAGCGTCGGGGCCTCCGAACAGCTGATCTTCCCCGAGATCGACTTCGACTCGGTGACCACGACCAGGGGAATGAACATCACCATTGTGACGACCGCCAGCAACGACGAGCACGGAAAGGCACTTCTCGATGCTTTCGGGTTCCCGTTCCGCAAAGTGGCCGTTGAGGTCTGAGGAGGGATTGAACGATTCATGGCTAAGAAATCAATGATCGCAAAGGCGGCCAGGCCGCCGAAGTTCAAGAGCCGGGGGTACAACCGCTGCAACCGGTGTGGGCGGCCCCGTGCCTTCTTGCGTGACTTCGGGATGTGCCGCATCTGCGTGCGGGAGCTGGCCAGTCGTGGCGAGTTGCCCGGCGTCAAGAAGGCTTCATGGTGACAATGGTCACCGATCCCATAGCGGACATGCTCACACGCATTCGCAATGCCGTGGCGGTTGGTCACGAGCGGGTCGCCATGCCTTCGTCGAAGCTGAAAGTGACGATCGCCCAGATCCTGGTCGATGAGGGATTCATCGACAGGTTCGACGTGTCCGATGGCGGTAATCGCCGCGAGCTGGAGCTGGTGCTGCGTTATGGCCCGCGCCGCCGCCCGGTGATCGAAGGGCTCAAGCGAGTGTCGCGTCCCGGTCACCGTGTCTACCGCGGCGCCAGGGACCTGCCCCGGGTCCAGGGTGGGCTCGGTGTGGCCGTGGTGTCCACCAGCCAGGGCTTGATGCCGGACCGTGAGGCGCGCAAGCGCCGTCTCGGTGGTGAGATCATCTGTGAGGTGTGGTGATGAGCCGGATCGGCAAGAAGCCGGTCGAGCTGCCCGATGGCGTCGACGTCGTCATAGATGGCACCGACGTCACCGTCAAAGGCTCCAAAGGTGAGCTTGCTCGTACCTTTCACGAGCGGATCGGCTTCGACCGGGACGACGGGGTCATCGTCTTGACCCGTCCCGATGACAGCCGCGAGTCCCGGGCGTTGCACGGCCTGAGCCGCGCTCTGCTCAAAAACATGGTCGTCGGCGTCTCCGAGGGGTTCACCAAGGAGCTCGAGATCCACGGTGTCGGTTACCGGGCCACCCTCAAGGGCAAGGACATCGAGCTGCAGGTCGGTTTCAGCCATACCGTGCTGGTGGAGGCACCCGAGGGGATCACGTTCGACGTGCCCGAGCAGACCAGGATCGTCATCTCCGGGATCGACAAGGAGCAGGTTGGCCAGGTGGCTGCCGACGTACGCAAGGTTCGTCCCCCAGAGCCCTACAAGGGCAAGGGCATTCGGTATGTCGGCGAGTACGTCCGTCGTAAGGCCGGAAAGGCGGGCAAGTGATGAAGGGCTCTCGACAGGAAGCTCGAGCACGCCGCCACAACCGGGTGCGCAAGGCCGTGCGTGGCACGACGGATCGCCCAAGGCTCGCCGTCTACCGGAGCAATAGGTACATATACGCTCAGGTCATCGACGATCTCGAGGGCCGGACCGTCGCGGCCGCCTCGTCGCAGGAGGCCGACCTCAGGTCTGAGCGTCTCAATGTGGCGACCGCCGCCAAGGTCGGGAGCCTGGTCGCAGATCGCGCCAAAGAGGCGGGCATCACCTCGGTCGTTTTCGACCGTGGGGGTTACAGGTACCACGGAAGGCTGAAGGCCCTCGCCGACGCCGCCCGCGAGGCAGGATTGGAGTTCTGATGGCGAGACAACAACGCCCTGGGTCTGAGCAGAGTCAATACGACGAGCGCGTCATCCAGATCAACCGAGTTGCCAAGGTGGTCAAGGGTGGTCGTCGCTTCAGCTTCACCGCTCTCGTCGTCGTCGGTGACGGCAACGGCAAGGTGGGCATCGGCTATGGGAAGGCAAAGGAGGTGCCGGCGGCGATCCAGAAGGGCATCGAGTCGGCGCGCCGGAGCATGAAAGTCATCCCGATGGCCGGCCAGACTGTTATCCATCACGTGACCGGCTCACACGACGCCGCTCGTGTGCTGATCAAGCCCGCCGCACCCGGCACCGGTGTCATCGCCGGCGGTGCCGTTCGCCAGATCCTCGAGGCCGCCGGCATCAAGGACGCCCTGGCCAAGTCGTTGGGGTCTCCGACCCACCTCAACGTGGCCAAGGCCACCATGAATGGCCTCCTCAGTCAGAGACGTCCCGATGTGGTGGCGAAGCTTCGAGGCAAGAAGGCCGAGGACATCACTCCTCCTGGCCTGCTTGCTGCCTACAACACGACCGAGTCGCTTCGGGCCGCCCCGGAGAGCAAGTAGGTAGATCATGGCCAGGGCAAAGAAGAAGATGGTCAAGGTGACGCTCACCCGGAGCGTCATCGGCGAGAAGCCCAAGACCCGGGCGACCGTTGAGGGTCTCGGTTTGCGCAAGCTCCATCAAACGGTCGAGCAAGTTGATTCCCCCAGCTTGCGCGGCATGGTGGCCAAGGTGAGCCATCTGGTGGAAGTGGAGGAGGCGTGATGAGCGGGAAGCGAGAGCAGTTGAAGCTGCACGACCTCTCGCCCGCCCCCGGGTCAAAGAAGAGCCGGATCAGGGTGGGGCGTGGTGAGGGTGGGCGGCGCGGCAAGACAGCCGGGCGTGGCACCAAGGGTCTCAAGGCGCGCAACTCGCTCCGTCCCGGCTTCGAGGGTGGTCAGACCCCCCTTGCAATGCGCCTTCCCAAGCTGAAGGGCTTCACCAACGTCAACAAGGACGAGTTCGCCATCGTCAACCTGGCCTCGCTCGAGGTCTTCGAGGCCGGTAGCGAGGTGACCCCGGAGAGTCTCCGTGAGCGCGGTCTCATCAGGCATCGGGGCCGGGTCAAGGTCCTGGCGGAGGGCGACCTGGACCGGGCGCTGACGGTGAGGGCGCACGCCTTCAGCGCATCGGCCAAACAGAAGATCGAATCGGCGGGCGGATCTGTCGAGATCATCGCATGACGACGATCACCGCCGGGTCGGGGCACGTAACACCGAGCACCTAGTACCAAGTACCTCGCATGCTTTCCATTTACCGCAACATGTTCAAGATCCCGGACCTCCGGGCGAAGATCCTCTTCACGCTGGCGATGTTCGCTGTCTACCGCCTGGGGGCGACCATCCCGGTGCCGGGCATCGACCTAGACGCAGTCAGCCTGTTCCAGAGTCAGCAACAGGCCGGCGGGATCTACGGGCTGATCAATCTGTTCTCGGGCGGGGCTCTGGAGCAGTTCTCCCTCTTTGCGCTGGGGATCATCCCCTATATCACCGCCTCGATCATCATGCAGTTGCTGACGGTCGTCATCCCGCGGCTGCAGGCACTCCAGGAGGAGGGTGAGTCGGGTCGGAAGGTGATCACCCAGTGGACCCGTTACATGACGGTGATCCTGGCCCTCATCCAGTCAACCGGTTTCACCTTCCTGTTCCACTCCGGTCGCTTCACCGGCGGGATCGACCTCATCCCCAACTACACCGCAGGGCGGGTGGTGCTGATCGTCCTGACCATGACGGCCGGCACGGCCATGGTCATGTGGCTGGGTGAGCTGATCACCCAGCGGGGTGTCGGCAACGGGATGTCGCTGATCATCTTCATCTCGATCCTCAGCCAATTCCCGTTCGTGTTCAGCCAGATCTACGGACAGACCTGGGCTGTGGGCCTGCCCACTCGATTCTTGGTGATCATGGTGATCTTCCTGGCGATGATCGGCTCGATCATCTTCGTGGACCAGGGTCAGCGCCGCATCCCGATCCAGTTCGCCAAACGCGTTCGTGGTCGTCGGGTGATGGGTGGGCAGTCGACCTACATCCCCTTGAAGGTGAACACGGCAGGTGTGATCCCGGTGATCTTCGCCACGTCGGTGCTCTTGATCCCGTCGCTCATCATCACCGCCATCCCCTCGGACGCCGCCTGGATCCAGGCGATCTTCCGCTGGGTCAACGAGAACCTGGGAGCTGGGGCCACCGCGGTGAGCTGGTGGTACATCCTCATCCTGTTCGCGCTGATCGTTTTCTTCACCTACTTCTACACGGCGATCCAGTTCGACCCCGAGCAACAGGCGGAGATGATCCAGCGTCAAGGCGGGTTCATCCCGGGTGTGCGACCCGGCCGTCAGACCGCCAAGCACCTCGCCTTCATCCTCAACCGCATCACCCTCCCGGGATCGATCTTCCTGGCCACCATCGCGGTGCTGCCCGCCATCGCCGGTGCCGTCTGGGGCATCCAGATCGCCTTCTCCGGTGTGTCGATCCTCATCGTGGTCGGGGTGGCTCTGGAGACGATGAAACAGATCGAGTCCCAGCTGACGATGAGGAACTACGAAGGAATCCTCACCTGATGAAGTTGGTCGGGTTTGGCAGTCCTACGTGCAATGAACACCTCATAGGCGCGTTCATTGCACGTGGGTGGACAGAATCCAGGTGAGGCTCCTGTTCATCGGGCCCCCGGGGGCGGGCAAGGGCACCCAGGCCGGCGAGGTGGCGGCCCGGCTGGGCATACCCCACATCTCCACGGGCGAGATGTTCCGCGATCACGTTGCCCGTGGGACCGAGCTCGGCAGGAAGGTGGAGGCGATCATGGCCGCCGGCGACTACGTGCCCGACGAGGTGACCGTCGCCATGCTGGCCGAGCGCATCTCCCAGCCCGACGCCGGCGATGGGTACATCCTGGATGGGTTCCCCCGCACCGCAGCCCAGGTGGATTCTCTCGACAAGCTGATAGGCAAGGACGGTCTCGACCGGGTCGTCGTCTTCGATGTCGACGAGGTCGAGTTGGTGGAGCGCATGCTCTCACGGGGCAGGGCCGACGACACCGAGGAGACGATCCGCAACCGTTTCAAGATCTATCGCGAGCAGACCCAACCTCTGCTCGACACCTACGACGCCCGCGGCGTCACCGTCTCGGTGAGTGGGATCGGTGACATTGCCGAGGTGACCGAGCGGATACTGTCCTTGTTGCGATGATCACGATCAAGAGCCGTCGCGAGCTGGCCAAGATGCAGAGGGCAGGCGCCGCGGTCGCCGCGGTCCACGAGGCCGTCCGCGCGGCCGCTCTACCCGGTGTCCCGTTGCTCGAGCTGGACGAGATCGGGGCCCAGGTGATTGCAGATCATGGCTGCACGCCTTCGTTTCTCGGCTACCTCGGGTATCCGAGAAATCTGTGTCTCTCTCCCAATGACGTGATCGTCCACGGCATCCCCGACGGGTACCGGTTGAGGGAGGGGGACATCCTCTCTGTGGATGCCGGCGCAATCTACGAGGGCTTCCACGGTGACGCCGCCTTCACCATGGGCATCGGGGAGATATCTGCCGAGGCCTCGCATCTCATCGACACGACGGAGGAGGCGATGTGGGCCGGTATTCACATGGTGGCAAAGGGCAACCATCTCGGTGACATCGGCGCCGCGATCCAGGAGATCGGCGAAGCCAATGGCTACGGCGTGGTCGAGGAGTACGTGGGGCATGGGATCGGGCGCGAGATGCACGAGGAGCCCCAGGTGCCCAATCACGGATCAGTGGGCAAAGGGCTCAAGCTGCGCAACGGGATGGCATTGTGTATCGAGCCGATGTTCAACATGGATCGTCGTCACACCAAGGTTGATGCAGATGGGTGGACGGTTCGGACCAAGGACGGCTCGCTCTCGGCTCATTGGGAGCACACCGTGGCGATCACACCCGATGGGTCACAGGTGTTCACGGCCGGCTCGGAGCCGGTCCCGGTGGCACAGGCACGCGCCGAGACCTCTGCCCAAGGCTGAGCGTCGTTCGACGGTTGGGTGGCTGAGCCGGGACGAGGGCCCGATCGACTCCGTCCTCATATCGTGGCTCGAACGCCGTCCTCGGTCGCGTTGGCCAGGATTTCGACTCCGCGCTCGATGACAGCGCGATCTGCTTCGTCGAGACTCGCCAAAAGCGACTCCAACCACCTCAGCCTGCGGTTGCGGGATCCTGCCACCAACGTTCGTCCGAAGGTGGTCGGCACGATCCGCACCACCCGGCCATCGAGAGCGAATCTCTCTCGACGCACCAGCTTCCCCTCCGCAAGCCCATCGACGATGCGGGTCATCGTGGCAGCGCTCACCGCCTCGGCCTGCGCGAGATCGGTGAGGGAAAGCGAGCCACTGCTGGCCAGTCGGTCGAGCACTGCGAAACGAGCGCCTGTGATGCCGTGAACCCGATCCTCCTGACGGGACCGTCGATGGATCCGCATCGCCAGTTCGGCGACACGGTTGGCCAGCTCGGCAGTGGAAGGCATGCTTAGCTATGCTAACCGTCTCGCGCACAGGAGGCATATGTCTTTCGAAGGCCTGTTCACGTCGATCGAGGAAGGCGACGTTGCCGGCGTCAAGCGAATCCTGGCAGCAGAGCCGCAGGCGATTCAGGCGAGGAATGAGGACGGGCTCTCGCCCGTTCTCGTGGCTGCGTATTGGGGCCAGGAGGAGGTGTTGGAGTGCCTGGTTCAGAGCCCTGCCGGCTTGGACTTCTGGGAGGCTGCCACCGTCGGAGCGACCGATCGCGTGCGCCAGCTCATCGACGTCCAGCCTTCGCTGATCTCTGCCCGCTCCCCTGATGGCTTCACGGCGTTGCATCTGGCGTCCTTCTTCGGGCACGCGGAGACGGCTCGGGCCCTGATTGCTGCCGGGGCCGATGTCCTGGCGCGGACCGACAATGCCCTCAGCAATCAGCCGCTCCACGCCGCGGCCGCGAGTAGCCAGGTGGAGTCCCGCCTCGCCTGTGCTCGTCACCTTCTGGATGCAGGCGCCGAAGTCAATGATCGTCAGTCAGGTGGGTTCACACCGCTGATGTCGGCGGCTCAGAGCGGCGACCGGCAGCTGACGGAGCTACTCCTCTCGTATGGTGCCGATCCGGGCATCGAGGACGACCGTGGGCTCTCCGCGCGAGACCATGCCGCCGAGGCCGGGCATGCCGACCTCGCCGCCGAGCTGAAGTGACCGCCGATTGATGTCGGCGTCTGGGGAGCCGTGCGCCTCCCCAGCCCGATGTGATCATCTGCATCGCCGTGAGAGCCGTCTTCGCACGAGATTTGGGCAAGCATCCCGGTTTGGGTAGACTTCCCAAGTCTTTGCCGCCCTCTCTTTGGCCGAAGGGGCGGTTTTGTAGCCAGGGCACCGTCGCCCGCAACCACTCTGAATGCTTCGGTTGCAGTTGACAGTGGCCTGGCAACACACGCGTCCGTCCCAGGGCGCCAGATTTGGAGATCAGAGATGAAGGTGAGACCTTCCACAAAGAAGATGTGTGAGAAGTGTCGGATCATC
>Ga0214472_10009226_pt1 | contig 10292 bp, 11 predicted proteins | sample RVTome_6_FD_207662 | JGI IMG/M metagenome (GOLD analysis project Ga0214472, IMG submission 207662) | Soil microbial communities from uranium-contaminated site in the Upper Colorado River Basin, Wyoming, United States - RVT140D175 | ecosystem: Environmental > Terrestrial > Soil > Contaminated >...
CTCCGTCAACACGGCTCTCGGAACGACCGTGACGTTGTCGAGCGAAAGGGCGCATTCGGCCGGCATCCCGTCGTCCTCGTCCAGGAGTACCTCGGTCGGGATCCCCCTGATCGTGCGAGTGGCGGGAGCGACGAGCACCGACCGCAAGATCGGGATCGCCGCCGAACGGGTGAGAACGCAGCCCGGCCGTCGCCCGATATCGGCTAGCTCGATCCACCAGACCTCTCCGCGGTTCGGCTCCGGCATGACCGCTCAGGCCTACCAGGGCTCGGCGGCTACCATCGCCCGCGCAGGAAGGTCACCCCACACTTCCTCTAGAGGCCGCCTTCGATAACCCTCCTGGATCCGGCGGTCGATCTCGGCCTCGACAGCGTCGGCCAGGAAGGACTCCACGGCGCGACGGATGAGGGCAGAACGCGAGACGCCCAGCTGCGCGGCGCGCTGGTCGAGCGCGGCGAGAAGCTCGTCGTTGAGCTGGACGAGGGTCTGCTTGCGCATGACCATATGCTAGCATATGCGCCGCGCTAGCCACTGATCGTGAAGTCGGCGCCCGCCTCCTTGCGGTAGCCGTCGTCGCGGAGCAGGTACACGCTGTACTTCCCGGCGTCGAGCGGCCACGGGCCGTGGACGGATTCGTCGATAAGGGTGGAGCCGGCGACCGTCGAACCCGTGTACGTCCACAGCAGGTAGTAGGCGATGCGGGGATCCCGCCCCCGCTTGTACATGCCGATCCAGTCCCACCGCTCGCCCCGAGCGTTCTCCCACGAGACGTCGATCGGCTCGTCCACCGCGTAGGCGTGCTTCCCGGTCGAGACCGAAGGCCCTGTGCCCGGCTCCTTCACCCAGAACGGGATCCGCGACAGCTCCTGGCCGCCCCCGTGGAGCAAGACGGCCTCGTAGGCGCCGGGGGCCCATCCGTCCGTGGGGAATGCGAGCGTCCCGTCGGTAGGGGCGCTTGCGCCGGTGGACTTGTCGGCGATGGCCCCCGATGCCGGATGCCCGCCGGCGGCGACGATGGCCACATGTTCCCCGCCCGCTCCCGGCGAATGGAACGTCACGTGCACGTCATCGCCGATGGCCACCAGCCGCTCGTCGGCCGCCACCATGACCGGCGGCGTGCCCGGGGTGACGGTGAATGTCGAGGCGGTGGCCCGGTGGTCCGAGGGCCAGGGCCTCACGCTCAGGTCCACCGGCGCTCCGGCCTCGCCGATGACCTCCGCGGCCGTGGCCTTCGCCTCGCCGAGCGCGTAGATGATGTCGATCCGGTCCTGCGGCGCGTACTTCCCCGGGTCCCAGAACGAAAGGTGCGGCCGGGCCGCCCACCACGTCAGGCCGGGATGGCGCTTGGGGCTCGGGTACACCTGCCGGTACGAGTCCACGAACCCGGCCTCCTCCACCGCAATGCTCACCGGCCACTTGACCGCGTAGCGGATCTGGAACCGCTCGCCCACCATCTCCGGCGTCCAGTCCCGCCAGGACGGAGCGTTGAAGTCGCCGGTCAGGAACACCGGGATGCCCTGAGCCCCAAGGCCCTCAGCGGCCTGGAGGAACGGCTGGATGGCCGGGAGCCGGAGCTTGCGCTCCAGCTCGAGCACGGAGCGCTTGGTCTCGCCCTGCTTGACCTCGAAGGGGCCATAGGGGTTCGAGGGCAGGTGGACGTTCTCGATGGCCACCACCTGCCCCGGCGCGAGCTGGACGAAGAGGTAGACGCCGTCCGCGCCCGGGGGGTCGATCAGCGGGTACTTCGACAGGACCTGGAGCCGGCCGCTCGCGTACGGCCATCCCAGCGCGCGCCGAAGGGCCAGGGTGTGGCCCTGGGCCTCCTCGATGGCCACCACGTCGGCGCCGCTCCTCCGGATCGCTTCCACGACCTTGTCGAAGCTGACGTGGACGCCGCCGTACTCGATATTGAACTCCAGGACCTTGAGCTGAAGCGGTCCGAGCGGCCCCACCTGCGCCAGTGCCGGCCGTGCGTATAGAGCGAGCGCGAGCACCGGGAGCAGCCCGAGCGCCGCAACGGAGCGCCGCCACGGCCCGATCCGTCGAACGGAGGCAGGACGCATCCGGGGATGGTGCCACGCCCGGGGCTTCCCCCGCCAATCACCCCGAGCCGGTCGAGAACAGCCGCTCATCCTCCGCGATGGCAGTCGCGATGAGGCGGCGGGTGGCCTCCTCGAAGGCCGAGTCTTCCCCCGATTCCCATGCACCCAGGGCGCGCCGCCCCTCGTCGGTCGTCAGGAGCTCATCCCGCGACACGAGGGTGCGGTCGTCACAGAGCACGGGGCTCTCCCGAAGCGTGGAGGTTCCGTCCTCGCCTACCTCCGCGACCACCTCGGCCACGATGTGGGTGGGGATGTCGGCTTCCCGTGGGTTTTCCAGTACGTACCAGCGCATTGCGGGCCTCCGCGTCCTTTACCGATCGTGAGCGCTGCGGGGACCTTCGCGGCGCAGTCCACTAATCATTCAAACGTCGTTCTGGGCGAAAGGTACCCAGGATCGTCGATCCAATTCGGGATCCACATGATCGACATGCGGCAGTATCTCTTCCGGACCCGGGCCCGCACCCAGGACGGGAGGGGCAGATTCCCGAGCATGAGGCCTGCTGCGGTCGGGATGGCTGGGACCGCTCACGGGCCGCGTCTGCTCGGCCTCTCTGTCGGGCCGGGCACGGGGTTCGGCGTCTCCATCGGACTGAGCTCCGGCCTTGGCGTCTCCATCGGGCTGAGCTCCGGCCTTGGCGTCTCCGTCGGGCTGAGCTCCGGGCTTGGAGTCTCGCTGGGCTCCGGGCTCGGAGTCTCGCTGGGCTCCGGGCTCGGCGACGCCTCGGCGGTCGCCGATTCCTCCCGGTTGGCCGACAGCTTGGGGGTGGACCTTTCCGTTGGGGTGGCCTTTGGATTCGGCACCTGCGCCGGGCCCCCCTCGGGGCTGGGCGGAGGACCCGGGGTTGCTCACCAGGTCTCCGAGGACGTATTCGACGGCGGCGGCCCCCTTGTCCGCGACGGTCGACAGCAGTGGGGACACCTCCGCATCGATCGCCGCGTCGAGTCGAATGGTGTCCGCTCCCGATGCCAGCGCGGCTGAACGCGCTGCGACGAGCCGGCGTGCGTTTTCGGCCATGGCCTCCTCGGGCATTCCCTCACGCATGCTCACAAGGAGGACGTCGAGGGTCGAGTAGGCGTTCGTTAGGTGTGCGGACGCCGCGGATCCCGGACCCTCAGACGTTGCGGGTTCCTGGAACAGCCCGCGGCCGAGGAGCAGCAGGATGAGGATGACTGAGGCGACTGCCGCGCCCCAGAAGCGCTCGTGCCAACGGGCGCGCCATCCCATCGGCAGGTTGACGACTCGAGGGGGTGGGGGGAGCCGGCGCTGCCCGGCCGCGGTGGACGCGCTCGCCGTCCCCGGTTCTGGTTGCATCCGAGCCGATCGCGCCCGGACTGGCGTGCCCCGGCACAGCCGTTGCAGGACGATCCCCAGCTCCTGGATCCCGACCCACTCTTCAAGAAACGCATCGGCCCCACGGGACGGGCCGCTCCATGCCCGTTCGGGCTGGGGCGTGACGACCACGATCTTCGTTGAGGTTGAACCCTGACGAACACGTTGGATGAGGCCCGCGCCCGCCATGTCCGCGAGGCTCTCGTGAAGGATCACCGCATCCGGTCGCTTCGACGTGCCCAGGCTGACGGCATCCTCGCCGGACGCAACCAACGCCACCACCTGGCACCCTTCCTCCTCGAGGAAGAAGCGCATCAGCTCTCGGTGGAGCGGCTGAGGAGCGGCGACCAGGACCCTGAGGGGCCGAGCGATCGTCCCCCGTCCCGAGTGCCGGTTCAGACGTAGCATCGCTGCCCACTTCCATCCTTGACACTCGTCACCTTAGACCGTCCTTCGGTGGTCGGGGAAGCATCACCGGCCCGGCTGGGTCGCCGTATGTCGTTGTTCCCGAAGTCCGCGTCCGGGCTAGACTTCGCCCCGAAGAAAGGAGCCGGGTGGACGAAGTCTCCGAGCACCTGCTGAAGGCCCTCGACGAGTGCGAGCGCGTTGTCCAGGCCGCAACGCCCGATGAGGCCGCACGCACGTTCGACGAGGCCACTCTGCAGGTCTTCTGGCAACGCTGGCCCAATGTCAGCTCGTGGGCAGGCGCGCTCTGGCGCCGGCTCAACGAGGACCTCGCCGATCCCGCGAAGCCGCTCGAGGACTCGGAGTTCCACGAGGTCGGGGGCGAGGGCGGCTGACGTCGCTCATCGAGGAGCAGGTATGGCCACCCTGAACGAGATCATGACGCGCGAGGTCTTCACGACCACGGGGGACGTCTCCGTCGCCGACGTGGCCAACAGCATGGTCAAGGGCCGGTTCGGATCGGCCGTCGTGATGGAGGGCTCCTGGCTCGTCGGCATCTTCACGGAACGTGATGTGCTTCGCGCGGCGGCGTCGGGGTCGGATCTGACCTCATCGCCGGTCTCGGAGTGGATGACCCGCGACCCGGTCACCGCCGCCCCCGACGTGAACGCCGATGATGCCGCCGAGACCATGATGGGCCAGGGCTTCCGCCATCTGCCGGTGGTCGACGGAAAGACGGTGCTGGGCATCGTGAGCCTCCGGGACATCCTGAGGGTCCGCATCCGCCGCCCGCAGCTCTAGGCAGGCCGGTGTGAACGGCGTTCGGGGTCCCTCGCCAGCCTGGGGAGGACTGGACGCACCGGCTCATATCTTCGGCGCTCGCCAGGGCTGGAGGATCGTTGGGAATTGATCGGGCTCTCCGTCCCCTTCAGTTCCTGCGTCGCGATCTTGCGACCAGCCAGGTGAAGGCGGCGGCGAAAGCGACACCGAGCAGCCCTGCCATGACCCACGGCCAAATCGGCGTCGACAGAGCAACCGCGCTGCCGAAGACCCTGAACGGGGGAACGGGCCCACTGGCAGGATCAAGCGGCCGCCTGAGTGCGGAGCGCAGGGCTCGCAGTAGGTCATGACGACGTAGGGGCCGTTCCTCACCTCGGGTACCGTGAGGAAGCCGCTCCCGTTCGCGTGATCGTCCACGGTCAGGGTCCCCACCTGGACGAGTCCCGGGTCATCAGGAGATCTGATGCTGTCCGATATCGCGGCCGCGACGAAGTAGAGGGACATGCGATGGGGACACAATGCGCACGCACCGTTTCCGGCAGTGCGCACATGGACAACGGTCCCCGGTCTACCGCTCGTGCGGTGGAAGACCAGGAACAACGAGGCCTGGGCGACGTTGGCACGTACGGCCAGGAGCGCCGTGGCAAGTGCTAGGCACACGAGGAGCGGCCCTGGCCTCAGAAGGTTGGGGGGCTGGTGGTTCCTCAATGTCCTCTCTCCATGACCATTACACCGCCCCGGGTCTGGGGGTTCTGGCAACCGCACGGCCGGGAATGAGACAGGTCACGCAGTAACGGCGGGCCCGGGTAGCATCCCGGCCGGTGCAGATCTTCGAGGGACAGCTCCGATTCGGGATTCAGGCCGGCCAGCAGAACACGGACTTCTCGAGCTATCTCGCCACCTGGAAGAAGGCAGAGGATCTCGGCCTGGACTGGGCCTCGTGCTTCGACCACTTCATGCCGATCTTCTCCGAGCCCGAGGGACCGTGCTTCGAGGCCCAGACCCTGCTCGCCGCGATGGCCGCGCACACCTCGCGCATACGGTGCGGGGTGATCGTGACCGGCGTGACCTATCGCCATCCAGCCGTGCTGGCGAACATGGCGGGCACGATCGACCACATCTCGGGCGGCCGGCTCGAGCTCGGCATGGGCGCCGCCTGGTTCGAGCTCGAGCACGAGCAGTACGGCATCCCCTTTCCACCGTTCCGGGTCCGGGCGGAGATGTTGCGCGAGGCGTGCCTGATCCTGAAGTCGATGTGGACGAACAAGCGAACGACGTTCGAAGGGAAGCACTACCGGGTGAAGGACGCCCTGTGCGAGCCGAAGCCGGTGCAGTCACGATCGATCCCGCTCTGGATCGGCGGGATGGGAGAGCGGCGGACCCTCCGGGTGGTGGCCGAGGTGGCCGATGGGTGGAACACATTCCTGATGCCCGAGGAGGAGTACCGGCACAAGCTCGGGGTGCTGGCCGATCATTGCAAGGACTTCAACCGGGACCCGAGCGAAATTCGCAAGCAGATCGGGGTGTCGGTGATCCTCGGGGAGACCGAGACCGAGGCCGAGGACCGGGTGAAGGAGCGTGCGTCGACCACCGGGATCGACGAGGACCTGCTTCGAGGTCGGTTCATGGCGACGACGCCGGAGCGATGCGCGGACGCGCTCCGTTCGTTCCGCGAGATGGGCGTTCACGACTTCCTCATGCTGGCCCGCCCGCCGGCCGACGAGCGCACGATGGAACTTTTCGCCACGCAGGTCGCTCCGACGCTCCGGGACTGAGAGAGCGGATCCGAAACCGACCAGGCCTCGAGCGAGAGTGGCCGTCTTCGGCGTCATGTCCCGGCCGAGCTGTGTCCCGAGCTCGCGTCGTCCGGGGGGACATGGTGCACACTTGTCCCTGGAGATCCTTCGTCGTGGAGCCTCCGCGGTCTCGCTTCGCCGGGGAATCCACCCGCCTCTTCCCCGGTCTTTTCGTCGGAACGACCCGAATGGAGGCGCCATGCGCCAGAGGATCGGACGTGGGTTAGCGACGGGGGTAGGGCTGGCGCTCGCCACGCTCGCGCTCGTTCCCGGGGTCGCCGGGGCGAGCGGCGGCGGAGGCTGCGGAGGACCCGTTACCGATGGCGCCGGGACGACGGTCGAGATCAAGGACTTCTGCTTCGGTCCCACGATCCTGCGTGTGGCCACCGGCGACACGATCACGTTCGTGAACAGCGATCGCACCCCGCACACCGTGCTCGGGGCCAATGGAGCATGGGGCAGCTACGACGCGCTGAAGCACGGGCGCGAGGCGACGTACGGGTTCTCGGAGGCGGGAGTCTATCCGTACGTGTGCACGTGGCATTCCGGGATGGTTGGTGCGGTCGTCGTCGGCGACGGAGTCGGCGGCGCGATCGACACGACCACGGCGGCAGGCCCCGTGACCCTGGCTTCGGTGCTCAGGGGCGGGGTCCAGGACGCGGAGATGAGGTCGGCGGGTCCGGACGCCGGGTACGGCTTGTGGGTGGCCATCGCGGGTGTTGCCGGCCTGCTGGTCGGCACGGCCGGGGCGTTGCACGGGGTGCGGCGTTTTCGGCGGAGGCGGATAGCCTGACGGGGTGCCGGGCGTTCGGATCGCGCCTCTGTTCCTGACAGCCGTTCTGCTCGCGACGGCGTGCGGACCGAATGAGACGAATCGGGAGGATGTGGAGCCGACCGCGACCGGTCGTCCGACCGCCACGGCACTTCCCACTCCGTCCCCGACGCCGACGCGCATCCCACGTGTGGAGCTGGAGCACGTGACGAACCTGGAGCAGCCGCTCGCGATGGCCGTCCGGTCGGGCGACCCGTCGCTCTACTTCGCTGAGAAGGTGGGACGGATCGTCGCGCTGCGTGAGGGAGGTGATCTGGATGTCGTTCTGGACCTCACACAGGAGGTTTCGCTCGGAAGCGAACAGGGACTGCTCGGCATGGCGTTCTCACCGGACGGCCGGTTCCTGTACGTGAACTTCACTGACGTGCAGGGCGACACGAGGGTCGTGGAGTTGCGGTTCAGCGACGGCGGCGTCCGTCTCGGCTCCCGCCGGGAGGTGCTGTTCGTCGACCAGCCCTTCTCGAACCACAACGGCGGCAACCTAGTGTTCGGTCCCGACGGCTACCTCTACATCGGGCTCGGCGACGGCGGCAGCGGCGGCGACCCGAACGGCAATGGGCAGTCGCTCTCGACGCTGCTCGGCAAGATGCTGCGGATCTCGCCGAGGCCGGCGGGGGGCGAGCCCTACGGGACCCCGAGCGACAACCCGTTCGTCGGGCAGGAGGGTGCCCGTCCCGAGATCTGGGCTTACGGCCTGCGGAACCCGTGGCGCTACTCATTCGATCGGGAGACCGGCGATCTGTGGATCGGTGACGTCGGACAGAACGCGTGGGAAGAGGTCGACGTCGAACCCGCCGGGTCGCCCGGCGGGCTGAACTACGGGTGGGACCTGTTCGAGGGGTCCCATCCGTTCGAGGGGGGCTCCGAGGACGATGACACCGTGGCGCCCGTGTACGAGTACCCGACCGGCGACGGCACGTGCGCCGTGACGGGGGGCTACGTATACCGTGGCCGGGACATACCCCAGCTAGTCGGCGCGTACGTGTTCGCTGACTTCTGCCGCGGCCGGTTGGAGGCGCTCCGTCTCCGCCACGGCCGGGTGCGAGGCCACGACGAGCTCGGGCCCACGGTGGCGAACCTGGCTTCGTTCGGCGAGGACGCGGACGGGGAACTTTTCGTGCTGTCGCTGTCGGGACCTGTGTTCCGACTCGTGCCGGTCGTTTCCTAGGTTCGGCGCCGGGTCCTGCCGCGGTCGGCTCGAAGTAATGCGCTATCGACGTAGGATGCGGCCGGAGAGTGATGAACGACCAATCGATCGATCCCACCCCCTTGCGGCAGGCAGCCGAGATAGCCATCGATTACCTGGCCGACCTGGCGAAGCGCCCGGTCGGACGACCAATCGAGCCAGAAGCCCTGCGCGCCACGTTGGGCGGGGACCTTCCCGAACAGGGCGAGGACCCCGAGGCGATCCTCAAGCGCCTCGTGCGCGACGCGGATCCCGGGCTCGTGGCCACCGCTGGGCCCCGTTACTTCGGGTTCGTCATCGGTGGAAGCCTCCCCGTAACGGTTGCGACCGAGTGGCTGGCCGCAGCGTGGGACCAGAACGCTGGGAACTACCCCGCATCGCCGGCGATGTCCGTCGTCGAGGAGGTGGCCGGCTCGTGGCTGAGGACGCTCTTCGGGCTGCCTGCAACAGCGAGCGTAGGATTCGTCACCGGCGGGACGATGGCCAACTTCACCAGCCTGGCGGCCGCCCGTCATGGGGTCCTGCACGCGGTGGGCTATGACGTGGAGGCGCGCGGGCTGTTCGACGCGCCGCCGGTCAACGTCATCGTCGGCGACGAGGCGCACACCACGATCTTCGTTGCGCTCCGGATGCTGGGACTCGGGAGCGAGCGCGTGACGAGGGTCCCCGTGGACGGACAGGGGAGGATGCGGGCCGACGAGCTCCGCCGGACCCTTGAGGCGTTCACCGGACCGACGATCGTCTGCGCCCAGGCGGGAAACGTAAACACCGGGGCCTTCGATCCGCTTCGTGAGATCGCCGCAGCCGCAGCCGAGCGCGGCGCCTGGCTCCACGTTGATGGCGCCTTCGGGCTCTGGGCGGCCACATCGCCGGGACTGCGCCATCACGTCGACGGGGTCGAGAGAGCGCAGTCATGGGCTACCGATGCACACAAATGGCTGAACGTTCCGTACGACTGCGGGATCGTGTTCGTGGCCGACCCGGCCTCCCACCGGGCAGCGATGACCGTGACCGCCGCCTACCTGGTGCGGGGAGCCGGCGAGGCGTACCAGGCGTACGACCACGTACCCGAATCCTCGCGGCACGCCCGGGGCCTCAGCGTCTATACCGCGCTTCGCTCGCTCGGTCGATCCGGTGTTGCCGAGCTCGTCGACCGAAGCTGCGCGTTGGCCCGCCGGATCGCGGAGCGGCTCGCCGCCGCGCCCGGGGTCACGATTCTCAACGACGTCGTCCTCAACCAGGTCCTCGTCCGCTTCGCTGCGCCCACCGACGACGACCGCGGAGCCGACGAGCGCACTGCGGCGGTCATCGCGGCGATCCAGCGCGACGGGACGTGTTGGGTGGGTGGCACGATCTGGCAGGGCCGCGGTGCGATGCGGATCTCGATCTCCAACTGGTCCACGACCGAGAAGGACATCGACGTCTCCGCTGGGGCGATCCTTCGCTGCGCCGCATCCTTGGGCGTCCCGGTCTGAAAAGGCGGTTCGGCCGTCGTAGCCGACGCACTCGACCGCGTCCTGACGGGCGTCTACGGGGTGTGGTCGTCGGCGTTAGCAGCCCCGGCCGAGCTGCGTCCCTGGCTCGCGTCGTCCGCGGTCGCGGTGCCCGCATCGGCGGCTCCGCCGCTCGCCGTATCGCCCGTGCCGGTCCCGCCCGTGTTCGGCGTGGTCACGGGGGCTCCGGAGCCCGATCCGTTGACTCCCGCCTGGCTCATACCGCCGCTCGCGGTGGACGAGATCTCGGCGCCCTTGTCCACGCCCGTGGCGTCGGTCGTGGTGGCGATCTCCGAGATCTCGGTGCCGGTGCTGGCCGGGTGCTCATCGTTGGCAGGCTGCTGGTCGGCCGCCGGGACCGAGATTCC
>Ga0214472_10009227_pt1 | contig 10292 bp, 11 predicted proteins | sample RVTome_6_FD_207662 | JGI IMG/M metagenome (GOLD analysis project Ga0214472, IMG submission 207662) | Soil microbial communities from uranium-contaminated site in the Upper Colorado River Basin, Wyoming, United States - RVT140D175 | ecosystem: Environmental > Terrestrial > Soil > Contaminated >...
GGAGCAACCACCGAGTTCATGACACCGGCGGAGATCAAGGCTAACTACAAGGTGCACCGCAAGATCATCGGTGGTGGCTGGCTGCATCTCAAACCCGGACAGGTCACCGACGACACCGAGATGTCATTGGCCCTGGGGCGCGCACTGCTCGCTGCCGGGAAGTGGGACCGCAAAGGCATCGCCGAGAATTTCCTCGCCTGGATGAAGAGCCAACCGGTCGATATCGGCGCAACCTGCCGGCGCGGGATTCGCGATTACATGCTCAAGGGGCAGCTGGAAACCCCCTGCAACGACTGGGATGCCGGTAACGGCGCCGCCATGCGCATGGCCCCGGTTGCCCTGTTCACCCTCGGTGATGAGGCAGCGCTGGCGCAATGCTCACTTGAGCAGGCCCATCTTACCCACAACCATGCTTTGTCTGATGCGGCCTGTCTTGCCATCGGCACAATGGTGCAGAGAGCAATCCTTGGCTGTAACCGATTTGAGCTTCACGAGGTGACCCGGGAACTGGTGGCTGACTATCGCAGCTTCCGCTTCAACAACTATCGCGGCAATGCCAGCGCCTATGTTGTTGATACCCTGCAGACAGTTTTCAACTTCATCTTTACGACCGGCAGCTTCGAAGAGTGCCTGATCGATGTGGTCAATCAGGGCGGCGATGCGGACACCACCGGCGCAATCGCCGGCATGATCGCCGGTGCATTCTACGGTCTGGATGCAATCCCGGTTCACTGGTTGAAGAAGTTGAACCCCGAGGTAAGAGCAGAGGTCGAGGATCAGGCGCTCAGGCTGGTCGGTTTGTCGCCCTGGGGCCAACGGCACGCGTAAAAAACCGTGCGGGTTTTATTTTCGGGATTATAAGGTCAGCCATAAGTTATCAAGACAGAAAGGAACCGTTATGAATCAACGTACAGAAAAATTGCCAATCGCCAGGGTTGCCAAAAAGCTGAACACCACCCCCTTGAATGTTCTCATGCACATCAAACGCGGTCTGCTGCAGGCCGTTGAAGAAGATGGCATCTGGTTGGTCGATGTCCAGAGCCTCGATGAGCTGCTGGCAAAGACCGGTGGCAGCAAGGCCGAGGATGTCTGCGCCAGCGGCTGTGCCGGAAAACACGCCTGTGGCGGCGGCTGCAGTTGAACAGAGAGGTCACAACCATGGGCATCGAAATCAAGCCTTCAGATCTTTATTTCAAGTACCGCCGCAACAAGGAACTGCGAGGCGAACCGAAATTCGTCAGCAAACCTGACTCTGCGCCCTATGATCGGGATGACCTCTATGATGTTCTGCCGATGCTTGCCGCGGTGATGGATGAACTCGATTGCCGCGACGCCGGCGTGCTGCACCGACTGGAAGAACTGGCCGGTGATGAGATGCCGAAGTTCATCAGCAGCCGCGAAGACGTTTTCGATTTCCTGGTCAACGTCATGCGCGACACGCTGGGCGCGGATAATGACTCGGAGTAATCACATGCAACGGGTACGGAATGGGCACCGCGTCACCGTCCACTACATCGGCACGCTCGATAATGGCCGGATTTTTGATCAGCGCGAAGACGATCAGCCGCTCTCCTTCACCATCGGAGCCGGTGAGGTTTTTCCCAATTTGGAACAGGAAATGCTCGGCATGGTGATCGGAGAGGTGAAGAACATCCATCTCTCTGCGGATCAGGCCTATGGTTTACGCCTCGATGAGAATCTTTTGACCGTTTCACGCAAGCTGTTTTCCACCGAACGGGAACTGCATATCGGTCAGAAAATGGCTATCGAACTCGGTGGCAATGAACAACGCGTTATGCGGATTCGCCGTCTTGATGAACATGACGTGCTGCTCGATGGCAACCATGATCTGGCAGGGTGCGATCTGACATTTGCTTTGCAGCTGGTGAGCATTGAGTGAACGTTAACTTAACGGGTAATGAGGGCCACGCTACAATTTGTAAGAGCTTGCCATTGCACTTCTATTTGGGACCTGTCCCCATGTTAGCCCGCAAGAAAACGCCACCAATTCCCGTCATGGTGGGGGCAACTGGTTATTGCCCATTTTCACAGCAAAATTGACATGTCGGGACCACCTGCTGTAAGAGCGGGTAAGATCAATCAACAATCCGAGGAGTCACAATATCGGCCTTCTAAATTCTCCTGCCTAAATGGCTATAATCATTGAGAGGAGCAGGGATTGCTCACATCCTAAACCGATACGGTAAAGGCTCTCTACGGGTGTGCCCGATTTTCATCTTTTTGCTTTGATTTCGCCCCCACCATGACGGGAATTGGGGGCGAAATCATGATTGCCAACAGTCATGATCGTCGAGGAATATTTTCCGTCTCTCGATCCCTCGCACTATGACATGTTGCAGCAACCCTGGTATATCGATTCTGGCTTTTCGTGGTATAGGAGCGAATATACCGGGGAATATCTACTAAGTCAATAAGTAAGCTACGTCCCCTAAGGTAAGGCCTAAGGTAAGGCAATAAGTAAGCTACGTCCCCTAAGGCATAGCTACGGCTATGGAGCTGCAAACGAGCTAAAATCTGTTCTCAAACATCCAAATTTTCGCTTCGGTTCGTATAGTTCGACAGACTGCTAGGGATATATAGAACGCGACTGGCATAGAGTAAAACCAGACAGTGTCTGTCAGGTCAAGTCTCGACGACTACCAATAAACGCTCAGTTAGGCCGGTCTTGTCCGTACCGGAAATCGCATTACCAACCGATGATGAATTATTTTCCTTACCTGATTCAATAAAACCGAGCGGTGCGGTCACCAGAACAACCTCTCAGACGATCCTTGCAATTCAATCCGACCTGTTATACTAGCAGCCTGTCGAACTATTCATGAGCCGGCTGCAAATCCGGCTGTTTGGCCCATATTTCAGCTCCTTTTTGGTCCATAGCTACGGCTATGAACCTGCAAACGAGCTGAAATCTGTTCTCAAACATCCAAATTTTCGCTTCGGCCCGCATAGTTCGACAGACTGCTGCACTAAAGTCCCGGAACAGGAGGAATCATGCGCTATTCCGCACTGATGACAGATCTTTATGAACTGACCATGCTGGCCGGCTACCTCGAACATGACATGCATGAGAAGTCGGCAAGTTTCGACTTGTTTTTCCGCGAAAACCCCTTCAAGGGCAGTTATGCCATCTTCGCCGGGCTCGAGCCGGCACTGCGTTATCTGCAAGAGCTGCGCTTCGCCGATGTCGATCTGGCTTATCTGAAGAGCCTTGGTATTTTTCGACCCCGTTTTCTCGATTTCCTGCGTGATTTCCGTTTCCGTTGCAAAGTCATCGCGCCTGCGGAAGGAACAGTGGTGTTTGCCAATGAACCGCTGTTGACCGTTGAGGGGAACCTGGCAGAAGCTCAGCTGGTGGAAACCGCCATGCTCAACATCATCAATTTCCAGACTTTGATCGCAACCAAAGCGGCGCGGATTCAGCAGGCCGCTGGTGATGGCACCGTCGTCGAATTCGGTCTGCGCCGAGCTCACGGACCCGATGGCGGACTCGGTGAAGCGCGGGCCGCTTTCGTCGGTGGCGTACGCAGCACCAGCAACACCTGGGCGGGACAAGTCTACAATATTCCAGTCAAGGGCACTCACGCTCACAGCTGGGTCATGGCCTTCGAAGATGAACTTGCGTCCTTCCGTGCCTATGCGAAGGTTTTTCCCGACAATGCCATTCTGCTCGTGGATACCTACGACACCCTGCAAAGCGGCATCCCCAACGCCATCATCGTGGCCAAAGAGCTGCGCGAAAAAGGTCATGAGCTGAGAGGAGTTCGACTCGACTCGGGTGACCTTGCCTACCTGAGCCGGGAAGCACGGCGAATGCTCGATGAGGCCGGCTTCCCCGACGTTCAGATTGTCGCTTCCAACGAACTTGATGAATATGTCATTCAGTCGATTCGCAGCGAAGAGGGCAGGGTCGACATCTATGGAGTTGGAACCGAGTTGGCTACGGCCGGTGGTGAAGGGGGCGGCGCCTTGGGTGGCGTCTACAAGCTGGTGCGTTATAATGGCGAGCCCCGTCTTAAAGTGACCCAGGACATTGCCAAAGCGACCCTCCCTGATCGCAAACAATTGCTTCGACTGGAAAATAAGAACGGTGGCTTCCTCCAGGATGTCATCTGCCGGCAAGATGAAAAACTGGAACCAAACGCCACGGTTTACGATCCGACCAATCCCTCCAGGCACAAGAAAATTGCCGAAGGAGCAATCTGCAAAGGGATCCGCGATGACGTTATGGACAATGGCGAAATCATTGCTGAGCTGCCTGATCTGGAGAGCTGTGCCGATCATTGCGCCGATCAGTTGAAACGTCTGCCTGACGGCACTTTGCGACTGCACAATCCCCATATATACAAGGTCTCAATCAGCCCCGGCCTCAACGAACTGCGTGAACAGCTGATGTCCAGATACGAAACTTAGGCAAACTGCCGGATTTGCAGCCGGTTCATGGATAGTCCGACAGTCTCCTGGCATAAATATCAAGAATCACAGCAGACGGATGACGCGCAGTGAATAAACAAACCTCTTTCAGATTTTATAAACCCCGCAAAATGAAGGGCCGACTTGCCAAACTCGATCCTGTGAAGATTGCTGATGAACTGGCGCGCATGGAGCCCGAGCTTCAGGCCACGACTTTTGACCAGCTCTCCAGAATTCGGGCTCTGGATGTCTTCCAACTGCTTGATGTGGCCCATCAAGAGCGAATTCTCGAGCATCTGGCTGCGGATCGGGCAGCTGAGCTTGTCGAAGCAATGGATCCGGATGACCGGGCTCATCTGTTTAATGAGTTACCCTCGCACATCTCGGAAAAGTTTCTGGACGGACTGAGTCCGCGGGAGCGGCGCCTCACCGACCAACTGCTTGGCTATCCTGAAGAGTCGGCAGGGTGCATCATGACTCCGGAATTTGTCAGCCTGCGTCCGGATTGGAGCGTCGCCGAGGCCTTGTCGCACATTCGCAAATCCGGACCTGGCGCCGAGACCATTCACACCCTGGCGGTGACCGATGAGCACAATCAGCTGACCGGCATGGTTGAACTGAGCGATCTGGTCCTGGCAGAACCTGTCCGTAAGGTGGCGGACATCATGAACAAAGAACTTCGCTCAGTACGGACCGACGATGATCAGGAGGATGTCGCCCGCCTGTTGCAGGCCGCCAACCTGCTTGCCGTGCCGGTGGTCAATGCCGAAGGCCACCTGCTGGGCCTGGTGACTGTTGATGACGCCATGGATGTTCTGACCAGAGAGGAAGAAGAAGACCACGCCCGCTCCGGCGGTGCCGAACCGCTGAGGCGTCCCTACTTTTCGGTTTCAGATTTACGTCTGGCCCAAAGCCGGATTGTCTGGTTGCTGGTTCTGCTTGTCGCCGCGACCCTGACCGTTCATGTCCTCAACAGTTTTGAGCAGACCCTTGACAAGGCCGTCTCCCTGGCCCTGTTTATTCCCCTGCTCATTGGCACCGGCGGCAATGCCGGCGCTCAATCATCGACAACCGTTGTCCGCAACATGGCTGTCGGTCACGTGCAACCAGGGGACTTTCTGCGCACCTTACTGCGTGAAGCACGGGTCGGACTGCTGCTCGGCATGATGCTGGGATTGCTGAGCTATCCCTGTGTCTGGATATTTGCCGATCAGTCCCTCGCTCTGGCGGTCTCGTTGACGCTGGTGTCCATCTGCTCTCTGGCGTCAGTGGTCGGCGCCTTGATGCCTCAGATTGCCCGCGCTTGCTGGGTAGATCCGGCGGTGGCCAGCACGCCATTTGTTACGACTGTCGTCGATGCCTCCGGGCTGATGGTTTATTTTCTCATCGCTCAGGCTGTTTTGAAATTATAACGGCAAAAGACGTCCATCCGCGGATCTGATGGTGCGGTGTAAAGAGCGGAGGTGCAAATATGGATCGTTTCAAAAATCGCAAACACGCAGGAGAACAGCTGGCAAAACAGTTGATGCATCTCCGGGAAGAACAAGATGTGATAGTGCTCGGGCTTCCACGCGGCGGCGTGCCGGTTGCAGAGCAGGTGGCGCAGGCACTTGGAGCACCCCTCGGCGTGTTCATTGTGCGCAAGGTCGGCATTCCAGGCCAGAGGGAAGTGGCCATGGGAGCCATAGGGTCCGGAGGCGTGCAGGTCATTAATGAAAGTGTGATGCGCTCAGCGGGAATGTCCCGGCAAGAGTTCGAAACAATCGCTGCTGAAGAACAGATAAATCTGCGGGAGCGCGAGAAGGCTTATGGCGGCGAGCAGGCCAACCTCGATCTGGCGGGTAAGACGGTTATTCTGGTTGATGACGGCGTTGCCACTGGTTCGACGGTTCGGGTTGCGATCAAGGCATTGCTCCAGTATGGCCCGAAAAAGCTGATTGTCGCCGTACCGGTCGCGCCGCTGGAGGTCTGTAAAGAGCTGGCCGAAGAAGTCGATGAGTTGATCTGTCCGTTGCGGCCGCTTCATTTTAACGCTGTCAGTCAGTGGTATGAGGATTTTGGCCAGACCAGCGACGAAGAAGTCCGCGAAATACTGCGCAGGTGCAGGTCGTTGAACAACACTAGCAGCCTGTCGGACTCTCCATGAGCCGGCTGCAAACCCGGCTGTTTGGCCCATATCTCAGCTCCTTTTTGGTCCATAGCTACGGCTATGAACCTGCAAACGAGCTAAAATCTGTTCTCAAACAGCCAATTTTTCGCTTCGGCCCGTAAAGTCCGAAAGACAGATAGGAAAGGAGATTGATTATGGCGGAAACCACAGTGACAAGGATTAAGCCCGAGGAGGCACACAGAAGAATGGATTCAGGGAAAGCGCTACTGGTCTGCGCCTATGAGGCTGATGAAAAGTTTCAGTCGATGCCTCTGGAAGGAGCGGAATCTCTGCATCAGTTCCGGCAAAGGCTGCCGGATATCTCCAAAGATCAGGAGATCATTTTCTATTGCGCCTGAACCGACGAGCACACGTCTGCCGGTCGGGCAGCCGAACTCCTGGAAAAAGGCTACAAAAACGTCGAAGCACTCGAAGGAGGCGTCGAAGCCTGGAAGCAGGCGGGTTTTTTCCTGAAATAACACCTTGAACATCTTTATGCCGGCCTTGCCGGGACTGCCGCGAGGCCGGCAACTGTTCTCTCCCTGTAAACATCTCAGCGCTCCTGGCATAGCCCGTACGCGTGCCCGACTGTTGTCATCCGGCAGGTTTTTTTGCGCAGCTTCTCCCTGAAAGCTGCGCTTCATCTGTTAAGTAATTTCAGGAGATCTCCAACTTTGCGCGTATTGATCACGTCGTCTTTGCTCAGCCAGCCGCGGCGGGCCTGATCAATGCCGTATCGGATGTTCTGAAAACCCTGGGTACTGTGGGCGTCGGTTGAGATTGCAAGTTTCAATCCCATCTCCTTCGCCATGCGGCAGTGGTGGTCGTTCAGATCGAGGCGATCGGGATGGGCATTGATCTCTAAAAAGCAACCGCGCTGTTTGGCCGCTCGCATGATTTCTTCCATATTGATCTGATAGGCTGCACGCTCGTTGATAAGCCGACCGCTCGGGTGAGCAAGGATGTTGAAATAGGGGTTGTCCATGGCGAGGATGATACGTTCAGTCTGTTTTTCAGCGGACAGGTTGAACTTGGAGTGCACCGAGCAGATGGTCAGGTCGAGCTTCTCGAGCTCTTCATCGGCAAGGTCGAGAGAACCGTCTTCGAGGATGTCAACCTCGATACTTTTAAGAATCCGAAAGCCCGGATACTGGTCGCTAAGCTGGTCGATTTCCTCTGTCTGCCGCAGCAGCCGCTTGCTGTTAAACCCTTTGGCTACAGAGACTGCCTGGCTGTGTTCGGTAATTGCCAGATAGCTGTAGCCAAGGCTACGTGCCGCTTCGACCATCTCCTGCAAAGATGCGTGGCCGTCAGTGGCTTTGGTGTGGGCGTGCAGGTCGCCGCGCAGGTCATCGCGGACGATAAGTTGCGGCAGGTTGCCTTGTTGCGCCGCTTCGATCTCGCCGTTGTTTTCGCGCAGCTCCGGTTCGATGTAGGTCAGGCCGACGGTCTTGAAGACGTCCTCTTCGCTGGCTCCGGCGATGCACTCTTCATCATCACCTTTGCCTCGAAAGACACCGTACTCATTGATCTTGAGTCCTTTTCCGACGGCGATCTTGCGAACGGCGATATTATGTTCTTTCGATCCGGTGAAATAGTAGAGCGCGGCACCATAACTGACCTCCGGCACCACACGCAGGTCAACCTGCAGACCGCAGCGCAACCGCACCGAGGATTTGGTATTACCGCTGGACATGACTTCGACGACATCCTCGAATTCTGTAAACCGCGACATGACCGGGCTGCCGGATTTGCAGGTTACGAGCACATCAAGGTCGCCCACGGTTTCCTTGCGTCGCCGATAGCTGCCGGCGATCACCACTCTTTTAACGCCTTCGACGCCTTGCAGATACGCCTGCAACGGATCAGCCACCTGTTCTGCTTCGTTGAGTTTGGTACGGGCTTTTGCTCCCGCATATCGTTCGATTTCTTTGATAATGTTTTTCTCTGTCTTTTCGCCGAAGCCCTGTAATACCCTGATTCTTTGTTCTCTGGCAGCCTCCGCCAGTTCGTCGAGATTGTCGATGCCGAGTTTCCGATGCAGTGTCGCAACCCGTTTCGGACCGAGTCCCGAAATCCGCAGCAGATCCGACAGCTCCTCGGGAAATGTTTGTTCGAGATCCTCGAGCATCTTGAGGCTTCCGGTCGAGACAATTTCAGCAATCTTGGCGGCCAGATCATCACCGATGCCTGGTAACTTGGTGAGGTCTTTGCCTTCATTGAGCATGGTCGTCAGACTTTGCGGTTGATCTTCGACAGTGCGGGCGGCATTGCGATAGGCGCGTACCCGAAACGGGTTGGCGTCACTGATTTCAAGCAGATCGGCGACGTGATTGAAAATACGGGCTATCTCCGCATTATGAATGGGCATGATGACCTCACGGTCGCGTCAATTCGCGCAGTGCGTCAGCGATAATTTCAGCAAGAGAAGTGGTTTCGATGGGCAACGAACCGGTTTTCTGCGGAACGACGCTGTCAGTGGTGATGATCCGCTTGATCGGCAGTTTTTCGAGCCTGGCGCAAGCCTGTCCGGACATCAGGCAATGGCTGGTGATAATCGTGATCTCCCGGCAAGCTCCTGCCTCATGCAGCGCTTCAATGGCAGCGACCATGGTCCCGCCGGTGCTGATCATGTCATCCACCAGCACGATGCTTCGATCTTTGACTTCGCCGGTCACCGCCTGAACAGCAACTTCCTGATCACTCTTGCGGATCTTTTCGATAATGGCCACGGGCAGCTTGAGCTTTTCAGCGTAACGCCGCACCAGTTTTAGCGCGCCGGAATCAGGAGCCACCAGCACATCATGGTCGGAACGGTAGCTGCGAAAGGCTTCTGCCAGTAATGGCATAGCCGAAAGATGCAGCAGCGGTACACTGGCAAAACCCTCGACCGCGGCATTATGCAGATCGACCGCAATAATCCGCTCGCAGCGGGTGGCCAGCAGGTCGGTTATGAGGCGGGCACCGATCGGTTCCTCACCAATGATCCGTCGATCCTGGCGGGCATAACCAAAATAGGGAATCAGCAGGGTAATGGTCCGGGCTCCCCGCCGGCGGATGGCATCGGCAAGCAGCAGCAACTCAAGCAGATTCTGACCGGCAGGAGCTGCTGTCGACTGCAAAATCACGACATGGTTGCCGGCGACCGCCTGCTTCACCTCGATCCTGATTTCTCCATCGGCAAAGTCCTCGATCAGGCAACGACCTTGTTCCAGACCGAATGCCGCAGACAGCTTGCGGCCAAGACCCGGATTTGAACGGCCGCTGAACAGTATCGGCTTCATAAGACCCCCTTGTTTACCTTCACTCTACAAAAGACAAACTCTTTTTCAACAGCAGGCAGTCTTTTTGGCAATTCAAACAGCTCCCTGAACAGGCTGAGAACAAGTTTATTCCGAGCCTGTTCACCTTCTACGATCTTTTTGTCAATGACTGGTACTTCCGGCCCCAGGCAATTACGATATAAGCGACTACTGACAGGTCCAAATCGGCCCCGATATTTTTGTGGACGTCCAGACCAATATGCATGATAGACTTTTCCGCGATCTGTTTTTCTGCTTGAGTCGGGTTTTATCAGAAATCACAATTTTATGGCCAAGTTACAAGGGGCAGTTCTCTGTATTGTCTTATCGCCTGAAAATTCCTGGAGGAAAAAAAGGTGATTAAAGCCACAAAAATGCCTGGGAAACCAGCCAGGAAATATAGTCAGGCG
>Ga0214472_10009229_pt1 | contig 10291 bp, 8 predicted proteins | sample RVTome_6_FD_207662 | JGI IMG/M metagenome (GOLD analysis project Ga0214472, IMG submission 207662) | Soil microbial communities from uranium-contaminated site in the Upper Colorado River Basin, Wyoming, United States - RVT140D175 | ecosystem: Environmental > Terrestrial > Soil > Contaminated >...
CACGCAGGCGTACGAGACGGGCGTCGGGTTCAAGTTCGTCGGGCCGAAGATGATCGAGACGAACGCCGTCATCGGCGGGGAGGAGTCCGGCGGCTTCGGGTTCGGCATGCACATCCCAGAGCGCGACGGCATCGCGGCCGGCCTCTTCCTGCTCGACCTGTGGCTCTCGAAGGGCAGGCGAGCGTCGGAGGTGCTCGCCGAGCTCCAGGCCCTCGCAGGGCCGTCGTACTACGACCGCCTGGACATCCGGTTCGCGCGCGACGGCTACGACGCCGTGAAGGCCGATACGCTCGCGCGGCTCGAGCACGAGGCACCGGATGCACTCGCGGGGAGGGCCGTCACGGAGCGGAAGGCGCTCGAGACCAACGACGGCTTCAAGTTCTACCGCGAGGACGGCTCCTGGCTCCTCATCCGCTTCAGCGGCACGGAGGCGCTGCTCCGCGTGTATGCCGAGGCGCGTTCGCCGGAGGAGGTGGGCACGCTGCTCGCGGAAGGTCGCAGCATCGCGGGCGCCGAGCGCCCGGTGGCCGCCGGCTGATGGACGCCCGCGACTTCTTCGGCTACAAGCACGCCGACGAGGAGCCCGGTCGCCGGGCCGAGGAGCAGGATGCGTCGGAGGACGCGGGGCCCCCGCTCTTCGAGGACGCGGTCACCCTCGACGACCCGGCCACCCTCAAGCGAATCGACCCGGAGGACATGCTCGGCAAGGTCGCCGAGCTGCCGCGCCAGCTCGCTCGGGCCCGTCGCGTGGCGGCCGCGGTCGAGCTCAGCGCGCGGCACACCGACGTGGACGCGGTCGTGGTCCTGGCCATGGGCGGATCTGCCATCGGCGCAGAGCTCGTGGCCGCAGCGGCCGGGGATCGACTGCGGGTTCCGTTCATCGTGCACCGCGACTACGGGCTGCCGGCCGGTGTCACCGAGCGCACGCTGGTCATCGCGTCGAGCCACTCGGGCGAGACGGTCGAGACGCTGTCGGGCTTCGCCGAGGCCCGTCGCCGGAAGGCGCCGATCGCGGTCATCACCACCGGCGGCCGCCTCGCCGCCGATGCCTCGGCGGCCGGGCTGCCCGTCCTGCGGTACCAGCTGGCCGGCCAACCGCGCGCCGCGATCGGCTTCGGCGTCGGGCTCGTGCACGAGATGATGTCACGCGCCGGCCTCATCGCTGAGCCCGATCCCATCGGCCCCGCCGTCAGCGCCGTCGAGGAGCTTCTCGAGCGCCTCGGCCGGTCGGTTGACACCGATGCGAACCCGGCGAAGCAGCTGGCGTGGGCGCTGTTCGGCCGCAGCCCGGTCGTGTACGGGCATGGCCCCATGGCGGCGGTCGCCCACCGCTGGAAGACGCAGCTCAACGAGAACGCAAAGGCGTGGGCGGCCTGGGAGCCGATGCCGGAGGCGAACCACAACGCGATCGAGGGCAGCCTGAACCCCAGGGAGCTGGGCGACGCGTTCTACGTCGTGCAGCTTCGCGACCCGCAGGAGCCCGCGGACCTGACCGCTCGGTACCGCGTCGTCGAGGAGCTGCTCGGCGAGCGCGCCACGAACAGGTCCGAGGTCTGGGCGGAGGGCCCTTCGCCCCTGGCCCGCGTGCTCACGACGGTCGCGTACGGCGACCTGGTGAGCGTATATCTCGCGATTCTCTACCAGACCGACCCGACCCCGGTTACACTGCTCTCGATGCTCAAGGAGCGGCTCGCCAGGGCCACCGGAGGCGACCCGGACCCCACGTAGTAGGGCGCCGGGGACCGGCGCCATGGAGGTAACGCGCGTGCATTCGAGCATGATCGGTAAGGTCGAGAAGGCGATGCGCTACGCGCACGAGCCTGACCGCGTGAAGCTCTCCGCCTTCAACGCCAGCTTCGCGGGCGACAACGGCACCCACACCGTGTCCCTCGACGCCGACACGTGGCATTGCGACTGCCACCTCTTCGAGTCCGCCGGCGGGTGCACGCACACCCTGGCGATCCAGAAGATGCTCGATCCGATGCTCACCGACGCCGCCCGCGAGACCCCTCTCTATCGCCACGCGGGCCTCCCCCGAGAGGAAGCCGTCCCCGCGTAGGATCGGCCCGTGACGGCCGTCGAGCCGTGCTAGGATCGGCGGCCTCAATCAAAGACGCAGCGACGGGTGCCGTTCCCGAAAGGCGGACGGATAAATGGCGAAGCCGGTGGAATGCCGGCGCAGTCCCGCTACTGTAATCGCGCCTCACGGCGCGGGAGCCAGGTCGACCAGCCCGATCGCGATGTCACCACCCTCGTGTGAAAGGGAATGGCATCTCTCATGGGTACTCGTCGCCGTCCTCCCCTCCGCCCCAGTCCCGCGTGGCTCCTCCTCGTCCTCGTCGCCCTCCTCGCCCTGAGCGCGTGCGCGCCTGCGCAGCAGGCGGCACCCTCGGACGCATCAGCATCGGCGGCTTCGCCGGCCGCGTTTCCCCTGACGCTGACCGACGACGCAGGCCGCGAGGTCAGCCTCGAATCGTCACCGCAGCGCATCGTGAGCCTGGCGCCGTCCAACACCGAGATCGTGTGCGCGCTGGACGCCTGCGACCGGCTCGTCGGCGTCACCGATTTCGACGACTACCCCGCGGAGGTCGCCGAGCTGCCGAAGATCGTGATCCAGACGCAGGTCGACCTCGAGCGGCTCGTCGCCGCGGAGCCGGACCTCGTCCTCGCCGCCGGCAACGAGTTCACGCCGTCGAGCGTGATCGAGCAGATCGACGGGCTCGGCATCCAGGTCCTCGTGCTCTACCCCGAGTCGCTGGCCGAGGTGTACGCCGATATCGAGCTCGTCGCGGGAGCGCTCGATCGCCGCGCGGATGCGGACCGCCTGGTCGATGACCTGCGGCGGCGCGTTGCGGCCGTCGAGGCCTCCGTTTCCGGCGCCGACACGCCTCGCACGCTCTACGAGGTCTTCCACTCGGAGGGAACGACCTACACCGCCGGCGAGGGGTCCTTCCTCGCATCGCTGCTTCAGCTCGCCGGGGCGGACCCGGTGACCGGCGACGCGGAGGGCGTGATGGAGGCGGAGGAGCTCGTCGCGGCCGATCCGGAGCTGATCCTCCTCGGCACCGCCTCGTACGACCCGACCGTCGGCACGCCGGAGGCGGCCCTCGAGGTCCTCCGTGCGCGGCCGGGCTGGAGCGAGCTGACGGCCGTCCGCGACGGGAGCGTCGTCCCGTACCTGGAGGACATCGTCACGACCCGTCCCGGCCCGCGCATCGTGGATGGGCTCGAGGCCCTCGCGCGCGCGATCCATCCCGATCGGTTCGACTGACCGCGCAGGCCGATGCGAGCAGCAGCCGCCGCCCGACCCATCGCGCTCGGCCCGTCGATCGGGCGCTCGACGGTCGCGCTCGGTGGCGGCCTCGTCCTGCTGGCCGCGATCGCCCTCGCGTCGGTTGCCGTCGGCACGAGTGGCGTGGGCGCCACCGACGCGGCGGCAATCGTCGTCCATCGGCTGTTCGCCATCGGCACACCGACCTGGCCGGCCGCCTCCGAGACGATCGTGTGGGAGCTTCGCCTGCCGCGCGTGGTCGGCGGGATGCTGGTGGGTGCCGGCCTCGCCTGCGCCGGCACGGTCTTCCAGGCCCTCCTTCGCAACCCCATGGCCGATCCGTACGTGATCGGCACCGCTGCGGGGGCCTCGCTCGGGGCCGTCGCCGCCCTGCTCCTCCCCGGGCTGCTGCCGATCCTCGGTGCGGGATGGCTGGGCCTGGGCGTGGTGCAGGTCTTCGCGTTCCTCGGCGGCATCCTGGCGGTGGTCGTCGTCTTCTCCGTCGCGCGGGCGCAGGGCGGCACGCCCGTGGTGACGCTGCTGCTGGCGGGATACGCCGTGTCATCGCTTCTGTCGGCCGGGGTCGCGCTGCTCATGTTCGTCTCGGGGGATCGGCTGGGTGCCGTCGTGAGCTGGCTTCTCGGCTCGCTCGGAGGTGCCTCCTGGCCACGCCTCGGGTTTGCTGCGCCGCTCATCGTCGGCAGCTTCCTCCTTCTTCTCGTGCGCTGGCGGCGGCTGAACGCCCTCCTGCTCGGCGAGGAGCAGGCGGCGCATCTCGGCGTGGACGTGGAGCGCGAGAAGCGGATCCTCACCGGCCTCGCGGCCCTCGCGACGTCCGCCGGCGTCGCGATCTCAGGGACGATCGGGTTCGTGGGCCTTGTCGTGCCGCATCTCCTCAGGCTCGCCTTCGGACCCGACCATCGGCTCCTGCTGCCCGCGAGCATGGTCTACGGAGCCGCCTTGCTCGTGCTTGCCGATCTCGGCGCACGGCTGGCAGGTGGCATCCCGGTCGGTGTCGTCACCGCCCTCCTCGGTGCTCCGTTCTTCCTCTGGCTGCTGCGTCGGTCGCTCGCCCTGCGGACGCGACCGTGAGCGGAGCCGTCGTCGCGGAGCTCGTCGGAGTCTCGGCGGGCTACCGAGGACGCGATGGCCGGCGGCCGGTGCTCGACCGCATCGACCTGCGTATCAGCGCCGCCGAGCTGGTGGCCGTGCTGGGTCCGAACGGCAGCGGCAAGACCACCCTCCTCCGCGTCCTGGCCGGAACCCTCGCCGCGGAATCGGGAGCCGTCACCCTGTTCGGGCGTCCCATCGAGCGCTGGTCGCGGGCGGAGATCGCCCGCCGGGTGGCCGTGCTGCCGCAGTCGCTGGAGCTGCCGACAGGCTTCACGGTCGCGGAGGTCGTCGCCATGGGGCGCATCCCGCACGCCCGCGGCACATTCGGCCCGGGGCCCGACGACGAGCGGGCGGTGGACAGCGCGCTGCGGGACGCCGACGCCGCTGATCTCGCGACGCGGCCGGTGACCGAGCTCTCCGGCGGAGAGCGACAGCGGGTGCTGGTGGCCATGGCCCTCGCCCAGGAGCCCGCGCTGCTGCTGCTCGACGAGCCGACCGTGCATCTCGACCTCGCTCATCAACTGGCGCTGGTCCGGACGCTCGAGAGGCTGAGCCACGCCCGCGAGGTCGCCGTGATTGCCGTGCTCCACGACCTGAACCTCGCGGCCGCCCATGCCGATCGGTGCCTGCTGCTCGACGGAGGCCGGCTGCTTCCGGCCGGCAGCGCCACCCGGCCGATCGACCCGGACCTCGCGCGCCACGCCTTCGGGGTGCCGATCGAGGAGGCCGTCACGGTCGATGGGCGGCGCGTCCTGACGACGGGCGGCCACGGAAGCAGATAGCCCGCAGCTCAGCGGCGCGACCCGTCCACGTCTGCGCGGGCGGCACGCACGTAGTAGCGTGGATCGGCCACCAATCCGACCGCCAGAGGAGGTTCATGCGCCGTTTCGGGTCGACGGCAACCGCATCCCTCGTCGCCGGAGTGCTCGTGCTCGCCGCCTGCGCTCAGAGCCAGGACACCTCGCCCAGCGGCTCGCAGGCGCCCTCCGAAGCGGCGGGATCGGAGGCCAGCCCGGGCGCCGGCGCAGGCGCGGGTGGCGCGTACGCCGACACCATCGTCGCGGCGCTGGGGGGCGAGGTCGGCTTCATGTCGAACGCCGCGACCGACCCGGCGACCGAGCAGATCACGTCGCTGATCTACGCGGGCCTCTACGCCGCCGATGCGTCGATGGCGCCTGTGCCGAACCTGGCGGCCGACATGTGTGACGTGTCCGAGGACAGCCTCACGTGGACCTGCACGCTGCGGAACGGGCTGCAATTCCACAACGGCGAGCCGATCACCGCCGAGGACGTCGCCTACACGTTCCAGCTCGGCATGAGCGCGAACTGCAGCTACGCGCCCGGGGTCTGCTCCAGCCTCGGCCGCGTCCTCGAATCGGCCTCGGCCAGTGACGAGAGGACGGTGGTCTTCAAGCTCGTGACGCCCTATGCGCCGTTCGCGCTCTACGGTCTCGCCCGCATCGGCATCGAGTCGAAGGCCGTGATCGAGGCCGCATTCGCAGAGTTCAGAGAGGCCGCGCAGGGAGCCACCGCGGACGTACTGACCGAGCAGTCCAGCCAGCTGTCAGCGGCCGTCGCCGCTGGCGATCAGGCGGCCTGCGGCGCTCTCGTCGAGGCGGTGGAGGCGACTGTCGGTCAGCTCGGCGGTCCGCTTCTGGGACGCGGGGCGTACGAGGTCGCCGGCGGCTTCGACGAGTGCGCCTACATCGGTGCCCTCCATGCCCTGGTCCAGCACGCCGCCACCTCGATGACGCTGGAGGGCACGGATGCCGTGGCCGCTGCCTACCCGCTGCTCGGCTTCAACCGCGACCCGGTCGGCTCCGGTCCCTACACGCTCGAGACGTACGACCCCGGCTATGGGGTGACGCTGACCGCCTTCGCCGGCTGGTGGGACGGGGAGGCCGCCACCAGGACCTTCAACATGCCGATCATCACGGATGTGGAGGTCGCGGCAGGGGCGCTCGCCGCGGGAGAGGTCGACTGGGTGAGCGGCCTGTCTCCCACGTCTCGAGCCTCGCTCGAAGGTGTCGAGCCGATCACGATTCTCGAGTACAACGGCGGCGGGTCGTTCGCCCTGATGTATCAGATGCACAAGAGCATCGAGCTGCCGGATGGCACGAAGTGGCAGGGCGTCTTCTACGACCGGGCGCTGCGCATGGCGGTGCAGTACTGCATCGACAAGCCTGCCCTGGTGGCAGCGGCCACCGGGCTGAACGGGGTCGCGATCGAGACGGACGTGCCCCCTGCCTCGTGGGCGTTCAACCCCGAGCTTTCGGCCATCGAGCGCGACGTCGAGGCCGCCGTCGACTTCATCGAGAACCAGGCCACCGTCCACACATGGAGCCGTGGCCGCGACGGAATCTACGTCGACGAGGCCGGTGAGCGGCTGTCGGCCGTCGTCTACGTCCGCACCGGGCAGACGGACCGAATCGACTTCATGAGCGCCCTCGCGGCGCAGGTCGCGGACTGCGGCATCGAGATCCTCGTGGAGCCGCAGGACTTCCAGACCGTGGTGCGGCCGTCAACGATCTGGCCGCACGTGGCGCCCGGGCAGCCGGAGCCCTGGCAGGCGTACTTCGCCGGGTTCGGCGATTCCATGGACCCGGATCCATCCGCCCTGCTGCACAGCTCGCAGTGCTCCACCAGGGATCAGCCGGGCGGGAGCAACTTCACCTGCTTCGAGAACGACGAGGTCGACCTGCTCATCGAATCTGGGCTGCGGGAGACCGATGCCGACGCGCGCGCGGAGATCTACCGTCAGTACCAGGCCCTGATCCAGGAGGAGCAGCCGTACCTGCTGGCGTGGTCGAACGTCAAGGCCGATGCGGTCGATGGCAACATGGCCTACGTCGACGGTGAGCTCCCGCAGGGCACGCCGAACTGGGACTGGCAGCCCCACAAGCTCGTCATCCGCGAGGGGACCCCCTAGGCGGACTACGGGTTGCGGCCGAGGTCCATCGGCTCGTCCGTCCGGATCTCGACCTGCTCCGTGCCGTCGGGGCGTCGCCTGCGGGTGACGTGGATGTGCGGGTGGGTCTCGTCTCCGACCTGCTCGCGCGACACCGCGACCATGACGTGCTCGTCGACGTCGGCGAGCTTCTTCTCCTCGGGGAGCGCCGCGTTCGGCAGGGTGCGGAACACGACGTAGCTGACGAAGACCCAGAGCACCGCGATCACCGGGATGCCGAAGAGGGCGCCCCACACCCCGGCCACCTGCGCGCCGAGGAGCAGGCCGACGAGGACGAGGATCGGGTGCAGCCCCAGAGCGCCGCGCATGAGCCGTGGCTGGAGCCAGTTCACGAGCACCGTCTGGACCACGACCAGGATGACGGCGACCGGCACCACCGCCCCGCCGGTGAAGAGCGCCGCGCCGACGATTGGGGGGAGGAGCGCCAGAGGCGGCCCGAAGAACGGGATGAGCATCGCAAGCGCGCTGATGGTTCCCCACAGGAACAGGTAGGGAATGCCGAAGACCGTGCCCACGATCGCCACGAGGAGCGCCTGGAGCGCGGCGAGGATGAGCTGCGCGCGTAGGAAGCCGCCGAACGCGCGGACGATGCTGCGCTCCAGGAGCGCCGTCTCGTCGGAATAGCGCCGCGGGACCGCCGCGCGCAGCCGGGCGAGGATGCGGCGCGAGTCCATGAGCATGTAGACCGACAGGACGATGATCAGGAGCAGCGACCCGAGCGTCGCGATCGTCACGCCGGCGATGTTCTGCGCCTGCTGGACGATCTCGCCGCCCAGCCGCTCGACCTGCGCCACCGCGCCCGCGTAGAGGTCGGTCAGGTCGATACGGCCGCGACCGAACTCCAGGCTCCGCTCCCAGTCGGCAAGCGTGGCGAGGATGCCGCGCTCGGTCTCCGGATAGTTCTCCGCGAGGCCCGCGACCTGCTGGGTGATGGCGGCCGCCGTGTAGAAGAGCAGGAAGCCGATGACGACGAGGCCCACCACGTAGGTCCCGACCACGATCGCCGAGCGGCGGAACCGGGTGCGGTCCTCGATCCACCCGATGAGCGGCGACACGACGAACGCGAGCAGCCACGAGAGGAAGAGGATGATCACGACGGTGCCGAAGCCGGCGAGCACCCCGAGGAGGCGCTCGGCGAGAAGGAAGGCGAGGTAGGCGCTGCCGAGCGCCAGGAAGATGACGAGCCAGCGTCGCTCGCGAGTCCCGAGGCCGGTGGGTGCGCCGGGTATCGGCCCCGTCACGGTCAGCCCTCGTTCCGCGGGCCGACGCCGACGGCCGCGCGCACCTCGGCCATCGTCGCCTCCAGGACGGGCCGGACCTTAGCCGCCCCCGCGGCGAGGGTCTCCTCCACGACGTCCGGATCGGCGGCAAGGCGCTGCCGCAGCTCCCGCATCGGCCGGAAGTGCTCGATGATCCGTTCCGCGAGCAGCTGCTTGGTGTCCACGCAGCCGGTCCGGGCGGTGCGCTCGCCGTCCCAGATCTGGAGGTAGTCACCGCCGAAGAAGCGGTGCAGCTGGCACACGTTGCAGATCTCGGGGCGCCCGGGATCGGTGCGCTTGATGCGCTGCGGGTCGGTGACCATGCTCATCACCAGTCGGCGGATCTCGTCCGGCTCGGCGAAGATCGGGATCGTGTTGCCCGCGGACTTGGCCATCTTGCGGGCGCCGTCGGTGCCCATCACGACCGGCGCATCGGTGTAGACGGCCCTGGGCTCCGGGAAGATCGTTCCGTAGCGACGGTTGAACGCCCGCACGATCTCGCGCGTCAGCTCCAGGTGCGCGTCCTGGTCGCGCCCGACCGGAACGATCGTGGCCTTGTAGATGGTGATGTCGGCCGCCTGGAGCACCGGGTAGTTGAGGAGCCCGGCGCTGTTCTCCTTGCCCTCGGCGAGCGCGGCCTTGTAGGTCGGGTTGCGCTGCAGCCAGCTCACCGGCACGACCGTCCCGAAGATCCAGGACAGCTCCGCGTGCTCCCGGAGGTCGGACTGCCGCACGATCGCGCAGCGCCCTGGATCGAGGCCCACTGCCAGGAGGTCGAGCACCATCTCGTGCGTCAGGCGACGCAGCTCCGCGCCGTCGTGGACCGTCGTGAGCGCGTGGTAGTCGACGATGCCGTAGATGGCGTCGTGGCGGTCCTGGAGGGCCACGTAGTTGAGCTGGGCCCCGAGGTAATTTCCCAGGTGGGACGCGCCAGAGGGTTGGATCCCGGTGAACAGGCGTTCCCGCGTGAGCGCAGCAGGACCGGCCGGCTCCGCGCTCGGCTCGACGGTCGTCATGGGACGGGGAGTGTAACGCAGGCCGCCGGCTCCGACCCCTCGTGAGGGCTCAGGTGGTGACGTCTCGTCGCGCGAAGACGAGGGCGGCTGCGCCCAACGCCACGACGATGTAGCCGGCCAATACCGCGGCGGCCACCGGCGGGTCGATGCCCACCACGCCGAACTGGTCGGCGACGGCATCCGGGCCGAACGAGGAGGCGAGGGCGGTTCCATTTGCGCCGAGCAGGCCGCGGCTGATGGCCTCGATCGTCTCGTTGATGGTCGCCAATCCCTGGATCACGCTCTCGATCACCAGCGCGTAGACGAGGCCGAGCCCGATGGCGAGCCCGGTTGAACGCAGCAGGAAGCCGAGCGCGAAGCCGACCGCGGCCCACGCTCCGACGATGAGGCACCCCACCACGACGCCGCTCGCGATCTCTCCAACCGCCGGGAAGGCGATGGGCTTGCCCTGGAGGCCTGCGACCACGGACGTCCCGATCGCACCCATGGCGAACGTGACGAGCACCATGACGACGACGACCACGGCGAGGGCGGCTGCCTTGGCGGCAAGGACTGCGAGGCGGGTCGGGCCCTGGGTGAGGATCGTGCTGATCGTCCGCCAGCCGTACTCCCGCGCGGAGTGCATCGCACCCAGCACGAGCGCAAGCGCCCCACCCAGGTTGGC
>Ga0214472_10009232_pt1 | contig 10289 bp, 11 predicted proteins | sample RVTome_6_FD_207662 | JGI IMG/M metagenome (GOLD analysis project Ga0214472, IMG submission 207662) | Soil microbial communities from uranium-contaminated site in the Upper Colorado River Basin, Wyoming, United States - RVT140D175 | ecosystem: Environmental > Terrestrial > Soil > Contaminated >...
AGGCCGATGCGATTGAGCTCGCCCACGCGACCCAGGCGCCATTGCACCGTGGCGATGTCGGCGAGCGCGGCGACGCCGTGCAGGCTCGAGGCCGGGAGCGTGCCGATCACTTCGAGCTCCACGGTGGCGAGGCCGACGACGAGCGCGAGGCGCCCGTCCGTGCCCAGGCGCAGACGTTCCGCCGCGGCCTGGGAAAGCAGGACGGTGTCGGGCCTCAGGATCTGCGCCCTCAGCTGCGGCTGGTGCGCGAACAGCGCCGGCTGCAGCTGCGCGGCGCGCAAGGCATCGATGCCGAGGAGGCGGATCGCGCCGCCGCCGGGCAGCCCGGCGTCGAGCTCGAGCGCCGGGCTCGCCGCCGCCACCCCGGGCAGGCGCGCGAGCTTCGCGTAGAGCGCCTCGGGAAAGCCGCCGCGGCCGCCGCGCACCTCGAGATCGGCCTCGCCCGCGAGGGCACGCACCCCCGCGGCCAGGTCCTCGACCGCGGCCCGGTTCACGAGATGCACGCCGAAGCCGAGCGCCACGCCCAGGGCCACGCCGGCCACGGAGAGCAGCGTGCGCGCGCGCAATTGCGCAAAACGTGCGTTGAGGGCGAGGAAGAGGCGGATGCGCCGGAGTATAGCGGCTAGAATGGGGCTCACCATGGCCGCGCGCGCGACGGGTCTTGCGTCCGAATGGCGGCGCGAGATCGTCACGCGCAGCCCCGCCATGGAGCGCGTCCTGGCGCACGCGCAGCTGGCGGCGGCGAGCGACGCGAGCGTGCTCCTGCAGGGGGCGAGCGGCACCGGAAAGAAGCTGCTGGCGCGCGCCGTGCATGCCGCGAGCGCTCGTTTCGGCCGGCCCCTGGCGGCGCTGAATTGCGGCACGCTGCCCGAGCCGCTGCTCGAATCCGAATTGTTCGGCCACGTGAAGGGCGCGTTTCCAGGCGCCCTGCGCGAGCACCAGGGCCTGATGCAGTCGGCGCAGGGCGGCACGCTCTACCTGGACGAGGTCAGCGACCTGCCGCTCGCCGTGCAGGCGAAGCTGATGCGCGCGCTGGTGGAGCGCCAGGCGCGCGCCGTGGGCGCGACGCAATCGGTCACCGTGGATGTGCGCGTCATCTCCGCCACGCGCCGCAACCTGCGCGAGGAGATCGCCGCCGGGCGATTCCGCGAAGACCTGTACTATCGCCTGAACGCGGTGGCGCTCGAGCTGCCGCCGCTCGCGATGCGGCGCGAGGACATCCCGCTGCTCGCGGCGCATTTTCTCGCCGCGTGCGCGGCGCGCTGCAGGAAGGAGATCGCCGGCATCGCGCCCGCGGCCGTGACGCTGCTGCTCACCGCGCCCTGGCCCGGCAACGTGCGCCAGCTGGAGCACGTGATGGAGAAGTGCGTGGCGCTGTGCAACGGATCGGTCCTGCCGGCGGCGCTGGTCGAGCGCGCGCTCGCGCCGCGGGGCGACGACTTCGCGGCCCTGGACGAGGCGCGCCGCGAGTTCGAATGCGAATTCTTGACGCGCCTGCTGCGCATCACCGACGGTAACGTGGTCCAGGCGGCGAAACTCGCGAAACGCAACCGCGGCGACTTCAATTCGCTGCTCGTGCGATACGCGCTGGACCCGGTGGCCTTCAAGCCGGGCAAGGACCTGCCGTAGCTCTCTAGCGGCCGAATTCCCGCAGCACGCGGCCCGGGCCTTGCGCGAGCGGGCAGTAGTCGCGGCCGTCGTGCACCTGCACGCCGTTCACCCACACGCCGTGCACGCCCACCGGCGCGCGGATCATGCGCGTGCCGCCGGCGGGCAGGTCCCTGACCCTGCGCAGCTTCGACAGCCCGACCGCGGCCGGATCGAAAAGCAGCAGGTCGGCCCAGGCCCCGGCACGGATCTCGCCGCGCCCGGGGATGCGATACTTCCTCGCCGGGTCGGATGTCAGGCGGCGTATGCCCTCCTCCAGCGGGAAGGTGGCGTTGCCCCGCACCCAGTGCGCGAGAAAGTGCAGGCCGAAGCCCGCGTCGCAGAAGTAGATGAGGTGCGCGCCCGCGTCCGAGAGCGCGATCACGCCCGCCTGGTGCCGGAGCAGCGGCGCCACGCCCGCGTCGTCGTTCTGGAACAGCTTGGCGATCATCTGCTGATCGAGCGGGCGCTCGCAGAAGAAATCGAGCGGGTCCCTGCCCGCCGCGAGCTGCGGCAGGGGTATGCCGTCGATCTCCACCTTGCTCCAGTCGCCGGAAAAGAGGATCCCGGGCCGCGGGTTCCTCAGGTCCTCGCGAAAGCGCGCGCGGAACGCGGCATCGGCGTAGATCGCCGGGAGCTCGTCGGGCTTCGCCGCCTTGACGCGCGCGAACGCGGAGAGCGCCATGAACGGATAGGGCTCGCGCAGCGTGAAGTCGAAGGACAGCGGCTGGCAGTTGGCGTGGATGTAGACCTCGCGCCCGCGTTTCAGGGCCTGCGCGCAGCGCTCGTAGTAGGTCATGGCGCGCCCCGGGTCCTGGTCCGTGTACATGGTGAGCACCGTCACCATGAACATCGGGCGCCCGGTGTCGGCGGCCATTCTCTCGAGGTATTCCGGCGTCGCCTTCGACCCAGCGGCGACGACGAACACACCCTTGCCCGCCGCCTTCAGCGGCTCGACCAGCGCGCGCAACTCTGCGTCCTCGCAGATCGTCGAGGGCATGGGGCGGCCGCCCCAGCCGCTGTGGTTGGGCGAGAACGACGAGGCGAAGCCCGCGGCGCCCGCGGCGAGCGCATCGCGCACCACGTCCTGCATCCTCTTCAGTTCTCGCGGCGTCGGAACTTTGCGGCTGGACGCCTCCTCGCCCATCACGCTGCTGCGGATCGTGGAGTGGCCGGCGAGCACGCCCACGTTGGGGTAGGGGTGGATGCGCTCGAGGGCGTCGAGGTACTGCGGGAAAGTCTCGAAATCCCAGCGCGTGCCGGTGAGGAGCGCGTCCACGTCCATGCCTTCGACCACCGAAAGATTCTTCAGGACAGTCTCGCGCAATTCCCGGGGGCAGGGGGCGATGCCGAAGCCGCAGTTGCCCAGGATCGCGGTGGTGACGCCGAGCGCGGGCGAAGGCGAGAGCTTCGGGTCCCAGGTGACCTGCGCGTCGTAGTGCGTGTGCACGTCGATGATCCCCGGCATGAGGGCGAGGCCCCCGGCATCCAGCGTCTTGCGGGCGGGTCCCGGCGCGGCGATACGGCCGTCTTTAACCGCGACATCTGTGGCGCGGCCGGGCGCGCCGGTGCCGTCGTAGACGGTGGCGCCGCGGATCAGCAGGTCGTTCATCCCCGCAGTCTAGCGGCTCGCCGGGTGGGTCGCCGGCGCAGTCCTGGTCCTCTTCTTCCCGGCGAACATCTACGCCGCCTTCGCCCACGTGCCGATGGGCGGGCACGCTTGGGGACCGGTGTACCTGCTGATCCGGGCGCCTTTGCAGGCGGCCATCGTTCTCTGGGTGTGGTGGTTCACGCTCCGTGCAGGCGGTAAGCTGCGCGCCTGATGCGAGGCTTTCCGTTCGCCCTCATCGCGGTCGCCGCGTTCAACACGGGCATCGCAGCGCTGCTCACGCTGGTGAGCTACGGAGGCGGCTTCCGGGAGAACTTCGTTTTCTCCCAGTGCATCGGCCTGTCGGTGCTGCTGCTGGTCCATGCCGGCTGGCGCGCGTTCTGGCCGGGCGGGAAACCGCCGCGCCTGCCGTTTGTCGGGCTCATCGTGCTCGCGATCCTGGCCGGCTGGCTGGGCGGCAGCGCGATCGCCTCGGCGATCCTCGGCCTGCCCTGGACCGCCGGACGCAGCGCCTACGCCGCACTCGGCGTAACGATCGCCGCCGGCTTCATGGGCACGTGGTTCTTCTGGAGCCGGCACAGGGCCGCCGAACTCGAGCGCCAGCGCGTGGAGGCGCAATTGAAGCTGCTGCAGGCGCAGATCGAGCCGCACTTCCTTTTCAACACGCTCGCCAATCTGGACGCGCTGATCGCCAGCGATGCGGCGCGGGCGCGCGTCATGCTCGGGCACCTCAACGAGTACCTGCGCGCCACGCTCGCCGCGGCGCGCAAGGAGCGCAATTCCCTGAACGAGGAATTCGCGCTGCTGAGGAATTATCTCGAAGTGCTGACGATCCGCATGGGCGGGCGCGTGTACGCGGACCTGTTCCGGGCGATGTAGCAGTGCCGGACAAGGTCCTGAGGTCCCTGCAGAACCCGGCGGGAAATCTCTGCGTCGATCTCTTCGTGCGCGAGGACGGCACGTTCGGCTACGAGGAGTACCGCAGGGATGCCGAGGACGCGAGAGGCTGGTTCCCGCTGCGGCGCTATGCGCACCAGGTGTTCGGGACCGAGGCGCTGGCGCTGGCCCACGCGCGCTCGACCATCGCGTGGCTTAAGGACCCGGAGTGAGCGATGCGCTCAGGGAATAGAATGTCCGCATGAGGGCGGGGCATACCCGGGCGCGGGTGGTCGGGCGCTGGCTTCCAATGACCTTGGCGGCGGCGGTTCTGGCCGGATGCGCGACTCCCAAGGATCTGACCGAGGGAACAACCATGCTCCTGGAAGTCGTCCACGTGCTCACCCGGCAGGAGATTCTGACCGGGCAGGTGACGATGCCGCGCGCGGACAGGAAGCGCGATCCGGTCTACCTCGGCGTCAACCCTGTGCAGGAGATTCCGCCCGGGCAGCTGAGGATGCCGCTCGCGGACGGGCAGCGCGATCCGGTCATGATTCCCATGTACCTCGGCCTGCTCGCGAGGGGCATGCAGTCCGGCGACATGGTGGACGGGAGCGTCGTCCTGGGCAGGACGCAGTTCTTCTGGGACGACCCGGAGACGGGGTCCGTGCGCGAGGCGATTCGCGTACTGCCCGTCGCCAGGGGGCTGGAGGTGAGTTCGGGCAACGTGTGCCGGGCGAGAAGATCCTCGGCCTGCTCGCCGATGGCCGGCTGGCGCAGCACGGCGCATTGAACCGGCTGCGCTACGTCATCGTGCTGGACGGCACCCATTGGGAATCCGGGGCCGAACCGGCAGCAGGCGGCAGCGGGGGCGGCGGCTTCATCGGCGTGGGCTGGCAGCGCGTATTGTCGCTCAGGGCAACGGTGCTCGACCTCGCCCACCGGTGGGTCGCCGGGTCGATCTCGGCTTATGCGAGCGGCGAACGCGGAACGGGCGTCGGCTTTGTCTACATAATTCCTATCCCCTTCTTCTTCACCACGATGCCCGAAGCCGCCAAGGTTTGCCGCGGACTTGGCCGGGCGCTCGTGCGCTTCATCGCGCCGGAGCCGTGATGAGAGAAGAACCCGGGCAATCTGGCCTACGCATGAGCTCCGAGCCCGAAGTCGTCCGGCACTACGCCAAAGGCGGCCTCCTCGAACGGCTGGAGGAAGCGCTAGCGCAGGACGGAGTCGATCCCAAGCATCCGAGCATCGAAACCCTGGCCCCGTACGACCAGTTCCACGGGCGCGGCCTGGAAGCGACGCGGGAGGTCGCCGAGCTGCTGCAGGTCGCGGCCGCGGACCACCTCCTCGATATCGGCAGCGGCATCGGCGGCCCGGCGCGCTACATGGCGCAGCGCTTCGGCTGCCGCGTCACCGGCATCGACCTGACCGAGCCATTCTGCGAGATCGCGCGCGAGTTGACGCGGCGGGTAGGCCTGCAGCACAGGGTCGAATTCCACACGGGCGACGCCCTCGCCATACCGTTCGCCGACGGCTGCTTCGACGGCGCCTACTCGATGAACGTGTCGATGAACATCGCCGACAAAGCCGCGTTTTATCGAGAAATTCGCCGCGTGCTCAAGCCAGGGGGCTGGCTGATGCTCTCAGAGGTGGCGAAGGGCCCGGGCGCGGACCTCGAGTACCCCACGCCCTGGGCCATGAGCTCAGGCACCAGTTTTCTCGCCACCCCCGGGGAGACCCGGCATGGCCTCGAGGAGGCCGGATTCGAGGTCCTTCTGCAGCGGGACACCGCGGCGCAGGCCGCGGCCTTTGGCGCGCGCAGCCGGGAATTGGTCGCCCGCGGCGAGAAGCCGCCGCATCGCGCCGTCCAGCTGATCCACGGCGAGCTCGCGCCGCGGGCCATGGCGAACACGGCGCTCGGCCTTGCCGAAGCGCGCATCGTGCCGATCGAGGTGCTCGCGCGGAAGCGGCGCTGAGGCTTCAGCCCGCTGCCCGCCCCAGCATCCCCGCGAACAGCGTAGCGATACCGAGGAACGAGAAGAACCCCACCACGTCGGTCACCGTCGTCAGGATGATCGACGACGCCGTCGCCGGGTCCTGCCCGAAGCGGTGCAGCAGGATCGGCACCAGCGCCCCGGCGAGCCCCGCCACCACCATCGAGATCACCATCGCCAGCGAGATCACCCACACCAGCCCTGCCGAGCCGCTCCAGAAGTAGACGCCGATCGCCGTCGTCGCCGCGACGGCGAGCCCGTTCACGAGCCCCGTCGCCGCCTCCTTCCACACCATCGCCGGCCAGCGGCGCAGGCTGATCTCGCGCAGCACGAGCCCGCGCATGGTCACCGCGAGGGCCTGCGCGCCGGCGTTGCCCGACTGTCCCGCGACCACCGGCAGGAGAACGGCGAGCGCCGTGAACTTGGCGATGGTGCTCTCGAACAGCCCCACCACCGCCGCGGCGAGAAATGCCGTGAGCAGGTTGATCTGCAGCCAGGGCAGGCGCTTCTTCACCGCGAACCACGGGCGCGAGAGCGCGCGCTCGTCCGGGCTCGCGCCCACCATGGTCTGGATGTCGAGGCTGGTCTCCTCCTCCACCGCCGCCATCAGCTCGGCCTGGCGGATGACGCCGATGAAGCGCCCGGCGTGGTTCACCACCGGCAGCACGGTGATCGGCTCGCGCTGCAGTATCTCCACCACCTCCTCGCGCGGGTCGAGGTCGCGCACCGCCGCGACCACGCCGCGGGTGATCTCGCCGAGCGGCCGCGCGCGATCGGCGAGCGCGAGGTCCTGCATCTCCACGCGTCCCGCGAGGCGCCCGTCGTCGTCCACCACGTAGAGCTCGCGCAGCCCGCGCCGCCGGATGGCGCGCAGGCGCTCGATGGCGTCGCCCACCGTCATGCCGGCGCGCAAGGGGCTGACGCGCGCGTCCATCAAGCGCCCGGCGGAATCTTCCGGGTAGGCGGCGAGCTCGCGCAGCTCGCGCGCCACCTCCTTGTCGAGGCGCGCGAGCAGCTTCTCGCGCTCCTCGGGCTCGAGCTGCGACAGCACCGCGACGCTCGCGGCGGGCTCGGATTCGGCGAGCACATGGCGCGACAGGTCCGCCGGCAGGAGCTCCAGCACTTCGCGCGCCACGTCGGGCGCGAGCGCCTCCCAGGCGCGCACCACGGCGCGCGGCGCGTGCGCGGCGAGGAGCTGCGCAGCGTCCTCGGGCGGCATGGCCTCCAGCTCGCGCGCCGCCTCGCCCGGAAAATCGAGCAGGAAGCGCTGGTTGAGCGCGGCGACCGCGGGCAGCGCCTCAGCGCTCATCGGGCTTCCTGCCGAGCGCTTGCACGCCCGGGAGCAGCGTCACCATGGCCTCGGCGCCGCCGGAGAGCGTGTCCCAGTAGCCCAGGGCCAGCATCCCGGCGAGCGTTTCGCCCGGCGCAGCGCGCGCCGGTCGCGCTCTGCGTCCCAGGGCTCGCGTCAACGCGTCGCGCGTGAGCACGCCCACCAGCCGCTCGCCGGCCTCGAGCACCGCCAGCAGCGAGGTGCGCTCCCAGCCCGGGTGCGCCAGGGCGCCGGCAAGCGGCGTCTGCGCCGAGATGACGGCCTCGGGCCGGTGCATGATGGAGGCGAGCGTCGCGCCCTCGGGCGCGCGCAGCAGCGCGGGCAGCGGCACCCAGCCTTCCAGCCGCCCGCCGCTGCCCGTGACGAAGACGCGCTGCACGGTGGCCTCGATCTGGCGCACGCGCTCCAGCGCCTCCGCGGCGCGCGTCGCGCCCGGAAGCGCCAGCACGTCGGGGTCGGTCCAGGCGCCGACCGAATCCTCCACGTAGCCGAGCAGCAACTGCGAGGCGAGCGACGCCGCCGTGGGCAGGCCAGCGATGAGCCGCGAGCGCCGCGGCTCGGCGACGTGGCGCAGGACCGCGACCATCGGCTGCGTGCGCAGCTCGCCCAGCAGCTCGAGCGCGCGCTCGTCTTCCACGGCCGCCAGGCTGCGCGCCGCGGCTCCCGGCAGCATGGCGGCAAGCACCGGCGCGGCGAGCCGCGCCGGCACGCGCGCGAGCAGCGCCGAGGCTTCGGCGGGCGGCAGCGCGTCGAGCACGCGCGCCGCGGCCGCGGGGTGCGCGCGCATGAAGGCGTGGCTGAGCGTCTCGGCGTCAGCCATGGCTCTCGCCCGTCAGCAGCACGATCGGCTCGTCGTGATACACGCGCCCGGGCAGCGCCACGCGCCCCTCCTTCGTCTCCAGGACCAGGGACGTTGCGCTCACTTCCACGATGCGCCCTTCGAAGCCCGAGACGCGCACGCGCTGGCCGACCTCGAAGGCCTGGCGCAAGTAATGCGCGCCGATGAGGTTCGCGACGTAGCCGCGCGCGCCGAGGCTCACGGCGATGGTGACCCCGCCCAGCACCGAGGCGATGACCACGGCGGCGAGGATGGCGAGCCAGGTGACGCGGATGCCGATCTGGTCGGCGCCCACCAGGATCGCGGCCACCAGCGTCGCGCCTTGCGCCAGGCGCGCGAGCGCCGCGCGCTGCGCGGCCTGCAGGCGGGTGGCGGTGGCGAGCACCAGATCCGCGACGAAGCCCGCCAGCACGTAGCCGGCGACGACGATGAGCACGCCCGCGGCGAGCGTCGGCAGGTATTCGAGCAGCCGCGCGAGCCATTCGGTGAAGGTCCGCAGCCCGAGGACCTGCGTGGCGGCGGCGACGAAAAAGAGCAGCACCACCCAATATACGACCGTGCCGAGCACGTCCGCCGAGCGCCCCCCTTTGAGGCGCGAGGGCCCCGCCATGCGCTCGATGAGCGTCTCGGCAAGGCGCATGCCGCGCACCGCGACCACGCGCAGCAGCCGGGCGAGCAGCCAGCCCGCGGCGAGGAGCGCGAGCGCGCCGATCAGGCTGGGCAGGTGCGCGGCGAGGCGCTCGAGCAGCGCGCCGGCGGCGCTCATGAAGGACTCGCCGAAATTCTTCATGCGTGGATAGTATCGTGTTGAACTCGCCGTAAGCCACCGCCCTCCGGCGCCGACTCACGCAAGCATGAGCGAATCTCCCGGACGCACCTGCCCCCTCTCCTACCGCTACGCGCCCGGCGCCTTTGCCGGTCCGCCGGCGCTTCGCGCGGAAACCCTCTGGATCGCCGGGGGCCTCTACGGCAACCGCTACGCTCTGCAGGCGCTGATCGAGGTCTACGCCGCGGAGCCCGGCGACAAGGCGCTCGTCTTCAACGGCGACTTCCACTGGTTCGACGCCGAGCCCGCTGAATTCGAGCTGGTCGACGAGACGGCGCAGGGATTTCACGCGATGCGCGGGAACGTGGAGACGGAGATCGCCGCGCCTGCCGATGGCGCCGGCTGCGGCTGCGCGTACCCCGACTGGGTGGGCGATGCGACCGTGGAGCACTCCAACGCCATCATCGAGCGGCTGCGGCAGGCGGCAATTGCCTCCGGCCGGGACCTGGGCGCCCTCGCACGGCTCCCCATGCACCTCGCGGCCGAGGTGGGCGGCGAGCGCATCGGCATCGTGCACGGCGATGCCGGGTCGCTCGCCGGGTGGAACTTCTCGCAGGAAGTGCTGGCAACGCAGGAAGGGGCCGCCTCCGCCGAACGGGCGCTGGTCCAGGCCGGCGTGAAGGTCTTCGCCTCCAGCCACACCTGCCTGCCCGTGCTGAAGGCGTTCCCCGGCGGGCGCGCGATCGTCAACAACGGCGCCGCCGGCATGCCCAATTTCCGCGGCGAGCGCTACGGCGTCGCCACACGCATTTCGACGCGGCCGGCGCGGAATCCTCTGTATGCGACGCGCTGCGGCGGGGTGTATGTCGAAGCGATGCCCATCGCCTACGACGCCGCGGCCTGGGAGAAGCGTTTCCTCCAGCTCTGGCCCGCCGGGTCGGACGCGCACCAGTCCTACATCGAGCGCATCCGCAACGGTCCCGAGTTCGGGCTGGCCGCCTAGCCCTTCAGCGCCCCCGCCACGCTCTTGACGACGTCGAGATCGGCGCCGATGACGCCGACGCTGCCTCGCTGGATACCCACCACGGCGGCATGCAGGCCTTCCTTCTCCGCATGGCGAGCGCGCCTCACGGTCGAGTTGGCCATGACGAGGAGCGTCACCTTGCCCTGCGGCACCACGAGCACGACATGGATCGCCGTCTGGCCATTGAAGGGGCACGGCCGGA
>Ga0214472_10009234_pt1 | contig 10286 bp, 9 predicted proteins | sample RVTome_6_FD_207662 | JGI IMG/M metagenome (GOLD analysis project Ga0214472, IMG submission 207662) | Soil microbial communities from uranium-contaminated site in the Upper Colorado River Basin, Wyoming, United States - RVT140D175 | ecosystem: Environmental > Terrestrial > Soil > Contaminated >...
GTTGATCGCCCATCGGGCGGTAGGGAGCTTTCAGGTTGAATGTGTTCATGCAGAATCTCGACGGTACCGGCCGGACGGGCGATTCTACCATGCCGGCAGATGGAACCACCAAGCCACAAAGGGCACTAACGGCTAGATAGGGGACACAAAGATGCTGGAGCTTCTGGCCCCTAGCAACTGGCATCTAGCTCCCTTCGAAGCAACGGTCAGTGCTAGCCGCTAGGAGCTAGTGGCCAGGAGCGAGAGGCCAGAAGCCAAAATCTGCCTCTCCCATTCGTGGCCTTGGAGCCTTTGTGGTTCATTTGGCCGATCGGATGTAGATTGCGTTGCTCAGAATCCAGGTGCGCTCCCGACCCCGGTAGGGCAGGTAGGCCTCGACCCGGTACGCCCCCGTCCGGTGCACGGTGAGCACCGCCTGCGACCGGTCAGACCAGCCCTGGACCGGCTCGCCATCGCACAGGAGCTGCAAGCGGCAGCGGCGCGGGGCATGGATTTGCAGCGTCACGCCGAACCTGGGGTGCAGCGTGTCGCCCATTTCGGCCTCGCCTTCGTCCGAGGCCGCGTTGAATCGAAAGCCCCGGGTCGAAGCCGGCAGGTCATAGCCGATGAAGCAGCGGCCGCGCCGTAGGCTGAGGAACAGGCGTTTGCGGTCGATGTCAACTTCGCCGGTCAGGGGGGTTTCGGTCAGAACATGGGTGTTGACCGCCCGAAACAGGAACTCGTAGGGGAAGATAACCCGTTTGAGGGGACCCTTGCGCACCGGCAGGGCGTGCGCATCGGAGCCGCCGATGCCGACAACCTTGCGCCCGGCAGCCAACAACTGGTCCCAGCGCGCGACGGTCTCGGGGAAGGGCCCGCTGGCAATCAGATCGGGCCGGTATGCATAGTAGATCGCCCGGCGCCAGCTGGTCAGCAGACCTTTGTACTCGGTCATGAAGTTCCAGATTTCGAGGCCGGTGTAACCATCGACATCCCACGATTCCCAGGACAGGTTGTCCTCGTCGAACAGGGGGGCTGGCGGGTCGAAGGGGTGCGCCAGAAAGCTCAGGCCGTCTGCCTGCTGAACGGCGTCGATCAGCCGTTGAGGGTCGGAGGCCTTGGCCGCCAGCTCCTGACCCGTTTCATAGGTCAGCAAATGGTTCTTCTGCGGTTGGCGGGTCGGATCGTGGATCTCCTGGCCGGTCAGGAGCAGGAGCCGTTGGTCCTGATGGAGGCGATAGCCGTCAAGTCCTTGGACCCAGACGTTGTGATCGGTGACGACAAGGAAATCCAGCCCGGCGTTGATGGCGGCGCGTGCCAGATCATTGTGACGACCCCAGCCGTCTGAGTAGACGGTGTGGCAATGCAGGTTGCCAACGTACTCGTGGAGCATGAAGAGATTACTTGCCGTTTCGCTGGCGGCCGGCGTCGCCGGGGGTGATGAGTTGGGCGCCGGCCTGGGCGCACACGCCGATCAACTGCTGTCGTTGCGCCGGGCTGAGCGGCGCCAGGTGGGTGACAACCATCTGTATCTGGCCGTCGAGTACTGCCTGCAGCAAGCGCTGCCAACTGGGACCAGCCGGCTCGGCATCGACCAGCAAACTCACCTGCGCCGGATCATAGGGACCGATCAGTCCCTCAAGCTGCTCCTTGAACAGGCCATCGCTGCTGATCCACTCGAAACGGTCGTCGTCGAACGATAGTGGATGCTTCTCGATCATATACAAAGCAATCGGGTGAATCTGGGGGAGCGTGCGCATGCGCAGACCGTCCACGGCGCCGGGAGGTTGACATAGCATAGCACAGGCATACCGACGAAACAATCAAACGCCGGGCGTATAATCAAGCGCCGACCCGGAGGCACCACTTGCGTCTGCTCTCGATCCCGTTCGCCATGCTGCTTGGCGGTTGCCAGTTGCTGCCGCCGATCCTACCAACGGCCGCTACCGGCGCGGTCGACTCATTGACGACCCCGTTGGTCCAGGCGCGCGAAGTTGAAGCGCTGCGCCTCGAGCTGGCAGATTTCGCATTTGACTATGGTGACGACCAGGTCGAGCCGGTCGCCATCGATCTGCTGGTGCGGATCAACCGCTGGCGACAGGCTCAGGGCCGGCCGCCGCTGATCGCATCGGCACGGCTGATGGAGCTGGCAGCTCTACGGGCCAAAGATATGGTGGCCAATGACTACGCCGGCCACATTCACCCGCGGCGAGGCACGCTCGAGGCCGAACGGTTGCTGAAAGCGGCCGGCGTCAGTGGCCGGGTGGCCGAACTGCTCGTTGCGGGACGGGCCGACCTTGGGGCCGTGGCCGCCATGGCGGCGGACAACTGGACCCAGGACGGCCTGAACCACGCCCTGCTGTTGTCGCTGGAGCACAGCTATGTCGGAGCGGGTGTGATGGGGGACAGGCAGGGCACGATTGCAGTGTTGCTGCTGGCGGCTAGCCAGCCGTAATGGGGTGAGGGAGCGCCGATGAACAATCGCCAGGTAGCCAAGTATTTTTCCGATATTGCCGACCTGCTGTCGATCAAAGGGGAGAGCCGGTTTCGCATCCTGGCCTACCAGCGGGCGGCCGAGACCATCGCCGACCTGGGTCGTGATATCGAGGAAGTGTGGAAGGCGGGCGAGCTGGAGGACGTGCCCGGGATCGGCGAAGCCATCGCCGCCAAGATCAGCGAACTGCTGGACGAAGGCAAGATGGCGTACTACGAAAAGCTGACGGCCGAGATCCCGGTTGGTTTGATCGAAGTCCTTAACGTCAACCACGTCGGCCCCAAGAAGGCGGCCCTGTTCTGGCAGGAATTGGGCGTCACCACGGTCGACCAGCTGGCCGAGGCGGCCGAGGCCGACAGGCTGTCAACACTGCCGGGGATGGGAGCCAAGTCACAGGAGAAAATCCTGGAAGCCATCGCTGCGCTGCGCCGTCACCAGACAGGCCGAATCTTGCTGGGCGAAGCAGTCCCCAAGGCCGAGGCCATCCTGGCCAGCCTGCGCCAGCTGCCGTCGGTGGCCGAGGCCGAAGCGGCCGGCAGCCTGCGCCGAATGCGTGAGACCGTCGGTGATCTCGATCTGCTGGCAGCCAGTGATGAGCCCGAAACGGTGATGGACAACTTTCTCGAGATGCTGCCGGTCGATCATGTTGTCGGGCGCGGGCCGACCAAAACCAGCGTGGTGCTGGACGATGGGCTGCGGGTGCAGTTGTGGGTCCATCCGGTCGAGCGGTTCGGGTCGGCACTGCAGTACGCCACCGGTTCTAAGGAGCACAGTGTTAAGCTGCGAGAACTGTCGCTCAAGCAGGGCCTGTCGCTGTCCGAGCACGGGTTTAAGGTTGAGGAGAGCGATGAGCTGATCGCCTGCCGCACCGAGGCCGAGGTATATCAGAAGCTGGGTCTACCCTGGATCCCGCCCGAATTGCGTGAAGACCGCGGCGAGGTCGAAGCGGCGCATAACGAGGCCCTGCCGAAGTTAGTCGAGCGCAAGCATCTGCGCGCCGACTTGCACAGCCACAGCGACTGGTCGGATGGGCGGGCGACGCTGAAGGAAATGGTCGACGGGGCGATTGCCGCCGGCCATGACTATCTGGTGATCACCGACCACTCCCAGAGTCTGGGTGTGGCCAATGGATTAACCCCGGAGCGGCTGCGAAAGCAGCGAAAAGAGATCGACAAGTTGCAAAAGAAGGTCGGAGACAAGATACGCTTGTTCCAGGGCGCGGAAGTCGAAATCCTGGCCGACGGGCGTTTGGATTATGAAGATAATGTGATGGCCGAGCTCGACCTAGTAATCGCCTCGCTCCACACCTCGCTTGGCCAGCCCAGGAACAAGATCCAGCAGCGCCTGCTCAACGCCATCCGCAACCCACACGTCGATCTGATTGGGCACCCATCCGGCCGGCTGATTGGGCGTCGTGACCCGGCCGACCTGGACTTTGAGACAATCTTCAAGGAGGCGGCCGAGCATGGCACGGTGCTCGAGATCAACAGCAGTCCGGAAAGGCTCGATCTCAAAGACACGCATGCCCGGTTGGCCGTCGAACTTGGCTGCACGCTGGCAATCAACACCGATGCGCATCACCCCGATCACTTTGAGCTGCTGACCTACGGTGTTGCGACGGCCCGGCGCGGTTGGATCGGTCCCGGCAATGTGTTGACCACAAGGACGCTGGCCAAGTTCGAAAAGTGGCTCGCGTCGCGCGGGCCGTGACCAATCCTGAAACCAGGCCGCCGGTTTGGGGTTGATATCTATTGACCAGCCATCGAGGGGGAACGAGGAGGAGTAGTGACCAAGGTCGCCGTCGTAACCGATAGTACGTGCTCGATGCCCAGGGACCTCGTACAACAATACGATATCAAGGTCGCCCCGCAGGTTGTGATCTGGGGCGGCGAGTCCTTGCTCGACGAAATCGACATCACTGCCGAGCAGTTCTACGAACGTCTGACGAGCAGCGAAGAATTCCCGACCACGTCGCAGGCAACCATTGGCAGCTTCAAAGAGATCTTTGATCCGCTGGTGGCGGCCGGTACGCCGATTGTCGCCATTTGCGTGAGCGACAAGCTATCCGGCACCTATCAGTCGGCGGTGCAAGCGAAGGACATGTTTCCGCAGGCGGAAATCCACATTGTCAACTCCGAGACGGTGGCGATGGCCCTCGGCTTCCAGGTACTGGCCGCCGCCCGGAAGGCGCAGGAGGGGGCGAGCGCCACCGAGGTGGTAGCTGCCGCCGAGAGTGAACGGGAGAGATGCGAAGTCATCCTGATGCTGGATACGCTCGAATTCCTGCATCGCGGCGGGCGGATTGGCAACGCCCAGCGTTTGCTTGGCGCCGCCCTCAACCTCAAGCCGATCTTGACGGTGGAGGAGGGGCGGGTTGAACCGCTCGACCGGGTGCGGACCCGATCCAAAGCTACCGCCAGGCTGCTCGAGCTGGTCGAAGAGCAGGTCGCCGGGAAGCGCCCGCTAAAGGTCGCCATCCATCACACGGGCGCCATCGAACACGCCAAGGATCTGCAGCGCCAGATAGAGGCGAAATTCACGCCTGACGAGATCTACTTTTCCATCATCACACCGGCGGTCGGCGCGCACGCCGGACCGGGGGCAGTGGCGGTCGCCTTTTCAGCCGGCGGCTAGCCCAGCGGCTGGCGGCCAAAAGCGATCGTGTTACAATTCACATTCTTATTTTGAAACCGGACAACGTCGGTCTACAATATGGCCGCGGGTCGCTTGGCCTGTCGGCGGCGTATGATGTGCCGGCGGACGACGTCAGTGGAAACCGGTCAACGGCACCGGGCATGGAGGAAGGCAAGACGTGAGAGAACGCACCATCTTCCTGTTGATCCTGGTAGCGTTGGCCCTGATCGGGGTCGGCGTGTTAGCAGCGGTCGGCCTGGATTTGATGCCCACCGCGGCCGCCGACCGGGCCGATGCCGTCGACCAGTTGTTCCGCATCATGATTGGCGTCGCCACCGTGATTTTTCTGCTGGTCGAAGGCGCGCTGGTATTCGCCGTGCTCCGCTTCCGGGTAAAGGAAGACGACGAGAGCAGCGGCCCGCCGGTCCATGACAACCTGAGTCTCGAACTTGTTTGGACGCTGATCCCGGCCATCATCGTGGTTGTGATCGGTGTGTATTCATTCCGGGTGCTGTCGGCGATCGAAGTGACGGCCGAAGACGAGATGGTGGTCGAGGTGGTTGCCCGCCAGTTCACCTGGGAGTTCCGCTACCCGGAATTTGACAATTTGACCAGCAGTCAGCTTCATCTGGTCGTCGGCCAACCTGTGCGTTTCGAAATCACCTCGGAAGATGTCATCCACTCCTTCTACATTCCGGCCTTCCGCGCCAAGCGGGATGCCACACCCGGCCAGATCTCCGAACTGGTCGTGACCCCAACCGAGCTCGGTCGTTATCCAATTCGCTGCGCCGAACTGTGTGGCGCCGGCCACGCCAACATGCTTTCAGAGGCCGTCGTCGAGAGCGAATCGGACTTCGAGGCCTGGGTCGAGAACATCAGCTCCTTGCCCGATGATCCGACCGAAGCCGGACGTTTTGTGTTCGAAAAGTACGGCTGCGGCGCCTGTCACACCCTGGAGGATATGGGGACGACCAGCACGGTTGGCCCCGATATGAACGGAATTGGCCAGCGGGCGGGCGAGCGTATCGAAGGGATGACCGCCGAAGATTACATCCGCCAATCACTCTTGGATCCCTCGGCTCATTTGGTGGAAGGCTTTGCTGATGGGCTCATGCCGCAGGACTTAGACCAGCGTATGTCCGAAGCTGAGCTCGAAGCCATCGTCCAATACCTGCTGAACCAGTAATCGTGCGTTTGATGGAAGAGGAGCAGTCAAGCCTATGACCAGCGAAACGGCGGCCGCCGAGCGCCCAAACTGGCGTCGCTACTTTGCCTGGAACACCGATCACAAGGTGATCGGCATCCAGTACCTCGTGACCACGTTCTTCTTCTTCCTGGTGGGCGGGCTGATTGCCATGCTCATCCGGTTCGAATTGATTCAACCGGGCGTGGATCTGGTGGACGGCACAGTCTTCAATCGTTTCCTGACCAACCACGGCTCGACGATGATCTTCCTGTGGGTCATCCCGGTGTTGGCGGGGTTTGGCAACTATGTGCTGCCGCTTCAGTTGGGCGCCAAGGACATGGCCTTCCCCCGCCTCAACGCTTTGTCATACTGGCTGCTGCTTACCGGCGGCTTGATCATGCTCGGCAGCTTCTTCGTCGGGGCCTCGGAGTCCGGCTGGACGGCCTATGCTCCGCTCTCAATCGAAGGGCCGGATGGACAATCGCTGTGGGCAGTCAGCATATTCATCCTGGGGTTCTCTTCGATCTTCGGCGCCATCAACTTCCTGGTGACGACTGTGACGATGCGGGCCGAAGGCGTCACGCTGTGGCGCCTGCCGCTGTTCGTCTGGGGCATGATCGCCACCTCGATCTCGGTGGTCGTTGCCACGCCGGTCCTGACGACGGCCCTGGTGATGGTGGCACTCGACCGGATGGCCGGGACCATGTTCTTCAGCGCCGCCGCCGGCGCATCCCCGGTCCACTACCAGAGCTTGTTCTGGTTCTATTCCCATCCGGCGGTCTATATCATGGTGCTGCCGGCAATGGGCATCATCTCCGAGGTGCTGCCGGTCTTTTCGCGTAAGCCGATCTTCGGTTACAAGACGATCGCAATTTCGAGCATGGCGATCAGCGTGCTGGGCATGACCGTTTGGGCCCACCACATGTTCACCAGCGGTATGGATCCACGGCTGCGCCTTCCGTTCATGATCACGTCGATGATCATCGCCGTGCCGACCGGGGTCAAGATCTTCTCCTGGCTGGCCACGGTGTGGGACGGCAAGCTGCACCTGAAGACGCCGATGTTGTTCTCGCTCGGCTTCATTTCGATGTTCCTGATCGGCGGCATTGGCGGCATCTTCCTGGCGGCCATTCCGATCGATATCCACGTTCACGATACCTACTTCGTGGTTGGCCACCTGCACATGGTGCTGTTCGGCGGCAGTGTTTTCGGGATCTTTGCCGGCCTGTATTACTGGTTCCCCAAGATCACCGGCCGCATGTACCAGGAATGGTTGGGCAAGGTTCACTTCTGGCTGACGTTGGTCGGCACCATCCTGACCTACATCCCGATGCACCTGGCTGGCCTGGCTGGCATGCCGCGCCGGATCGTGGACTACGCCGACGAGTTCACCGATCTCAATGTATTGGCCTCGATCGGCGGCTTCATCCTGGGCATTGCCGTCCTGCCGTTCATCTACAACGTCATCGTCAGCTGGGCCCGCGGGCCAGCGGCGGGCAACAATCCGTGGCGGGCGCTGACTCTCGAGTGGCAAACCTCGTCGCCGCCACCGGAGCACAACTTTGAACACGAGCCCAGGATGGATCATGGCCCCTACGACTTCGGCCACGACCTGGTGACGGGCACGCCGGCCGCCGCGCCGGCCAGCGGTGACTGAGGCGGGAGGCACAAGCGTGGCAGCACACGAAGCGGGAATGACGCACAAATCCGAGTTCCGAGCGGGCCGGCAGCTAGGTCTGAATCACGTCAAGCTGGGGATGTGGCTGTTCATCGCCTCCGAGGTGATGTTCTTTGGAGGTCTGATCGCCACTTTCCTCAAGTACAAACTGGCCCTTCCAACCAATGAGGCGGCGCATCTCGACGTCACCTTGGTCGGGGCCAATACCTTCTTGTTGTTGACCTCCAGCTTCACGCTCGTCCTGGCGCTGGCCGGTTTGCGCGATGGCAAACGTGGTGCATTCCTGCGCAACCTGCTGTTCACGGTGCTGCTGGGTGCACTCTTCCTGGCGGGCCAGGGGTACGAATTCTCTTTGCTCTACGCCGAGGGCGTCACCCTGTCCAGCAGTTTGTTCGGTTCGACCTTCTTCACCCTGACCGGCTTCCACGGACTGCACGTCTTGATCGGCGTGGTTTGGGCGCTGGTCTTGATCGTCAGGGGCACCCGCGGCGCCTACAGCGCCGACAACGACCTGGGTATCGAGATCTTCGGCCTGTACTGGCACTTCGTCGACATCGTCTGGATTGTCCTCTTCACGTTGATTTACCTGATCTAGGAGCAGCGCATGCAGGCCTCGACCGAGGGAAGGAAGCACACCAATCGCTCCACCTATGCACTGGTATTCCTGGTGCTGGTGATCGTGACGGCGGCCGAGGTCGGACTGACCACGCTCGGTCTGCCCCAAGGCAGTCTGACCGTCCTGTTTCTGGCGCTGAGCCTGGTCAAGGCGGCGCTGGTGGCGGGCTTTTACATGCACCTGCGTGACGACCCGCCGGTCTACACCTACATCTTCGTATTGCCCGCCATCATGCTGGCGGCTTTCGTTTTCATGGCCAGCCTGTACTAGGAGCTCCACAGGTGGATTCGATCGACCCTACGTCGCAACCAGCGCCGGGCACAGCCCGGCTCTTCCTTTGGATCTCCGTGGCGGCCGCCGTCGCCACCTTCCTGCTGATCGTGGTTGGCGGCATCGTGCGGGTGACCGGTTCGGGTCTGGGGTGTCCCGATTGGCCCTTGTGCTACGGCCGTCTGGTCCCGCCGCTGCGGTTTGACGCGCTGGTTGAATACTCCCACAGGTTGCTGGCCTCCCTGACCTCGCCGCTTATTCTGGCGGTAGCCGTCATCGCCTGGCTGCGGCTGCGGGCTTGGCGCTGGATCACCGGGCTGTCGCTGCTGAGCCTGACGCTGCTGGCTGTCCAGGTAGTGCTCGGCGGGATTACCGTTTTGACCGAGACACCGCCAACAATCGTCGCAGTGCATTTGGGCGTCGCCTTGCTGATCTTGGGCCTGCAGATCGCCATCGCCGTGTTGGCCTTCCGGCTTCGGGCGGGCCGCCTGTCGGGCCTCGACCTGCACGACCCACTGGCGCGCTTGGCGGCGGCCACGGTAGTGGCGACCTACCTGCTGCTGGTCAGCGGCGCGTTCGTCACCTCATCCGGGGCAACCGGCTCGTGCGCCGGTTGGCCGTTGTGCGATGGTGTCGTCTGGCCCAGCTGGACATTGGGCCAGGTACATATGCTGCACCGCCTGGTGGCCTTCGTCAGCGGGCTCTTGATCCTCGGATTGACCTACGTCGCCTGGCGCCGGCGGACCGACCAACCGTTGACCTTTATCGCCGCCAGCGTGACGTCCGTGCTGCTGTTGGCCCAGGTCACGGTGGGCGCCTTCAACGTGTTGCGCGGTTTCCCGACGGTGCTCAATGGGCTGCATGTGGCGACGGCCTCGGCCGTGTGGGGTGCCATGGTGCTGACGCTGGCGTTGGCCGCTCTCGATCCTGGCCAGGGCTGGGTCGCCGATGAGGCCGCCAAGGGCAAACGGATTGGTCCACCGACCCTGGGGGCGCTGGTGGCGTTGACCAAGCCGATTATCGTCGCTTTGTTGCTGGTTACCACCCTGGCGGCCATGATCGTTGCCGCCGGCAGCTGGCCGGGTACCGGCGTCGTTTTGTGGACCATGCTGGGCGGGGCATTGGCCGCCGGCGGCGCCAGCGCACTGAACCAGTACATCGACCGCCGCGAGGACCGGGCGATGGTGCGGACGGCAGGACGCCCGCTAGCGGCCGGCAGCGTTGACGCCGTCGAGGTGGTGGCGTTCGGACTGGCGTTGTGCCTGGTCAGTTTTTATGTGCTGGCACTGTTCGTCAACTTGTTGAGCGCCGTGCTGGCGTTGGCCGGCATGCTGTACTACGTGGGGCTTTACAGTTTGGGGTTGAAGCGGCTGACGACCCACAACATTGTCATCGGAGGCGGTGCAGGCGCCGTGCCGCCGCTGGTTGG
>Ga0214472_10009235_pt1 | contig 10286 bp, 8 predicted proteins | sample RVTome_6_FD_207662 | JGI IMG/M metagenome (GOLD analysis project Ga0214472, IMG submission 207662) | Soil microbial communities from uranium-contaminated site in the Upper Colorado River Basin, Wyoming, United States - RVT140D175 | ecosystem: Environmental > Terrestrial > Soil > Contaminated >...
CGCGAGGACAAGGCAGGCCAGATCCTGCAGGAGGGCATCAACGAGGCAGGCGGATTCTCCTCCTGGATCGCCGCCGCGACCTCGTACAGCCACTCCAACGTGGTGAGCGTGCCATTTTACATCTTCTACTCGATGTTCGGATTCCAGCGCGTCGGCGACCTCGCCTGGGCGGCCGCCGACCAGCGCTCGCGCGGCTTCCTGCTCGGCGCCACCGCCGGGCGCACGACGCTGAACGGCGAGGGCCTGCAGCACGAGGACGGGCACTCGCACGTCCTCTCGTCGGTGATTCCCAATTGCGTTTCGTACGACCCGACCTATGCCTTCGAGCTCGCGGTGATCATGCATGACGGCTTGCGCCGCATGGTGACCGAGCAGCAGGACGTGTTCTACTACATCACCTTGATGAACGAGAACTACGAGCATCCGGCGATGCCCGAAGGCGCCGAGGAAGGCATTCTCAAGGGCATGTATCGGCTGCGCGAGTCCAAGTCGATGGCGAAGAGCCGCGTGCAGCTGATGGGCTCGGGGACGATCCTGCGCGAGGTGCTCGCGGCGGCCGAGATGCTCGAGCAGGACTGGGGCGTCGCGGCGGATGTCTGGAGCGCACCGAGCTTCACCGAGCTGCGCCGCGAGGGGCTTGCCGCCGAGCGCTGGAACCTGCTGCATCCGCAAGAGAAGAAGCCTAGCGTGCCGTACGTGACGCAGTGCCTCGAGCCGCACGCAGGCCCGGTGGTCGCGGCGAGCGATTACATGAAGACCTTCGCCGACCAGATCCGGGCCTTTGTGCCCAAGGGGCGCGTCTACCGGGTGCTGGGCACCGACGGCTTCGGGCGCTCCGACACGCGGCCAAAGCTGCGCCATTTCTTCGAGGTGAGCCGTGATTTCGTGACCGTCGCGGCGCTCCGGGCGCTCGTCGAGCAGGGCGAGGGCAAGGTGAATACGGTCGCCGAAGCGATCAAGAAATACGAACTCGACCCGGACAAGCCGGATCCCACCACGGTATAGGAGGGCACGCGCGAGTGCCGCGGCGCCCGCTGGCGTCTGCGGCACCCCGCGCCACGCACATGGGCGCAACCAAGGAAGTGCTGGTCCCGGACATCGGCGACTTCAAGGACGTCGCGGTGATCGAGGTGCTGGTCAAGCCCGGCGACTCGGTCAGCGCCGAGCAGTCGTTGATCACGCTGGAGACGGACAAGGCGACGATGGAGATCCCCTCTCCGGCGGCCGGCGTGGTGAAGGAGCTCAAGGTCAAGGTCGGCGACAAAGTGAATGAGGGCGCGCCCATTCTGGTGCTCGAGGCCGGCGGCGCACCCGCGGCCGAAGCGAAGTCCCAGGCACCCGCAGCGGCGGCGAAAGCGGCCGAGGCGCCGACCAAGCCCGCGCCAGTGAAGGCTCCAAGCGCGGCGCCGGGCGGAGCGAGCGTCGTCAAGGTTCCAGATATCGGTGATTTCAAGGACGTCGCGGTGATCGAGGTGCTGGTGAAGCCCGGCGACGCGGTGGCCAAGGAGCAGTCGCTGATCACGGTCGAGTCGGACAAGGCGACCATGGAGATTCCGTCCCCCGCGGCAGGCGTGGTGAAGGACCTCAAGGTGAAGCTTGGCGACAAGGTCTCCGAAGGCTCCGAGATCCTGATCCTCGAAGGCGAAGGGGGCGCGACGCCGAACGCGACGGCATCGGCCGTGGCTGCGCCGCCCGCAACCGAGCGCGCGTCCGCGTCGCCGAAATTCGACGTTTCGGCCGAGGTGCCGACTGTGCCGGTGATCGCGCGCACGGCACCCGGCCCGCTCGAGCCGCAGGACGCCACTCGAGCCAAGCCGCACGCGAGCCCCTCGATCCGCAAATTCGCGCGCGAGCTGGGCGTCGATCTCTCGCAGGTGAAGGGAAGCGGGCCGAAAGGGCGCATTCTCAAGGAGGACGTGCACGGCTTCGTCAAGGGCGTGATCGCGCAGAAGCCGGTGCCGGCGGCGGCTCCCGCGGCGCGCGGCGGCGCGATGCCGTTCAACGTGCCCGAGTGGCCGCAGGTCGACTTCGCGAAGTTCGGCCCGATCGAGTCGAAGCCGCTCACCAGGATCCAGAGGATCTCGGGCCCGGCGCTGCACCGGAACTGGATCTCGATTCCGCACGTCACGCAGTTCGACGAAGCCGACATCACCGAGCTCGAGGCGTTCCGCAAGGCGAGCGCCGTCGATTCCGAGAAGCAGGGCGTGAAGCTGACGATGCTCGCGTTCCTCATCAAGGCGAGCGTGACGGCGCTGCGCCAGTTCCCGCAGTTCAACGCGAGCCTCGAGCGCAACGGCGAGAACCTGATCCTGAAGAAGTACTTCCACATCGGCGTGGCGGTCGATACGCCGGAGGGCCTGGTGGTGCCGGTGGTCAAGGACGCCGACCGCAAGGGCGTGTACGACCTGGCGCGCGAGCTGGGTGAGATCTCGAGGCTCGCGCGTGACAAGAAGCTCAAGCCCGGCGACATGCAGGGCGGAACGTTCTCGATCTCGAGCCTGGGCGGCATTGGCGGCACCGCGTTCACGCCGATCATCAACGCGCCGGAAGTGGCGATCCTCGGGGTTTCGCGCTCGGCGATGCGGCCGGTGTGGACCGGCAAGGAGTTCGTCGCGCGCCTGATGCTGCCGCTGTCCCTGTCGTACGACCACCGGGTGATCGACGGGGCCTCGGCGGCGCGCTTCACGAGCTACCTGAGCTCGGTGCTCTCGGACATTCGTCGCACGTTGTTGTAGCGGCGCCACCGCCCTGCCTCGCGGCGCACGCGCTGCGAGGCAACGCCCAACTTTCCAAGAAAAGGCATTTCGGAAATGGCCAGCGCGATTGAAGTCAAGGTTCCAGACATCGACGATTTCGAGGACGTCGCAGTGATCGAGGTGCTGGTGAAGCCCGGCGACGCGGTGGCCAAGGAGCAGTCGCTGATCACGGTCGAGACGGACAAGGCGACCGTGGAGATCCCCTCGCCCGAGGCGGGCGTCGTGAGAGCGCTCAGGGTCAAGCTGAACGACAGGGTCTCGCGGGGCACGCCGATCCTGCTGCTCGAGGCTGCCGGTGTGGCGCAGACGAAGGATGCCGCGCCAAAGGAAACGCCCAGGCCCGCTGCCGCGCAGGCGAGTGCCGCTGCGCCCAAGCCGGCGAGCGGCGCGGCGGCCGCGCCTGCGGCGTCCGGATCGACAGCGCGCGCCGCCGACCTCGAATGCGACGTCGTGGTGCTTGGCGCGGGGCCGGGTGGGTATTCGGCCGCCTTTCGCGCTGCCGATCTGGGCCTCAAGACGGTGCTGGTCGAGCGCTACCCGACGCTCGGCGGGGTGTGCCTGAACGTCGGCTGCATTCCCTCGAAAGCGCTGCTGCACACGGCCGCGATCATGGACGCTGCGCGTGCCATAGCCGATCACGGCATCGCCTTCGGCGAGCCGGCGATCGACATGGACAAGCTGCGCGCCTTCAAGGACAAGGTGGTGGGCAAGCTGACCGGCGGGCTCGCCGGTATGGCCAAGGCGCGCAAGGTGACCGTGCTCACCGGTCTGGGCGCATTTCTCGACGCTCACCACCTCGGCGTACAGACCAGGCAGGGCGCGAAGACCGTGCGCTTCGCGAGCGCCATCATCGCCGCCGGCTCGCAGGCGGCCAAGCTGCCGTTCCTGCCCGAGGATGGGCGCATCGTCGATTCGACCGGCGCGCTCGAGCTCGGGGGCCGGCCCAAGAAGATGCTGGTGATCGGCGGCGGCATCATCGGCCTGGAGATGGGCACCGTGTACTCGACGCTTGGCACGCGCCTGGACGTCGTCGAGATGCTCGATGGCCTGATGCTCGGGGCCGACCGCGACCTCGTCTCGGTGTGGCAGAAATTCAACGCCAGGCGCTTCGACCGCGTCATGCTCAAGACCAAGACCACCAAGGTCGAGGCGGGCGCGGCCGGACTCAAAGCACGCTTCGAGGGCGAGGGCGCGCCCGCCGAGCCCCAGCTCTACGACATGATTCTGGTGTCGGTCGGGCGTACGCCGAACGGCAACAAGATCGGCGCGGACAGGGCAGGCGTCGCGGTAGACGAGCGCGGCTTCATCGCCGTGGACTCGCAGATGCGCACCAACGTTGCGCACATCTTCGCGATCGGCGATATTTCCGGGCAGCCGATGCTCGCTCACAAGGCAGTGCACGAGGGCCACGTCGCCGCGGAAGCGGCGGCCGGGCACAAGGCGCACTTCGATGCGCAAGTCGTTCCGTCGGTCGCCTATACCGACCCGGAGATCGCCTGGGCCGGCCTCACCGAGGACGAGGCGAAGAAGTCGGGCACCGAGGTGGGCGTGGCGAAGTTTCCCTGGGCCGCCTCGGGCCGCGCGATCGCCAACGCGCGCGACGAGGGCTTCACCAAGCTCGTCTTCGATCCGCAGACCCACCGGCTGCTCGGCGGCGGCATCGTGGGCACCGGCGCGGGCGATCTGATCAGCGAGATCGCGCACGCGATCGAGATGGGCTCGGACGCGACCGACATCGGCAAGACCATCCATCCCCATCCGACGCTCAGCGAATCGGTGGGCATGGCGGCCGAACTGTTCGAGGGGGTGTGCACCGACATGCCGCCCCAGCGAAAACGTTAGCGAGTGCACGATGTCCCAGGACGAACTCAAGCAGCGCGTCGCGCGCGAGGCGCTCAAGCACGTGATCGAGGATGCGGTGGTCGGCGTCGGCTCGGGCTCGACGGTCAACTTCTTCATCGACGCCCTCGCCAGCATCAAGGGCCGCATCGAGGGCGCGGTCGCCGCGTCGGAGGCGAGCGCCGAGCGCCTGAAGAAGCACGGCATCCGCGTGTTCGACCTGAACAGCGTCGACGAGCTGCCGGTCTACGTGGACGGGGCAGACGAGGTGACCGAGCACCTGACGATGATCAAGGGCGGCGGCGGGGCGCTGACGCGCGAGAAGATCATCGCCGCGGTCGCCAGGACGTTCGTCTGCATCGGGGACGTCTCGAAGCTCGTGCCCGTGCTGGGCAAGTTTCCGCTCCCGGTGGAGGTGATCCCGATGGCACGCGGCCACGTCGGCCGGGCGCTGCGCGCGCTCGGCGGCCACCCCGAGCTGCGCGAGAACTACCGGACCGATAACGGCAACCTGATCATCGATTGCCACGGCCTCACCATCCTCGATCCGCCGGCGCTCGAGACCGAGCTCAACAATATCGCCGGGGTGGTCGCGAACGGCATCTTCGCCCGCCGGCCCGCCGACCTGCTGCTGCTCGCCGGCCCCGCGGGCGTGCGCTCGATTGCCGCCGGGCGGCGCTGAGGCGCGGTCACAGGGCTGTCATCGACGTTGTGCTACGCTTTCAAAGGGAACAGGGAACGCGCCGATGCAGGAGCACATTTCAAAGCAGTTCGACGCCGAGCTCGAGAGCGTGCGCTCGCGGGTGCTGCAGATGGGTGGCCTGGTCGAGGAGCAGATCACGCGGGCGATGCAGGCGCTCATCGCCGGCGACATGGAGCTCATCGACAAGGTGATCGGCGACGATCACCGCGTGAACGCGCTCGAGGTCGAGCTCGACGAGGCCTGCAGCCACATCATCGCGCGGCGCCAGCCCGCGGCGGGCGACCTGCGCCTTCTGATCACCGTCATCAAGACCATCACCGACCTCGAGCGCATCGGCGACGAGGCCGAGAAGATCGCGCGCATGGCGAAGCTGATCCATGCGGCCGGGCGGCTGCACATGCCGCGCATCGACCTGTCGCGGGTCGCCGACCGGGCGCTCGCGATGCTGCGCGAGTCGCTGGACGCCTTTGCGCGGCTCGACGTGTCCGAGGCGATGCGCGTGGTCAAGCAGGACCAGGCGGTGGACGATCAGTTCCGCGCCATCATGCGCCAGCTGATCACCTTCATGATGGAGGATCCCCGCACCATCACGCGCTCGCTCGAGATCCTGTTCATCGCCAAGGCGGTCGAGCGCATCGGCGACCATTCCAAGAACATGGCCGAGTACGTCGTGTACATGGTCAAGGGGCGCGACGTGCGCCACGTCTCGCTCGAGCAGGTCGAGCGCGAGCTGCTCGAGTAGCACGGCGCCCGCGAAAAAAGCGAAGGCCGCGTCGCCCCGGCCTTTTGGCTTGCGCGCCCGAAGCTATTTCTCCGGCGGCACGTAGCCCGAGGCGACCTCGGCGCCTTCGCCGAAGAAATGCCGCTCGGTCTGCTCCATGAGGTACTTGCGCGCGCGCGGGTCGGCGAGGTTGAGCCGGTTCTCGTTCACCAGCATGGTCTGCTGCCTGAGCCATTGCGCCCACGCCTCCTTGCAGACGTTCTCCCAGATGCGCTTGCCGAGCTCGTTGGGGTACGGCGGGAAGTCGAGCCCTTCGGCCTCGCGCCCGAGCTTGACGCATTTCACCATTCTTGCCATTGCAGAAACTCCGCGGATTGACCGGCGCATTATATAGAGCTGGAAGCGCCGGCGCGCCGGGCTAGAGGCGCTTCAGGAACACCTTCGAGCCGCGCTTCCAGTTGTACAGCGACTTGCGCTCCTCGGGCAGCATCGAGACCTCCGCGGCCTTGAAGCCCTGCGATAGGAACCAGTGTGCGGCCCGCGTGGAGAGCGCGAACAGGCGCCGGATGCGCAGCGCGCGGGCGCGATCCTCGCAGGCCTTGAGCAGCCGCTCGCCGTAGCCCGCGTCGCGGTTGCCGGGGGCGACCGCGAGGCAGGCAAATTCGGCGCTCCTCGCCTGCGGAAACGGGTACAGCGCCGCGCAACCGAGGATCACGCCGTCGTGCTCGATCACCTGGAAGTTACCGATCTCGCGCTCGAGCAGCTCGCGACTTCGCTTGACCAGCGTGCCGTCGGCCTCGAGCGGCTCGATCAATGCGATGATGCCGCGAGCGTCCTCGATGCGTGCCGCGCGCAGGCGCTCCACCGCGTCGGCGGTGATCATGGTGCCGACGCCGAAATGCGTGAACAGCTCGAGCAGTGTCGCGCCCCACACGCGCCGCGTCACGAGGTGGGCGCGGGTGACCCCTGCGGCGAGCGCGCGCAGCGCGTGTTCGAGCGCGCGCCGGGTTTGGGCGCTGAGCCCGTTCTTGCGCAGCAGCGCCTCCACCTCGCGCGCCGTGAGCTCGGCAAGCGGCTCGCCGCTCGCATCGGCCGGCAGCCGGTCGGTGAACATGAGCAGCTTTTCGGCCTTGAGCGCCACGGCGACGCTCTCTGCGACGTCCTCCCAGGCGAGATTGAACACTTCGCCGGTGGGCGAGTAGCCGATGTGCGGCACGAGCACCACCTCACCCGCGTCGAGGCGCCGCGCGATCGCGCTCGCGTCGACCTTGCGCACCACGCCGGTGAATTGCAGGTCGACGCCGTCGAGCACGCCGATCGGGCGCGCGGTGATGTAGTTGCCCGAGGCGACGCGAATCTGCGCGCCCGCCATCGTCGAACTGGGCAGTCCCTGGGACAGTAGCGCCTCGATCTCCACGCGCAGCACGCCGGCGGCATGCTTCACCGCGACGAGCGCTGCCTCGTCGGTGATGCGCAGACCCTTGGCGTAGCGCGAGCGCTGGCGCTTCGCCTTGAGCTCGGCCTCGATCTGCGGTCGCGCACCATGCACCAGCACCAGCCGGATGCCGAGCGCTGCGAGCAGGTTCACGTCCTGCACGAAATGCTCGAAGCGCACGTGGTCGGCGACCATCTCACCGCCGAAGGCGATGACGAAGGTGCGCCCGCGGAACGCGTGCACGTAGGGCGCGGCCTGGCGGAACCAGCGCACGAACTGCTCCGCATTGACGCTCGAGGACATGTTCTGCCTGCGTTGTTTTTCCAAATTCTAAGCCATCCAGTCGGTTGCGCAGAGGCCGGCGCGCCTGCGGCCGTCGCGCTCAGAAGTCTCCCGCCAGTGCATTGAGCGCGGCCAGCGCGGCCAGCGCCGCGGTTTCGGTCCGCAGCACGCGCGCGCCGAGCCGCACCGGGACGAAGCCCGCCGCGGTCAGCATGGCTTCCTCGGCTGCCGTGAAGCCCGATTCGGGGCCGGCGGCGAGCGTCACCGTGCGCTCCATGGCTCCGATCGACTCGCGCAGCGCAACTTTCGCCTCCGGCGCGAGCAGCAGGCGTAGCGAGGCCTCGCCCGGTTGCGCGCAGTACTCGGCAAGCGCCACGGAGGCGCGCACCGCGGGCAAGCGGTTGCGGCCGCATTGCTCGCAGGCGGCGATGGCGACGCGGCGCCAGTGCTCGAGCCGGTTGCTCGCGCGCTCGGCCGCCAGGCGCACCACCGAGCGCTCGGTGAACACCGGCTGGATGGCGCTTGCGCCGAGCTCGACCGCCTTCTGGATGGTGAGATCCATGCGCTCGCCCGAGGACACGCCCTGCACCAGCGTTGCGGCGAGCGGCGACTCGCGCTCGATGTCGCACCAGGCCCCGATATCGGCGGCAAGGCCGTCGCGTCCTGAGTTGGCGAGCACGCCCTGGTACTCACCCCCGCGCCCGTCGAACAGCACGATCTCGTCGCCGGGACGAAGGCGCAGCACGCGCAGCGCGTGATGCGCGGCGCGCTCGGACAGCGCGATGCGCACCCCGCTGCGCAGTTCGGCGTCCAGGTGAAAGCGCGGTGCGCGTGCGGACCGGTTGCGCATGGTGCTAGCATTGTAGCCTTGCGGCTAGCAGGAGCATGGTCATGGTCAGCACCAAGAATCCCGTTTGCGATTTCGGCTGGAAGGCGGTGGATTTCGATCTTGCGGGCGTCGACGGCAAGCGTCACACGCTCGCATCGGCGCGCGGCCCGAACGGGCTGCTCGTCATGTTCATCTGCAATCACTGCCCGTACGTCAAGGCGGTGGCCGACAAGCTGGTGCGCGATGCCAGGGATCTGGCGCAGCTCGGCGTGGGCAGCATCGCGATCATGTCGAACGACCCGGCCGAATACGCCGAGGACTCGTTCGACAACATGAAGCGCGTGGCGAGCGAGAAGGGCTTTGCGTTTCCCTACGTTTTCGACGAGACGCAGGAGGCGGCGAAAGCCTACGGCGCGGTCTGCACGCCGGACTTCTTCGGTTTCAACGCCAGGCTCGAGCTGCAGTACCGCGGTCGGCTGGACGCCTCGGGGCGCAGCGCCCTGCCCGAGGCGAAGCGCGAGCTGTTCGAGGCGATGAGCGAGGTGGCCAGGACCGGCAAGGGGCCGAAGGACCAGGTGCCCTCCATCGGCTGCTCGATCAAATGGCGTAACGCGGCCTGAAGCGGCGTGAAGCCGGCCTGGCACCAGAGGCTCGCCGAAGCCGCGGCGACACCACTGCCCGAAGGGCGTCGCTCGGCGCTGCTCTTCGAGCACGGCAGCCTGGAACTGCGGCACTACGCGCCGAGGGGCGTCGACCCGCAGACGCCGCACGATCGCGAGGTGCCGTTCCGCTAGCCGGGCGCGCCGTGCCGCCCTACATCGTGGCGCCGACGACCCAGGGCGCGAACTCGTCCTCGCCGAAGCCAAGCAGCTCGGACTTGGAGCGAGCGCCCGAGGCGGTTTCGAGGATCAGCGTGAAGATGCGCTCGCCCACCTGCGGCACGGTCTCGGTGCCGTCGACGATGGTGCCGCAGTTGATGTCCATGTCCTCCTCCATGTTCCGGTAGAGGCGCGAGTTGGTGGCGAGCTTGAGCGAGGGCGAGGGCTTGCAGCCGAACACCGAGCCGCGCCCGGTGGTGAAGCACACCACGTTGGCGCCGCCGGCGACGTGGCCGGTGACCGAGACCGGGTCGTAGCCCGGCGTGTCCATGAAGACGAACCCCCTCGCGGCCACTTTCTCGGCGAACTCGTAGACGTCGACGAGATTCATGGTGCCGCCCTTGGCGGCGGCGCCGAGCGATTTCTCGAGGATGGTGGTGAGCCCGCCCGCCTTGTTGCCGGGCGACGGGTTGTTGTTCATCTCCATCTTGTTGCGCGCGGTGTAATCCTCCCACCAGCGAATGCGCGCGAGCAGCTTCTCGCCGACCTCGCGCGTCACGGCGCGGCGCGTGAGCAGGTGCTCGGCGCCGTAGATCTCGGGCGTCTCGGAGAGGATCGCGGTGCCGCCGTGGCGCACCAGCAGATCGGCGGCGGCGCCAAGCGCGGGGTTGGCGCTGATGCCCGAGTAGCCGTCCGAGCCGCCGCACTCCAGCCCGAGGATCAGGTGGCTCGCGGGCAGCGGCTCGCGCTTGACCTTGTTCGCCTCCGGGAGCAGGGCCTTGACGCGCGCGATGCCGTCCTTCACCGCCTTGGTGGTGCCGCCTTTTTCCTGGATGGTGAAGGCCTGGAGCTTGTCCGAAGTCTTGAGCTGCGCCGAGTCGAGCCAGAAATTGATCTGGTTCG
>Ga0214472_10009237_pt1 | contig 10285 bp, 8 predicted proteins | sample RVTome_6_FD_207662 | JGI IMG/M metagenome (GOLD analysis project Ga0214472, IMG submission 207662) | Soil microbial communities from uranium-contaminated site in the Upper Colorado River Basin, Wyoming, United States - RVT140D175 | ecosystem: Environmental > Terrestrial > Soil > Contaminated >...
GCTCGACGATGACCATTCCGAACATCCCGTTGGCGATGTGGTGCAGCGCGGGTGAGGTGCCGCAGTGGTACATCCACACGCCCGCGTAGTCGGCCGTCCACTCGTACAGCTTCTCCTCGCCCGGGTTGATCGAAGTCATCTCGTCATTCCAGGCGACCTGGCTTGAGTGGAAGTCGACCGAGTGCGACAGCGCGCTCGTGGCGGGGTTCTTGAGGTGGACACGGATCGTGTCGCCCACCTTCACCCGGATGACCGGCCCGGGCACGCTGCCGTTGAAGGTCCAGACCATCTGCTGATAGCCGGCCGCGACCGTCATCAGCTTCTCCTCGACGACCAGGTCGATGTCGTGCACGTTGCCCGGGAGGAGCGGCGGCGCGGTCGCGTCGCGCAGCTCATAGGGAGGAGCGCTGGGATCCGCGGCGACGTCGGTCGTTGGCGCCGGTCCACCGTGGCTGTCGCCACTCGGCGAGGGCGCCACTCCGGCGACCGTCACCGTGCCGGTCATTCCCGCGTCGGCGTGACCGGGGATGGTGCAGATGAACGTCGTACCGCCGGCGGGAATCGTGACCGTCCCGGTCGCCATCTCGCCGGCCTCGGCGGTCAGCTTGGTGCCATCGGCGAAGGTGAGGTCGTGGAGGATCGCGCCGGTGTTGTGGAACGTCACCGTGTAGGTGCCCGCCTCGGCCACGTCGACTGTGCTCGGCTCGAAGCCGAGGTCGAAGGCCTCGATCGAGATCTCCCCCAGCACTTCTCCCGGGCTCGCGCCAGCACTTGCGGAAGGAGAGCCTGATGCCGATGGGGTTCCGCCACTCTGGGTGGCGACGACGGCGTAGATCAGGGTGAGCAGCATGACGCTGGCCACCGCTGAGGCGAAGAGAACGATACGACCCATGATTCCCTTTTCTGCCCGGCTTCGGCGGGCGCTCGGAGTCCGACGCCCGCATTGGGCCAGACCGCGCGCGCGCGCCGGATGTGCCATTCGGCACCTTCACGGCGGGCCGATGGCACCTGCGACGCAAGAGGGGCGGCTAGGCTAGGGCCGTGAACGAGTCGGAGCCGTCCTGGGAGCTCCGAGCGCGACGGGCCGAGGCACACCTCGCCGCGCTCGACGTCGCCGTGCAGGGAATCTCGGGCGTGCTCGCGCTGGAAACCGTCCTGCAGCTGATCGTCGATCGGGTCCGCGAGCTGGCCGACGCGCGGTACGCGGCCCTGGGGATCGCGCGCGCCGACGGGGTCATCGAGCGCTTCATGACCAGTGGCCTGACCCACGCGGAGCGGGAGCGGATCGGCGCGCTGCCCCGCGGTCACGGACTGCTGGGCCTGATCATCCGGGAAGGCCAGACGTTCCGAATCCCCGATATCGCCCGCGACGAACGGCGCCACGGGTTCCCGCCGAATCACCCGGAGATGCATTCCTTCCTGGGGGTCCCGATCAGGGTCAAGGGGCAGCCGGTCGGCGACCTCTACCTCACCAACAAGCAGGGAGCCACCGCGTTCAGCGCGGACGATCAGACGCTGGTCGAGCGCTTCGCCGCCCATGCCGGTCTGGCGATCGAGAACGCCAGGCTCAGTGAGCGGGTGCAGGCGCTGGCGGTGGTGGAGGAGCGCGAGCGCATCGGCCGCGACCTGCACGACGGCATCATCCAGCGCATCTACGGCGTGACCCTGGGGCTCGACGACGTCCCGGAGACCGCGCTCCGCGACCCGGCTGCTGCTGCCGAGCGAGTCGATCGTGCGATCGACAGCCTGCACGACGCGATCAGGGAGATCCGGACCTTCATCTATGGGCTTCGGCCGGGCCTCGACGACGATGGCAGCATGGGCTCCGCCCTGGAGTCGCTCGCCGAGGAGACGCGGCTCAACACCGCGATGCGGATCGAAGTCAGCGCGGGGACGGTGGTTGGGCTCTCACCGACGGACCGCGGCGAGCTGTTGAGCATCGCGCGCGAGGCGCTCAGCAATGCCGTTCGGCACGCGGCAGCCACGCGCACGACACTCCAGATCGGCGAGGCGGACGGCGAGCTGCGGCTCGAGATCGCCGACGACGGCGCGGGCTTTGACGCCAGCGCCCCTGCGGGTGACGGGCATCATGGGCTCGCGAACATGCGGCGGCGTGCCGAATCGCTGGGCGGGAACCTGGTGCTGGAGAGCGCGCCGGGCCGCGGGACCCGTATCATCGTCACAGTGCCGCTCCCCGAGCGAGCGGCGCGCCCGGAGATGGAGAGGCCATGAGCAGCGACCCGAAGGCGGGCCGCCCGCCGCTGCGGCTCCTCGTCGTCGACGACCACGAGGTCGTGCGCGAGGGACTGGTGGCACTCCTCTCGCGTCGCGAGGAGTTCCAGGTGGTGGCCGAGGCAGGCACGGTCGCGGAGGCGCTCGGCGCGGCTCGCCGCTTCGAGCCCGATCTGGTGATCATGGACGTCCGACTCCCCGACGGCTCCGGCATCGAGGCATGCCGCGAGATCCGGGCCGAGCTTCCCGCCATCCGGGTCGTGATGCTCACCTCGTATCCCGACGAGGAGGCGGTCCTCTCCGCGATCCTGGCCGGCGCCAGCGGCTACCTGCTCAAGCAGATCCGCGGCCGCGACCTGGTCACCGCGCTGGAGGCGGTCGGGCGCGGTGACTCGCTGCTCGATCCGGCCGTCACCGAGCGCGTCCTCGAGCGCGTTCGGCGCATCGCCAACGGCGACGAGAAGGACGAGCTGAGCGAGCTCACCGCGCAGGAGCGCAAGATCCTCCGCCTGGTCGCCGATGGGAAGACGAACAAGGAGATCGCGACCGAGGTCTTCCTCTCGGACAAGACGGTGAAGAACTACGTCAGCAGCATCCTCTCGAAGCTGAACCTCCAGCGCCGGGCGCAGGCGGCGGCGTTCGTGGCCAAGCATCGGCTCGGCGAGGATCGGTCCTAGCCGCTCCCCGCACCCCGAACGACGAGCGCCCGCCCCAGCAGAACGATCGAGCCGAGCAGCACCGTCCCGACCACCGCCGCTCCGGCGATGCCGAGCCAAGCGGGGCCGAATGCGCCCGTCGCCACCAGGCCCGCCCCGATGTTCCAGGCCACGAGGCGCGCCGTCGCCCAGCGGCCCAGCTCCCTCCGCTGCGCAGCGTGGCGGGCCGCGTCGCCGGGCCCGACCGAGGGGAGGAGGTGGCTCCAGGACCCGATCAGCGCCTGGATCGCCCAGCCGATGACGATCGGCCCCACCACCCGCGGCAACGACCAACCGGCCGGTCCGGCTCCATTGAGGACGACTCCGGTCGCCAGGATCAGCGTCCCGATCCCGAACCAGGCGACCGCCGCGGTCAGGTGCCCGATCGTGAGCCGATGCCAGTCGGGATCGGTGGTCCACCTGCCACGACCCGACCAGGCCCCCGTGGCCACGACGGCCAGCCCGGCGGCACCCGCCATCACGGCCACGGATCCGGCGATCGTCAGCACCGCCGACCCGACGGCGTACCCGATCGCCGTGCACGGCGCACCGAGTCCGATGCCGGCGACCACGACGAGAAGCGCCGGACGCGAGCGGATCCGGGAGCCGACCACCGTCGGGTAGAGGTGGATGAGTGTCCCGGCCACTACCAGCGAGAGGAAGCCGACCAGGTTGAGCCAGGCATGCGCCGGCTTCAGGCCGAGCCACGCGCCGCCCGGCGTGACAGCGCCGCCCACGCGCAGCATGGCCAGCACCACCGCCGCGGCCGCGTTGACCAGCGCCAGCCCATAGGCCGCCTCGATCACGCCGAAGCGCCGACCGAGCCCCGCCCGCGCGGGGATGAAGGCGGTGCCCGCGCTGATCACGATCCCCGCCAGGTACGCGCCGGCGCCCAGCAGGGTGACGAGATTCGCCCCCGTCGGGAAGCCGACCGCCACGGCGACGACACCAGCGGCGATGCAGGCCTCTGCGGCGAGGCGGGCGCGCGCGGGAGCGGGGTGGGCAGCGGCGAGCGAGACGGTGAAGTGCGGCAGGAGCGCTGCGATGGCCAGACCCGCCCCACCGGCCAGCGCGAGGTGCAGCGGCAGCCAGGAGCCGCCCCCGCCGAATCCAGTGACGAACGCGATCGCGGACGCGGCGACGAACCCGGCGGCACCGACGATCCCAAGCAGCACGACCCGTCGTTCCGGCCCACGATCGACGCTGCCCCGCTCGGGTACGCCGCCGAGCGAGATCAGCTGCCGCACGGCGGGCGGAGGTGGGGCGAAGGGCACGTCTGCGTCAGCCGCGGCCGATCCGCCCAAGGTGCGTGTCCCGGAAATCGGTCGGCAGCTTCAGGCCGTAGCCGAGCGCGCGATCGAGCCCGATGTGCGTGACGAAGACGGCGCCGGCCAGCAGCAGCCACGACGTGCCGGTCCACCAGCCGAGGCCGAGCAGCGCGACGGGCAGGGCGAGGTTGTGGGCGGCGTTGTAGGTGATCGATCCGCACTGCGGGCTGCCCAGGTAGCCGACCATCGACAGGTCGACCAGCAGCCAGGCGGGGATCAGCAGCCACGCCGGGCCGCCGTTGACGAGCCACAGGCCGATCCCCAGGGCGAGGATGGCGACCTGTTCCGCTCGCAGGATGAGGTCGACCGCGACGCGGCTCATTCCCAACGGAACATGCGGATGGCGAGCACGAAGGTGATGATCGCCCAGACGCCCATCCCCAGGAGCTGCGGACCGAGCGACGCGACGCCGGCGCCGTTGTTGACGACCGCTCGCAGCGCCTCGTTCACGTAGGTGAGCGGCATGTACTGGGTGATGCCGGCCAGGAAGTCGGGCATCGCGTCGCGCGGGAAGAAGACGCCGGAGAGGAACATCATCGGCAGGCTGATCAGGTTGGCGACCGGTGCGGCCTGGTCCTCGTTCTTGGCCCATCCGGCGATCGCGAAGCCGACGGCCAGGAAGATCACCGAGCCGAGGAACACGACGGCGGCCAGGGTCAGGTAATCACCGAACATCTGGAGCCCGAACCAGACGCCGATCCCGAACAGGATCGCCACCTGCACGACGGCGATGATCAATCGCGACGCGACCTGAGCCCCGAGGAAGTAAGCCGGCGAGGTGGGCGTGGCGAAGAGGCGGCGCAGCGCCCCGGTGCGCTTGAGATGGACGAAGCCGAAGGCGACACCGAAGAGGCCGAGCTGCATTACCGTCATGCCCACGATCCCCGGCACCAGGAAGTCGATGTAGCCGAGGTCCCGCGATTCGACCGACTCGAAGCGGACCGGCGGCGCGCCGAAGATGCCGCCCGGCGGGTCGCCGCCGCCCGGTGCGAACAGGGCCGTCCCCACCGCCTGCTGGAGCAGCCCCCGGGCGACCTGCGCCTGGGCTGGGTCGGCAGTCGAGGCGTAGGCGACCAGGCCGCTCTCCGCGGCGAGCTGCGGTGCGAAGCCAGTGGGGATGACGAGGACGAAGTCCAGGTCGCCGTCCTCCAGGTCCGCCAGCAGCGAATTGCGCGACCCTCTGGACGGCTCGAGGTAGTCGAACCCGGCCAGCCCCTCGATCAGGTTGGCACTTGCCTCGTTGTGCGCCTCGTCGGCAACCCCGAGCTGGATGGTGGTGGCGCCCTCGAAGTTCAGGACGCCGAAGATCAGCATGATGATGAGCGGCAGGAAGAGGCTGAAGAAGACGGCGGCGCGGTTGCGGACGAACATCAGCACGCTCGCCACGAAGAGCGCCCAGAACATGCCGAGGTGGATCCCGAAGGGGCGCATCGGTCAGCCCTCCTCGCGCAGGTCGTGGCCGGTGAGATCGAGGAAGACGTCCTCGAGATTGGCGAGCCGCTCGACCCGGGCCTTCGTGAATCCCCGGCCGAGCAGCGCGTCGACGAGCCGCTGCGGGGTGTCGAGGGCAACGATCACCCCGCGGTCCATGATCGCGACGCGGTCACACAGCTCCTCCGCCTCCTCCATGTAGTGCGTCGTCAGGACCACGGTATGCCCGCGCTCCCGGATCTGGCGCACGAGCCCCCACAGGTGGTGGCGCGCCTGCGGATCGAGGCCCGTCGTCGGCTCGTCGAGGAAGAGGACCCGCGGCTCGTTCACGAGCGCGGCCGCGATGCTGAAGCGCTGCTTCTGCCCACCGGAGAGGGTCCGAACCTGGGAGCGCGCCTTCTCGCTCAGCTCCACGTCGGAGAGGAGCGCCATGGCGTCGACCTGGCGCTCGTAGAGGTGGCCGAACAGCTCGAGCAGCTCGACGAGGTTCAGCTCGTCGAAGAAGCTCGAGGCCTGCAGCTGAATTCCGATCCGAGCCTTCACGCCGCGCGGGTCGCGAGTGACGTCGATCCCGTCCACGACCGCGCTGCCGGAGTCGATCGGGCGCATCCCCTCGATCATCTCGAGGGTCGTCGTCTTCCCCGCGCCGTTCGGTCCGAGGATGCCGAAGACCTCGCCCTCGGCGATCTCGAAGCTGACGCCGTCGACCGCCTGCAGGCTCCCGTAGCGCTTGTGGAGGTCCTTGACGATGACGATTGGGGCACCGATGCGCCCGCTGCGGGGGGCGGAGGCGGCAGTCTCGTGGGTCATTGGCGGCGATGCTACCGGATGCGACATGAGGGACGCCGCCTATGATCCTGAACGAGGAGCCGGCCAATGATGACGGTCGATCGTTACTGACCCTTACCCGCTAATGATGGTCGCAGTCCGGTCTCGCCTTAGCGGCCCGGGCGGCTACGCGTGGCGCCAGACCCGCCACAGCGCGGCGGGTCGCTGAACGGGTCTCCGTGCACGAGGAAGAAATCCGCCGGGCCGCCCTCGCGGATCACGCCCGCGTCCGGTTCGCCCAGTAGCTCGCCGCCACGCCACGTGGCCGCCGCGAGCGCGTCGACGGGCTCGAGCCCCGCCGCCACCAGTGATTCCACCTCCCAGGCCAGATGGTTCGCGCGCGCGGACCCGCCACCGAAGTCGCTGCCCGCGGCGATCGTTACCCCCGCGTCTCGAGCGATGCGCACGCTGGCCTCGACCGCCTCCAGCTCGGCGGCGTAACCGGACGCCCGGCCCGAGCCGGCAAAGGTGGAGATGCGGGTCGTGCGGGCGAAGGAGATGAACGAGCGGAGCACGGTCAGGGTCGTCACCAGCACGATCCCCTTGGCCGCCATCTCACGCGCCACGGCCGCGTCCAGCTGGTTGCCATGCTCCACCGAATCGACGCCGCCGGCGACGGCGACCCGCACACCTGCGATCCGGCCGACGTGCGCCGCCACCTTGGCGCCTCGGGCGTGGACCGCGTCGGTCAGGCGGCGCACTTCGTTGAGGCTCCACGGCGATTGCGACGGGTCGTTGGAATCGAAGTAGACGGCTGATCGGTGGTCGATGCCCGCCGGACATGGCCTGATGCTACCCGGATTTGCCCACGAGGCTGCGATACAGGTCGAGCGTGCGGTCGGCCACAGACGACCAGCTGAACGCCTCCGCACGCCGTCGCCCTGCGTCCCCCATCGCGTCACTGCGCTCCCGGTCGCCAACAAGCGCATTGATTGCCGCGGCCAGGTCCCGGGCGAAGCGATCTGGGTCGACGGGGGTCATCGGCTCATCCGGCGACAGCTCCACCGGCACGAGCACCCCCGTCTCGCCGTCGACCACCACCTCCGGGATCCCGCCGACGGCACTTGCCACGACCGGGGTGGCGCAGGCCATCGCCTCGAGGTTGGTGATCCCGAACGGTTCGTAGACCGATGGGCAGACGAATGCGGCAGCATGGCTGTAGAGCTGCCTGATCTCGGATCGGGTCAGCATCTCGGGGATCCAGACCACGTTCGGTCGCGATGCACGGGCATCGGCCACGAGGGCCTCGACCTCCGACGCGAGCTCGGGCGTATCGGGCTGCCCGGCGGCCAGGACGACCCCGATGCCGGGGTCGAGGTGCCGGATCGCATGCAGGAGGTGCACCAGCCCCTTCTGACGCGTGATGCGTCCCACGAAGAGGACGGAACGGATCGACGGGTCGATGCCGAAGCGCTCCAGCGCATCGGTCGCAGGGTCGGGAGCGAAAAAGTCGGCGTCGATCCCGTTGTGGATCACGTGAACGCGATCGGCGTCAACGTCGAAGTGGCGGAGCACGTCGTCCTGGGTGCCGGCGCTGACCGCGACGACGGCATCCGCCGTTTCGAGCGCGGTGCGTTCGACCCAGGACGAGAGGTCGTACCCCCCGCCAAGCTGCTCTCGCTTCCACGGACGCAGCGGCTCGAGGGAGTGGACCGTGACGACGAGCGGGATTCCACGCGCACGCTGGACGAGGAGTCCGCCCAGGTGCGTGTACCAGGTGTGGCAGTGGACCAGGTCGGCGTCGGTGGGGTCGCCGGCCATCCTCAGGCAGCGGTCGAAGGCGTCCCAGACCGGCCGCAGGAGGTCGTCATCAGCCTGGAAGCGATCATCTGGAGGATAGCCGGCGACCCTCCACGACTCTGCGTCTTCATGCTGCGTCCCGAACGCCCGCACTTCGACCGGGAGCCGGCCACGCAGGGCGCGCGTCAGCTCGGCGACGTGCATCCCGGCCCCGCCGTAGACATGCGGCGGATATTCGTTGGTGAGGAGCAGCGCCTTCATGGTGTGGCCAGCGTAGCGCGTCCAGCGGTCGCGGTCGGCCCCAGAGAGGGCCCTGCCGTATACTCCCCTGTAGTATCCTGACGGACCGATGACCAGCCCCGTCGCCGAACCCCTTACCGAGCTCTCGCTCCCCATCGTGGGCATGACCTGCGCGTCGTGCGTCACGCGCATCGAGCGCTTCCTGGGACGGGCCGATGGTGTCGCCGACGCAGTGGTCAACCTCGCCACGGAGCGGGCCACGGTGCACTTCGATCCCGGCCGGATCGATCGCGGCGGGATCGTGGCGGCCATCGAGTCGGCCGGCTACGAAGTGGCGGCCCCCGCCGCAACCGCCGAGACGGTGGACGACCAGGCGGACCTGGCTCGCGCCACCGAGCGGCAGGCGCTGCTGAGGGACGCGGTGGTCGCGACCGTCATCGGCCTGGCGATGATGGCCGTCTCCCTGTGGCCCGGCGGCGCGCCGTGGCCGATGGAGCGCATCAACGTCTGGATGCTCGCGCCGGCCACGGTGGTGCAGTTCGTCTTCGGCCGGCGCTTCCTTCTCGCCGCGGCGAAGGGGCTGCGCCACGGGGACCTGACCATGGACACCCTCGTCTCGCTCGGGACGCTCGCCGCGTACGGCTACTCGCTGGCGATCACGCTGGCGGGCTCGGCGGCGGAGACCTACTACGACAGCGCCGCGGTGATCATCGGGCTGGTGCTCCTCGGTCGCTGGCTCGAGGCGCGCGCCAAGAGCCAGGCGGCGGGCGCCGTGAAGGCGCTCCTCAAGCTGCGACCCACGACCGCTCGGGTGCTGCGGGACGGCCGCGAGGCCGACCTGCCGATCGACCAGGTGCGCCCCGGGGACCTCGTCCGCGTTCGGCCGGGCGAGCGGGTGGCGGCCGACGGCGCGATCGTCGAGGGCGCGTCCGCGATCGACGAGTCGATGCTCACCGGCGAGTCGATACCGGTCGACAAGCGTGCCGGCGATCCCGTCACCGGCGCAACCATGAACGCGTCGGGCTCGTTCGTGATGCGCGTCGAGCGGGTCGGCGTCGACACGACCCTGGCGCAGATCGCCCGGCTGGTCGAGCAGGCACAGGGCTCGAAGGCGCCGATCCAGCGCGTCGTCGACCAGGTGACTGCCCGGTTCGTCCCGGCGGTGGTGCTGATCGCGGCAGTCGCGTTCGGCGCGTGGCTGCTCCTCGGCGCCGAGCCGCGGCTCCCCGCCGCCCTGACCGCCGCGGTCGCCGTCCTGATCATCGCCTGCCCGTGCGCGATGGGATTGGCCACCCCCACCGCAATCATGGTCGGGACCGGCAAGGGCGCCGAGGCCGGGATCCTGGTGCGCGACGGCGCCGCCCTCGAGCAGGCGCAGCGAGTCACGGCGGTGGTCCTCGACAAGACCGGCACGATCACCCGCGGCCAGCCCTCGGTGGTCGAGCTGCGGCCAGCCGGAGGAACCAGCGAGGCGGACCTGCTGCGCGTGGCGGCCGCGGTCGAGCGCGGGAGCGAGCATCCGCTGGCCGAGGCGATCGTGCGTGAGGCGACGAGCCGCGGCATCGACCCGCCGGCGGCCACCGAATTCAGCTCGATCTCCGGCGGCGGCGTGCAGGCGACGGTCGAGGGTCGGCGCGCCATCGTCGGCAGCGCGCGACTGCTTGCCGAGCAGGGGGTGGACGTCGAGGCGCTCGAGGCGGCAGCTCGCGAGGTGGCCGCCGCCGGCCACACCCCTGTGCTGGTGGCCATCGAGGGCGTCGTCATCGGGGTGATCGCGATCGCCGACACGGT
>Ga0214472_10009238_pt1 | contig 10284 bp, 6 predicted proteins | sample RVTome_6_FD_207662 | JGI IMG/M metagenome (GOLD analysis project Ga0214472, IMG submission 207662) | Soil microbial communities from uranium-contaminated site in the Upper Colorado River Basin, Wyoming, United States - RVT140D175 | ecosystem: Environmental > Terrestrial > Soil > Contaminated >...
GGTTCATGCCGTCATGCCGTCATGCCGTTATGCCGTTATGCCGCTATGCCCTCGGATGCGCCTTCTGATACACCTTCTTCAGGCGATCCACACTGGTATGAGTATACACCTGTGTGGTACTCAACGATGAGTGGCCCAGCAGCTCCTGCACCGCCCGCAGGTCGGCCCCGGCGTCCAGTAAATGCGTGGCGAAGCTGTGCCGCAGGCTGTGGGTCTTGAGCCCGCGTTCCCGGCTGACGGCCGCCAGTGACCGCCGCACCACGGCCTGAATGGTCCGCGGCGCCAACCGCGCCCCTCTGACCGAGAGGAACACGGCCCGGTGGTCTCCCCTGCCCGCGGGCAGGGCGCCCAACAGTTGGTCTCGCGCACGATAGTAGCGCCGGAGCGCCTTGACCGCGTAGCTCCCCAGAGGCAGCAGGCGTTCCTTCTTGCCCTTGCCCCGCACTTTGGCCTGATCCGAGACCAGATCCACGTCGGCGAGATTGAGCCCCGCCAGCTCCGCGAGCCGCATGCCGGTGGCGTACAGGGTCTCGATCAGCGCCAGGTCCCGCAGCCCATGGAATTCCCCGCCCTGCGCCAGGGCCTCGGCGAAGCGAAACAGCTCGTCCACCTGCCCGCGGTCCAGAAACGCCGGGAGCCGCTTCTCCAGCCTGGGGAGGCGCACGCCGCGCGCCGGGTTGACGTCCAGGCCGCGCCTCGCGGAGAGAAACCGATAGAACGTCCTTAGCCCCGAGACCGCGCGCGCCACCGAGCGCTTGGCCAGGCCGCGTCGCTGTAGCGACCCCATGAAGCTCCGCATCGCCAGCCGGTCCACGCCGGTCCAGGTCCAGGCCTCGCCGCCGTAGTACTCGTCACAGAAGGCGGAGAACGCCGCGAGATCGCGGCCGTAGGCCTTGACGGTGTGCGGGGAGTCGTTGCGCTCCTTGGCCAGGAACGCCAGGAACTCGGCCACGTCGCGGGGCTTGGCGACGGCCGCGGCGGAACCGTCGGTCCCGACGGTCATGGTGAGGGGGCCGAGACCGCCGTGACCGCCGAACCCGCCCCGACCGCCGCGGCAAAGCCGCGCATGGCCCCCAGCGCCCGTTCCGCCAGTATGGCATTCTTCTTCTGCTTGTCCCGCACCTTCCGGTCCATCGGCGGCACCAATCCGAAATTGGCGTTCATCGGTTGGAAGTGGCCCGGGTCCGTCCCGTGCACGTATGATAGCAGCGCGCCGAGCATGGTCTCCGCCGGCGGCACCAGGGGTCGCTCGCCTTGAAGCATGCGCGCGAGGTTGATGCCCGCGAGCAGGCCGGTGCCCAGGGACTCGGTGTAGCCCTCGACGCCCACCAACTGCCCCGCGAACAGCAGGTGGTCGTCGTCCCTGGCCGACAGGTGGGCGGTGAGCGTGGCCGGGCTGTTGAGGTAGGTGTTGCGGTGAATGCTCCCGTAGCGCAAGAACTCCGCGCGTTCGAGGCCCGGCAGCGTGCTGAACACCCGCTTCTGCGCCGGAATCTTCATCCGGGTCTGGAAGCCCACCAGGTTCCACATCTGCGCGGCGCGATCCTCCTGCCGCAGCTGCACCACCGCGAACGGCTCCCGCCCGGTCGCCGGGTCCGGCAGCCCCACCGGCTTCATGGGTCCAAAGCGAAGGACGTCCTTGCCGCGCCGGGCCATTTCTTCGATGGGGAGGCAGCCTTCGAAGTAGGCCGGAGGGGCCGGCATCTTGTCGAACTCATGCCCCTCAAACTGTTCTGCCCCCATCAGTGCATCCACGAACGCGTAATACTCCTCGGCCGAGAGGGGTGCGTTGAGATAGTCGTCGCCGCTCCCTTTGCCGTAGCGGGAGAGCCGGTAGAGGCGGTCCAGGTCGAGGGAATCCGCGCTCACGATGGGCGCAATGGCATCATAGAACGCGAGCGAGGTGGCGCCCAGGCGGGCGGCGATCACGCGGGCCAGCGCATCCGAGGTGAGCGGCCCGGTGGCGACGACGGCCGGTGAAGGCAGGTCGGTCACCTCCTCCCGCACCACCGTGATGCGCGGGTGGCCCCGGACGCGGCGGGTCACCTCGTCGCTGAAGACCTTGCGGTCCACCGCGAGGGCGGCGCCGCCCGGGACCCGGGCCTGATCCGCCACGTCCAGCAACAGGCTCCCCAACAGACGCAGCTCGGCTTTGAGCAGTCCGTGGGCGTTGGTGAGCTCGGTGGATTTGAAGGTGTTGCTGCAGACGATCTCGGCCAGGCGGTCGGTCTGGTGGGCCGGGGTCTTTACCGCGGGGCGCATCTCGCACAGGGTCACCGCCACGCCACGCTCCGCCAGCGCCCATGCCGCCTCGCATCCCGCGAGGCCGCCCCCGACGACGGTAGCCTTCACGGAGCGACGGCGGCGGGCGTCCCCTCCGGCACGGCGAACTCGTGCTCGCACTTGATGCACCTGCGGTACTCGCCCCGCGCCTGGGTGGCGCGTTTCTCCGCCCCGACGTAGCCGCACTGGGGGCAGGTGTCCGGCACCGGCCGGTGCCAGGTGCTGAACGTGCAGTCGGGATAGTTGGTGCACCCAAAGAACGACCGCTTCCCGCGCTTGGTCCGCCGCTCCGCCAGCTCGCCGGTGCCGCAGGTGGGGCACTTGACCCCCAGCGGAATGGGCCGGGTGTGCTTGCATTCCGGATAGCGGGTGCAGGCCAGAAACTCCCCGTAGCGTCCCGTCTTAATGACCATGGGCGCGCCGCACAGCTTGCACACCTCGTCCGTGGGCCGATCCGGCACCTTGTCCCGCTTGAGCGGCTTGGTGTACCGGCACTCGGGGTAATTGCTGCACGCGATGAACGGCCCGAACCGCCCGCTCTTCACCGTGAGCTGGCCCCCGCACTCCGGGCAAGGCGTCTCCTCGAGGTTCCCCACGTCGTAGGCTTCGCGGATCATCTCCTTGGTATCCACCTTGCCCAGGGCATCCGCGAACGGGTGCCAGAAATTGTCCAGCACCTTCTGCCATCCCAGCTCGCCCTCCTCGACCTTGTCCAGCTCTTCTTCCATTTCCGAGGTGAAGCCGACGTTGAAGATGTCCGGGAAGCGGCTCACCATCACCTTGGCGACCGTCTCACCCAGCTCGGTGGTGTGAAAGCGTCGCTGGTCGAGCCGCACATAGTCGCGGGCGCGCAGCGTATAGACGATGCTGGCGTAGGTGCTCGGCCGGCCGATGCCCAATCGCTCCAGCTCCTTCACCAGGCTGGCCTCGCTGAAGCGCGGGGGCGGCTCCGTGAAATGCTGGCTGGGCACCACTTCCCGCACGTCGGCCCGCTCGCCCGGCTTGAGCGCGGGGACCGGCGCCAGGTCGTCCAGCGTGAGCCCTTCTTCCGCCTCGTGCCCCTCGCGATACAGGACGTGATAACCGTCGAAGATCACGACCGAGCCGGTGGCGCGGAACAGGTACTGCGCAGGGGCGGCCGCAGCGGCAGCGACCCCACCTTTCGCCTTCCCTGCCGCCCCTGCCGCCGCTTCGGCTCGGCCTACCTCGAAATCGATCGTCGTGGTGTCGTACACCGCCGGCGTCATCTGCGAGGCCACAAATCGCTTCCAGATGAGCTGGTAGAGCTTGTACTGCTCAGCGCTTAAATACTTCTTGAGCTGATCCGGCCGCCGCTGGACATCCGAGGGCCGCACCGCCTCGTGGGCGTCCTGGGCCGCCTTCCGGTTGGTGTAGACATTGGGCTTCTCGGGAACGTACTTCGCGCCGAACTCGTGGGAGACCAGGCCGCGCACCGCATCAATCGCGGCGGGCGCCGCCCGGGTGGAGTCGGTACGCATGTAGGTAATGAGACCGACGGCGCCTTCGTCCCCCAGCTCGATGCCCTCGTAGAGCTGCTGGGCGGTGCGCATGGTGCGCTGGGACGAATACCCCAGTTGCTTGGCGGCTTCCTGCTGCAGGGTGCTGGTGGTGAACGGCGCGGGTGGACGCTTCTTCCGCTCCTTCCGCGTCACCTCCAGGACCACGAACGGCTTCCCCGTCACCTCATCCACCACGGCCTGGGCTGCGTCCCGCGAGTGCAGCTCCGGCTTCTTACCGGCGATCTTGTGGAGCCGGGCGGTGAACTGCTTGCCGTGGGCGTCGCACAACGCCTCGATGGTCCAGTACTCCTGCGGCTTGAACGCGCGAATCTCCTCCTCGCGCTCCACGATCAACCGCAGCGCCACCGTCTGGACCCGTCCCGCCGACAGGCCGGTCTTGACCGACTTCCACAACAGCGGGCTCGCCTTGTAGCCCACCAGACGATCCAGGATGCGGCGCGCCTGCTGGGCTTCGACCTTCCGGTCGTCAATCTCGACCGGGTGCTTCATGGCCGCCTGCACCGCGTCCTTGGTGATCTCGTGGAACAGGACCCGGCGCACCTTGGAGCCGTTGCCGATCTGCTCCGCCACGTGCCACGCGATGGCTTCACCCTCGCGATCCGGGTCCGTCGCCAGGAACACCTTGCCCGACGACTTGGCCGCGCGCCGCAGCTCGGCCAGGGTTTTCCCCTTGCCGCGAATGGTGACGTACTTGGGGGCGAAGCCCTTCTCGACGTCCACGCCCAGCTCGCGCTGCGGCAGGTCCCGGATGTGACCCACGGTCGCCTTCACCGTGTACCCCTTGCCCAGGTACTTGCCGATGGTCTTCGCCTTGGTGGGCGATTCGACCACCACCAACGAGCCCTTGCGATCCGAGGCCGTTTCCGGCTTCTCGGCTTTCTTCCTGGCTTTTTCGGCCGCGGGTTTCTCAGCAGCAGCTTTGCGTTTGGCCATAATCCTTACATGAAGCCATCAGCCGCCAGCAATCAGCAATAACGGGATCAACGCCGGGACAACATCCCTACAGTCTTAGACCCTGAACGGTTCCCGGCGTAACGTGCTGGCCCGAACCGCCATCGTAACCCGCGGTCCCACTGCATGTTGCGATGATTGGTCCGGCGAGCGGCCAGGAAACGACGAGGGCGCGGATTAATACCACCCGGCCAATGATCGCGCAAGCGCGGCCACCTCCCGGGCCACGGCCCCGGGCTCGAGGTCCGCCGGTACGGTCACGTCGCACCGCTGGTAGAAGCTCCGGCGCGCCGAGAGCAATTCGCGTAGCCGCCCGGTCAGGTCAGCCCCGGCCAGCAGTGGCCGGCGGTCGGCGGCCGGCGCCACCCGCGCCGCGGCCCCTTCGGGCGTCACCTGAAGGTACACGGTCAGCGCGCGGCCGGTCGCGGCTTCCAGATTCCCCGGTTGCGCCGCCCAACCGCCGCCGGCGGCGATCACGCGCTCCGGGGCGGACAGGACGCTTTCCATCTCCGACCGTTCCAGCGTCCGGAAGGCGTCTTCGCCGTCTTCGGCGAACAGGCGGGCAATGGGTTTCCCGGCACGCTGCTCAATCGCGACGTCGAGATCCACGAACGGTGCGCGCAACTCGGCTGCCACGAGCCGGCCGATGGTGGTCTTACCGGCGCCGGGAAGGCCGACGAGGATGAGGTGGCGCTTCACGCGAGGTCAGTCCACCGCGTCCCATCGCCGATTCATCTGCTCCAGATACGCGTCGAAGCTCGCCCGCATTTCCCCCAGCGAATCGCCGCCGAACTTCTCACCCATGGCCTGCGCCACCACGATCGCCAGCATGCCCTCCGCGATCACGCCCATGGCGGGCACCGCGCTCACGTCGGAGCGCTCGGATTGGGCCTTGGCGCTCTGGCCGGTGCTCAGCTCCACGGTGCCGAGCGGCTGCATCAGGGTGGAAATAGGCTTCATCGCCACATGCACCACCAGCGGCTCGCCGGTGGTCATGCCGCCTTCGAGACCCCCGGCCCGGTTGGTGCGGCGGGAGAAACCGCCCGAGCCGCTCCGGGTGCCACGGAGGATTTCGTCATGCACCTCGGAGCCGTGGCGCCGGGCGGCTTCGAATCCCAGGCCGATCTCCACGCCCTTCACCGCGGGGATGGACAGCATGGCCTGGCCAATGCGCCCGTCGAGCTTCCGGTCCCAGGAGACGTGCGATCCCAGGCCCAGCACCAGCCCGCGCGCCACCAGCTCCACAATACCGCCCAGCGTATCTCCCGCGCTCTTGGCGGCGTCAATCGCGCGCATCATGGCTTCCGTGGCCGCGGGGTCCAGGCAGCGGACCGGCGAGGCGTCCGCGGCGTGGTTCAGCGGGGTGGGCAGGGCGCCCGGGGCCGCGGCGCGCACCGGGCCCAGCTCCACCACGTGGCTTCCGATCTCGACCCCGAACTCGGCGAGCAGGCGGCGGCACACGGCCCCGCAGGCCACGCGGGCGGCCGTCTCGCGGGCACTGGCCCGCTCCAAGATGTCCCGGGCGTCGGTGCGATCGTACTTGAGCACGCCCACGAGGTCTGCATGCCCCGGGCGCGGCCGGGTCACCTGCCTCCGCCTCCCCGCTGTACCGCCCGACCGCCCGTCCGCCTGACCGCCCTCGTCATCCGGCTCCGCCGCCATCACGTCAGCCCAATTCTCCCAGTCGCGATTGGGGATCAGCATGGCGATGGGTGAGCCCAGGGTCTCGCCGGCGCGCACGCCGCTCAGGATTTCAACCGAGTCGGCTTCGATCTTCATCCGGGCGCCACGGCCATATCCACCCATGCGCCGCTTGAGCTCATGGTTGACGTCCTGGGCGATGAGGCGCAGCCCGGCCGGCATCCCCTCGAGGATGGCCAGGAGCGCCTTGCCGTGGGATTCCCCCGCCGTGGTGAATCTGATCATCGGGTCACTTCAACATCCCCCTCCATCGCCGGGAGTGGAAGGGGAGGGAGCGGCATCGCCCTCCATTGTCCGGGCGGGGCGGCGGCGGAGCGGATGTGGCAGAAACACCAAACCCGGCTTGTGGCCGGGTTTGGACGTGCAGGGAAACGGCCACCACTACGGCACGCCCCCGGCCCACCGGTTGGCCGGGAAGGGATTCGTGATCGCGGGCAGCACCACCGTGACCACGCCTCTTACCGTGACGCCGATCAGCAGCTGCTCTCCCGACGGCAGCCGGGCCACCCGCAGCGGGCCGATCACCGGATCCCGGACGGGGATGCTGGCGATCCTGATGAATTGGTACGTGTCGAACACGTCAATCTGCGGATTCGGACTCGCCGCGAACGCGATGCGGTCGGCGGTGGTCAGTCCGCTGGGCGAGAGACCGTTATTGGTGTTGAAGTCGTGATTGAAATTCACTTCCAGCCCAAAGTTGGGCCCGGCGATCTGCAGCAAACCCTTCAGGCGGAGGCTGTTGTCCAGCACGTACACCGTGTCCGCCCGGATGAGATTGGTCAATCCGTTGAAGTTCACGGCGATGGACTTGAGGGTCGTGGCCGTGTTGGTGATCTGGTTCCGCACGTCCAGGTCCGGTGAAACTCCCAGGTCGCGGTTCAGCGCGTACGTGCCCGTCCCGGTGGTCGTGTCCGGGTTCACGCCAGCATTCACGTCATACGCCACCGCCCGCGCGAACGCCAATGCGAACGATCCCGAACCACCCTCACCAATCAACGCCCGGGCGAAGTTCCCGGAGTTGCGCACGAACGTGGTATCCAGGAAGCCCAGCTCCGCTTTGGTGACGATGATGCCGGCGAACGCGTGCAGCTGCTGGGTCTCCACGCCGCAGCGCCGGGACACGACGGCGAGGGTATCGGCGGCGTCCGATTTGGAGCCGACCTCGGCCTGCTCCCAGAAGAAGTGCTGTTCCGGCGTCAGCGGGCAGCCCGTGGTCCCATCAATCGCGTCGCTCAGCTTCTCCCACCGCACGCTGCCGCGCCGGGAGAAGATGCTGCTCTGCCCCGGCGTCGGCGTGGTCGAGTACACCGCCAGGACGTCACCCGCGCCACCCGTGGTACAATCGCCCCCGCGGCACACGGCGCCCACGAACTCGGGGCGGTCGTCGAAGTGATACTCCGTGATTTCCGGCTGGAGGAAGCCGCTCTGCGGATCCGTCACGGTCCGCACCGTCTGCACGCCGTACGCCGGGAGGGGATGCCGGCGCCGCTGCAGACCCAGGCTCACGTCCACGATGGAGAAATCGGTGCCGCCCGAGTTGGCCACGATCACCGTGTCGGCGTTGGCGCCAGTCACCGTGTCCTTGGGCCACAGGGCGACGCCCCACGGCCGGGAGCCCACCGGAATCCCGGTCTTAAACGTCGTGTCACCGATGAAGAAGACCTCCAACCGGTTGAGATCGATGTTGGTGAGATACACCTCGTTCCGGTTCCGGTTGTAGATCGCGTCCACGACGCGTCCGCCGGCCGGGAGCGATCGGGTGGTCCCGTGTACCACCAGAATGGTGTCGTACAGCACCGGCCCGGTCCGCACCCCACCCACCCGCGCGGAGTCATGATTCCCGATCTGGTCCGTGGCGAACGCCTTGAGGATGACCAGGGCCGGCAGCTGGGCCGGCGTGAGGTTCAGGTTCAAGGTGTTCGTCACCGACAGGTCGGTGAGGGTGCCGCCCGACGTGGTGGTGACGCCGCTCAGCTGGTTCCCCGCCCCGTCCAACGCGATCCACCCCAGCGAGACGATGCCGCTGGGATCGAGCGCCCGCACGGTGATCGAGTCCCGGACCTCGGCCCGCTGCGCCACTGTAAACGACACGATGGGCGGAATGGTGTCGTTGACCACCGTCTGGACGGTGACCGTGACCGGCAAGCTGCTCACCCGACGCCCGGAAGAGTCCACCGCGAAACCGAAGATGATGAACGTGCCGTCCGGCGTCGCCGTCGGCACGGTCAGGGTGTCGTAGAGATCCACGGTATCGGGCAAGGCGTAGAACGCCGAGTCAATGGCGTTGACCACGCCGGTGGCCTGCCACCCGACCCGCTGAATGCCGGCCTGTTGGGCGGCCAGCACCCGGACGGGGATCTGTTTGTCCGGCGAGGTCACCGAGCCCACCGTGGGGCTCATGAGCACCACCGTGAGGGCCCGCAGGTTGATGATGAAGATGTCCGCGGTGGCGCTGGCGCTGTTGTTGGCTCCGTCGGTGACGGTCGCGGTGATGTTGATCAGGCCGCCGGCCGTGGAATTGATCCCTTGGGGAATGTCGACCAGCTGGTTCACCGTGGTGGTGGCGCTGGTAAACGTAATCGCCGTATCGAGGAGATAGCCGCCCCGGATGGAGATCGAGATGGTCTTGATCCCCAGGTTGTCCGACGCCTGCACCGTAAACGAGATCTTGCCGGTCTGCTGAACGTCGATGGTGTCGCCGGCCGACTTCACGATCGTCACCAGGGGATTGGCGGTATCCGACTCGAAGCCCAGCCGGAATCGCTGCTCGGCGCACGCGACCAGCAAGCCGGCGGCGACGAGGGACACGCCTCCCTTGAGCACGAAGCGCTTCATGGTGGTCCGTCCCTTCCGCTACAGGCGATCCGGCGGATTGGTCACCGCCAGGTCGTCCACGATGTGGGGCGTCACCAGGATCAGGAGGTCCCGGCGGGTCTCCCGCCGCGACGTGAAGCCGAAGATCCGCCCCAGGATCGGGAGGTCTACCAGGAAGGGAATCCCACTCTTGGTGACCGTGACCTGCGTCACCGTGAGCCCACCGATCACCGCGGTCTCGCCGTCGTTGACCAGGAGGTGGTTCTCCGCCTCCTGGGTCTGAAAGGTGAAGCCGATATCTCCCGGCGCCGCCGCCACGCTCGAGTTCTCGGCGCGGAGCTTCATGAGGACCTGCCGGTTGGCGGTGACGTGCGGAGTCACCCGGAGCAGAATACCGGTTTGCTCGAAGCTGACCGTCGCCCGGGGCGCTTGCGCCGCGCCGGTGGTCGTCGCGCTCACGTCCACCACCCGGACCGGCGTGCGCTCACCCACCAGGATGTACGCCTCGGTATTGTCGGCCGTCGAGATGACCGGCTCGGCCTGGAGGTCGGACAACTCCACCGTCTCCAGCGCTTCCAGGAACGTGGTCAGGTTGAAGTTACCGATGGCGGTGGAGAAGATCAGCCGCAGCGCCGCCCCCGACACGGTCCCCTCGGCATTGGCCAGCGCGGAGATCGAGTTGCCGCCGAGGTCCACCAGGATGTCCTCGGGCTCAAACGTCTCGGTGGGCCGGACCGCGTCCGGCACGCCGTCGCCGTCGGTGTCAATCGGCTGGGCCGACGCCGGGTCGCCCCGCTGCACCATCTGATTGAAGAACTGGCTGGGGGAACCCAGGTCGTACTTGACGCCCATGTTCTCCAGCTCGGTCCGGTTCACGAACACCAGCTTGGTCTGGATGGAAACCTGGGGCGTCTTCACGTCCAGCTGACTCAGGAAGTTGCCGTACTGCGGCAGCTTGCTCTCCACATCCGTGATGATCAGGCTGTTGGTGGCG
>Ga0214472_10009239_pt1 | contig 10284 bp, 9 predicted proteins | sample RVTome_6_FD_207662 | JGI IMG/M metagenome (GOLD analysis project Ga0214472, IMG submission 207662) | Soil microbial communities from uranium-contaminated site in the Upper Colorado River Basin, Wyoming, United States - RVT140D175 | ecosystem: Environmental > Terrestrial > Soil > Contaminated >...
GGTAATTCCTATTCGTTGATGTTCCGTTGCCCCCTGCCTCTTTTCGCTGCAAAGGCCACCCACCTTTCAGTCGGCGTTTTCCAATCTCACTTCTTCCAATACTGGCTCTCTCGGCGAACTGCGCGTGGCAAAATACACGCCCCAGAATATGACCAGAGACGAGCCCATTAGCGCCAGCGCGGTTGTAAATGCGATCTGGTAATCGCCCTGGAGATCGAACAGCAGTCCCCCTAACAACGGCCCAACCAGAAAAGCCAACTTGTGAGACCCCTCAATGATCCCCATCACCGTTCCCAGACTGCGGTTCGGGAATACATCGGCTACCTTGGCGTTCATCAACATTCCTCCTACGCCTTCACCAAGTCCGAGCAGGGCGACGAACATGAATATGGGCCAGAGCCTTTGACCGTCTCCCAGGACCATTATTGCAGAATAGGCCAAGATCTGGACGCCATAGGCCAGGGTCAATGCAACCTCCCGGCCGAAGCGATCCGAAATAGCGCCCATAATCGGGCGACCTGCCAGGTTCACCAGACCCACCGCGCCAATGGCTGAAGCGCCCACCAATGGGTCATACCCGATGGTGGCAAAGAACGCCACGATGTGGACCACAATTACAAAACGTCCGGTCGAAGCCAGGAAACGGCCCAACCCCAGCAACCACAATGCTGGACTGTATCGCAGAATTTCGGCTAACGTGAGATAGCCAGCATCCCTTTCATCTCCGGTTGCGACAACGGGCGCGGCGGTTCCCTGGGGTGGGTCTCGAGATGGCTCACTTGACGGTGAGATTGACGCGGGTCCAGGATTCGGGGTCGGGGATTCAACCCGACCCTTGGGCAACCGGTTTTCCGGGGGACGTCTTAGAAAGAAGAAATTCCCTGGCACCAGCAGCAGGAAGAAAATCAAACCTAAAATCCGGAATGTATCTTGCCAGCCGATGGTAGAAATCAGCAGCTGAGTCAGGGGTACCAGCAGAAGGGTCCCCACCGGATTTCCGACATCGACCAGGCCCAACACCCGTCCCCGCGCCCCAGGGAACCAGGGGACGAGAACGGCGTTGATCGCGAAGCCCGAGACGATGGTCTCCCCTATGGTCATCACAACGCCAAAGAGAATAAGCAAATGCCAGATTTCACTTCCGAAGCTGCTGGTAAACAGCCCTATCAATATCAGCAGCCCACCTATGAGGAAGACGTAACGGGGCTCCAGACGGTCCAGCAGCCTCCCGGCAATGGGCGCCACAATTGCTCCGGTGAAACCGGCCATCGAAAATATTCCCGCCGTGGCCGTGGCGCTCCAGCGGAGATTGGTCCGCAACGCCAGGAAAATCACCGGAACTATATCCGTGATGCCACCCTCGGCCATCATGTTGGAAAAGCTCAGGCCGAAAATTACCCATCGGTAGCCGGGTTTACGTCTAATCATTCCCTCCAGGTCCTCCTCGCGCCCAGTGCAGGATTCGGGCCAGCAAGTCTCGAAGGCCAGCTGCGCCGGCACCAGAAGCACGAATTTATTGACTATCCAGCAGATACTCCATCGTTACCCAAAGACACCATAATCAGGACCTTTGCCCTCTATGGTGTTACTGGGGCCCATGACTTTGAGGCCGCCCCGGGACAACCGGAAATATGACCTTCTGGACCGGTGCCAGATCGGCCGAAATTAGGTGTCAGGGGACAGGCATGGAAGATCCTGAGTCAGAGAAACCAACGCCGGGCAACACTCCCCGAAGGCCTGATAGGGGAGTAGTGACCTGGGGCGGGACCCTCCGCGTTGCCTTCGTATTCCTGGTTTTGGCCCTGGGAGTTGTAGCCTGCGGGAGATTTCTCTCCTCCCTGGCCAATAACTAACGGTCTGGGTCGGCCCCATTATTCGGAGTCAGGCCCGCTTGAGGATGAATCAGGGCAATAACAGTCATCCAGATCGCCGTGCGTTTTTCTGAATTGCTTCGACCTGCTTCCAAGACGTACCTCCTGACTATCAGTCATCGGACTCTGTCGGCAGGACGATCAGGCCTGATGGCTCCTGCCCTGGAGCCGGGCGGTGGGGTCGGCGAGCGGCAAAAACCATTAGACTGGCCAACCCAGCTAAAATGCTGAAGTAGAACAAAGTCCCCTGGAAACTACCGGTGGCGTCAAACACCACCCCCAGGATCAAGGGTCCAACGGCAGATCCGGCCACCCAGGCGGTCTTGCTTATTCCAAATATGGACCCCAGGGAGGCCCTTCCAAAAAATTCTGCCCACGTCAGAGGAACCAGCGTATTAACTCCCTGTTTGACGATCCCCTGCATGGCGGCAAACAAGTACGCCTCCCAGAGCGTGTCGGCAGTAAAAAGCACCAGCATGCTCAACGCGCAAACCAAACAGACCAGAAACAGCAAGACCTTTGGCGAAATTCGCTCCGACAGCACTCCTGAAATCAAAGATACCGCGGCGCCGACCGAGTAAATTACGCTGATGGCACTCACCGATGCCGTGGTGCTCAATCCCCGTTGGGTGAGGTAGGGGACCAGATGCACCTGGGGCCCGGAGGAGGCGGCGCCCACCAGAATCAAGGCGGCCAGGACCAGGTAGAAGGACGGCTTCTTCATTACCTGCCCCAGGGTCCAGGCTTCTTCTTCAACGCTCGACGTGCTGGTAGTTACGTTGCTGCCGGGACCAGCATTTTGACTGGTATTCTCCGGCGGAATTCCGTCCAGGTACAGCCCCAGGTCTTCGGGTTGGCGGCGCACCAGCAGGGCGCAGGGTATGACCCCCAGGACAATCATGATCGCCGACAGGGACAGCCAGGCCGCTCGCCAGCCCCATTGCCCGATGATTAATTGCGCCGTTGGCGCCAGGATCATGATTCCGGCTGCCGATCCAAAGATCACGATGCCTACCGCCCGACCCCGATAACGCCGGAACCACTTTCCGACGGTCGCGGTGGACCCAATTTTGATCAGGCCCTGGTCAGCGATAGTGAAGAAGATGAAGGTTACGTAAAAGGCAACCAGCGTGTGGACCAGGGACAGGGAAACACAGGCAGCGGCAATCACCAGGCCGCCGACGGTCAGGAGCAACCGGGCCCCCATGATATCCACCAGCCTTCCGGCCAAGGGGGCAATGACCGCTCCCAAAATGCCGCCCAGACTGATTGCACCCACGATTTCGGTCCGGCTCCAGCCGAACTCCCTGGTCATGGGGTTGATAAACACGGTAAGCATTCCTTCGGCCGAAGCGGCGTTGGCGAACATTACCCCCACCGCGGCTGCCAGGACAAACCAACCGTAGTAGTAACGTCTTGGAAGTTTGATCACGGGAAGCACCTCTCGAACTTATCGGGAGTCGGTAGATGTGATACGAACGGCCATCGGCTTCTACATTCGATGCCTCCCCCCGGTCCTTTCACGGCTGGCGTGCCAAAAGGTGATCCAGGCATTGCAATAAAAAAACCCAAAAATGGACGCTTTGACCGGCGCTCATTTCGCCCTGGGCCCGGACAGCGGCAACTGTCCTGGGCGCTGGATTTCAAAGATTATATAACTATTTCTCTATTCTTGGAATAATTTTTCACATTTTTCTACCAGGTCCGGACTTAATTATCGTCAATTCATCTGGTCTTCAGGACAGACTGCGATACTCCCGAGAGTGTTTTCAGCGACTTCCCCCGCCTTGCCCCGACCGTCGCGGGAAGATATATTACCCCTATATTGATCCCAGCGCCGCGCCAGTTGATGAGCTACAATCTGGAAACATCCAGCGTGGTTGACTACCTTTCCCTTCGGGGCTTGATCAGGCCCAGCGACGTCGCTACGGTGGAATCGCTGGGTGGGGGAATCTCCAACACCCTGATTAAAGTAACTACTTCCGACGACTGTATGGTAGTCAAGCAATCGCTGCCCAGGCTGCACGTCGCCGGGGATTGGTTCGCCGACCAGGGCCGCATTTTTCGGGAGCGGGCTTGCATCGAGACCCTGGGAGCGATTTTACCCTTCGGAACGCTTCCGACAGTCCGGTTCCAGGATGCCGATAACTTTGTGTTTGTCATGTCCTGCGCGCCCGCGGGTGGGGCCAACTGGAAGGAGCAACTCCTGGTGGGACAGGTCGATACTGATGTGGCGGAGGCGGTGGGTGCAGTCCTGAGGTTGGTGCACTCGGCAACCGCCGGAACACCCGCCATCCGGGACCAGTTCATCCACGACACTCCCTTCGTGCAACTGCGGATCGATCCCTACCATTGGACTGCGGCCAGGGCACATCCTGACCTGGCTGAGATAATCCATGGCGAAGCCCGGCGCATGCTCGATGTCAAGACGGAGTTGGTCCACGGCGATTACAGTCCCAAAAACATCATGGTGACCGGCAAAGATATTTTTCTGCTGGACTTCGAGGTCGTACACTATGGCAATCCGGTGTTCGACCTGGCCTTCCTGTTGAATCACCTGTTGCTCAAGGCGATCTATAATGCGCCCATCAGGAAGGACTACTTCCAATGCGGTCAGCTCTTTCTGGGATGGGTACACTTCAGGTATCCTTCCAGATCCCATTGGGCAAGTCACCATTGAGCAAGACACCATTGGGCAAGACAACTTTGAGCGAGACACCGTCAGACAACTGGGCTGTCTGATGCTGGCCTGGGTCGATGGCAAGTCTCCAGCGGAATACATCGTCAAGCCCGAGACCAGGGCCGAGGTACGGGGCATTGCCCGGTCCATTTTGCTGGATAATCTGGCCACGCTGACCGAAGTAACCGGACTGGTTAACTCCGAATTGGGCCGACCTGGAAGCTCCCGGCCCGGGTTAGACCAGATGTCTCCGGATACCACCATGTGATCCCGGTGGGTGCAGCCAGTTAAGGTGAAGGTCTGGTCTGGTGCGGAGCGGTATACCGGGCAATGGCCGGGCTGCTGGCCCGGGAGAACCCGCTCCCCGGCGGCGTGGCTGATGAAGGCGGCTTCGGCCCGCGCCTGGCGTCCAACGAAGCGGCGCTGGGGCTGATGGTGGACGCCATTGAACTCGCCGGCTTCAAGCCAGGCCTGACCGAAGACTTGGCCATCGGTCTGGATGTCGCCTCAAGCGAGTTCCATCAAGATGGCAAATATACGTTGTATATCGAGGGACGGGATTTGTCCTCCGCTGCGATGGCCGGTCTGTTGGAGTCCTGGGTCAACCAGTATCCCATAGTCTCCATCGAGGATGGCCTGGCCGAGGATGATTGGTCGGGCTGGCGTCAACTAACCGGGTCTCTGGGTTCCCGGATACAGCTGATCGGCGATGACCTGTTCACTACCAATCCACGACGATTGCAGATAGGTATCGACCAGCAAGCCGCCAACGCAGTGCTGGTGAAGCTAAACCAGATCGGCACATTGACTGAGACTCTGGAAGTGGTTTCCACCGCTCGGGGAGCTGGATTCTTGCCGGTAATTTCGGCCCGTTCCGGCGAGACCGAGGACTCCACCATTGCCGATCTGTCGGTGGCCACCCGGGCCGGTCAAATCAAAATTGGCTCGTTGACCCGCTCGGAGCGATTGGCCAAATACAATCAATTGTCGCGAATTGCGGACCAGTTGGGCCCCCGGGCCACCTACCGGGGCCGAGAGGTCTTCGCCAGGTTCCTATCCTAGCTCTTAGCGTCTTAGCGTAACAGTCATAGCGTCACAGCCCAGAACATGGTGATTGATGGCCGCCCGCTCATCAAAGTATAAGGTCCTGGTGACCGATTACGTTTGGCCGTCCACCGGGCCGGAGCGAGCGGTATTGGCCAGGATCGGCGCCGAGGTTGTCGAAGCCCCGGACTCTTCCGAGGATACCCTGACGTCTCTGGCCGAGGAAGCCGACGGGATTATGACCTGCTTCGCTCAGGTAACGCCCAGGGTGGTGTACGCTGCCCGGAAGTGCGTTGTTATCAGCCGCTACGGCGTGGGGGTGGACAATATCGCGGTGCACACCGCCACTGAAGAAAGAATTATCATTACCTATGTGCCGGACTATTGTGTTGATGAAGTCTCCGACCATGTAATGGCGCTGCTCCTGGCCTGGAACCGGCAGATCGAGTTTTATATTTGTCCCAGCAATCGGTATATGAATTGGAGGTGCGCACCGCCCGGGCCACCGCGGATGTGCTGCAAGGCCGGATGCCGGAGTTTCTGGTCAATCCCCCGGTTCTGTCCCGCTCACGGGTCAAGATTTCCTGAAATTTCCAGTTCCCCACACCTTAGCTTGACCGGACGCTTGCAACTCTCGGTGCGCCCGCCAACCTGAGGCCAGGTGTTGCACCGGCGCTGCGGGAGTTTCTCCGATACATCTCAGAGTGTTAATGGCCAGGAATCGGGTGTACATCCCCTGAGGCTTAATTTTGACTGTCTTTATTCTAATGTCACAGCTTTCTCAGGACTTATTGGAAACAGAACTTGTTGGAAACCGGCCGAACGGTTGTAAAAACTCCGCAGAAGCTCCCGGAAAAGAATTGCATGAAATCTACTTTGGAAAACCGGTCCAGGTCGATGACCACACAGGTAACGTACCTCGCGGCAACGCTGTCCCTCGTTGACGGGATCATCCACCTTTGGGTGTTGCAAGAACACTTCGAGGAATGGTGGGGATATGGAGCTTTCTTTCTGGTGCTGGCCATCTTTGAAGGGCTATACGCCGTAGCTTTGTTAAACCGGCCCGGACGGTTGCTCTTCATTCTGGGGATGGTTGTTCGTATCTCGGTCATGATCCTGTACCTGGTAACCCGCACGGCGGGGGTCCCCCCGATTGGCCCCCACGCCGGCCACGTCGAAGAGGTAGCCCTGGTCGACCTGATCGCCATGACGGCGAATATAGCCCTCATCGTCGCCCTGACCGGCCTATTGCTCCCCTGGCATTCTCCTGAGCGCGGTAGCAAGAGCCAACTGGTGAAAGACCGGGTCAATTCCTAGTCATTCCGCCGATTGGATCAACCCTTAAGGACTTACCGGAAGCATTGGAGATAATGTATGAGTACCCTCAGTCAGAACGGTAGCGGAAACCAACTGATTCTAACCCGAGAACGGGCGGTCGACTCAGACATTGCCCAGGGACATGGCGGGATTCAGAAGTATCGTCTGACCTTTATGTTCGCGGTCACCATGGTGATATCCATCGCCATTGCCGCCTTTGGCGTGAACCTGATCATCGGTCGCATGGCCGAGACCCACTTGACCCGGATCGCTCAAGTAACCACCGCTCAGAATATGTTGCACGTTCAGTCCATGATGAGCGAACAGGCGATGACGATGGGCCAGGAAGGGCAGACGAATGACCAGGCCGCCCCCGCTGAAAATCTGCATGCGGATGGGGCAATGCCAGATCCGGCCCCGGTCATCCCCTTGATTCTGGACCGATTGGTAGCCGGTGATGCTTTGGCCACCATCTATCCGACGATGGTGGAAGGAATGCACATCGTGGACTTCAATTTGTTGAATCTCGACGGCAAGGTGGTCTGGAGTTCTGATCATAATCCTGATCTTGATCCTGATCTTGTTTCTGATCTTGATATCGTTGGCGCCACCAGACAATCCGATCCGATGTTCACTGCAGCGGCCGCCGGGGAAATGCATTCGGTCCTGGTCATTGGGCATGATGATGACGATTCCCACCCGGCGAATCTACGGGAACATTCCCAGGTCCTTAAAACCCTTCTGCCGCTGCGAGAGTCACCAACCGGGCCGGTTATCGGTGTGATCGAGGTCGATCGGGATGTTTCCGCCGATGTGGCCCTGCAGGTGAACGATGCCAAATCAGCGGTTCTAACAGCCACCACCGGCACGCTGGGCGCCCTGTTCGTTGTTTTACTGGGCTTCATTGTTGTGGCCGACGGGTCGATATACCGCGCGAACCAACGGGGAATGCTGGTGGTAGAAGAGGCCAACCGCAACCTGGAAGAAAGAGTCCAGCAGCGCACTAGAGAAGTTGAAGCCGCTAATGAACGCCTGATGGACACCCAGGACCAGTTAGTCCGCACCGAGAAGCTGGCGGTTCTCGGACAACTGGCCGGAGGGGTGGCCCATGATCTGCGAAATCCCCTGGGGGCGATCAAAAACGCGATTTTTTACCTCAATCGCAAGCTGGCCAACTCTGAGGATCTCAAGTCGAACCCCCGGGTCGCTCAGTTCTTGCAGATTATTGAAGACGAAGTCAATCACTCCAACCAGATTATTACTGACCTTTTGACCTTCACCCGCATCAGCACTCCCTCCCTTACCCCGACCAACCTGTCGCAGGTGATCGATAACGCTCTGGCCAGCATCGAGGCGAGCGGTCGGATCCATATTATCAAGGATTTCGACCCAGACCTGTCCGAGGTTCCGGTTGACGGGGAGCAAATCCTGCGGGTGTTTACCAATCTGGCGATTAATGCCCAAGAGGCCATGCCTGAAGGGGGTGAATTGACCGTGACCACCCGGCGGAAAGAGGGATTTGCCGAGGTGATTTTCCGGGATACCGGGGAAGGAATTAGCGACGAGGTTCTGAAGAACATATTTGAGCCGTTGTATACCACCAAAATCAAGGGCACGGGCCTGGGTCTGGCCGTATGTCTGCAGGTGGTGTCCAAACACAAGGGGACCATCAGAGTATCCAGCCAGATCGGCAAAGGTAGCACCTTCACTGTCCGGCTGCCTTTGCCGAGCCGAGCTTTATCAAGTACAAAGGTGATGGCATGATCAACAAACCCGCTAGAATTCTGGTGGTCGACGATGACCGGGGCATGCGCGTTACGCTGGAGGGAATAATTGAGGACGAAGGGTACGAAGTGGTGGCGGTGGCGGATGGGTACCGAGCTATCGAGGCCGCCAGGGGCAGTTTCTTTGACCTGATCTTCATGGATATAAAAATGCCCGGAATTAACGGTGTTGAAGCCTACCGAGAGATCAAAAAGGCCAGCCCCTATTCCATTGTGGTGATGATGACTGGCTTTGCCGTAGAAAATCTGGTGAAGCAGGCCCTGCAAGAAGGCGTCTACGGAGTTCTCTACAAACCTTTCTCCATGGAGCAGATCATCGACATCATCCAGGGAGTTCTCAAGACCACCGGCGTTCTGGTGGTGGATGACCTGGAGAGCCATCGCAAGACCTTGCGGGCTATTCTCGACGAAACCGGCTACGAGGTCTCGGAGGCGGAAGATGGGAAACACGCGATCGCGATTGCCGAAAAAAAGCACTATGACATTATTTTGATGGATGTCGTAATGCCTGGGCTGAACGGATTGGAGACCTTCGAAGCAATCAGGAAGATCGACGTAGATGTCAAGGTCATCTTTATCTCCGGGTACTCCCTGGACGAGTCGGTCCGAAACGCCCTGGGAGAGGGTGCCTACTCGGTGCTGGCCAAGCCGGTAAACCCCCATAACCTGCTAACTTTGATCAGTTCAGTTACCGGCCGCCGGTGCGCCGCAGCCCCAGCCGCGTAGCACAATTCAAGAAGCAACCGTGTCCTACCTGGCGAAAATTCTGGTTGCCGACGATGAACAGGGCATGCTATTCACTTTGTCCGCAATCCTGGAGGACCAGGGATATGAGGTGGTAAGCTGCCAGAGTGGTACGGCTGCGATCCAATACCTGTCCAATGGGCTGGAACAACCCCCAGTGGACCTGGTTATATCGGACTTGAAGCTAGCCGACATGGGCGGCCTCAGAATACTGTCCCACCTGAAACAGGTCAATCCAGACGCGGCCTTCATCTTGATTACGGGCAACGCAAGCCTGGAAACCGCGATTGACGCCGTGAACCAGGGAGCTTTTGCCTACCATATCAAGCCATTAGAAATTGATGCTCTGACCACCAGTATCAACAACGCCCTCCGCCAGAAGAGCCTCATGACTGAAAACCGCAATCTTCTGGAGCAGGTGCAGCAGTCTGAAATCAAGTATCGGACCCTGGTGGAAAAAGCTAATGCCGGCATTTTTACGGTGAACCCCGGTACCGGGGAATTCATTGATATCAATCTCAAAATGGAAGTATTCAGTGGCCGTTCAAGAGAGTCGCTCCTCAAGATGACCTTGCCCATGATCTGCTCCGAAGCACAACGAAACGATGCTACGGAAATGCTTCGCCGAACACTAGAACAGGGCCAGCCTAGCGTCAACGATCTGTACTTTCAGCAGACCGACGGCCAGCAGATTTGGCTTGACCTGAATGGCACGCTGGTGGAATACCAGGGGCAGGCGGTAATCCTCGGCATCGCCAGGGACGTTACCGAACGCAAGGCAACTGAGGAGCATATCCGGAAGACCAGCAAATTGGTGGCGGTCGGACAATTGGCCGCCGGTGTA
>Ga0214472_10009241_pt1 | contig 10282 bp, 7 predicted proteins | sample RVTome_6_FD_207662 | JGI IMG/M metagenome (GOLD analysis project Ga0214472, IMG submission 207662) | Soil microbial communities from uranium-contaminated site in the Upper Colorado River Basin, Wyoming, United States - RVT140D175 | ecosystem: Environmental > Terrestrial > Soil > Contaminated >...
GGGCGAAAGGGAGTCGCAATCGCCTATTTGCTGCCGGTCGCCATCTTCCCGGAATCGAGGAAATCCTGGACGCGCTTGGCCATGGCCTTCTCCCCCGGCGCGCGGCTGTCGACTTCGTGCTCGGTGATCTCGAAGCTGCCGTTCCACTTGCCTTCGTGCACACCCAGGGTCAGCTCGCCGAGATACTTGCCCCGCGGATTCGCGGCGAGCAACTTGATGCCGTGGATGTTCACGGCCTTGCCGTAGTGGCTGGCGCTGTTGCCCTCGATCATGAAATTCACGCCGTTGCCGTCGGGGAGATTCCGGGCGAGTTCGCGGCTGCCGTGCTGTTCGAGATTCGAAAGCAGCACGATGAGATCGGACTGTTCCCGCAGCCGCGGCAGGACCTCGAGGAGGGCTTCCATGGGATCCACGATCTCGATGCCCGCCAGGTCGCCGGCCTCGGAGACCAATTCGGCATCGGGCGCGAGGACAGACACGATGCCGACGCGCAGCCCGTTTGCTTCCTGGATGAGATAGGGGGCGAATACGGGCTCGCCGTCCGCGCGCAGATTGGCCGAGCTGAACTGCAGCCCATGCTTCGACTCGAGCTCGCGCAGGAATTCCAGCCCGAAATGCAGATCCTCGGCGCCGATGCCGACGGCGCGAGTGCCCAGACGCGCGCTCTCGGCGCCCAGGAAGGCGCTCTGCTCGCGCATGCCGTCCTCGATGGGGCCCAGCATGTTCCCGGCGTCGATGGCAATGACCGCTTCGCAGCTCTCGTGGATGTCTGCCATGATGGCGGCGCGGCGTTCGAGGCCGCCGAGCGGGGCCTTGGGGCAGCCACAGTGTTCGATGCGTCCCTGGACCTTGCCCTGGAAGACGAGCTTCACGCAGTCGGGGTTGGCGGAGGCGGGTGCGGCGATCAGGAGAAATGTCGCCGCCATGCAGCAGCTGATCGCGAGGGCGCGCCTCAGCCAGCTTGCGTTCGGTATCATACTTGGTCCTCCTCGGGAGGGAATTGGGGTCGCTCGGTTGCAGCCATGAAAGTTTCGCCCCAATTCGTTCCCTTGGCCGTCAGCAGTGGGTAAAAGCATGAACGTCATCGTCAGCGGAGCCTCTGGACTTCTGGGCACGGCTCTTACCCGTCGTTTACACGAGCGGGGTGATCGCATCCGGCGCTTGATACGCCACGAGCCCCACGGGGATTCCGAAATCGCCTGGGATCCGCTCGCTGAGGACCCCGCCGAAGACCGGCGCCTCGGAGAAGAGTTTAGCAGCTGCGACGCCGTCGTGCATTTGGCCGGGATCTCGATCGGCGACAAGAGGTGGAATCGGGAGCGGAAGCGGCAGATCTGGGACAGCCGGGTCCTGGGGACCGCCCAGATCGCCCGGGCGGCGGCCGCTTCAGGCAAGACGGGCGTCTTGATCTCCGCCAGCGCCATCGGCTATTTCGGCGACAGCGGCGACAGCGTGGTCGACGAGGGCAGCCCGCGCGGTTCTGGCTTTCTCGCAGAATTGTGCGAGGCCTGGGAGGCTGCGACGGGGCCGGCGCGCGATGCGGGATGGCGCGTCGTGAATGTTCGTACATCGCTGGTGTTGACTGCCTCGGGCGGGGCGCTGCCGAAGATGCTGCTGCCCTTCAAGATGGGCGTCGGCGGAATCATCGGCAGCGGGAAGCAGTGGTGGAGTTGGATCTCGCTCGAGGACTGGGTGGGGGCGGTGATGCTTGCGTTGGACCTGACCTCGCTCTCTGGGCCGGTAGTCGCGGCGGCGCCGGGTGTGGTCCGTAATTCCGAATTCACTCGCGAGTTGGCCGGCGCGTTGCACCGTCCGGCGTTCATGCCGCTGCCGGGGTTCGCTGCGAAGTTGGTCGTCGGCGAGATGGCGGAAGAAGCGTTGCTGACCGGGCAGCGCACGAGGCCGACGCGCCTCATGGATACCGGGTTCGAGTTTCGGTATCCGCAGCTGAAGAGCGCGTTGAAGGCGGCCCTGGGCTGAGCGAGATTTCGGCCGGCCGAAACCGGTCAGGCTTCTCGGACAGGAGCACGCGGCCGTCGCAAAATCAGAAGTCGACTACGCTCAACTCGTAGGTCGCGCGCGTCACCGTGCCCGAGTTGTCACGGGTCTGAACCACGAAGCTGTGCATACCCTCGTCGAAGCTCTGTGTCGGAGCGCTCGACCAGTCGCCCCAGTCCACCACCCAGTTGGCGTCGTTTGGGTCGTCGGGGTCCAGCAGGTCCCAGCCGTAGCGGTACGACTCGATCAGACCAAGGTAGCTCGCGGCGTCGGCGGTCCAGGAGAAGACCAGAGCTTGGCCGCGGCTGATGTCATAGAACTTGAGACCGTTCAGCCCGACGAACGCCTGCTGCCCGAAGGCTGATTCGTCGACCACCAGGACCGGGAGCACACTCCATGATACCTGGAAGTGTACGACCTGCTCCAGCCAACGGAAGCTGCGGCTGGTCGCCCCATCGATGTCGCGCGCCTGGACGGCGAAGAGAAACTTATCTCCCGCATCATAACTCGGCAGCGTGACACTCCGCGACGGGTCGCAAGAGTCGGCGTCCTCGTGGTACGGGAGCCAGTCGCTCCAGTGCGGATCGTTCGTGGCCAGTGCGAGGAACGGATTGTTCGCCTCGAAGATCGCTCGCGTGAGGCAGTTCCCGTTGAGTTGACTGGCGGGCAAGAGAATGTAGCGCGTGAATGCCGGCCCGCCCGACTTGGAATCTGCATCGGTCGCCGTCCAGCGGAAGGAAGCAACCCGGCCGGATGTTACACACGAGTTGGCGGGCACGAGCGGCTGCGAAATGAAGATCTCCGGCGACAAGGTCAGAGCCGTGAAGTCCAGCGCGGCCGCCGTTGGATCTGCCAATCCTCGATCGTCCACCGCGCGAACCTGGAACGTCCGCTCTGCGCCCGCACCTTCGAAGCCGGCGTCGCTCGGATCGTCGGGAAAGGACAAGGTGAGTTCGCGATCGTCGGTCCGCGCCCACGGCTGTTCCTGGAGTCCCTTCTCGAGCAGGCGCCATTCGAAGAAGTCCACGCGGCCGTCGGCGTCGGTGCCGCTGAAGCCGAAGTCGACGGCGAATCCTCCGTCCTCGGGGCGCGGTGAGCTCGCCTGGAGTTCCGTTTCAGGAGCCTCGTTCGCGGGCTGCGTGACGGCATTGTCACCGCAGGCGTGTAGGATCATGGCCCCGGTGGCGCAGAGGAGGATCGAAACGATGGCTCGGAGCGTTGATTGTCGCATCACCTCTCCTCCCCGTTGTATTTCACTTTCAGTGCGGCCCAACTCGAGCTCTGCGTGGGAACGATGACGCCGCTGCAAGTGAGATTTGCGTCGTATCCACCACAGCTGGTGGGACCGTAGGAGTCGACAACGAGGAATACGGTTCGATTCACCGCTCCGTCGTTGGTGTAGCTCACGCTTTCCTGCTCGCCGCCGGCCCCGGCATCAGAATAGTCGAGGCATTCGGGAGCGTCCCCGCAGCCGCCAAGAATCCACAGCACGGCGTCGGCCGCCGGCATGGCGAGATCGACCTGGAACGAACCTCCGGGTTGCACCGTCAGGCGGTACCATTGCTCCACTCCCGCAGAGGGAAAGAGCTCGCAGCCGAGCGCCCGCAGGTAATCATTGCCGAGACAGGTGTCCCCGGTAAACGCCGGACCCGAAGCGCACGAGAGTGGAATCGCCGTCTGACACGCCGCGAGATCGACACTCGCCGGATCCGTCCCGACGATGTCGAGCGTGAAGTCACACGCGGCCCCGCCGTATCCATCGACCACGATGAAGAAGTCGCCCATCACCGGGTTCGTCGTCTGGATTCCCGTATCGGCAACCAACAGACAACTCAAGTCGGGATCGCAGGCGTCCAGGAGCGCGATATCCAGATCACAGGCTGCCGTGAGGCGAATCTCGAACATGGTGGGCGCGGCGAGACTGAGCGCGTAGACGATGTCGCCCCCGGTCTCGGGCCACTGACTGCAGCCGTAGCTGTCGACATTACTCACCAGGCCGACAGTGGAGGCCTGGATCGAACTGCCGACTTGGAGCGCGACAGCGTCGCTGCAATCGATGAGCTGCGGGGAGGAGGGAGAGTCCACGAGTGAACCGGCCTTCTCGCTCCTGCTCTCGAGAGCGGCGAAGGCGGCCTGAGAGAGACCTGCTCGGGCCAGACACAAGAGGATGACCGTGCTTGCGACGAGCGCAGGCTTCATGCTGAGGCCTCCCAAATCTGAAGCTCCAGGATCTTGAGGAGCGCGATGATGCGACGCTCTCTACCTGCGGACGAATACTACGGAGCGGATTCGGGCCACTCAATTGGTCGCAGCAAGAAGCGTCAGACGCCGCGAAACTTGCATGCCGCCACTCGTCAGCCTGTAGAAGTATACGCCGTTGGGCACCGGATTGCCTGCATCATCGCGTCCGTCCCATGTGGCGAATTGCAAACCGGCCTGTCCTGTATCGCTGAACAGCCTGCAGACCATGCGGCCTCTCAGGTCGAACAGCGTGATCTCCGCCTGCTGTGCTCGCGGAAGCTCGAACGCAATGGTTGTCGTCGATGTGCAGGGGTTGGGGCTGCTCGATTCGAGCCGCAGGCTGAACGCCGTCCCGGTCACATTCACCGTCTGGACGGCGAGTTGGCTCCCTCCGTGCCATGCGCTGAGCTCGTAGACATAGGACTCCGACGCGCTGGCCGTCGCGTCCAAATAGTCACGGCTGGCTGGCTCGAGCAATTGACCGCCGTGTAAGACGGTCCACTGTGCGAATTTTCTCCCGTGACGGCGGATCCGGAAACCGTCGATTTCGAGATCGGCCTCGAAATCCCAATGCAGTTGAACGCCGTTGGCCAGCGCTGATGCGCGCAACGCGGGGAGCAACACGGGCACGGACGAGCCAATCACCTCCACGGCGGCGCTACTCAGCTCAAGATCGCTTGCTATGGCCATCACTCGATAGCGATAGCTCTCGCCGTCCACCACGTCCACGTCCCGCCACACGAATTCACCGTTGCCGGCAATCTCACGATGCACGACGCCCGACCATCGGCCCCCGCGGGCGCGGTGCACGACAATCTCCTCGTAACCGGCGTCGGTCGGATAGCTCGCCCGCAGCTCGATCGTCCGGTTGAACGGCGCCGCCTGAAGCACAGGCGCCGCGGGAAGGACCGTCCGCGTATCGGTCAGTCCCTCGACGAGAGACAGGCGCAGGTTGACGGGGACGTTCGCGAAGATTTCTTCGCGGCCGCGCGGCCAGACGATGCGGAGTTGGTCGATCTGTGTGGCGTCGCCGACGCCGATGTGGATCTCATCGCTTGGCTGCGAGAGATAGCCGCTCGCACCATAGAGTGTGCGTCGATGCGTATAGCTGCCGACCGTCGCGAAGACGCGCGTTCCGATCGCGTCTCGATTGCTGCTCGTGCCGGTGAAACGCAGGACGAGCGAGTTGCCCGTGTCCGCCGTGTCGTTCCGCATGTAGCGATACGGGCCGTTGTTGTTCGTGACGAAGATATCCAGATCTCCGTCGAGATCGAAGTCGCTGACGCCGGCCCCGCGTCCATAGTCCTCGTCGCCGAGGCCCGAGCTCACGGTGTGATCGACGAAGCTCCCGCCGACGTTCTTCCAGAGACGATTCGTCTGCCGGCGATCTGGGCCCCCGGCGCAGGCATGGGGGAACTCGGGCGCGTCTCTCGGGCAGATCGCCATGTATCCGTTGACCAGGTAGAGGTCGAGCCAGCCGTCGTTGTCGGCGTCGAGCCAGTCGCAGAACCAGCCGATGCGCGTATCCTTGAGCGGAATAGTGATTGGGTCGCCCTGGACCGAGAGATTGACGTAGCGATTCGGCAGGCGCTTGTAGAAGTCGTTGTTCTGGCTCCAGGCATTCGAGACGTAGAGATCATCATCGCCGTCGTGGTCGAAGTCGCCGAGGGCGATTCCCATGCTCGTACCTGTGTTCTCGCCCGGCTCGAACCAGGTGTCTGCGTAGTCGAGGAAGCTGCCGTTGCCGAGGTTCCAGTAGCAGAAATTCGGAAAGGTGAAGTCATTGGCGACATAGAGGTCGGGCCAGATGTCGCTGTCATGGTAGTACCAGATTGCGGCCCATCCCGGTCGCTGCGGAACGTTGACCTCCCAAATGGAACTGGCGTCGCTTCGATTGGCGAACGCGTTTCCGCCGTTGTTCCGATACAGATTATCGAGTCCTGTCCAGTCGGAGATGTAGACGTCGAGGAAACCATCGCAGTTGTAGTCCCCCCAGGCCCCGGTCGCCGACGAGCCCTCCGTCCAGATACCGACGGCCTCGGTCTCGTCGGTAAAGCTCCCGTTGCCGTTGTTGCGCCAAAAGTGAGAGGGCTCGTTCCACACCGTCAGGAACAGATCCCGATCGCCGTCGTTATCGATGTCGACCAGGCAGGGCATCATGCTTCCGACGTCGAGGACGCCGGGCGTTCCTGGGCTCGTGTTTCCGGACGGTCTCCAGTTGATTCCGAGGGCGGGAGCCACATCGATGAGGGTGCCACCGTCGTTGCGGTAGAGGCGGTTGCCGTCGGTGTCGTCGCTCACGAACAGATCGAGATCACCGTCGCGATCGAAATCGACGGCGGCGACGCCCGGTCCATACAGGCAGCCCGAGGCGTGAACTCCCGAGATCCCAATCTCCGTCGTCGCCTCGGTGTAGGACGGCTCGCCGGTGAGTGCGGTGGTCGGCGTTGCGAAGGCGAAAACGGTCGAGAGCAGAATGACCGGAGTCGATGGGGTCCGGGTTCGCGGTTGCATGGTGCCTCGGTGGGGATGCGGGCGAGTGCGTACCAATGGATAAGGAGCTTAACAACCTGCGATTCCCCTGTAAAGGGACGCGGCTGGGGCGCGAACGTCCCGTCAATTGGGCACTTTACAACCTGGATCAAGATTGTTAAGCTACTTATCAATCTCGCCCTGACTCCCGGGATCCCGTCCTCGTCTTCCGCGGGACGCCCACGAGGGGGTCAGTTGGTTCGTGACGGAACGGGGTCATGTCAGCCTGTGGCCACCGGCGTTCGCTGGGAGTCCTTCGGCTCCTGCTGCCGGCTCTCTTCGTCTTGTTGGCGGCCTCGGGCTCCATGGCGAGTTCCCGCAGCCATCTGTATCGCGAACTCAACCTAGCCCTCCAGTACTCGGTCGATCGGCAGCAGATCCTTGCGAGCCCGCTTCCCCCGAGCACCTCCGTCGGTCTCGAGTTCATCCACAGCAGACCGCCGCTGCCGCGCGGGCAAAGCGGCCTCCAAGGTGTGGATCTCCATCTTCGGCTCAGCGATCCCCCGGGATCCGGCCTGGCCGATCTCTATTTCGGCGACGCCTGGGCCCTCTTCGGCGTGGGGCGCCAGCGTTCCCAGCTCCGGATCGGCCACTTCAACATTCCTTTCGGAATGAACCCGGTCATGGAACCGCGCGGCATCTTCCGTATGCCGCTGGAGGCCCTGGATCTTGGTTACAAGAAGGACTGGGGGATCAGCTGGCAGCGCGAGAGTGGGGAGCATGATCTCGAGGTCGGTGGCTTCCTGGCGTCGGGAGGCGATCTCCACTGGCGGCGGGGAAGCTTCCTGTTCGCCGGACGCCTGGGCACGCCGACCTATCGGGACTTCGAGTACGGCTTTTCCCTGCTCATCGCCGATTCGCCTCCGACCATGGGTGATGTGCGGATGGCGGACATGATGGTGCGCCGCGTTCGAGCGGGGCTGGACGCCATCTACCTCTACGGCACGCACACCATCCTCAAGAGCGAGCTGGCGGCGGGGACCGACGACGGTCGCTCCGTTGCCGGTCTCATGGCGGCGGTCGACTGGATTCCGCCCAACTCCACGCGTTGGGTCGTCGCGCTGCAATCAGAGGCCCTGCGGCGCAACAGCCCGGGCGACGCCATGGACATGGTTCGCATCACTGCCGAGGCGTCGTATTCGCTCGGAGATCTGACGATGCTCCGCCTCGATCTCGTTCGCGTGCTGGAGTCCAGCATGGGGACCTCCACCGAACTCTATTTCATGGTGCACCACTATGGGCGCTGACCCTCTCGCGCGGTCGAGTGTCTTGCTCGTGCTGCTGCTGGCTTCGACGGCCGCCCACGGCGCCGGTCCCATCCGCTTCGAGGACGCAACGGCATCGAGCGGCGTCGGGTTTCGTCACGGCTACGGCGCGGACGAGCTGACGAACTTGGTCCAGACGACTGGACCCGGAGTCTGTCTCTTCGACGCCGACGCCGACGGGGATCTCGATATCTACTTCGTCAACGGTGCACCCATGCGACCCGGTGGCAGCGGGCCACTGTTGCGCAACGCCCTGTACATCAATGACGGGTCTGGAATCTTCCACGACGCGACGGACGAGTCGGGAGTCGGCGACGGCGGCACGGGCATGGGGGCAGTGGCTGCCGACTACGACAACGACGGTGATGACGACCTCTATGTCTGCAACTTTGGCGAAAATGTCCTCTACAGGAATCGTGGCGACGGAACTTTCGAGGAGGTCACGGATCGCGCAGGCGTCAGCTGCGTCTCGTGGAGCGCGGCGGCGGCGTTCGCCGACGTCGATGCCGACGGCTACGTCGATCTCTTCGTCTCGAACTATCTCGACTTCCACGCGGACAGTCAGCCCCGGCGCTCGATGCTCTCCTACAAGGAGGGTTACCGCTTCTTCCCTGGCCCCTACGACTTTCCCGGCGTTTCCAGCTCGCTGTACATGAACAACGGCGACGGGACGTTCCGGGATGCCTCGGCGGAATCTGGCATCGAGCGCGTGGGTAAGGGGATGGGATGCAGCTTCTCGGACCTCGATCTCGACGGTGACGTCGACCTCGTCGTCGCCAACGACCGCCACGCGAACTACCTGTTCGAGAACGACGGCACGGGACATTTCGCCGAGGTCGCAGTGCGGGCGCAGATCGCCTACGACATGAATGGTTTCGAGACGGGTGCCATGGCCGTCGCCACGGGGGACCTCGACGGCGACGGTTTCCCCGATCTTCTCATCACCAACATGATCTTCGAGTACAACACCTACTATCGGAACCTCCACGATTTCAGCTTCGAGGACATGACCGAAGGGGCGTCGCTTCACGAGGGTTCGTACCAGACGGTCGGCTGGGGCGTGAATCTCGCCGACTTCGATCGTGATGGAGACTTGGATGCCTTCGTCGCCAACGGCCACGTCCAGGACTACATCGACACCTTCAGCGAGTCGATTCAATACGCCCAGTCCAACCTCCTGTTCGAGAACGACGGCAGTGGACGCTTCGCCGCGATCGGGCCGGAGGCAGGGCCAGCCCTCGATGTCATGCAGGTCAGTCGCGGCAGCGCGTGTGGGGATCTCGATGGAGACGATCTCGTCGACCTCGTCGTCGTCAACTCGAACGACGCGCCGCAGATCCTGATAAACCGGTCAGAGGCGCCGGGGAACTGGATACGCGTTCGCCTGCAGGGTGTGCAATCGAACCGATCTGGCCTGGGCGCCAAGATTCGCGTGAGCGCCGGCGGAACGACGCGCATGCGGGAAGTGGGCGCGGGCAGCGGCTACGCCAGCCAATCCGAGCAGTATCCCCAGATCGGCCTGAGTGATGCGCAGCGCGTCGAGCGTCTCGAGATCGATTGGCCAAGCGGCGGCCGGGATGTCTACACGGATCTGCCCATCAACCTCGTTCTGCTCTCTGTCGAAGGACGCGGCCTTCGCCCCATCGATGAAAGCGACATCCAGTGGACTCCCGAGGAGGCGCCATGAGGAAGAGAACTCGAGCCACGAACGGTCTGCTGCTCTGCATCCTGTTCGCGCTCGGCCTTTGCGGATGCGAGGACGATCCCGTGCGCGGGTTGCAGCATGGCGACTTCGAGATCATCACCTTCGAATCTGCTCTGAGCGATCTCGAGATCGACGTCTCCCGCAATCTGATCTATGTCGCGGACGAAAGGGCCAATCGAATCCACGCCCTCGACGCCGACACCGACGAAGTGGTCCGCTCCATTGCCGTTGGCTCGAGGCCGATTCGAGTCGTGATGGACCCCAACGAAGAGAATCTGTTCGTCGCGCTCCAGGGGGAGCACGCCGTGGCCGTCGTAGATCCCGACCTGGGACAGGTGATCCGCCGCGTGAGCGTTCCCTTCGAGGTGGCGTGGCTGGAGGTGACAGGAGATGGACGTCTCTTCGTCGGGCCCAGAGACATCGATGATGGAGAGACGCTCTCGATGGACGCCGTGACCGGAGAGATTCTGCACGACCTGCGCGTCGCCGGAGGCTGGAGCCCGGTGGGCGAGTTCATCGCAGTGCACGACAGCCTGTTTCT
>Ga0214472_10009243_pt1 | contig 10282 bp, 10 predicted proteins | sample RVTome_6_FD_207662 | JGI IMG/M metagenome (GOLD analysis project Ga0214472, IMG submission 207662) | Soil microbial communities from uranium-contaminated site in the Upper Colorado River Basin, Wyoming, United States - RVT140D175 | ecosystem: Environmental > Terrestrial > Soil > Contaminated >...
CGCGGCGGCCGCGCTGTCTTCAATGCTCTGCCATGCGCGATTGCCCCCTTCAAAGGCGGCTTGGCGCACGCGCCGGTCTGGATGGTCCATCAACGAGCGGCGTTGCGACATGGGCTTTCTTTCGCGCTTGCCATCGGGAAAAACCATATCGAATTCGAGCTTGGCCGAAACGGTGTCGTAGAGCCGGCCCCAGGCCTGGATGCCGTCGATGCCAAGGTCGGTGGCGAGAACTTCTTTCTCCGCCGTCATGGCACGGCGCGCGTCCTCGCGTAAACGCCTCAAATAATTCTCCGCGCCCGCAAGCGTCGGTCTGGCGCACAACGCGGCGAACTCGGTGTCGCCGCTGTCCTTCAAAGCGCGCAGGATCTCGATTCTCACCTTGGCGAGCTCGGCGCGGCTGCGCGCCAGCTCGGCTTCTTCTTTGAGGTAGGCTTCGTTGCGCGCGTCGGACGACGCCAGACAGCCTATGTAGGAACCGAGGTGTGACATGCGGCGCGCGATATTTTCGTTGCGCAGCAAGATGTCTTCCCATGCGCTTATTGATGCTGCATCGAGCGCCGGTAATCTCGCCGCGGTTCTTTCCAGAACGGCGACGTCGGCGCGGAGCGCTTCCTTGAACCGCAGCATCTCGGACCCGTTGAATTCAGAAAAGTAACTGGTGAGATCCCAGGTCATCGCGACTCCGCCTCCGGTGCCCGGATGAATTCATGGATGTCGCTCAATCCCTGCAAGGGTTTTTCGGAAAGTACCAGCATGATGTTGTTTGATAGTATAAACCTTGCGCCCACGGGTAGGGTAGCAAAATATGACCAAGTCGAAACCGGCAATATGGCAAGGCAGCTCCCTAACGGGTTTACTGATTTGCTTTTTCGGCTTCTTCGAGTGCGGCTTTCTGTTTCTCTTCGCTTTTTTCCAGCGAGTCCTTGGCGCTGTTGAGTATGTTGAACGGCTGGGTGACCACTTCTTTGACCGCTTCCCGGCCTTGGCTGACGGTCTCATTTTTGGAATCGCACCCCAACACTATCACGAGAAACAAGGCCCATGTGATTTCCTTCATGCGAATTTGACTCCTTTGCCGAGCACATTTTGCAATTGGTCAGCGCCGATCTCGCCGGCGCGTATGATGACGATATTATCGCCTTCGACCGCGGCGACGGTGGAGCCGGTGCGCGACGCCAGGGCGCCGCCATCGACAAAAACCTCGATCTTGCCGGAAAAATATTCTTTCGCTTGGGCGATCGTCTGCGCTCCAGGCTGCCGCGAAGGATTGGCGCTGGTGGCGGTTAATGGCCGGCCGAGCCTTTTGACAAGCGCTTGCGCGATGGGCTGACTTGAGATGCGCACGCCGATACCACCGGTGGCATTTAGCAGCGGTCGCGGAATGTCGTCACGCGCCGGCAGGACGAGCGTTAGGGGCCCGGGCCAGAAGCGCGCCATCAGTTTTTCCGCCAGTGGAACGATTTGCCCAACCAGCGACTCCAACATCGGCCGGTCGGAGACCAGTACGGGAAAAGGTTGGTTCGGCTCGCGTCCTTTGAGTTGAAATACTCTTTCGACGGCAGAGAAGTTCAGCGCATCGGCGCCCAAACCGTAGAGTGTCTCGGTGGGAAAGACAATCACATCGCCGCGACCCAGCGCGGCGACGGCGTTGGTTAAATGCTCAGCGCTTGCTTCGTTCACTCTGGAGTTTGCCGTCGCGTTGCTCAACGCCGGCGGCCATTTCTTTTTTGAATTGGGCTAGTTTGGCCGCAATGTTGGCATTTTTGCGGCCGACGATCTGCGCCGCGAAGATACCGGCGTTGGCTGCCCCGGCTTTGCCGATTGCCATAGTCGCCACCGGTATTCCGGCGGGCATTTGCACCGTGGCGAGCAAGGCGTCCAGGCCATTGAGGCTCGACGAATCAATCGGAATGCCGATCACCGGCAGCGTCGTGTTGGCCGCGATCGCTCCAGCCAAGTGCGCCGCGGCGCCGGCGCCGCAGATGTTGTCTTCCAGTCCGCGCTTTTCCGCTGTTGCGGCATATGCCGCAGCCCGCTCGGGTGTGCGGTGCGCCGACATGATGTGGGTTTCGTAGGCGATCCCAAACGAGGCTAAGCGCTTTTCGGCTTCCCGCATGACCTCGAGATCGGAATCGCTGCCCATCAATATCCCCACCTTGGGGCTAGACCGCGTGTTCATTCTTTTCCTTCCCATTTTGGATTTTGGATTTTAGATTGCCGGAGTAAGATTCGGAAACTCGCTTCCAAGAAAATAATTTCATGCGTCATCCTCCCCAATCCAAAATCCAAAATCTAAAATGTCTTGAGGGCCCTTTGCGCGATGTCTTTGCGGTAATGCATCCCATCCCAGGAGATTTTGCCAACGGCGCCATAGACATTCTCGACTGCGCCCGCAATATCTACTCCGCGTGCGGTGACGCCGAGCACGCGGCCGCCGGTGGTGATCCAACGCTTTTTCTCTTTCATCGTGCCGGCGTGAAAGACGAAGCCGTTGGACCAATTGTTTAACTCTTCGAGTCCGTGAATCTCTTTGCCCTTATCGTACACGCCCGGATAGCCCTCGGCAGTCAGGACGACGCAGACCGCCGGTTGGTCATACCAGTCCGCTATCACTTGGTTCAATGTCCCATCGATCGCCGCTTCGAGCAGCGGAACCAAGTCGCTTTTGAGCCGCATCATGATCGGTTGGCATTCGGGATCGCCGAAGCGCGCATTGAACTCCAAAACTTTTGGGCCGTCGGTGCCGATCATCAAGCCGACATAAATGACCCCGCGATAGAGAATGTTTTGTTTTTTCAGCCCGGCGAGCAGCGGCGCGAGAACTTCGCGCTGAATGCGCTGGTGCATGGCCGGGGTTACCACCGGCGCCGGCGAGTAAGCGCCCATGCCGCCGGTGTTGGGTCCTTGATCATTATCGAAGACCCGCTTATGGTCCTGCGATGAAGCGAGCGGCAGCACCTGTTCGCCGTCGGTTAGAACCATGAAGGAAGCTTCTTCACCATCGAGAAATTCTTCAACGACGACTTTCTCGCCGGCTTGGCCAAAGACTTTGTCCACTAGAATCTCATCGATGGCCGTTTCGGCTTCTCGCCGGCTGGGGCAGATCCGCACGCCTTTGCCGGCGGCCAAACCGTCGGCTTTGACGACGTAGGGCGGTTTTTGCTGCGCCAAATAGCGCTTCGCCGTAGCGGCGTCGGTGAAAGTGCCGTATGCGGCGGTTGGAATTTTATTGGCGTGGAGAATTTCTTTAGCGAACGCTTTGCTGCCTTCCAGCTGTGCCGCCGCTTTGTTCGGGCCAAAAATTCGTAAGCCCCGCGACGCAAATAAATCCGCGATGCCCAACGTCAACGGCTGCTCGGGGCCGACCACGGTTAGATCGATTTTTTCTTTGTCGGCGAATTCGGCGAGACCGTCGAGGTCGTCCGAATTGATTGCAACGCATTCGGCTAACTCGGCGATGGCCGCGCTGCCCGGCGCGCAGTAGATTTTCCTTACCCGCGGGCTTTGGCTGATTTTCCAGACCAGCGCGTGCTCACGTCCGCCGCTGCCGATGACGAGTACCTTCATAAGAAATTAAAAAGGCAAAATTAAAAATTCAAAGACACGGATTCAAACTACAATCTTACTAGGTTCGACAGTTTTTTAATTTTTACTTTTTAATTTTGTATTGAATCGATTAGTGTCTAAAATGTCTCATGCCGGTGAAGATCATCGCGATGCCGTGTTCGTTGGCGGCGGCGATGACTTCGTCGTCTTTGATCGACCCGCCGGGTTGGATGATCGATTTGGCGCCGGCTTTGGCAGCTTCATCGAGGCCATCGCGAAATGGATAGAAGGCGTCGGATGCGACCGCCGAGCCTTTGAGATCGAGGCCGTGGGTGGCGGCGCGCAAGACGGCGATTTTGGTCGAGTCGATGCGGCTCATCTGACCCGCGCCGACGCCGAGCACTTGGTCCGGCGCCGCGAAGACGATCGTGTTCGACTTGACATGGCGGCAGACGCGCCAAGCGAAATCGAGGGCGCGATATTCATCTTCGCTGGGTTTTCTCTCGGTGACGACTTTGCAGGCGCGAACATCCACGGTCCCGGTATCCCAGTCTTGGATCAACATGCCCCCGCGCACCCGGCGTACATCGTAACCGCCGGTCTGAGGCTGGCCCATGTCTAATTCCAAGAGCCGAATATTGAGCAAGCGTTTCGCCGATGACAGCACGGCCTTGGCCTCCGGCGTGAAACTTGGCGCGATAACGATCTCCAAGAAAATATCCTTGAGCTCTTTGGCGGTTGCTTCGTCGACTGGACGATTGAACGCGATGACGCCACCGAAGATCGACACCGGATCGCAGGCTTTGGCCTTGCGAAACGAATCGCCTAGCGATTTCGTCGACAGCGCGACGCCGCAGGGGTTGTTATGTTTGATGGCGACGGTGGCGATGTCGGAGAATTCGAGCACCGTGTTGAGTGCGGCGTCAGCGTCGAGAATGTTATTGAAAGACAATTCCTTGCCTTGAAACTGTTTGGCCCGTGAGATCGACGGGCCGCCGTCGCCCTGGGTGCCGTAGAATGCCGCGCTTTGGTGCGGATTCTCGCCGTAGCGCATGTCTTGAAGCTTGGCCACTTGAATATTGACCGTCTGGCCCCAACGCTGCGGCTTCTTGTTGTCATCGAGCGAAGAGAAATAGTTGGAAATCGCACCGTCGTAGTGCGACGTGTGCTGGAAGGCCTTGCAGAACAGCCGGAAGTGCGTCGCCGGCAGGAGCGCACCATCATTGGCTTTCAATTCGGCGAGGATCGCGTCGTAATCCGCCGGATCGACGACCACGCCGACGTGCTGGTGATTCTTGGCGGCGGCGCGCACCATGCTCGGTCCGCCGATGTCGATGTTCTCGACGACCTCTTCGAACGCTGCGCCGCGCGCCACCGTGGCTTCGAACGGATAGAGATTGACCACGACCAAGTCGATCGGCATGATGCCATGCTCTTTCATCTTGGCGACATGCTCGGGATTATCTCTCAAGGCCAAAATGCCGCCGTGAATTTTCGGATGGAGGGTTTTGACCCGGCCATCCATCATTTCCGGAAACCCGGTGATATCCGCAACATCTTTGACCGCAATTTTATGATCGCGCAGCAACGATGCCGTGCCGCCGGTGGAAACGAGTTCGATACCTAACGCCGCGAGAGCGCGGGAAAATTCGATGATGCCGTTTTTGTCAGAAACGCTGATCAGCGCTCTTTCGATCCTGCCCACTAGATACTCCTTTTTAGCTATTGTTGTGAATGCGGGGAACTCGTGCGCCGATGGAAGTGAAGATCTCGTAAGAGATTGTGTTCGCCCAAACGGCCATCTCGTCGGCGCTGATTTCCGCCCTGTCTTGACGGCCGAGGAGAACCACTTCATCTCCCTGCTGGACCTCTCGTATATCGGTAACATCGAGCATAGTCAAATCCATGCACACTCGGCCCGCCACCGGCGCGCGTTGGCCGCGCACTAAAGCTTCGGCGCGGTTTGACAGCACTCGCAGGTAACCATCGGCGTAACCGACGGGCAGCGTGGCGATGAGACTTTCACGCTTGGTGATGAAGGTTTGGCCATAGCTGATGCTCGTGCCGGCGGGAACTTTTTTGAGCTGAATAATCTTTGTCAGCCAAGAGAGCACCGGTTTCAAGGCGATCTGCTGCGCCATGGCCGGCGAAGGATAAGCGCCGTAAAGCATGATGCCGGGGCGCACCATGTCGAAGTAAGCGGCCGGCTGGGTGATCGTCGCGGCGCTGTTGGCAAAGTGAAACAACGCCGTCATGCCCGTGGCGCGCAGGCGCGTGACCACGCCGGTAAAAGTTTCCAGCTGGTTTCGGGTGTAGTCGCCGTCGACGCTTTCGGCGGTGGAGAAATGCGAAAAGACCCCGTCGATTTTAATGGCTCTGAGCGCGTTCAATTGGGGCAGCCAGCTTTCTATTTCACTGGCGCGCAGTCCAAGCCGGCCCATGCCGGTGTCGATCTTTAAGTGAACGTTGAGCGTCGTTCCACGCTTTTTAACCGCGGCTTCAAGTTCCGTCAAGCTACTGAGATCGTAAATCACCGGGGTCAGTGAGTGGGCGAAGAATTGCTCCAACTGGTCGGCATAGACACCGGCGACGACGAGGATCGGCGCGCCGATGCCGGACTGACGAAGTTCGATCCCTTCGTCGACGGTTGCCACGCCCAGTTCATCACCGCCGGCGGCGAGCAAAGTTTTCGCCGCCGCCGCGGCGCCATGGCCGTAAGCATTGGCCTTGACCATTGAAAGGATTCTCACTCGGGCGCCGACTTTGGCGCGGATTTGCTGTAGGTTCCAGCAGAGCGCGGCGTGGTCGATGGCACAATGAGTCGGTCGGCCTGGGGGAAACTGAGTCATGGGACGCCTTTTAGAAGACAAGGAGATTTACCGCAAAGAACGCAAAGTACGCATAGAAAACGAACTCGGACTATTTTAGCACAACAAGAATGTGAAATTCTTTTTTGCGTTCTTTGCGCTCTTTGCGGTTAAATAATCCGATTCCGAGTCGAATCAATTGAATTCGCGAACGGGGTTTGAACCCCGCTCGCGACCCAAGGGGATGCTCGCCCCCTTGGGAAACCCCATTAAACTGTGCTCGCCTCAAGAGGCGGGGTTAAATACAATCTAAGGAGCAAGTTTATTTTACCTGCGCGCCGGCCTGCACCGATTTTTCCGGCGTCATGATAATCACCCGGTCTTGGTCGGACGCCGCCAACAGCATGCCCTGGCTTTCCATGCCGCGCAGCTTGGCGGTTTCGAGATTGGCCACGACAACAATCTGTTTGCCGACCAGTTCTTCCGGTGTGTAGTGATCTCTGATGCCGGCGCAGATTTGCCGCTGCTCACCGCCGAGATCGATTTGCAAGACTAGCAATTTATCGGCGTTGGGATGAGCCTCGGCGGCTGTGATCGTCGCGACCTTGAGCTCGATCTTGCGAAAGTCGTCGATCGAGATCTTTGCCGGGGTAACGGGGTTTTCCATTCGACAAAAGTAACAGAACTAGCGCGGCAAAAAAAGCAACCTGACATTGGCGACGCTGCGCCGGCCGCCCAGGCATAAACCTACCGCGCCGGCAGCGGCGCGGCGCCGGCAAGAGTTTTGAACAACGCGATTATTTCAGGGTCGCGCGGGGTGTCGCGAATGACCTTGGTCAATTCCTCCGGTGTCATGGGATCGGCGTCCTCGCCGACGATCTTTCGGTATTCGCTGAGAAATTCCGGGTCTTTCAGCGTCTTGCGCATGGCTTCCTGGACGATCTCCAGCAGATCCTTGGGCGTTCCCGGAGGCATTACGTAAGGCGAGCCCGTCATTCTGAAAACACGCGACATGGTAAGCAGCCTTTTCTCTTTTTCAGATTTCGCGAAAGTTTCAATCTCGGGGAGTTGGCTGAAGCGGGGAAACTTGAGTCCCTTGGGCACCTCCAAAATCGCGTGAAAATCCATCAGACCTTTTTCCACCCAATCGGGATTGCGTTTCCACACCGATGTCGCCGTGTTCGCTCTGGCATCTACCTCGCCGCGCAGCAGGGCAACGTCCAGTTCGGGAGCCGAGTAGCCCGGGATGAATTTCGGATCTTTTAAATCGAGAAAGTAGGCAAAAAACCGCACCGCGATGTAGGCGCTGTGTCCAACCGTCCGTCCGCCGACTTTGACTCCAGACGTGGTCCGGAGCTTTTCCAAACTGTTCAGGCCCGCTTCCTTTCTGGTATAGAACACCAGGTGGCTGGTGCTTTGGGGTGAGCCAAGGTAGAAAAATTTATCGATATCGTACATCACGCCGCTCTCGCCCAGGATATTGAGCGAAACCACGGCGCTGCTGAATGCGCCGATGGTGAGGCCATCGGGCCGGGCGTTACGGAACATATGATTGCCCACATGTCGCCCGCCGCCGCCGTCCATATACTCGACCTGGGTGGAGGGATTTCCCGGGATGTATTTGCGCAGAAAAGGAACCACCGATTTAACCCGGGCATCGCCGATGCCCCCCGGCGCGGTGCCAGCGATGACTTTTATGGTTTTGCCCTGATAATATGGCGCTTGGGTGAAACCGTTGTCGGGTGACAGCAGCGCGACCACGAGCAGCGCGCAAAAAGCCGTTATCTTAACCGACGTTCCCTGAGTTTTCATAAAAAGTCTCCTGGTCCTTATGTCTCTGTTACGTAGTCCGTGATGTTTTAAGGTTCGCTCATCACGCCTTTGAGCGCGAGCAGGACGCCACCGATGCGGCCAAGCGCGGCAAGAACCTGACGGCGTTGTCGCCGAACAGTTTGATCTTGGCGCTTTCCGGCATAGCCTTCTGCCAGATGAGTGGCACTGCGTGCGGCCATGCGCTGCCGTGGTGCGGGTAATCCGTCGAAAACAGCCAAGGGTGCTCGCCGAGGGCCTCGACAGCGTACCCTAGGTGCTTTTCTCCAGCTTCCACCGAGCAGAAGAGGTTCCCCCCCGCTAAAATTTCTGAGGCGGTACGCTTCAACTTAGGCGTCTTCGGCGAGCCAGGCTGATAGCCGTCGTCGAGCTTCTCGATCAGGTAGGGCATCCAGCCGCCGAAGCTCTCGAATAAGCCGAGCCGTAGCTTTGGAAATGAATCGAAGACACCGCCGCCAACCAGCGCTGCCAGCGCGTATTGTCCGCCGATGCTGTGGTAAAGCCCATTGGGCGCGTCTACCCATGGGGTGAAGGGCGGCCGGTTCGCGCCGCCGTGCACCCACAGGGGCATATCGAGTTCTTGAGCGGCGGCGTAGAGAGGATGGAGATCGGGATTGTCGAGCATTGTGCCGTCCGGGCAGGTGCGTGGTATTTGGAGTCCCGCAAAGTACGGGTCTTGCTTGGTCCAGTACTCTAACTGCGCGATGCTCTTCGGAATGTCCCGCATGGTGCAGGCGCCGATCCACCAAAGACGGCCCTTGGCGTCAGCGCAATAGCTGTTCATGAACCGGTGGAAGGCCTGGTGCAAAGCACTCTCGAAGCCGACGTCGCGCAGCGCACAAAAACTATCAGCCGAGCTCGGGAAAATGAGACTGATGTCGACAGCCGCCTTGTCCATGTCACGCAGGCGAATCCCTGGGTCCCAATTGCAAGCTGGGTCGATGCGAACGCCAGCATTGGTCGAGGCTCGGTCACCGGAGTTGGTTGGCTCAGAGCGCGAGCTGCCGTTCCTCTGAACTTCGTATGCGTCGTAAACCCCTAATGGGCGTGTTGGCAGGGCGGGCCAAAGAAACTCAGAGAAGCCACGATCTCCGGCCCGTTGCTTGAGCGCGAGTGCGGCTTCGCTAAAACACCGGTAGGTCTCCCGGTACTCCGGTGATATGTATTCTTTATAGGTCCGGTCGAGATCCCAGTATTGCCGGATGTGGGAATCCATGTCGATAATCACATGACCGTTGTAGCTCATCGTTCGCCTCCCTGAGTTGACCTGCGTTGCATAGAACTCACGATTTTCTATTAAGAGTCCGGCCGATAGAAATCCGAAAACTGACGATACGCCGGCCGTGCCCCCACTCACCGCCATTCGACCAGGCTATTTTCGTGGCGGATAGTAACGGCCAACCGGACATAATGTCAACGACAAATCTCTGAATTGTTGTAGCAAAGTGAATCTGTAGGGGTTAATGGCAAGGTAATTATGTCAGGGTGTGGGGACCGAGCCTCTGGCCCTGCAGCGGGCCACTCCATCGATCGAAAACGTCGGAGCTACAGAATCGGAAAAAAATAGCCAATTTCTTGACACGCTGGCGGCGGTTATATATTAGTAACCGTTACTAATAGAAGGAGGAACTTTATGGCAAAAGCATTAGCAGGCACGAAGAGTCACGATAACTTGAAGGGCGCCTTCGCCGGCGAGTCGCAGGCCAATCGGCGTTATCTTTATTTCGCACGGGTAGCCGATATCGAAGGTTATCCGGATGTGGGCGGCTTGTTCCGAGATACGTCGGAAGCTGAGACCGGCCACGCGTTCGGCCATCTAGATTTTCTTAAGGAAGTCGGCGATCCTTGCACCGGCGTGCCAATCGGCACCACGGCGAAAAATCTAAAGTCGGCCGTCGAAGGCGAGACCTACGAGTATACCGAAATGTACCCTGGGTTCGCTAAAACGGCGCGCGACGAAGGACTCCCCGAACTCGCCGAATGGTTTGAAACCCTGGCGAAGGCGGAAAAATCCCATGCCGGAAGATTTACCAAAGGGCTCGATACCCTTGGCAGCTAATCACGGGCTAAGCTAACTCACAGGTGGCGGAAAGCGCGAG
>Ga0214472_10009244_pt1 | contig 10281 bp, 7 predicted proteins | sample RVTome_6_FD_207662 | JGI IMG/M metagenome (GOLD analysis project Ga0214472, IMG submission 207662) | Soil microbial communities from uranium-contaminated site in the Upper Colorado River Basin, Wyoming, United States - RVT140D175 | ecosystem: Environmental > Terrestrial > Soil > Contaminated >...
TGCGCCGTATCCGCCACCACGTGCCAGTTGGTCAGCATGTAGCCGTCCGGGCTGATGACGAAGCCGGTTCCATCGTACCGGTCGGCGCCCAACGCGATGGTGATCAGGCCGACCGCCCCCTGATTCTGCTGTGCCATCCCAGCGAAATCGGTCCCGCGAATGGCTCGCAGCTTGGCATCGAGGTTCGCGGTCTGAGCCTCAGTGGTGGTCACTGCGCGTCGCAGGCTGTCGATCAGCCCCTGCGACGGTGCGCGTAGCTCGGCGGCCGCGAGCTGCTCGCGCATCCGTTGGAGATCGCGCTGCGCTTCCTCGCGGCGCGCTTCCCCAACCGCGAGCTGTTGCCCCAACGCTTGCTGCGCCCGGTCGAGCGCCGCCTGCAGCTGCGCCGTGCGGGTCTCCGCGGCCACGAGCTGGAGTCGCAGGGTCTCCACCTCCGCCGCCGGTGCCGCGGCGGCCCGTGCGGCCGCCAGCTCCCGGCGCAGCCGCTCGCTCTCGGCTCGCGATGAATCCTCGGCGGTGCGGAGTGCCTGCTGGGTGTGCGCGAGCTGCTGCGACAGGAGCCAGTAGACGCCGTAAACGCCGCCGCCGAGGAGGAGAACGAGTACCAGCAGCAGCGTGGAGAGCCAGCGGAGCCTGCGTTCGCCCGCGATCGCTTTCATGAACGCGGTCGACCCGCGGCCTCCCTTTTTCCGCTCTTCCTTCGCCTGGGCCAAGGCCTCGCTGATCATCCCTCTCACCGTCTTCTGACCAAGGCCCGCGGCGATCAGCTGCGGCGCCGTACCCATGCCCTCGACGAGCAAGACCGGCCCGCCCGGTCCGAGCGTGATCTTGTCGCCGAGCCGGACGGGCGTCGGCTGGATGATCCGCTGGCCGTTGAGAAATGTGCCGTTCTTGCTCTGCGCGTCGCGGAGGACGAGCCCGCCGCTGGGCCCAACGCTCAGCTCGGCATGAACGCGGGAAACGATGGTGTCGCTCGTCTCGACCGGCTGGACTTCACATTCTCGGCCCCGACCGAGCCGGATCCGCGTACCCTTGGCTTCGTAGCGCTTGCCGCTCGCGAGCGCGAGCAAGGTCACGCCGTAGGGACGAAGGTAGGACACAAGTCGAAACTACGACTGCCCTGGACGGGCCGCGAGGTCGCGTCGCATCGTGTACGGATGGATAACCTCGCGCATACCCTGGTCGGCGCGGCACTCGGCCGAGCCGTTGCCGACCGGCACGTGCCGCTCGCGGGAGTGCTCGGCGCGATTGCGGCCAATGCCCCCGATTGGACCGAGTTGTTGGTCGGCCTGCCGGGCCCACCAGGCCAGTATCTCGTGCTCCATCGCGGCATCACCCATTCCCTCGTGGGCGCGCTCGTCCAGATTCTCGCGCTGACGTTGCTCGTTGGCGGGAGCTGGCGGGTGACGACCCGTCCGCCCTGGCGACGGCTGCTGGCCTGTATCGGCGCGGCCGTGTTCAGTCATCTCTTCATGGATTGGCAAGGCTCGTACGGCTGGCGCCCCTTCCTGCCGTGGAATGCGACCTGGTACTACCTGGACTGGGTCGCGATCGCCGATGTGTTCTTCTGGATCGTACCGCTGGTCGCGTTGACCTGGGGCGCCAACCGGCACTGGCTCCCGCTCTCAGGGGCTCTGGTACTCGGCGCCCTGATGACGCTGATCGTCGTCAACGCCCGGGAACTCGCGGCGACGTGGGTGCTCGTGGCGTTTGCGGCTATCGTGGTGATCGGCGGCGCCGGCTGGATTCGCTATTGGGTCGGTCCGGTCGCGCGTCAACGCGCCGCCACCGTCGCGCTGCTGCTGCTCGCCCTGTATTCCGGCGCGCAGGGCCTCGCCGTCCAGGGGCGAAAGCGCGACATCCGTCGCGCGGCCGAACACCGCTTCGGCAGCGACGCATCCTGGGCTGCCCTCACCGATATCGGCCGGCCGTTCACGTGGGAGGCGATCTACGCGAGCGCGGACACGGTCGCGGGCGACGACTGGAAAATGCCGCGGCGCCTGCGCGTCCCCGCCGTGACGCGTGCGCTGCAAACTCCCGACGGCCGCGCGATGGCGCAGTTCGCCAGGTTCCTGACCGCCGAAGTCGATACGACGAGCAAAACGGTCTACTTGCGGGATGCGCGCTACGCGCGCGGGGATCGGGAAGGGTGGGGTGTCGTGCGCGTCAGGATGGAGTGACGTCGAGCGTCAGCCCCGAGCCACGGCGATCCTTCAAGTAGCGGCGCGGCGTGGGCGAGCGGCGCTCCACCCGGCTGCGCCGATCGGCGAGTCCGCGCCGTTCCACCAGCACCGTCGTGCGACGCAGCCGCCGTTCGGTGATGCGCCGATCCAATCCGGTGCGACGGTCCGGCCGCACCCGGCGTTCAACGCGATGACGAATCTTCGACCGGTCGTGCACGGGAACAATCTGGGGCTCGCTGGTGATTCGTGCCAGACGATTGCACGCTAGATTATGCGCCCGTGCGCACACCTGACCGCGGTTCGCCCGTGCCCAATGTGACAGCCGTCACCACGGCGCCTCAGACGCCTCCGGCGGGCCTGCTCGATGACGCGTTGCGGGCGCTCGAACCTGCTTTCCGTCTCGACAATCTCGTGGCACTGTCGTCGGAGCGTGCGCTGTACCACGCGTGGGATCGCGTGCTGAAGCGTCACGTGGCGATCCGCGTGCACCTCACGGTCGACACGCCGGGTCGCGCGTGGTTTCTACGCGAGACTGAAACGCTTGCCGCGCTCGACCACCCGGCGATCCGGCACGCGTATGCCGCCGGCGAGATCGGCACGTTCGCCTTCCGTACCGCCAACTGGATCGAAGGGGAAAGCCTCGCGGACGCATTGCGCCGCGGGCCGCGTCCAATTCCGCAATGCATGTCGCTGATCCGCGATCTCCTTTCGGCGCTCGAGCACGCGCACGCGCGCGGCGTCATCATGCGGCGCGTGGTACCCACGACGCTGATGATCAACACGGGGGGCCAGGGCGTCATCACGGATCTGCGATACGCCAATTGGTGCCTCCCCTACCTGGAACCGATGCCCGCGGACGACTCCAGCGCCGCGTTCATGGCGCCCGAAGTGCGTGCCGGCGAGGCGGGCGAGCCCGCGAGCGACGTCTATACCGTCACGACGAACATCTACACGGCACTCACGGGGATCGCGCCCGATTCCGATCCCGCGCGCATCGTGGCGCCGCGGCAGCTGCGGCAGGCGATTCCGGCGGCCGTCGAGCGGGTGATCGTGCGCGCGCTGTCGCGCATTCCCAAAGACCGCTACTACACGGCAACGGAGATGCTCGAGGACTTCGTGAGCGACGCCGGCACGTTTCAAGTCCCCGCCGCGGCGCCGGCCATCACGGAGTCCGGATTCGAGCGGCGCCTGCGACGCGCGTTGGGCGACGACTACGAGCTGCTGGAGGCAATCGGCACGGGCGGATTCGGGCGCGTGTACCGCGCCCGCGACCTGGCGCTGGAGCGGGACGCGGCGATCAAAGTGCTGCATCCCGCGCTCACGGCGGATCCGGGCGTCACCGAACGCTTCCGGCGCGAGGCTCAGCTCGCGGCGCGGCTGCGCCATCCGAACATCGTGAGCATCTACGACATCATGGGGCGCGCGGGCCTGACCTGGTACTCGATGGAGTACGTCCCGGGCTCGAACCTCGCGCAGGTGATTCAGCGGCACGGCACCTTTTCGCTCGAGCAGATCGAGCGGCTGCTCACGGAATGTCTTTCGGCGCTCGAACACGCGCATAGCGTCGGCCTCATTCACCGTGATCTGAAGCCGGAGAACATGCTGATCGAGCCGGATGGCCGGCTGCGCATCACGGATTTCGGTTTGGCGCTAGCGTTGCGCGGGGGCGCCCGCTTCGGCGGGGCGACCTCGCGCAGCGGCACGCCCCAGTTCGCCGCCCCGGAGCAGCTGCTGGGGGAGCGTGTCGACCAACGAGCCGACTTGTATTCGTTGAGCGCGGTGGCGTACTTCGCGCTGTTGGGCAGAGCGCCGTTCGCCGGGAAGACGCCGGAGCAGATCCTGGCGCGGCAGACGGTCGACGACGTGCCGCCGCTGGCGGTCGAGCGCCGCGACGTGCCACGCGAGCTCGAGGAGGTGCTGCGCCGCGCGTTGCGCAGCGATCCCGCCGAGCGGTTTCACTCGGCCGACGCGTTTCGCGCGGCCATGAAAGGCGCCCTGGGCGGCTTCTGGCGGCGCGTCGCCGCGTTATTTCGACCGGAGAGCTATTAGCGCCAGCGGAAGATCTTCAGCGCGACCACAAAACTGACGGCGCCCCATCCCGCCACAATTCCGATCGGGGCGCCGAGCGTCGCCAATCCCGAGCCGTCGACCATGACGGCGCGCAACGCGTCGTTCAGCGCCGTGAGCGGGAGCGCTTTCACGAACGGGATCATCGCGTCGGGAAAGCGGGAGTAGGAGAAGAACGTCCCCGACAGAATCCACATCGGCAACAACACGAGGTTCATCAGGCCGGAAACGCCCTCGATCGTCTTCGCGCGGCTGGCCACCAGGAGGCCGAGACCCGCAAAGGCCAACGCCCCCAGAATCGAAATGCCGGCCAAGGTCGCGAACGAGCCGCGCACTGCCACGCCAAACAGCAGCCACCCGGAGCCCACCAACGCCACGACTTCGAGAATCAGGAACACGAGTCGTGACAGGATGAAGCTGAGCAGGTAGTGGCTGCGCCGCATCGGCGTCGCCATGAAACGCTTGAGCAGCTTCCGCTGCCGCGCCTGCACGACCGAGAACCCCACGCCCCAGATCCCGCTTCCCAGCAAGTTCATGCCGAGCAGTCCCGGGATCAGAAAGTCGATGTAGCGCGATCCCGGCGCGGTCTCGCGGTCATCCCGCACCGCGACGAGATCCTGGCGGCCCTGCGCGCGCTGCAGCACATCGTCGACCTCGAGGCGCGCCAGTCCGCTCTCGGTGCGGGTCGAGTCGTAGCGATACACGAGCGGATCGCCCGGGACTACGAGCAGCGCAATGCGGCCGGTGCGCAGCCGCAGGCGCGCGGTCGCGGTATCGAGCACCGTCGCGACGAGACGCGGCGACGAAGCGAGCGCGGCGGCGAGGGTGCTGTCGCCGGCGCCGGGAGCCACGCCGACCTGCAGCTCGCCGGGCCCGGTGTTGCGGAACGCGAGGCCGAGCACGAACGCGAGCACGATCGGGAACCCGAAGACCCAGAACACCGCCTCGGGCTCGCGATAGAACTCGCGCATCCGCGCGAGCGCGAGCTGAAACATCGGATGCTCACGTATCACGGAGCTGCCGTCCCGTGAGCGCGACGAACACGTCGTCGAGCGTCGCGTGATGGGTGGTGAGCGATGCCAGCTCGACGCCGCGCTGTTGCAGCAGCGTGAGCAACGCCGGGAGCGCGCGGTGCAGCTCTACGACCGTGAGCGAGACCCCATCGCCGCCCGTCCGCAAAGCGGTCACCCCCCCCATGGCGCGCAGCACGTCCACCAGATCCTCCGCAACGCCGCCTTCCGTGACGGCGAAGTCCACAACGTGATCCGCGCCCAACGACGCAATCAGCTCTTTCGGCGTGCCATGCGCGATCACCTTCCCATGATCCATGATCGCGACGCGGTCGCAGAGGCGCTCGGCCTCTTCCATGTAATGCGTCGTGAGCATCACGGTCCCACCGGCCGCGCGGAAGCGCCGGATGATCTCCCACAGCTGCCGCCGCGACTGGGGATCGAGGCCCGTGGTGGGCTCATCGAGGAACAACAGCTCGGGCTTGCTCACCAGCGCGCACGCGACCGCGAGCCGCTGCTTCTGACCGCCGGACAGCGTGACTACCCGCGCATCCCGTTTTTCCTCGAGCTCCACCAGCGCCAGCACTTCGTTCACGGTGTGCGAATTCCGATAGAACGAGCGGAACAACTCCAGCGTCTCGGTGACCGTGAGCTTGTCGGCGAGCTGCGTTTCCTGGAGCTGAATCCCCAGGCGCTCGCGCAGGGCGCGCCCGGCCGCGCCTTCGTGCCACGCCGTGCCGAGGATTTCGACCTCGCCGCTGTCGGGCGGCGTCAGCCCTTCGAGGATCTCGATGGTGGTAGTCTTGCCCGCTCCGTTGGGACCGAGCAGTCCGAAACACTCGCCCGCTCCGACCGTCAGGTCGAGCCCGGCGACCGCGACGACGTCACCAAAGCGCTTGGTGAGCGCGCGACAACTGATCGCTACGATTGCTTTTTCTCTTTCTCTTTTTCGGGAGGCGCCTCGTGGGCCATCTTGAGCGCCTGATCGAGCTGCATCGTCATGCTGTTCACACCGTCCTGCAGCGCGCGCACCTTCATATTGAGTCCCGTCCCTGCCCGGCCGGCCACGACCGCGAGGGAGCCCGCCACATCGGGCAACGTGCCGAGGTTCGCGGTGAGCGCCCGCTGGCGCATGTGCGACAGTTCGCGCGCGATGGTCGCGCAGATGCCGTTGATGATCTTCGGGTTGGCCGCCCGGTTGGATTCAAGCTCGGCAACCATCTTCTTTACGTGATCCACGGTCCGGACGTAGTGTTGCAGCTCCTCGATGCGGCGGATCTGGTTCGCCGACTGCTTCTGAACCACGCCGCTAATTCCTCGGCAACAACGCGTCGGTGCGCGCGTGCCCGTCCACGAGCGACAGCGGCGAGACACCCAGCAGCACACTGAGCGTCGGCGCGATGTCCACGGTGTTCATCCGGCCGGCGTACGTGCCGCGCCGGACGCCACGCCCCCAGAGGATGATGGGCACGTGTGAATCGTCTTCGGTCGGGTGGCCGTGCATCGCGATCGGCAGGTTGGGAACGTCCCACACCGAGCCGGGTTGCGGAGTCACGGTCAGGACGACACCGGCGTCCGGCGACAGCTGGTGCAGCCAACGTCGCGCGACCGGATCCGAGGCGGTGTCCGCGCGGGCCAGGTCGGCCGGCTTGATCACCCGTGCCACTCCCTGGACCCGCAGGATGCGCGTGATGAGGGCATCGAGGATGCTGTCGGTCTTGATGCCCGTGGCGGCGAAACGACCATTGTCCCGCAGGAACAGCATGCCGCTGTCGAATTCCAGCCATTCCCGAGGGGGCGATCCTGGGCCGGCCAGTCGGTCGAGGTCCCGATTAACGGCGGCTACCAGGGTGTCGAGGAGCACGCGGTAGGCGACACGACCCGTCTTCGCGCGCGTCCACTCGGGCAGCGAGGTCACACCATGATCGGCGGTGAGCGCCACGACGACGTTGTCGCGTCCCACGCGGTCGGTGATGCGCTTCAGGAACCACGCGAGATACCGGTCGAGCCGCAGCACCTGATCGTGGACTTCGCGCGAATCGGGACCAAACGAGTGACCCACCGCGTCGGTGGCCGACAGACTGACGGCCAGGATGTCCGTGCCGCGCCGGCCCAATCGCAGCGCCTCGAAACCCTCGAGCGCGAACAGCAGGGTGAGTGAGTCCATCGCCGGCGTCCCGGCCACGGCGCCCGCGGCGCGAACGCTGTCGGCCGGCAGCCGGTGCGGAAAGACGAAATCGCGCCCGAGGTTTTCCCACGATGCGCTGTCCGGTTCCTTGTACGCGCTGTCCGGCAGGACAAGCGTCCAGATCGTGTTGGACGCTTTGAACGGCAACCGCCGGGCGTTGAACGCCTGCACCCAGGTCGGCAGCGAATCGGCGTAGTAGCGGCTCGTCGTGAACAGGCCCGACTGATACCAGTAGACCTGCTCCCTCGCCTGACCGATGAGAAGAATCGCGCCGCGATCCTTGCGGCTCACCGATAGCGCGCGCGCGGTCGGCTCGACGGCTTTCAGCCAATCGAAGAGGGTCGTGCCGCGGAAGCGCCGCGGCGAGGCGCCGGGACCGTTCGTCGCGACGAGCAGCGGCGCCGTCGAATCCTGCACACCCTGCGAGTTGCGAATGATGCCGTTGTGCGCCGGCCACATTCCGGAGAGAATCGTCGCGTGGCCCGGCGCCGTCTCCGTCACCGCGTGGTCCTGATACCCATCGGTGAAGAACGCGCCTTCGTTCGCGAGCTGTCCGAGCCCACCGGTCAGCTGGCTCTTCCAGCGCGTGAAGTAATCCGGACGCAGCTGATCGACCGTGATAACGACCACCAGCTTCGGGCGGGCGGGTGGCGCAGGCGCGAACAGCCATCCCAGCAGTGCGAGGTAGGTCGCGAGTGTCATGGCCAGAAAGTAGCGGTTGTCAGGCCGTTGCCGCCACCGGCTCATCGGGCCGCTCGCGGAACGTCATGCGGCTGGCCACGGCTACCACGACGGCGGCAATCAGGAAGGGTACGCCATGTCCCAGTTTATCGAACACTAAGGTAGCGCCGACCGGTCCCACGATACTCACGATGCCACGCAGCGTCTGTTGCGCGCCCATCACCAGCCCCAGTTCATGCCGCGGCACACGCTGGCTGACGAGCGACGTCGAAGCGGGAAACAGCAGCGCGGTGCCTACCGGTACCAGCGTCAGGAACAGGATGAAGACGACAATCGCCGGAAACGGCGGCAGGAGCGCCGCCGGCAACGGCATCAGCGCGAGTCCCAGGAAGAGCGAGATCGTGCCGACCTGCATGGCTCTGATTTCGCCGAACCGGGCGTTGAACCACCCCACCAACGAGACGCGCATGAGCACACCGACCACGCCGAAGATCGTGAAGAAGTAGCCGATCGTCTCTTCGGTGACGAGGTACACGTCCTTGAAATACAGCGCCATGACCCCGATGACGACGTTGAGCGCCAGCATGCCGATGACGTAGATCCAGATCACGCGATGCGCCGGCCGCCCGGGGTGCTCGACGATTTCCAGGAGGGCCTGTTTGATCGAGCGCCCCGGCGGAAGCGCCTGGCCGCTCGGGCTGTGGGTGTGGTGCACCCGGGATTCGGGCAACCATTTCCAGGCGAACACGACACACAGCAGCATCAGCCCCGCCGCCACCAACCCCGGTACTTCCGTTCCGAAACGGCGCGCCACAGACCCGATCACCGGACCGATGAGCACGCCGGCGCTCGTGGCCGCGGAGATCCAGCCCAGCGCCTTCGCCCGTTCGCCGGGGGCCATGGTGTCGGCGACGTAGGCCTGCGCCACACCGGTCGTCCCACCGCCGAGTCCCTGCACCAGCCGCGACGCGAACAACATCCAGAGACTGGTCGCGAAGCCGAAGACGACGTACGCGAGCGCCGAGGCGAACAACCCGATCAACATGGCCGGCCGCCGGCCATAGCGGTCGGAAAACTTGCCCCACACGGGCGAAGAGATAAGCTGCGCGACCGCGAACGCGGAAATCAGCCAGCCGACCATCCATTCCGGGGCATTCATCCGCGTCGCGTAAAACGGCATGAGCGGCGCGACGAGCATCAGGCCCAGCATGTCGACGAAACAGACCGCCATGAGCACCGCGAGTCGCTTCATCGTCTGGCCCCGAAGCCGAGAACCAGCGCGCTGACAAGCATCAACACGACGCCGAACGCCGCGGCCACGCCCGTTTCGGAGAGCCGCAGGCTGGAGAGGATTTCGATCGACACCGGACGAGTCTCGTACGTGTAGAGCACAATCGAGGCGACGATGTCCCCGAGCCCGGCGACGAAGGCCAGGCTCGCGCCGGCCGCCAGCCCAGGCTTGAGCTGCGGCAGCGTCACGCGCGCGAGCGTGCGCCAACGGCCCGCCCCGAGGCTCGCCGCGGCTTCTTCCAAGGCCGGATCGAGCTGGCGATACGACGCGAGAATGCCCCGCCCGGTGAGCGGCAGCGCCCGCACCAGATACGCGAGCGGCAGGATCGCGGCGGTTCCCACGAGCACGAACCGCAGCTGCAGGGGCTCGCTCACGCTGAAGGTGATCGCCAGCGCGATCGCGAAGACGGTGCCCGGCAGCGCCCACGGCAGCGCCAGCAAGCCTTCAATCACCCGCCGCAGCGCGACGCGGCGCCGCACGACGAGCCAGCCCGCGGCGAGCGCCAACGCCACGGCGACGCCCGTGCTCGCGGCCGCCATCCACAACGAATTGAGCATCGGACGCAGCCGTTCGGCTTCCGAGAAGAGCCGCCCGTAGTTCGCAAAGTTGATCACCGGAGGAAGGATTTCCGTCGTCCAGGCACCATAGGGAACGAGCGAGACCAAGAGCAGCGTGAGATGCGGCAGCAGCAGGACGACGGCGAGGCCCCAACCGGCGGCCGTTGCCAGCAAGCGCACGCCGCGCCGCCGGATCGGCCGCGGGCGCGGCGCGATGCCCTTCCCCAACGCCACGAGGATATCGTCGCCTTCCGTGCGCCGCAGGAGGAGTAATCCGACGACGGCGACGACCGCCAGCGCCACG
>Ga0214472_10009246_pt1 | contig 10280 bp, 8 predicted proteins | sample RVTome_6_FD_207662 | JGI IMG/M metagenome (GOLD analysis project Ga0214472, IMG submission 207662) | Soil microbial communities from uranium-contaminated site in the Upper Colorado River Basin, Wyoming, United States - RVT140D175 | ecosystem: Environmental > Terrestrial > Soil > Contaminated >...
ATTCCGTATACCTTGGTGGTTGCTCTTACGTGCAAGGATTACCCTCTTTTTTTAATATTACAGAAACTAGTCTCAGATGTATATTGGCAATTAATTGAAGCGGATTGATTTCAATTACATACTTTTTTTACTGAGCTCTGCAAATACCTTTTTCGCGCTTTCAACATCGGTCGAGATTTGAGCGATGAGTGATTCAACATTAGCGAATCGCTTCTCGTCTCGAAGCCTGTCAATGAATGAAACCCTAATTGTTTTTCCATAGATGTCGTCTTTGAAGTTGATTATGTGTGTTTCTACAAGTAGCTGATTCTTTCCAAAGGTTGGTCGAGTGCCGACGTTCGTTATGCTTTTAAATTTTTTTTCGTTTACTTCCGCCCAGGTTATGTAAACTCCTTTCTTAGGTAGTAGTTCCCAATCGGTATCCAGATTAGCAGTCGGGAATCCAAGCTCTCTCCCCCTTCTTTCACCTTCTTTTACATTTCCTTCGACGCTGAAGCAGTCTCCAAGGAAATTAGCTGCCTTATTAACGTTCCCATCTTCGATAAACTCCCTGATTGCTGTGCTGCTTATCAATTCATCCTCGAAATAAACCGGCCTAACAGTTCTGGTTTCAAATTCGAATGACTTCCCCATAGATTCCAGCAGCTCGACATTCCCTTCGCGGTTTCTTCCAAAGAATAAATCGGGTCCGACAAATATACTTTTGATATTTAGCTTTTCGACTAAATAGTTTTTAACGAAGTCCTTAGCTGATATCTTTGAAAAGGCCTTTGTAAAGTTAAAGCAAACCGTAATATCAACTCCCTCTTTTTCTAGTAACCTAAGTCTTTCTTTGAGAGGAACAATAAGAGGCTTATCAATTCCTCGCAGAACCTTTTGTGGATGAGGGAAAAAGGTAACAACGCAGGAACTATAGTCATTTTTAGCAGCTTCCTTTCTGATAAGACTGATAATACTCTTGTGACCAAGATGAACGCCGTCAAATATACCAATAGTTGCAGAAGTCGATTCTTTAATCCTTTCCTTAGGGTCGAAAATAACTTTCATGCGGTTGAAATTTAAATATTAAGTTGCTTCATCAAGGAATATAATCGTCATCAGAATACGTTTAAATAAAGCGTAGTAATTGAAAAGCCCCCATCATTGATCGGCGCATATAAATTACCAGCAATTATCAAATCAATAAATTAACTCAATGATACCATAACTTTAATAACAATTGAAAGAAATATGAGACTGACAAACAAGATCGGTTAGTAATGAGAATGATTTAACTAGCGCATTCCCTGTAGCTTAATCCATTGTTTCCTTTGTAGATTGTGGGCCACGCGGAGCAATCTAAATAACATGTGACATACATATTGTCAATCCGCCAACAACCCTTCGACTTTAGGGCAGGAACGGGGGGACTACCCCAAATGTAGCGAAAACCTTTAGGTTTCCGCACTGCATCCCAGATGTTTTATCAATGCGGGGTTGGAAAACCCCGCCTATCGTAATTGATGACAATATTTATTATGGATAGTCGGGACATTCTTGTCCCGAAATTTGAACATGCTGAAGGTGCGTCTATCATAAATCAAGTTTCCATTTTATTGATTTTATGGAGGACTAAAGTCCTCCGCTATTACATCTCCAATTAACCGACAATATCGATGCTCACGAGGCCCTTCGAGCGGACTCAGGAGAGTCTTGCTCGTGACAGAAATGAGGGTTTTTCATCGATAAAGGTTAGTCATCACTTCTTCCAGAATGCGGGTGTAAAAAGGACGAGAATTGTAAAAAGCTCTAATCTCCCAATGAGCATTAGTAAAGATAGTATGACCTTTGTAGAACTGGAAAGATGACCGAAGTGTTCCACGGGTCCCAGTTTGCCAAATCCGGGTCCTACATTTCCCATTGTTGTTGCGCAAGCTGAAATAGCAGTAGGGATGTCTAAATTTTCAATTGCCATAACCAACAGGGATCCGATTAGAAAAATAAATATATAAAGCAAGAAGAAACTGGCAATGCTAGAGACGGCATCTTCACTTAGAGGATCCTTTCCGATTCTTATTGGTACTATTGCTTTTGGGTATATTAGTTTATAAATTTCTCTATAACCTTTTTTAAAAAGTACCATTACACGAATGTCTTTAATCGCGCCTGAAGTTGACCCTGCGCAAGCTCCAAAGAACATTAGAATTAACAACGTCCATTTTGAGAACGAGGGCCAAATGTCAAAGTTTGCTGTGGCAAATCCAGTAGTTGTGCCAATTGAAATAACTTGAAATGAAGAATATCTCAAGGCTTCAATAAAGGTAGGGTAATTACTCCTCCATGTATCCAGAGAAACAATAAGTACGGCAAAGATATTTAAAAAAATATAAAAGCGAAACTCAGGATTGTTAACGAGCTTTTTATAATTTCCTCTAAGTAGGCCATATTGTAATATAAAATTAGTCCCTCCGATTATCATAAAAATTATGATAATTATCTCTATCGTGGGACTATTATACGCAGCTATGCTTAAGTTTTTTGGAGAATACCCTCCTGTTGCGAGAGTGGCAAATGTATGTAATATTGATTCAAAGACCGGCATTCCCGCCAAATAAAGTGATGCAATCATTAAAGCCGTAAGCAGCAAATAAAGTACCCAGAGTTTCTTTGCCGTTTCTGCAATTCTGGGTGTAATTTTTTCTTTCGTCGGGCCCGTTGTTTCAAGAGCCATTAGCTGCATCCCACCTACAGCAAGTCGCGGAAGTATGGCAACTCCAAGAACAATTATTCCACCTCCTCCAAGCCATTGAGTAAAACTCCTCCAGAATAGTATTCCGTGGGGTAGGGACTCTATGTCCCTTAACACGCTTGAGCCTGTCGTTGTAAACCCTGATATTGCTTCAAAGACGGCGTCAGCGGGATTTGTGAAGACTCCATATAACATATAGGGAATCGCACCGAAGTGAGCGGCTGTAATCCAGCAGAGGCTCGCTACAAGAAACCCATCTTTCCTTTGTAATTCATAGGCTTTCTCAGGTGTCCTGGTCGATATTTCGAGCGTAAATCCGAAAACTGATGTAATGAGAGCAGAGACAATGAATGCCCAAAGATCATCTTCTCTATAGATGACAGAGCAGACGATTGGTACCAACATGAGAAGACCCAGATATTTTAAGAAATTCCCAATGATGTGAAGTGAAAATTTAATATTCACTTGCCGAGCATCTTCTCTACTTTTTTTATGGCTTCTGGAAGAGCAAATATTATAAGCTTGTCATTTTGTTGGGGCGTAAAATCCCCTCTCGGTATAATAACTTCGCTATCTCTAACCACAATACCGACAATAGCTCCATTTGGGAAATGGGCGTTTTTTAACGGAGTTCCTAGAATTTTAGTATCTCCAGAAATGTCAAATTCCAAGACTTCGGCTCTCCCCTCTTCTACCAGGGCCACATGCGCCACTCCGCCTATATGAAGAAGGCTTAATATCTCATTTGCAATTGCAAGTCTTACACTTATTGCTCTATCAACGCCGATGCGCTCAATGACGTCGATATAATCTGGTTTTGTATAGAGCACAGTTGTTCTTTTAGCACCCAGGCTTTTGGCCAAAAGTGAACTTAAAACATTATTTTCGTCATCACCCGTAAGTGCAATAAAATTATCGCAAGATTTTACACCGGCTTCTTGTAAAGTTTCGCGATCGGTTGCATCGCCTTTAAAGACGAGAATCTTGGGTAGTTCTTCTGCTACCAATCTTGCTCTTTCGGAGTCACTCTCTATCAATTTTACTGATAAACCTTTTTCAACTAGTGAACCTGCGACTTTTCTTCCCAGCTTACCCCCTCCCACGATAATTGCTGTTTTAATAGTCTCATCCTCAACAGCAAATAGCTCTTTAAGCCTGTCCATAATATCGGGTATACCTAGTGCAAATACATAATCACCTGATTCCAACCTGGTCTCGCCTGTCGGTATAGCGATCTTTCCATTTCTCGAAATAGCAACAAATATCCATGCCTTGGCTGGTCCCAATTCACTGAGCTTCTTACCGCGTATCGGCGTTTCCGCGTCGATCTTCAGTTTAAACATATTTATTTTCCCGGCGGCAAAGGTCTCGGTTTTCCAGGCGAAAGGTGAACTCACTAGGCTTGTTATTTTTTCTGAAATTATTTTCCCAGGATTAACGACATCAACCTTCGAGTTCTTTAGAATGGAGTGATACTCCAGATAATTTGTATCTCTAATACGAAGAATTATCTTCGGAACTCCAAATGAACATCCAAGACAGGAAGACATAATATTAACCCTATCATCGCCCGAAACCGCGAGTAGTACATCGGCTTTCTCAATGTGGGCTTCACGTAGTACGGGGGGGTCATCGCCTTCTCCTTGTATGACTAAAACATCGTGACTCTCTTGAATCTTCTCAGCCCTTTCTCTGCTATTCTCGATCATTATAATGTCGTGTTCAGTGGAAAGATTTGTGGCTAGAAAATTGCCAACCTGTCCCGCACCTATTATTAGAATTCGCATGACTATAAATGTACCTCTTTATCCTCTAGCTCCCACTGATTTTCTCAATCGGGATTTTAGTTGTATAAATTTGTAAACACCAACAACGATAAATCCAATCGAAATGATCTGCGCCTGAGTGATACCCGGTATAGAACTTGGGGAAGTATTTCTGATGAATTCTATTAAGAACCTTTCGACGCCGAGAATTATGAGTGTTATATACGAGATCCAACCTACCGGTAAGTCCTTTTTGCGCACGGTCCATAAGACAAGAAATACAATAAGCATCGATAAAGACTCATAGATTTGAGTGGGGTGAACTCGTTCTAACGTCGGAGGCGCGCCATTTGGAAAAGAGAGTGCCCAGGGTAAGTTAGATGGCACGCCATAATCGTCGCCAGCTAACAGACAGCCAATTCTACCGATACCGTATGCAAGAACTAGGGCAGGGGCTGCAGCATCACCGATTAGCCAGAAATTTACTTTTTTCAATCTGGCTATCAGGGCCCAAAGGAATATGCATGGTACCAATGTGCCCCACCATGTTAGCCCGGATGCAAGGTATTGGACGGGGTGGGCAATAAATTCCGAAAAGGTTGTGTTCTGATAAAGAAATAATAATTTTGCACCTACAAATCCTAAGATTACAGAGGTGCCGGCGAGTAGATCCAGGAGACCTTCATCTATTCCCTTTCTTCTGAACTCTTGCAGAGTGATCACATAACCGACTATAAAAGTAATAACCACCATGACTGTGAAAGAAGAAACCGAATAGGTGCCTACCGTAAAAAGTGTGGGGTGCATCTTAAAGCTATCCTTAATTTATTTAAGTGTGTTAAATTTACCTTCTCTTGCGTGGTCTGCAAACATAAGGACCTTTGAAGCCCGGCGGGAATTTTGTCCATGCGGGTTGGAAAACCCCGCCTATCGTTATTGATCACGGTATCTATTATGGATAGTCGGGACATTCTTGTCCCGATAGGTTTCCATTCCTTATGTTTTATCCATCCGGGGTTGGAAAACCCCGCCTATCGTAATTGATGACCGTATCTATTATGGATAGTCGGGACATTCTTGTCCCGATAGTTGGATCTTTCTCTACATACTACGACTACGATGTCCTCCCGCTTCCGCAGAGTTATTCATATATTTTTTTTACCAATCAATATCCTTAACTTTAAGCTGGATTGATTTTTTGCCATTCCACTCATTAAATTCCGGGGTGAAAACGATGTCTATTTTATTAGGTACTGTCACTGGTTCTTTGGGGTTAAACCAAATTGCATCATAGATACGATTATTGTCATTTAGTTTGAGACCAAGGTGCCTATCTTTTAATAATCTTTGGGAGGCTACATCTACGGACGTTGCTATGAATACCGGTTCAGGGTTTCCAATTCCAAACGGCGATAAAAGATCTAGCTCTGATATCAATGATTCGGTGACACCGGACAGATCAAGGGCGCTGTCGATTCGAAGCTTTGAGGTATAATCTCCAAGCGCTTCATTTACAGCCCTTTCAAACCGATTTCTGAATTCGTCTATTTTTTCTACCCTAATGTTTAATCCGGCTGCCAGTTCGTGGCCACCAAATTGTTCAAATAAGTCGTTGCATTTGGATAAGGCGTCATAAATATTTATACCTTCCACACTTCTGGCAGATCCCTTGCCGATTCCCTCTTCCTGAATTGAAATGATAACGGTCGGTTTCTGATACATTTCGACCAATTTTGACGCAACAATTCCTATAACACCCTGATGCCAATCGGAAGAGGCAAACACCAGGGCATTCATATCGAGAACAGTAGGGCTTGCTTTTACTTGAGAAATGATATCATTGATAATTTTCCCCTCAATTGTCTGCCTTTTTGAGTTTTCATTGTTTAGGATCGAAGCGAGTTCTCTTGCTTTTTTGATATCATTCGAGATGAATAGTTTTACCGCCAAACTAGCGCTGTTTAGCCTTCCAGAAGCGTTTACTCTTGGTCCTAGCCTGAAGCCAATATCATAAGTATCAACTTTGCTTTTAGTACCACTAACTTCTTTGAGCGCGATTATGCCCAGACGTTTTGCGTTTGATAACCTCTTTATCCCTTCTTTCACGAATATACGATTAACGTTTCTGAGTGAAGCGCAGTCTGAAACAGTACCCAGTGCTACGAGGTCGAGATATTCTCCTAGATTCGGTTCACCACTTTCAAAAAAACCTGAATCTCTGAGCGATCTTCTCAGGGCGACAACCAGGTTAAAGACTACACCCACTCCCGCAATTTCTTTTCCCGGATAAATACAGCCTTGTTGATGAGGATTCAGTATGGCAGCCGCTTCTGGAAGAACGTCAGGCGGCTCGTGGTGATCCGTGATTATAAAATCAATTCCCAGCTTCTTAGCTTCAATCACTTCAGCGTGTGCGGTTATACCGCAATCGCCGGAGATAATTAAAGAAACGCCTTCATTCTTAAGTTTTTGTATTGCGTCGATATTTACGCCATAACCCTCTTTCAACCTATCGGGGTTGTAATAGATGACGTTTGCGCCTAGATTCTTTAAGAATAAATACAGTATTGCTGTAGATGTAATACCATCGACGTCGTAGTCTCCATAAATTGCAATTTTTTCAACTCGCTGAATAGCACCCCTAATCCTGTCTACTGCTTTATCCATATCCTTAAGTAGATATGGAGATGGAAGGTCAAAGAGACTACTGTTTAAAAATTGCTCCGCCTCGACCTCGTTTCTTATACCCCTGTTTATCAAGACCTGTGCTGTCACTGGCTTTATTCCCAAAGATTTGGCAAGCTTTTCGACCAGCCTAGGATTTTGTTTTTCTAGTTCCCAGTTCTTTTTCATTACAATGAATGATACACGATGCATGATCCATGATTCATGTTTTATCCTGCATCGTGCATCCTGCATCCTGCATCCTGCATCGTGCGTCCGGCGTCTTTCATTTCTTTAAGTGGGTTACCAGCCCTCTAAGCGCGAGCAAGTAGCTGTTCACGCCCAGTCCTGATATAACTCCAACTGCAACTCCTGAAATATAAGATAACTTTCTGAAATCCTCTCGCTTGTAAATGTTTGAGATGTGCACCTCTACAGTTGGTATACCAGTTGAAGCGATGGCATCTCTGATGGCGACACTTGTATGGGTATAGGCAGCGGGGTTTATGACGATTCCGTCAATATTCCCCATAGCTCGTTGGATTCTATCAACAATCTCACCTTCGGAGTTTGACTGTGAAAATTCAATCTCGGTCCCCAGGCTTTGCGCCTCTGTTTCCAACAGGTTATCGATCTCATCAATCGTAGTGGAGCCATAGATTTCCGGCTCGCGCTTGCCAAGAAGATTAAGATTAGGTCCATGAATAACGAGAATTTTCATCGTTCATCCTCTTCCTTGGGTGGTCATCTGTAAACGAATACGATAATACTCTAATTGAATGAGTTCATATATTCAAACACTTTTGAGAAAAAAACTTATTTTAGCGTGATAATTTGCTTTCACCCAAGCTGTCATCGCTGTCGATGTCAAGTAATTCGAGGACAAAATTCTTGCAATTTTATGAATAGGTTTGTTTTCATCCATCCTTTTCAGAACGAAAGAGACCTGAAGGCATTCCAAAAATTGCGTTAAAAAAAATCAGAGACGAAGACATGAAAATCTCCCTAAATCCTCTCTAGCTCCCCTTTACAAAAGGGGAGGATTATTAATGGGATGTGGGTTTTTAATTATTACTGAAACCTCACCCACACTCCGGCATGTGGCTTAGGACTTTAGTTCTCCACCATCAATCAACTCCCCCCTCTAGATGCAAAGGGGGGATTTGACATTCCTACTCTAGCCTTTATTTTCTCCTTACTTCAAAACCAGAACGCTCACTCAGTAGAAATGATTTAGATAGGTTTAATTTAGTGCGGATCGAGGCATTTTCGGGCTCCCTTGCTAGAAGTTTTTCGAGTACGACTATTGCTTTCACGTATAATCCCTGATCAATATACAGATTTGCCATGGCCTCTGTGTACAATTCCTCAATGACCGAATCGGAAGAAGGTTCTTCTTCCGGTCCCTCGTCTAATTCAAAGATATCATTTACTATTTTGCCTGTTTCCATTTTTGTGGTCTTTATCCCATCATAAGAGACCCCTTTCTCTAGTTCCTTCAAGTCTTTCGTTAATTCGTAATCTTCCGGATTGAAGACGAGTGCAGAATAGCAGGTCTCTAGAGCTTTATTATAGTTTTCCTCGCTCCTATATATCTGAATCAGCATTTTGGCGGCATCAGTATTATCAGGGGCAACCCGCGTTACCTTTTCCATCTCATTTTTTGCCTGATCTATCATCCACCTATCGTAGTAGATTTTTCCCAAAATTGACCTTGCGGTAATGCTGTCGGGATTGCTTCTCAACCCCTTGATTAGTATCTCAGTTGCCCTATGCAGGTCACCCTGTTTTCTTAGAATTTCGGCAAGAAATACGAATTTTGGAGAGGACGGATCTTTTAAGAGTAATTCTTCATACTTGTCTTTAAGCTTAGCCCGTTCGATCTGATTTTGAACTACATCTTTTTCCATTTGTCGGTTGATATTACTTCAGGAAACAGACAAGAGTCAAGTTTATCCGATGATAGGAACCTACTATGCGTTAAACCAAATATGATTTGTTAAAACAGCGTGTAAATAAATGGTGCGATCGCAGAGCTCTGCGCAAATATGATAAGGAGTCCGAATAAAAGTAGGACTATTATCATTGGAGTTAGCCACCACCATTTGTTCAGTAAGAAGAATTTCAAAAGCTCTCCAGCTATGCCCATTCTGTTTGTTATGCCATCAAGGAAGCTCATTGGCCATATAATACCTCAGTTTTGATGAGGACGGAAGATGGGGGACCGAAGACCGGAGACGGAAGACCGGAGACGGAAGACCGAAGCAAATAATAGATTCATTATCCCTTTGTTTCCTATTTTAAACTTTTTCGAAACGCTTGTAACTTCACGAACAAATTATGGCCAAGCTCTCGAATTGATACTAAATCTTCAGATCGGAAATAGCAACGACGTTCAACTAAATCCCAACATGCTACGGTTTCCAGATAAGAACGCAAAGCTAACCCCAAAAAGCGATTTTGTTCCGCGTCGCTTTGTCCTGTAGATCCTTCGGCGATGTTCAATACAATTGATGTTGCGGCTCGTTCCAACTGCGACCTGAGATTAAACCGCTCCTCTTCGGGCAACCGACTGCTAAGTTTGTAAACCTGATCCACGTAATCTAAGGCCATCTGGTATACCGTCAATTCCTGAAATTTATAACTCAGTCGGTCTCCCATCTTCGGTCCTCCGTCCCCCCGTCTCCCGTCTCCGGTCACCGGTCTTCTTTTTCAACCACATAATCTCCGAGCACCAAAACATCCATTCCACTTCTTTCGAATGAGTTAAAGGCTTCCTGCGGAGTATTTACAATTGGCTCACCCTTGAGGTTAAAAGACGTGTTGAGAACTACTGGAACACCGGTGGCTTGCCCGAACGTATCTATCAATTTGTAATATCTGGGATTGATTTCTTTTTGAACGGTTTGGAGCCGTCCCGTGCCATCTACGTGCGTAATGGCTGGAATCACATCATGTTTGTCTTCATTGACATCCACGACATAGAGCATAAATCTGGCGGGGTAATGATGAGCAGCTTCAGGTAATGAGAAGTAATTTTCTGTTTCTTCCACAAGGACAGATGGGGCAAAGGGACGGAAAGGCTCCCGAAACTTGATCTTTGTGTTAACTATATCCTTCAT
>Ga0214472_10009247_pt1 | contig 10280 bp, 10 predicted proteins | sample RVTome_6_FD_207662 | JGI IMG/M metagenome (GOLD analysis project Ga0214472, IMG submission 207662) | Soil microbial communities from uranium-contaminated site in the Upper Colorado River Basin, Wyoming, United States - RVT140D175 | ecosystem: Environmental > Terrestrial > Soil > Contaminated >...
GCGCTCCCTGTCCGGATCGTGGTCGCGAGCCCCCGCTACCTGAGACGGGATGTCCTGGACCAACGTTCCGCCCGTGGCAACGTTTAACACCTGGTGGCCCCGACAGATGGCGAGAAGGGCGTGGTCCCGGCGGAGGGCCTCGCGGCACAGGGCGAGCTCGAAGGCGTCGCGCTCCGGGATCACGCGCCTCACGGTCTCGTGCGCCTCCTCTCCGTACAGGCCGGGATCGACGTCGGCGCCCCCCGTCAAGAGCACCCCGTCCAGCTTCGACAGGAGAAGGGCCGCGTCCTCTGGCCGTCCCGGGGCCAGGACCACGGGCAGCCCGCCCGCCTTCTCCACGGCCCGGACGTAGTCGTCCCGCAGCGTGAAGACCTCCCGGTTCTGGGAGGAGTAACCGATCGTGATCCCGACCAGCGGCCGGCTCACATGCGCTCCGGCACCGGGATGCCGAGCAGGCCGCAGAGGACCTCCATGTGCCGCAGGAAGGCGTCCACGACGAGGGCTCGGAAGGCGCGGAGGTCGTCGCTGCCGGCGTACAGCACGGAATACCGCGGCTTCTGGTAGTAGGCGTGGAAGGCCTGGGCCACGGCGAACGTGTGCTTGGCCAGGAGCGCCACCTCCTCGGACCGCAGCGCCTGCTCGGCGACCTCTTCGCTGCGGGCCATGAGCAGCAGCAGCGCCCACACCTCGTCGCCTTCCTCGCCCTCGAGGAGCCGGTCCAGGTCCAGCCCCCGGCCCCTCTCCACCAGGGTGCCCACGGAGTGTCCCTCGGCCTCCAGCTTGGCGAAGATGTTGCGGGCCCGCACCACGCCGTTCTGAACGTAGGGGCCCGTCTCGCCGGTGAAGGCGAGGGCCTCGTCCATGTCGAACGTGATGATCCTGGTCCGGCCGTACTTCAGCAGGAAATACCGCAGCGCGCCGGTGGCGATGGCGGCGGCCGTGGCCTCGCGCGACGCGGCAGCGCGCTCCGGATCCCTGGCGTCCACCTCGGCCCTGGCCTTGGCCACGAGCGCGTCCATGAGGTCGTCGGCCTTGACGCCCAGGCCCTTGCGGCCCGAGACCTTGACCGCCGTCTCGTCGCCGGAGACCGCGTAGCCGAGGTCGCGGGCCGTCGCGGGCGAGAGGACCACCTTCTCGTAGCCGAGGTGCCGGCTCCGCTCCGCGGCCTCGGCGTGCCCGAGCGCGGCCACCCCGGCCTTCACCACCCTCTGCGGATAGGACTGCCCCACGTCGATGACGTTGTAGACCGCGTGGGCGTGGCCGAAGGCGGGCGGGCCCTCCTCGCCGGGCCCGCTGGTGGTGCTCCACAGGACATGGCCGTCGGGGTACGTCCGGTGCCGCCGGTACCGGAAGTCGCGGTCCAGGAGGCCCAGCTTCCAGAGCTGATAGGCGATGTCCTTGCCCGTGTAGGTGACCGTCCCGTCCGACCGGACGATGATCTTGTCTTCATCGACAATGCGGCGACCTTCGGTCGCCGACGGAGATCCCCCTCGGGACGACACGTCTTCGACCTTCCGCCCTCGCGGGAGTGAATCCCGCTCGGGCGGAGAGGAAGTCGTCCCTGCGGGGGCCTCGTCCCGATCGGCTCCTCGTTCCTGATCCATGGCCAGGACCCAGCAACCGGCGCTCTTCCCCTCGGACTCGAGGCGGACCGCCCCCGAGGCCTTGAGCCGCTCGAACGCCCGGTCCCAGAAGTGGAGGCGGAGGATGTCGCTCTCGTGGGCCAGCAGGTCGTAGCGGATCCCGAGACGCTCCATGGTGCGGAGGTGGCAGTCCACGATCCGGGCCGCCACCAGGGCGGCCAGGCGCGCGGGCTCGTTGTCGCCCCGCTCGATGGCGTGGAGCGTCTTCCCCTGGAGGGCGCGGTTCGCGGGGTCGGCCGCGTAGAAGTCGCCCACCCGCGCGTACAGGTCCCAGCAGAGGTAATCGAACCGGTCCCCCGCCGCGAGCCGCTCCACCTCCGGCCCGGACTCCTTCTCCAGGTGCAGGAAGCCTACCACCACGTCGGCCACCTGCACCCCGGTGTCGTCGATGTAGTTCTGCACGCCCACGAGCCGGCCGCGGTGGCGGAGCACGCGCACGAAGGTGTCGCCGAGGGTGGCGTTGCGCAGGTGCCCGATGTGGGCGGCCTTGTTCGGGTTGATGCTCGTGTGCTCCACGATCACCCTGCCCGGCTCCGGCGGCGGCGGCGCGGGCCGCCGCAGGTGGTCGTGGAGCTGGCGGGCGAAGGCCCCGCGCTCCAGGAAGACGTTCACGTAGCCGCCGCCCGCGGCCTCGGCCCGGCGCACACCGGGCGCGCCGGACAGCTCGCGGGCCAGCCGCTCCGCGATCTCGCGCGGCTTGCGGCGCAGGGAGCGCGCCAGGTCGAAGGGCGCCGTGACCGCTAGGTCGCCGAGCTCGACGCTCGGGGAGTACTGGAACGCCACGGAGCCGGGATCGGCGCCCCAGGCCGCCCGCGCCGCGGCGCGCACGGACTCGGCGAGACGGGATTGGAAGGACAGCATCATGAGGCGGGGCCGAAGGACGATTATATCCGGCGCGTTGGATTGGGATCTCTGGTACCATCGTAACGATGAGAGGCGCCTCCGTCATCGGTCCCGCGGTCCTGGCCGCGCTGGCCCTGGGCGAGGGGCACGCGCGGGCCGACCGCGTGAGCGTTTCCGCCACCTACGTCCCGCCCGCGAAGGCGGGGGCCCACGGCGCCGTGGCCGTGACCTTCGAGACCAGGGATCCCGACGTCCGCGTGAACCGCGATCCCGCGCCCCGGCTGAAGCTGGATCCCGACCAGAGGGTGCTCCTGGACAAGCAGCCGCCGCCCCCGCGGAGGGGCGGCTCGGCCGACCTGGAAGCCGCGGGCTTCTACGAGGCGGGGACACCGGTGACCTTCGCGGTGGGCCTGGGCCCCGGCGCCACCAGGGGCGACCACGAGGTCGAGGCCACGGTCACGTACTTCTACTGCTCCAAGCGCGACGGTTGGTGCCGCAAGGGGACGAGCGAGATCGAGATCCCCGTCGCCGTCCCCTGAGCGGGCCAGAAAGCGACCATGCCGAAGAACGACGGATCCGACCCCGAGCGGCGAAAGCTGCGGAAGCTCCTGAAGGGCTTCCGGGTGGCCATGTTGACCACGGTCGCCCCGGGCGGGACGCTGCGCAGCCGCCCCATGGTCACGGCGCGGGCGCAGGGGGACGGCGACGTCTGGTTCCTCACCAAGGCGGGCACGCCGAAGGTCGGCGAGGTGGAGGAGAACCACCGGGTCAACGTGGGGTACGCCTCGCCTGAGGAGGGGCGGTACGTCTCGCTCTCGGGCACCGCCAGCCTGGTGCGCGACCCGCAGCGGGTCCTCGAGCTGTGGCGTCGGCGCCACCGCAGGTGGTTCCCGGAAGGGAAGCGGGATCCCGAGCTGGCCGCCATGCGCGTGCGCATCGATCGCGCGGAGTACTGGGACGTTCCGACCGGACAGGCGGTGGCGTTCTCTCTCGCGGGCGCGCAGGCCGGCGCCGCCGAGGACCCGGGGGCCGCGACCCGGATCGCCGATGCCATGAAGGCCTTGGTCACGGGCACCGAGGACCACGCGGGGGAGAAGTCGCCCAGCCCCGGCGGCGCCCAGGGCTGAGCGGGCGTCAGCGCAGGACCAGGTAGGGATTCACCGGGATCCCTCCCCACCACTGCTTCTGGTCCACGACCCTGAAGATCGCGAAGTGGAGGTGGGGCGCGCCCCTGGGCGCGTTACCGCTCGTCCCCACATAGCCGAGCACCTGGCCTCGATCGACCTTCGAGCCTTCCCGCAGGCCGTCCGCATAACGCTCGAGGTGGGCGTAGTAGTAGATGTAACGCTCCGAGGGATCGCGCTGGTAGACCGTGATCCCTCCGGAGGGGTTCGAGAGCAGGCGCGCCACGGTGCCCCCTTCCACGGCCCGGACCGGCGTGTGGCGGGGGGCCATGATGTCCGCGGCCTGGTGCACGTGGCCCGACCGTGCCTCGCTGAAGGTGTCGGCCAGCTTCTCGCGCGGGAGCCCTTCCACGGGGAACTCGAGCCGCCGGCCCCGCAGCTCCTGCGCGAAGGCGAGGCTGGCCTCGGCCGTCGCCGCATCGGCCGCGGTCGCCGTGGGCGGCGCGGGCGCGGTGACGGCGCGCGGCCGGGTGACCAGCCACGCGACGACGGCGACCGAGGACAGGAGCAGGCCCGCGAGCGCGCCCGTGCCGAGGAGGCCGGGGACGGTCTCCAGGTTGAGGCGCCGCGGGGAGCCCACGGGGACATCATAGTCGGCGGTCAGCCACCCGCTCTTTCGCGCGCCCGCTCGTAGTCGGCCGGGGTGTTGAGGTTGCGGAACACCTCGTCGAGGGGCCCCAGGCCGGCCAGATCCGCCTCGCCGGCCCGGACGACGTCCACGTCCGGCCAGAAGCCGGTGGCCTTCAGGTCGCCGGCCGCGAGGCGCCGGCGGATCGGCCCGAGGCACGTCGACCGATAGACGGCGCAGAGCGGCTCCGGTCCGCGCGGCGACTCCGGCACCACCGCGTCATGGCCCTCGGCCAGGTCCAGCAGGCGCCGCAGCAGCGCGACCGGGGCGAACGGCAGGTCGACGCCGAGGAAGAGGCCGGCGCCCGCGCCCATCCCGAGGAGCCCGGTGTAGATCCCGCCCAGCGGACCGGCGTCCGGAACGGCGTCCGTGTCCACGGGGACGCCGCGGTCGTCGTAGCGGCGCTCCGCGCCGGACAGGATCCGGACCGACGAGCAGGCCTCGCGCAGGCGGGCCAGGGCGTGGTCGAGCAGCGTGGTCCCGGCCCACGGCAGCAGGGCCTTGTCGCGTCCCATCCGCCGGCTCCGTCCCCCCGCCACGACGAAGCCCGTGGCCTCGTGGGAACGGTCTAGGTCCTGCGCTTGAACGACCACGTGATGTCGAACTCGGCCGCGACCGCGCCGTCGGCGGTGCGGCCGGTGGACCGTCCGGTGTACATCTCGCTCTCTCCGCTCCTGGCCGCGCGCTCCACCACGGCCTGCATGCCGGCCACGTCCGAGAACGTGAAGGACGATCGGCCCTGGATGCTCTTGGAGAACACCGCGCGCACCTCGCGCAGGATCATGGCCACCGAGGCGGGCGCGCCCTGGACGAGGACCAGGGCGGGGACGCCGGTGGACATCTCGGCGGCCATGGCCTGGGCCGCGAAATACGTCGACCGGAACGGGTTCCGGGTGCGCCAGCCGCCGGGCAGGGAGACGGTGCAGGACGATCCGTCGATGCTGCGCAGGCTCAGGCCCGCGCAGGCCGCCAGCGGCAGGCGGGCCCAGAGGTACGCCCGGAACCCCCAGGGGTGGAGGACCCGCCGCCGGTAACGCTCCGACCTCTCATTCAGGGGCACGACTGTCCCCCCCGGGGGGCCGGGACCATCCCCTCTTCAGCTCCACGTAGGTGTAGACCACGCGCTGCACGGCGGTCACGTTCGAGAGCGCCGCGATGATCCAGAGCGCGGCCACCATCCGGTTCGTCAGCCCCCCGAGGATGAGCAGGACGATCCTCTCGGGCCGCTCCAGCAGGCCCACCGTGCAGCGGGGGATCAGGCTCTCCGCGCGCGCCCGCGCGTAGGAGGTCATGAAGCTGCCGAAGGCGGCCACCCACACGAGCACCATGTGCGGGGTCTTGTCGACCCGGGCGTAGAGGATCATGAGGCCCATGTAGAGGACCATGTCCGAGTAGCGGTCCATGGTGGAGTCCAGGAAGGCCCCGAACTTGGTCTCCCGCCCCCGCAGGCGCGCCACCCGGCCGTCGAGCATGTCGAAGATGCTGGCCAGCAGGGCCACCAGCGCGCCCACGCGCAGGAGGTGCGGGCTCGACCAGCCCTTGCCCCCGGCGAAGGCGAAGAAGGCGCAGGCCAGGCCGTTGAGGACTAGGCCCGTGATGGTCAGGACGTCGGGGCTGAAGCGCGCGAAGGCCCGGACCAGCGCGTCCACCGGCCGGGCGAAGGCCTCGCCGATCCGCTGCGTGACCATCTGGCCCGGATTATTCATCATCCGCCCCCTTTTATAATGTCCGGATGGGCTTGAAGGAGAAGCTCGAGACCGTGCCCGCGCGGCCCGGCGTATACCTGTTCAAGGACAGGGAGGGGAAGGTCCTCTACGTGGGCAAGGCCCGCCTGCTGCGGGACCGGGTCCGACAGTACTTCCAGCCCTCCCGCCCCGCGGACCCGTTCCTGGGCGACTTCGTGGCCGAGATCGCGGACCTGGACCTCGCCCTGACCGACAACGAGATGGAGGCCCTGGCCCTCGAGAACAACTTCATCAAGCGGCACCAGCCGAAGTACAACGTCCGGCTGCGGGACGACAAGAACCATCCCTACCTGAAGCTGACGCTGGCGGAGGAGTACCCGCGCCTGCACATCGTGCGCCGGGTGGCGGAGGACGAGAACGCGTACGGCGGGCCCTACATCCCGGCCAGCATGGGCCGGCGCACCGCCGCCGTGGTCCACAAGGTCTTCGGCATCCGGTCCTGCAAGGAGACCCTCAACGGTCGCCGGGCCCGGCCCTGCCTGCAGTTCCAGATCCACCGCTGCCTGGCGCCCTGCGTGGCGGAGATCTGCCCGCCGGAGCGCTACCGCCAGAGCGCCGAGGACGCCCGGCTGTTCCTCGAGGGCCGGACCGAGGAGGTGGTGCGGAGGCTCACGGCCCAGATGGACGAGGCCGCGGCCGCGGACCGCTTCGAGGAGGCGGCCACGGTGCGGGACCAGATCCGGACCCTGGAGCGGCTGGACACGCCGCAGAAGATCACCACCACCGACATCGAGGAGCGGGACCTCTTCGGGGCCCACGTGGAGTGGGGGCGGGCCGCCCTGCAGGTTTTCTCCGTGCGCGAGGGCAAGGTGATCTCGCGCGAGGGCTTCCTCCTGGACCACGTGGCGGAGCCGGAGCGGTTCCTCTCCTCGGCCGTCCAGCAGTACTACGCGGAGGGCCGCCAGGTCCCGCGGGAGGTCCTGATCCCGGCCGACGTCCCCGACCGCGCGCTCCTGGAAGAGTGGCTCACGGCGCGCCGCGGCACGAGCGTCCGCATGCGGGTGCCGGTGCGGGGGGAGAAGGTGCGGCTGCTGGACCTGGTGCTCCGCAACGCGCGCCTGGCCTACGACCTCGAGTGGAGGCATCCGCGCAAGCAGTCCCAGGAGATCCTGCGCGCGCTGCGGGACGCCCTGGACCTGGAGGTCGAGCCCCGGCGCATCGAGTGCTTCGACGTCTCGAACATCCAGGGCTCCGACATCGTGGCCTCCATGGTGTGCTTCGAGGAGGGCCTTCCCAAGAAAGCGGACTACCGCAAGTTCCGGGTGCGCGGGGTGGGGGCGGCCCCCGACGACTTCGCCTCCATGCGGGAGGTGGTGTTCCGCCGGTACAAGCGGCGGCTGGAGGAGGGCAAGGAGCTCCCCGACCTGGTGCTGATCGACGGGGGCAAGGGACAGCTCACCGCCGCCATGTCCGCGCTCGAGGAGCTGGGGATCGGGGACCAGCCCTTGGCCAGCCTGGCCAAGAAGGAGGAGGTCATCTTCCTCCCGGGGCGCGACTCGCCGGTCGCGCTGCCCCGCGACTCGCCGGTGCTCCAGCTCGTGCAGCGGGTGCGGGACGAGGCGCACCGCTTCGCGGTGGGGTTCCACCGCGCCCGGCGCAGCCGGCGGACGCTGCGCTCGGAGCTCGACGACATCGCGGGCGTGGGCCCCGTCAAGCGCCGCAAGCTGCTCTCGCGCTTCGGATCCCTGCGCGGGGTGCGGGGCGCCAGCGAGGCGGAGCTGGCCGCGGCCGTGGGATCCACGACCGCGGCGCGCATCCGCGCGCACCTGGACCGGCGCTGATCGCATCTTGACCGCCCCCCGGCGAGGGCGTAGCGTGTCTCGAAAGGAGCCTGTCATGGCCGAGCCGCCCCCCAACTCCGCGCTCATCTTCGACTGGAACACCGCCGGCAATGGCTATCCCCATCGGGACCGTCCGGTGGAGTTCGACGACGAGACCCTGCGCGACGGGCTGCAGTCGCCCTCGGTGCGCGACCCCGATATCGAGACCAAGATCCGGCTCCTTCACGTCATGGACGAGCTGGGCATCCACACCGTGGACGTGGGCCTTCCCGGGGCGGGGCCGCGCGCCCGAGCCGACATCACCGCCCTCTGCCGGGAGATCGCGGGGGCTCGCCTCAGGATCACCGCCAACTGCGCCGTCCGCACCGTCCAGTCCGACATCACCGCCCTCATCGAGATCTCGCAGAAGGTGGGGATGGCCATCGAGGCCTGCACCTTCATCGGCTCGTCCCCCATACGCCAGTACGCGGAGGAGTGGACGCTCGACCACGTCCTGAAGCTCACGGAGGACGCGGTCTCCTACGCCACGCGCGCCGGGCTGCCCGTCATGTACGTCACCGAGGACACCTGCCGCGCCACCCCCGACACCATCGCCCGCCTCTACCGGGCGGCCATCAACGCGGGGGCCCGGCGGGTCTGCGTCTGCGACACCGTCGGGCACATCACGCCCCGCGGCGTCCGCAACCTCATCCCCTTCGTCCGCCAGCTCATCCAGGAGACGGGGGCGGACGTCAAGATCGACTGGCACGGCCACAACGACCGCGGCCTGGGCGTCATCAACACCATCACCGCCATGACCTCCGGCGTGGACCGCCTGCACGGGACGGCCCTGGGGATCGGGGAGCGCGTGGGCAACTGCTCGATGGACCAGCTCCTCATCAACCTGCGGCTCATGGGCTACATCGACACGGACCTGAGCCGCCTGCGCGAGTACGTGGAGCTGACCAGCGCGGGCACGGGCGTCCCCATCCCCGCCAGCTACCCGGTGTTCGGGCAGGACGCCTTCCGCACCGCCACCGGCGTCCACGCCGCGGCCATCATCAAGGCCAAGAAGAAGGGCGAGGACTGGCTGGCCGACCGCGTCTACTCCGGCGTGCCCGCGGGCATGGTGGGGAGCCGGCAGCAGATCGAGGTGGGCTTCATGTCGGGGGTCTCGAACGTGGTGTACTGGCTCCACGAGCACCACATCGAGCCCAGCGACCACCTGGTGGAGGAGATCTTCCGCGCGGCCAAGGAGCGCAACCGGGTCCTCACCGACGACGAGATCCTGGAGATCTGCAAGTTCGAGGCGGTGGAGAAGGAGCGTCCCCTGCCCCTCGACACCGTGGACGCCTGGAAGGAGCGGATCGGCTCCTAGGCGGACCCCCCGCGCCCGGTCACTTCTTGTGGCACTCCATGCACTTGACCGGAGCCTTCTTGCCCTTCGCCACGGCCTCCCGGTGGCACGTGATGCAGGTTCCGGTGGCGGCCTTCGGGTCGTGGAAGGCCGCCTGCAGGCTCGTCTTGACGGGCGGGGACGCCGGCGTGGTGTGACACTCGCGGCAGGCCTGCTGCTCCGCGGCTGGCGGCTTCTCCGGCCGGCTCGGGTGATGGCACGTCGTGCAGGCGACGCCCATGGCGTCGGCGTGCTTCGCGTGGTCGAACGTGACGGCGCCGAGCTTGGCGGGCAGGGTCACCTTCCCCTTCGGCTGCGGGCGCGTGGGCAGCTTGGCGGCCGGCGGCGCGGCCGACGCCGGTGCCGGGCGCGCGGTCAGGGTCGTGGCCGGGACCGTGGTCAGGGCCGTCGTGGCCGGCGGGGCGCCGACGATGGGGCTCCTGGGTGCCGCGCGCCCGGCCATGGGCGTCACGGGCCTGGCCAAGGGCGCCGCGGACGACGCCGGGGCGGGCATGGCCTCGGGCGAGACCGGGCCCGTCGACGGCGCCGCCGGCGAGGCCGCCAGTGTGGCGGGCGGGGGGGTCGCGGGCGGCTCCTGCTTCCCGCCGCAGCCCGCCGCGACGGGCGCGAGCAGGAGAACCATCGCCGCGAGGCGCTTCGATGTCGTCATGGCCGTCCCCCCTCCCTTTCTGGCGCGCGGGCACGACCGGGGCCGCCCGGGTGCGCCGAACGCCCCATCGACAACCTTCCCACTCCAGTATCCCATCGGAGGGTGAGCGCGGCATGAAGCGACCCATCATTCGCCTCGTCGCCGGCGCCGAAGCCCCCGCGCCCGCCGGGGGGCCCGGCCACGGTGGCCCCCGCATGGATCAACTGATCCATTTCCCGGGCGGCGCCGGGGGGCGAGGATGTCTGCAGGGTAGGAGGCGCCATGCCTGACGTAGAGATACTGCTGCTGTTCGCGCTCGCGGTCGTGGTGGGAGCGCTGGCGTGGATCGGCCTGAGCGGCCGGTGGCCGCTGCGCCGGGCGCAGGCCTGCCACTTCGCGTGCCCGCTTTCGAGGGAGCCGGTGGACTGCGAG
>Ga0214472_10009249_pt1 | contig 10279 bp, 9 predicted proteins | sample RVTome_6_FD_207662 | JGI IMG/M metagenome (GOLD analysis project Ga0214472, IMG submission 207662) | Soil microbial communities from uranium-contaminated site in the Upper Colorado River Basin, Wyoming, United States - RVT140D175 | ecosystem: Environmental > Terrestrial > Soil > Contaminated >...
CCTTCTATCTGACCTGGCGGGCGCGCGAGTTCGGCGTCTGCACCCGCTTCATCGAGCTGGCCGGCGAGATCAATGCGCGCATGCCCTTCTATGTCGTCGAACGCGCCGCGAGGGCGCTGGACGAGGCGAGCGGAAAGGGCCTCAGCAGAGCCGCGGTCCTGCTTATCGGCGTCGCCTACAAGCCGGACGTCGACGATATCCGCGAGAGCCCGGCGCTCGAAATACTGGAGCAACTGGAAGCGCGTGGCGCCACCGTCGACTATTACGACCCGTGGGTGCCGGCGATCCCGAAAACGCGCGAGCACGGCCGCCTTGAAGGCCGCCGCTCGATCGCACTTTCCCCCGCGGCGATTTCGCAGTACGACGTTGTCGTGATCGTGACCGACCACAGCGAAGTGGACTACCGGATGGTCGCCGAGGCCGCCAAACTTGTCATTGATACGAGAAATGCTTTGGGTAGACTGGGCATTGCAAGCGGGCGGATCAAGAAGGCGTAGCTCCGGGGGACACGTTGGGTCGAATACCAGCGCGCTTGCGCTCACTCCTCTCGCGCCTCCGTCCGGACAACTCCTCGGATGTTGAGGCGCGCCTGCTTGCCATCGACGAACGCATGACGGCCCTGCAGCGCGACGCCGCCGAAGGCCGGCAGGCGATGGAGGCGAAATTCGCCAAGGTGGAAGCCGACAATCTGGCGCTGAAGTCGCTGATCCGGGCGCGCGACGACCGTGGCCAGGAGAAGCTGAAGGCCGGCCTGTCGTCGATCGTGAACCTCCTGACCATCCTGCCGGATCTCAGGATCAACGGCGTGGTCCCGCCCTTCCCGCACCAGGGCTTCGAGATCACGGGCGAAGAGGCGGCATTCCTCTTCCACTTGATCCGCCGCCACCGGCCGAAGCTCATCCTCGAACTCGGGAGCGGCAGCTCCACCTTCCTCTTTGCCGCCGCGGTGCGCGCCAATGGCAGCGGACGCGTCGTCTCCGTCGAGCACGATGCCGGCCACGCGGAACGCACGGCGCAGCTCCTGCGGCAGGCGGGCCTCGCCGAATGGGTGCAGCCGGTCGCCGCGCCGCTCGTCGAACGGACGATCGGCAGCCGTACCTTCCACTGGTACGACCTCGACCCGTTCCTCAGGACGCTCACCGGCAAGATCGACTTCCTCTTCGTCGACGGGCCGCCCGGCAAGATGCAGTCGCTGAGCCGCTATCCGGCGCTTCCGGTCATTGCGCCGCACCTCAGCGAGCAGGCTCTCGTCTTCGTAGACGACGGCGGCCGCGAGGACGAGACGCGCATGATCGCCCTGTGGCGGGAGCTTGACGAACTGGCGTTCACATCGGAGTCGCTCGGCTTCCTGCCGCGGGCGCCGGTTCTCCTCACCACCACCGCGCGCGCCGGCAGGATCGCCGAGTTCCCGCTTGCGCGCGAGGAGCCTTCCGACGCCGAAGACGAGGCCGAAGCCTTCGGCCTCGGACGGCGCAGCGGCACATCCTGAGGCGCCCGCGCCCTTCGCCCGCCGTCGCCAGTCAAAAGGAAGCGACGATGCTCATCGGCAAAGCCGGCCCCGCCAGGAGCGCCCTCTGCCGCGCCGAACCGGACCGGATCGAGATCCGCAGCCGCGACCTCTGCCGAGACCTGATGGGCCGCCTGACGTTCACGGAATTCTTCTTCTTCCTGCTCACCGGCCGCGATGCTACCCAGCAGCAGCGGTTCTTCCTTGACCTCCTGCTCATCGCCATCGCCGAGCACGGCCTGACGCCGACCGCCCAGGCGGCGCGCATGACCTACGCCGCGGCCCCCGACTCGCTGCAGGGCGCGGTGGCGGCTGGTATTCTGGGCTGCGGCCCGGTGGTGCTCGGAACCGCCGAAGCCTGCGGCGCGCTGCTTGCGCGAGCACGCAGCCGCGTCGATGCCGGCGAGCATATCGGCGCGGCGGTCGAGGCGCTGACCGATGAGGTGCGGCGGGCGGGCGGAAGAATGCCCGGCTTCGGCCATCCGCTGCACCGTCCGCTCGATCCGCGCGCCGAGCGAATCCTGGTGCTTGCCGCGGAACGCGGCGTCGCCGCCCGGCATGTCGAACTTGCCCTTCGGTTCCGCGAGGCAGTGCACAAGGCGTGGGACCGCGCCTTGCCGATGAACGTCTCCATGCCGATCGCCGCCGTGCTGCTCGACCTCGATTTCCCGGCCGACATGCTGCGGGCCATTCCCATCCTTGCGCGCACAGGCGGGCTGCTTGCACATCTTGCCGAAGAGCAGCACCGGCCGATCGGCTTCCTGATGGCGTCGCACGGCGAAGAGGCGATCGCTTATGACGGCGGCGAGGTCGCGTGATCCTCGACCCTGAGACCGAGGCCCGGACCTGGGAAGAGCAGCGCGCGGCCGACGATCCGCTCTATCGCCGGCAGATCGGCTACCTCCTTGCGCATTCCCGTTTCTATCGGGAAAAACTTGCGGCGACCGGCCTTGCGACTGCCGACGCGATCGGCGGCCTCGATGCGATCGAAGCGCTGCCTTTCACCGAGAAGGACGAGTTGCGCGCGGCGCGGTCCGAAGCCGAGCCGATCGGTCCGCATCTCGCCGCCGACATCCGCGACGTGGTCCGCATCTTCTCCACCAGCGGCACCACCGGGACACCGAGCTACATCCCGCTGACGGCGGCCGACCTCGCGCAATGGATCCGCATCTCGTCGCGGAGCTATGCGGCGTCGGGGCTGGCGGCCGGGACGCGACTCATCTCCACCTACAATGCCGGCCCCTTCGTCGCCGGGGTCGGGCTCGACGCCTTCGCGGCGCTCCGCCTCTGCCACATCCCGATCGGATCGGGGAACACGGAGCGGCTGATGACGGCGCTGCGGCAATTGAAGGCCGAGGCTCTCGCGCTCACCCCCTCCTATGCCCTCCATCTCGCCGAATGGGCGCTCGAGCGCGGTGTCGACCTTCGCGCCACTTCGGTCGCCCGCCTGGCCGTGGCCGGCGAGCCGGGCGGCGGCGAGGCTGCGCTCCGGACGCAGCTTCAGGAGGCGTGGGGAGCCAAGGTCACCGAGGCGATGGGGATAGGCGACGTGGCGGCCACGCTCTGGGGCGAATGCGAAGCGCAGGGCGGCATGCATTTCAGCGGGCGCGGCTTCGTGCATGCCGAGCTGGTCGATCCGGACACGGGCGATGCGATTGCGATGGAGGACGGCGCGGAGGGCGAGCTTGTCTACACGCATCTCAAGCGCGAAGCGGCGCCGCTCCTGCGCTTCCGCAGCCGCGACCACGTCCGCGTTTCGGCCGGCGCCTGCGCCTGCGGGCGGACGTCGCCGCGCATCCGCTGCATCGGCCGCACCGACGACATGCTGATCGTGCGCGGGGTCAACGTCTTCCCCTCGGCGATCCGCGAGATCGTGGCGACATTCGCGCCGGCCGCCGGCGGGCATATCTCAGTTCGGCCGCGAAATCCGGGCCCGCGGCAGGACCCGCCGCTCAGGGTTCTGGTTGAGCGCGGCGCAGAGAACGCCGAGGCCGGGCTCGCGGAAGCGATCCGCACGCGCATCCGCGAGGCGCTGATGGTGACGACGGAAATCGTGCCCGTGCCGTTCGGCGCGCTGCCGCGCAGCGACTATAAATCGAAGCTGGTCGACTGGTCCGAGGCGGCTCCTAAACCGTCTCGAACGTCTGCTCCTTGAGGTAGTCGCGAAAGCCCCACAGCGCCTCGTTGCACTTCTCCCAGCTCTTCGTCTTCGCCATCCGCCGCAGCCATGCATCGACGTTCGGGTAGGTCTTGAACTCGGTGCGGATCGGATCGCCGCAGGTCAGGAGCGCCGCGCCGAAATAGTCGGCGATGGTGATGTCGTCGCCCGTCAGATACTTCTTACCCTTGCCGAGTATGTGGTCGTTCAGCACCTGGAGCCACTGCTTGGTCTTCTCCTTGCCCCACGCCACCGTGCCCTTCTGGACCTCATCGGTTGGCCGCTTGTGATGCGGGAACACCTGCGGATAAACGACGCCATAGGCGTAGTCGTGGTAGAAATGGGTGTTGAACCAGTCCATTACCTCGTTGACCCGGGCTCGCTTCTTCAGATCCTTCGGGTAGGTCGGCAAGTCGTACTTGTCTGCCAAATATTTGAGGATCGCCGAGCTTTCGCCGAGGATGAAACCGTCGTCATCAAGAGTGGGCACCTGGCGGTTCGGATTGATCGAGACGTAGGGTTCCTGATGATGCGCGCCCGTCATCAAGTCGACCACTTCCTCCTCGACCGGAAGGTTGTTGTCGGCGATGAACATGCGGACGGGCCTGCTGGTGTTGGATACCGGATGCATATAGAGCTTCAAGGCTGACCTCCCTTTCCATGCCGTGCGGGATTCCTTCCCGGTTCGGCGGACGATGACAACTATCTCCGAAAGATGCGGCTCACGTCGCGGCCGGCTCCCGCCGGCGGCGAGACGTCGACGCCTCTCGCGCCACATAGGGGTTCTTCGGCGCCCGGTCCTCGGAAAGACTCGGGCGCCGGGCGCGCGTCAGGACTTCGATCGCATCGGCGAGATGCACTTCGGCGATGTTCGGGTCGCCGCGTTCCACCCGCAAGCGGTGCGCTTCCATCAGCACATCCACGTGCGTCGCGCCGGCCGGCGGCTCGAACCGGTAGGAGGCGAGTTCGATCAGCAGGCCTAGCGGATCGCGGAAATAGATCGAATCCATGAAGCCGCGGTCCTTCACGCCACTGTGAGAGATGCCGCGCTCGTCGAGGCGCGCCACGGCCTGCAGAAAGGTCGCGCGGGAGACGGAGAATGCAATGTGGTGGACGCTCCCCTGGTCGCGCTCGGTCGGCGACGCGTCCGGGGCGCGCGTGTCGTCCGTGAAGATGGTGATCAGCCGCCCGTCGCCCGGGTCGAAATAGAGGTGGCTTTCGGAGGCGGCGTCGAGGTTCGGCTGCTCGAAGACGAAGGGCATGCCGAGCACGCCCTCCCAGAAATCGATCGACGTACGCCGGTCGGCGCCGACCAGCGTGATGTGGTGCACGCCCTGGGATTGCAGCTTCTGCATCGGAGACCTCCGCGGCGGTCTCGGCGCCGGAGCGCCGGTCAAGGCCATTCTAGCTGAAGCCGTCAGTTCCGCGCAGCCCCCAGTGACGCAGCGCTCCGAACTCGGACCGCTGCCTAGCGATGGGCGGCCGCCGCCACCGCGAAGCCGTGCTTGCCATTGACGCATTCTCTATTGCAGGCCATCGCGCGATCAGGGCAAGGACGAGCGGAGGGCTGCTGAAATCGCGACACGGCGAGCGCTTGGGAGGCGCCGGGCCTTCAGGGTAGATTGAGCCGGATCAAAGAATCGCCAAGGCGTGGCGTGTATGGCTGCGCCGCATGAGCAAGGATTGCGAATCATGGCCACTCTGCCCGCGGAATTCCGCCTCATACGCCTTGAGCTTGCCCGCGAGCCCGGACACCCGGAAGGAAGCCGGCGCACCGGGTACGAGCTGGTGGCGCCGCTTGGCGCGGATCAACGGCTGTCGGCAGAGCTGTGGCGGAAGCACCGGGACAGCTGCCGCGTCCGCCGCTTCCACGAGGGCGAGGTCGATCAGGCCGGCCGCCTGGCCCGCCGACCCGGCGGCGAGTGGTATTTCGACTACGATCCCGACACCAGCCGCGACGACGAGGCTGGCCACCGGCTGGGAGACGAGCGGTTCGTGATCGGCGAGTACGTCTCGATTGCTGACGAGGACGGCCATATGCACACCTACCGCGTGGTCTCGGTGCAACCGGCCTGAGCCGCCCCTTCGACGGCCCCTTCGCCGGATCGCCTCCCTCTTCGATGCTTACTTTGCCGGTCTCCGCCAGGCGAGCTTGAACAGCTCCATGACGAGGAGCATTGACAGCGCGATCGGGATCAGAGTCAGCCACAGCCCGATCGAGATCGGCTGCATGTCCAGCACCGTGCTGAGACCGGGAATGAAGGCGGCGCCGACGTGCACGGCCTGAGCGCCCGCAACCGATGCGATCACGGGCCAATTGTTCGAGAACGGGACGCGAAACGCCGAGCGCGTCTCGGAGCGGCAGTTGAAGACATGCACGTTCTCGAACGCCACCATGAGGAAAAGCAGGGCGTTCCGCGCTTCGAACTCGCTCCATCCGTTCGTCATCGCCCACGCGTAGAATGCAAAGCCGAGCATCCCCATCGCCAGCCCCGAAACCGCGCTCTCCGAGATCATCAGCCGGTCAAAGATCGGTTCGTTCACCGGCCTCGGCGGACGCGCCAACAGGCCCGGCTCGCGCTTCTCGAAGGCGAGGGCCACGTCCTGGCCGCCATTCGTCACAAGGTTCAGCCAGAGAAGCTGCACGGCGGTCAGCGGAAGCGGATATCCGGTCGCCAGCGCCAGCATGAAGATGACCACCTCGGCCGCCCCGGTGCTGACAAGCAGATAGATGACCTTCCGGATGTTGGCATAGGCCGCCCGCCCCTCCTGGATGCCGGCGACCACCGAGGCGAAGTTGTCGTCGGTGAGCACCAGGTCGGCGGCGTCGCGCGCAACGTCGGTTCCGCCGCGCCCCATGGCGACGCCGAGATCCGCCTGTCGCAGGGCCGGCGCATCGTTCACGCCGTCACCCGTCACAGCCACGATGTGGCCGCCGGCCTTCAAAGCCCGCACGATGTCGACCTTCTGCGCCGGCTCGACGCGGGCGAACACACGTGCCGCGGCCAGCCGAGCGTTACGCTCCTCCGGGGTGCCGGCAAGCGCGACGATATCCCGCCCGGTGGTCACGTCGCTCATCGTCTCGGCCAGGCCGAGTTCGCGCGCGATGGCAAGCGCTGTGATCGGATGGTCGCCGGTCACCATCCGTACCGAAACGCCGGCACGCCGGCATGCCGCCACCGCATCGCGCACTTCCGGCCGCAGCGGATCGATGAATCCGACGAGCGCCAAGAGCCGCATCTCCCGCAGCTCCTCCTCGATATCATGTGAGGCGAACGGCCGGTCAGGCGGTACCTCCTTCGCGGCGATTGCGAGCACGCGCAGACCGTCCGTTGCCATCTGCTCCGCCGCCAGCCGCGCCTTCTCATCGCCATTGGCGCAAAGCGGCAGCAGCACCTCCGGCGCTCCCTTGGCGTGCAGCTGCGGCCCCTGCGGATCACGGTTCAGCGTCGCCGCGAAGCGCCTCTCCGCCGCAAAGGGAATTTCACCGATCCGGGGCGCCTCCTCGCGCAGAAAGACAGGCGCGAGGCGGGCCTTCATGGCGAGGACAAGCAACGCGATATCCACCGTGTCGCCGCTGCGGCCGGGTTCGCCGAGCGCGGGATCGAAGGACGCGTCATTGCAGAGCGCGCCGGAGCGCGCCGCGGCGGCGATGGCCTTCTCGATCCCCTCCGGCATTCCGCCTTCATGGCGTGAAAAACCGCCGCGCGGGTCAAATCCCTCGCCGCCCACTTCGACGAAACCTGCTTCCGGCAGCCAAAGCCGCTTCGCCGTCAGCTCGTTGGCCGTCAGGGTGCCGGTCTTGTCGCTCGCCACGACCGTGCAGGACCCGAGTCCCTCGACGGCCGGAAGGTGCCGGACGATGACGTTGCGGCGCGCCATGCGCCGCGTGGCGATCGAAAGCGCCACCGTCACCGCCACCGGCAAGCCCTCGGGAATCGCGGCCACGGCAAGAGCGACGGCGACAAAGAATGTCTCGCGGAAGGAGGCGCCCCCTGCGATCTGCATCGCGATAAGGACCGCGATGATTGCGACGACGACGATGCCCAGATTGCGGCTGAAACGCTCCAATCGCTGCGTCAGCGGCGGCGGCTCCGCGGGAGCGGCGAGCGCCTTCGCGATCCGGCCAATCTCGGTCTCGCTGCCGGTGGCGACAACGACACCTTCCACGCGGCCGGTCTGGACGGTGGTGCCGGCATGCAGCAGGGTCGAACGGTCGCCGACCTGGCAGTCGGACGCAAGCGCCTGGTGCGCGACCTTCTCGACCGGGAACGATTCGCCCGTCAGCGCCGACTCGTCGGCGCGCGCGTCGAATGCCCGGACAAGGCGAAGGTCGGCGGGAACCCGGTCGCCCGCCTCCAGAAGAACCATGTCGCCCGGCACGAGCTCGCTGCCGTCCGCAAGTCTCACCGCACCGTCGCGCAGCACCCGGCTCTTCGCCCGGATGGAACTGCGGAGCGCCAATGTATTTATCTCGGCCCGCCATTCCTGCGTTCCGCCGATTGCGGAATTCAGAACAAGCACAAGCCCGATGAAGCCGGCATCCGCATGTTCGCCAAGGAGCAGCGCGGCCAGCGCCGCTGCGAGCAGCAGATAGATAAGCGGGCTCTTGAGCTGTCCGAGGAAGACGCCAACGATCGACCGCCGTGGCGGCTCGGGGAGGGAGTTCGGTCCGTACATCTTGAGGCGCGCTTTCGCCTCCGCGCTGCTAAGGCCGGCAGGCGTTGTGTCGAGGCGCTTCGCTACCTCCGCGGCGGATAGTGCGTGCCACGGCGCACGCTCTCTATCGGCATCGGGCATCTGGTCAGTTGGAAAGCAGCAGCGGAAACGGGATGTCGCGCAGCATGGATCGCGAAACGCCGCCCAGGATCTGCTCGCGGAATCGCGAATGGCCGTAGCAGCCCATGACGCCGAGGTCTGCGCCGAAGTCGAGCGCCTGCACTTTCAGCTCTTCCTTCACGCTCCCACGCGTCGCGCGGAAGGTCTGAGTCTCCACCTTGACGCCGTGACGCGAGAGAGTGGCCGCGATATCGTCGCCGGGAGTGAACTGGCGCACCGGGTCGTCGAGGAACCCCTGCACGGACACGAGCCGCACCGCAACCGCTTTCAAAAGCAGCGGCAGGGCATCGAAGACGGCGCGGGCGGCCTCCCGGCCCCCGTCCCAGGCGACGAGCACGCGCATCCCGAGCGTTTTGACCGACCAGCTGGCAGGCAATGCGATCACGGGACGACCACTTGCAAACACAACCTCCTCCAGTTGGTGGCGGCCGATCGACGCGTCGTCCGGAAGCTGCGGACAGAGGATGAGATCGGCCGCACGAGCAGCCGCGCCCGCATGCGACGAAACGATGTTGTCGACCGCCTTTTCCGCCCGCCATGCGTAGGCGACGCCCGCCTTCCCGCAGGCTTCGGAGAAAGCGGCCTCGGCCGCCTTTCGCTCCTCATCCGCGGCAGCGATCTGCGCCTCTATGAACGAGGCCAGCGCGATATCGGTGCCGAGCCCATAGGTAACGACGATCGGCGCGACGTGAATGCCGATCAGCTTGGCTTTGTCGGCGAGCGGTAATGCCTGGAACGCCGAAACGGCGGCTTCGGCCGCCGGGGCGGCGGGGATGATTGCGGATACCGTTCGGATGCCGGACATCGGTGTCTGCCTTCCCGGATGCCGCTATGCGGCCAGGGTATCGTTCAGCCGGTCGAGCGTCGTCTGGTTGCGGAGCACGATCCTCCGCGACGCCGGCATCGCGATGACGCCGTCGCGCTCAAGCTGGGTGAGCGTGCGGGACACGGTCTCGATCGTCAGGCCGAGGTAATCGGCGATGTCCTGGCGTGGCATCGGCAGCTCGACGGCACCCTGCTTCGACAGGCGGCGCGCCATCTCCAGAAGGAACGTGGCAATCCGCTCCTGCGCGTTCTTGCGCCCAAGCACCAGCATGTGCTCCTGCGCCTGTTGCAGGTGCGTCATCGTCTCGGTCCAAAGCTCGGCCACCATGCCGCTATTGCGCCGCGCCGCAATGATGAACGCGCTCCTCTTCACGATCAGGATGCTGGAATCGGCGATCGCCTCGGCGGCGAAACGATGAACTTCGCCAGGCTCCATCCCGAAGACATCGCCCGGCAGGTAGAAGGCGCCGATCTGGCGGCGGCCGTCGCTCATCAGCTTGCAGATGCGCACCGCGCCGCTGAGAACCTTGTAGAGGTAGTCGGCAGGCTCTTCCTCGCCGAAAATCTCGGCGTTCCGCTCGAAGTTCATCCGCGCGCCCATCAAACCGAGCAGCTCGCTTGTCGGCGCCTCCGCGCGGTCACCCGTCACCGTCCCGAGTCCAGCGACTTCCCTCGCCGTCTCCGCCACTCGCCAGTTCAACATGACAGACCCTCCGGTTTGCGTGCTCACCTCGATAGAGGCAGGCGCGGCGGCCGCAAATTCGGGTATTCTCCCTAGGTAGGATTACGGAAGCACAGGATGGTCGCTGGCTGACGCCGTTTAGCGCTCAAGGAAACGGGAGACCGTCCGAACCTCCCCGAGTATCCCGCGCGGCCGGATCAACAGGACCGCGGAGAGCGAGACGCCGATCGCAACGATCTGGAGGGCGGCGCCGCGCGCCTGCATCCCG
>Ga0214472_10009250_pt1 | contig 10279 bp, 8 predicted proteins | sample RVTome_6_FD_207662 | JGI IMG/M metagenome (GOLD analysis project Ga0214472, IMG submission 207662) | Soil microbial communities from uranium-contaminated site in the Upper Colorado River Basin, Wyoming, United States - RVT140D175 | ecosystem: Environmental > Terrestrial > Soil > Contaminated >...
TAGATTTCGCTGGAAACGGTTAGAGTTTTTCCAGACAAATGCTCAGGGCTCAAGAAGTTGGGGTCTAAAAGTTCCTTTATTTCCCAATGATCGGCAATCTCAGCTTCAAAATTCCAAAGTCCGTAATTGGTGAAGTGAACAGCGCCATTTTTATCCAGGTAAAGATTATCTGGACTGAGATTCAGGTGGTGACCACCCTGTTGGTAAAGGACTTCGTAGAGTTCGATTATTTTAAGAAGCAACCGGGTTGCAAAGGTGGGAGCAAGGGGCCCAACCATTTGGCAATAGGTGCCGAGTTGAATCCCTGGGGCTGGTTTACCCACTAAAGCAAGTGTGCCACCGAACTGTTCCATCGCAAAGGTTTGATGAAGCTGCGGATGATCGATATCCACCAGCATATGACGATGGGAGGCCCAGGTTTCTTTAAAACTTTCAAAATCCTTTTGCTTGGCATTGTAAATATTGGCCCGCACCAAGCCCCTGTCTCCTGCATGAATCAAGGCCTCGATTCCGAGGGGCGACACGCGAAGAATTTTACGCACATCAAAAGCTGCACCTAATTTTTCAATCAGGCTCTCTTTGATGGCAATGGCGATGGGATCTTTTGCTGAATGCATGTATCTCGATCTTTTCCGAGAAGAAAAAAACCTTGGGCTTGGGAATACACCTGAAGGGCTAATATAACACCTTTTTGCCGAGTTCCAACCAGCAGGAATAATATTTTAAGACCCCACCAAAACCTTTCTTTGAAGCGCAGAATTCTTAATTGTCCCAGTGCATAATTGGCGCATTTACCTGCATAAAACAAAAAAAATACAAAAATATGCAGCACGAGCGAGTTTTTGCCGTATAGTATGCGTTCTCCCAGGAAGCTGACGGGAGGCGGAATGGGGGAGAGCGGATGTCGGTTCTGACTGGAATGCACATTTTGAAAAGGGGAAGGGTATGAGGAACCAAAAGGAAGAGATTGGAAAAGTGGTGGTGGCCTATTCGGGTGGCTTGGATACCTCGATCATCATTCCGTGGCTAATTGAGAATTATGAATGTAAGGTTGTTGCCTATACAGCCAATGTTGGCCAGCACATTGAAGAGCTGGAGGATTTGGAAGCGAGAGCACTGGAGGCTGGGGCCGAGAAGCTGGTGGTTGAGGATCTCCAGGAGGAGTTCTGCCGAGATTTTTTATTTCCCATGATGCAAGCAGGCGCAAAATATGAGGGGAAATACTTGCTGGGAACCAGTATTGCCCGCCCTCTAATCGCCAAAGCAATGATGGTCCTTGCCGATGCAGAAGGCGCGCAGGCGGTTGCGCACGGGTGCACTGGGAAAGGAAACGACCAAGTTAGGTTTGAGCTGGCTTTTAAAGCGTTTAACCCCGCAATTAAGGTAATTGCTCCTTGGCGGGAGTGGGATTTGCGCTCTCGGGAAGATTGTATTGCCTACGCCAAAGCTCGCAATATTCCGCTGAAAGTAGAGAAGAAGGGGATTTACAGCCACGATGAGAATCTCTGGCATTTGTCTAGTGAGGGAGGTGCCTTGGAGAATCCATGGGAGAGTGCACCCAACGGAGTGTTCGGCAAAATTCTGCCACCATGGGAAGCGCCTGATCAAGGCGAAGAGGTGATCATTGGGTTCGATAAGGGTTTCCCTGTGAGCCTTAACGGGGAAAGACAAAACCCAGTAGAGTTGCTTAGGAATTTAAACCATTTGGGGAAAATTCATGGCGTTGGAAGGGAAGATATTGTCGAAAACCGTCTGGTAGGTATGAAATCCCGTGGCGTTTATGAAACACCCGGCGGCACCATTCTCTACAAAGCCCATGCAGAAATTGAAAGTTTGGTTTTGGATGCAGAAACAATGCACTTTAAGGAACAGCTAGCCCCAAAATATGCGGAATTGATTTACAACGGGCGCTATTTTGTTCCCTTGAGAGAAGCCTTGGATGCTTTTGTTGCGAAAACACAACAGAATGTTACGGGCGAGGCTCGGTTGTTTTTGTATAAGGGAAATGTAATGGTCCTGGGTAGACGGTCGCCCTATTCCCTCTACCGCGAAGACCTGGCCACCTTCGGGGAAGACGATGTATATAAACAAAGTGATGCGGAAGGTTTTATTAATCTCTACGGCCTTCCGTTGAAAGTTCAAGCGCTGATGGAGGCGTTGGGGCCTGATAAACTTCCAGGCTATTGCGCACCCAATTTTTCGAAATTCAAACGGGACTAAACATGAAACTGTATAAGGGGAGAATACCGGAATCGCCGGCACCGCTGATGAATGCAATCAATCGGTCGCTGCCGGTTGATATTCGGCTGTGGCCCTATGACCTAATGACAAATCATGCCTGGGCAAGTGCTTTGACCGAGGTAGGCGTTTTCTCGGTGGAGGAATGTTCGCAGGTTCAGAGAATACTTGAGGAACTGGCTCAGCTTGAACCTGCCGATTTCAACCCACTTCCAGAAGACGAAGACGTTCACACCCTGGTAGAGCGACTTCTTACAGAGCGTTTGGGGGATACTGGCGCGCGGATTCACACAGGCCGAAGCCGTAACGACCAGGTTGTTTGCGATTTACGCTTATTCGCAAGAGATAAACTGGACGACCTTCAACACTTGGTGAAAACAGCAATTCTTTTGATTTCAGATCAGGCTCGTGTTCACAAAGATACCCTGATGGCTGGCACCACTCATTTACAGCCAGCGCTTCCCGTTTCCCTTGGCCATTTTTTGCTTTCCGCTTGTTTCGCGCTGTTAAGAGATCTTGACCGGCTAAAGGATGCCAGGCGAAGGACGAACCTGTGCCCGCTTGGATCCGGGGCAATGGCGGGTTCAGGCTTTGCCGTAGACCGCCATCGCCTGGCAAAAGACTTGGGATTTGATGCGCCGCTTTTGAATAGTATCGACGCCGTAAGCGATAGGGACTTCTGCGCTGAAATTGCTTTTGCCTGCTCGCAGATCGCCGTCCATCTGTCTCGTTATGCCGAACAATTCATTTTTTGGGCGAATCCAGCTTTTGGGTATGTTCGCTTTGCCGATGCCTGGTCTACGGGGTCGTCCATGATGCCTCAAAAGAGGAACCCGGATGCTATGGAGCTTATTCGTGGAAAAACTGCGCGGGTGATCGCAGCCTGTACACAGCTTCTTACCGTCATGAAAGGGTTGCCTTTAACGTATGCAAAGGATCTTCAGGAAGATAAGCTGCCACTTTTCGAGGCTTTGGATACAACCTGTTTAATGGTTGAAGTGTTCGGCCAGGCTGTTTCAACGGCAGTTTTCCAGAAACAAAACCTTGCTAGGGGATTGTCCCCGGATATGTTGGCTACCGATTTGGCAGATGTTCTGGCGAGGGCAGGGGTGCCTTTTCGAAAGGCTCACGAACGCGTGGGTCTCCTGGTTAGCACCCTTGAAACTGGAGGTCGCACTTTAAAGATGCTTTCCGCAAAGGATTTTCAAAAATTATTTCCTGAATTGCAAAATGCACTGCCTGATCTGTCCTATGTTGCCAGTCTTTCCCAAAGAAATGTGTTGGGCGGTACTGCACCACCAAGGGTGGAGGAACAGTTGGAACTCCTTGTGGAGTTACTAAAAGCGAAAACCTAAAACACAGGTATTTAGTTCACCATTTCAATAGTAAGCCATGATGTCACCAAGCGGTTTACGGGTAAGATCGGGGACCTTGGCATCTGGCTTGGGGTACCCTACGGGGAGCAAAATTACAGCCACTTCATTTTTGGGGCGCTCTAATATGTCGTTCAAAAAGGCCATGGGGTTTGGTGTGTGGGTAAGCGTCGCAAGGCCGGCATTGTGCAGTGCGGCAATCAACATCCCTGTCGCAATTCCCACGGATTCGTTTACATAGTAATTCTTCTTCCTTTCGCCATCCACCCATTGGTAGTTCTGTTTGAACACAATAATTAAGGTGGGTGCAATATCGATATGGTCCTTCACTGCGTTGGTGCCAAAAGGGGCTAGATCCTCGAGCCATTCTTTGGGAAAACGACGGTTGTAGTTCTCCTCCTCCTCCTTTTCTGCGGCAATGCGAATCCGGTGTTTGACTGCTGGGTCCTCTACAACTGCAAAAAACCAGGGTTGCTTGTGCGCTCCGGAGGGCGCGGAACTGGCGGTTAAAATGGCATTCTCAATAACAGCTCGGGGAATAGGATCGGACGAAAACTCCCTCACCGTTCTGCGCCGATTCATGTTCGAGTAAAAATCCTGGGCACGGGTGAGCATTTCAGGTTCAGGCAATCGCTCAAAGTTAAGTGCGATAAATGGGTTTTGATTGTGCATGGGCTCTCCAGAATAAATATTGGAAAAGAAAAAGTGGGATTCAGGTGGCAATACCAACCGATACCGTTGTGGGTTTCAACAATTGGAGGATGACAGAAGGGGTAATGCGGATTAAAAAACCACGCTTCCCGCCATTGATATAAACCTGTGGCAAATCCACAACGCTTTTTTCGAGAAAAACAGGCATGGTGGACCTGGTTCCAAAAGGAGATGTTCCTCCAACCAGATAACCTGTGTGCTTTTGGGCTAATTGAGGAGTGCAGGGGGTAATGGATTTGGTATTTAATTCACGCGCAAGAGCCTTGGTAGATACCTGCAGATGACCCTGCATAAGAATAAGTAGAGGATTGCCCTGATCGTCTTGCATCACAAGAGTCTTAATGACCTGCTCTTCGGGTACGCCCAGTTCCTGAGCAGAGCGGCTGGTGCCCCCTTTCTCTTCATACTTATAGATGAAAGGTTCGAAGGGTAGCTTGTGGTCGCGCAAGAGGCGGATAGCTGGTGTGATGGGGTACTTCATTTGAGAGAAGATCCTAACAAGGAATTTAACCTGGACATTTTAAACGACTGGTTACAGAAACTAAATGCTCTGAGGATAAATTCCCCAGAACGAAATCTTTCTCTTTGTTTAGGGGAAAACTTCATACAATAGTGGCGAACCGGATCGAAGGGTCAAGAGGCTAAAAGGAATTGTCTAAGGTAGGTGACGCATGGGAGATGCATTCGTTATCGATGCTGTAAGAACCCCGCGGGGAAAAGGCAAGGCTGGAGGTAGCCTCTATCCGGTGAAACCGCTCGCACTCCTGCAGACGGTTTTTGAAGGATTGTCCCAACGGCATCATCTCGAGACAGAAAAAATCGATGATGCACTCATCGGCTGCGTTACGCCCGTTGGAGAGCAGGGCGGAAATATTGCCAGGACTGCGGTGTTGGCTTCTGGATGGAGTGAATCGGTTCCGGGGCTGACATTGAACCGGTTTTGTTCATCTGGTTTAGAATCGGTCAACCTCTCGGCTATGAAAATTATGTCTGGACAGGCACATCTAGTCGTTGCCGGCGGTGTCGAGTCCATGTCCCGCGTGCCAATGGGTTCAGACGGAGGAGCATGGCTTGAGGATCAGGAGGTGATTCAGCAACTGAAGTTGGTCCCACAGGGGATTTCAGCCGACTTAATCGCAACACTGGAAGGCTTTGACAGAGAAACCCTGGATCAGTTTGCCGCATCTTCCCAGCAAAAAGCCGCTAGTGCAACCGAACAGGGCCATTTTGACAGAAGCATGATTCCTGTAAAAAATCCCGATGGCACTGTTTTGCTACAACATGACGAAATTATCCGAGGAACAACTACTGCCGAAGTGCTAAGTAACCTAAAGCCAGCATTTGCAGCAATCGGAGAATCAGGCTTGGATGCGCTTGCGTTACAGAAATTTCCACAAATCTCCGCTATCAACCATTTCCATCACGCAGGGAACTCTTCAGGCATTGTAGACGGAGCAAGTGCCGTTTTGATTGGGTCGCGCAGAGGGTGTCGGCTGCTCGGACTCCGTCCTCGAGCGAGGATCTGCGCAATGGCAACAGTTGGGAGTGATCCTACTCTCATGCTGACTGGACCCACGCCAGCTACCCAAAAGGCCCTAAAAATGGCAGGGCTAGGGGTTAAAGATATCGATCTGTTTGAGATAAATGAAGCCTTTGCTTCGGTGGTTTTGAAGGCCATTCGAGATTTGAATATTGACCCCACCAAAGTAAATGTTAATGGCGGTTCCATTGCGATGGGCCACCCCTTGGGTGCCACTGGCGGAATGCTTCTGGGAACGCTTCTGGATGAGCTGGAACGCCGATCCTTAAAACATGGGTTGGTGACCATGTGCATTGGTGCAGGAATGGGAATTGCCACCATCATTGAACGCGTCTAGGTTTCAGCAACTGTTCCGCTTGGCCCATATTGTTTTCAATCAGCAACGATGGTGGTTCGGACTCTTTTTGCTCGCCTAAAGCCTGATTGGGGTTTTCTTTCTGAGCAACAAAAAATGGATGTATCCACCAAGAGCTGTCGATTTTGGGTACTTGGTGTGAGATCCACTGGAACTCCATGAAACCAGGGAATCAATCCAAAAAAGCATCCTTTCTGGCTCAAACCAGCATGTGGCTGGACACTGTGAAAATGGGCATAGATTCTCTGGTTTATTTGGGGTTCTAAAAAAGTAGAAAAAAAATGGACCTTTCCAGCTGGGTCAATCGTTATAAGTAGGAGCCTCACGGAGAGGACAGGATGATTCAGCTTATTTTGGGCAAAAAATATTTAAAAAGGATATAAACTTTTCAAACACTAACCCGTTAATACCAAGTGAGCAATGAAGCAGATAGCTTAAATACAAGGCTCAATAATCATTCAAATACTATTTTGTAATAGCAAATAAAGTCTTAGTTTTGTGCCATTGAAGCATGGAGTGTGTTCGTAATGAAGATCACTGTAGCAGAATTCCCTTTTTACCATCTCGTCTCAGTAACCGGAAAAATCACAATTGGTCTCGGTGATATCCAACTCCGTCATTTTCTGGCGGAAATGGTGGCGAATGGTGCCAGAAAAATCATCCTGGATTTGTCGAAAGTTTCTTACATCGACAGTTCTGGCCTGGGTGAATTAATCCACATTTACAAAGGGATTCGCCAGCAAAATATTGATATGTGCCTTGTAGGTTTGAATGCCAAACTCTACAGGACTTTGGATCTCGCCCAATTAATTTCCCTCTTCCCCATTTTCGACTCTGTGGAAGACGCTGCCATGATGAATGTCTCAGCAGCATAAACGCTTAATCTAGCGCGGAGTAGAACCGAATTCCTCGCGAAATCTCAAGGAAATCATAAAAAATCCTCCTCCTTTTGTTTTGTCCACGACTCCTCCAGATCTTCGGAACTGGAACTTTTAATCCCATCCTTGTGAAAACAGGGGTGGGCTTTTTTGTTTTTTGGGATCTCATTCGTTTTAAATGATGGTTTTTAATAGATGGTTTAGATCCAGATTTTAAAAGGACAATAATACCAAGATTTTCGTATTCCTTTTAGAACTAGAAAACGCCTTTAGTCGTTGGGTAATCCTTGAGAGCAGGGATATTGAGTTGAAGCAGTTATTGCCAAACGAAATGTTGGGGGTATTTTAATCAATGCCGCCACCTAGGGAAAAGGCCTGAGGACCTAGTGACAGGATTCGAAGACCCGAGAGGGTAACTTCAGCAGAAAGAAGAACCAGAAAAGGTTGTAGAAGAGGAGAGCAGCCAGGGAACATTTCATCTCAACTCAGAATGGGCTACAATGCCCCGCCCGGGATTGTGCTGTTGTGGACTCACCAATGGGTGTCGTTGACACTTCGAAAGATGAGGCAATCTATGGGGAATAACTTGAGCTACAAAATGAGGAGAATCGGTCATGGGTCTGTCTGCAGGTATTGTGGGTTTGCCAAATGTAGGTAAATCTACCATTTTTAATGCGCTAACAAATGGAAAAGCACAAAGCGCCAATTACCCTTTTTGCACTATCGACCCAAATACTGGAATGGTGCCTGTGCCTGACCCTCGCCTCGACATCATTCAGACTTTCGTGAAAAGTGAAAAGGTTTTACCGGCAATGCTGGAGATAGTGGACATTGCGGGTTTGGTGAAAGGTGCGAGCACGGGAGAAGGTCTCGGCAACCAGTTTTTGGCGAACATCCGCCAGGTTGATGCGATTCTCCATGTGGTGCGCTGTTTTGAAGACGAAGATGTGGTTCACGTGGATGGTGAAGTTAACGCTCTTCGCGATGTCGAAACCATTGAGACTGAACTGATGATTGCGGATGTTGAGACTCTCGAAAAACGCCTGAAACGCATTCAGAAGATGACAGACCCTCAGTCAAAAGCGGAGGCAGCAGCAATCAAAGCAGCTCTCGAACTCCTTATGCGCGGCGTTTGGCTTGAGCGTAGTGACTTGGATGAAGCTCAGCGAGAAGTCCTTGCTTCCCTGTTTTTGCTGAGCATGAAACGGGTTCTTTACCTGGCCAACGTCCACGAGGATGACCTCAAGGGAACGCATCCCATGGTTGCGAAACTCAGGGAACATGCCATGTCCATCCATGCTGGGTTGGTTGTGATCTCTGGAAAAATAGAATCCGAACTGGCCGATCTCAGCCTTGAAGAAAAAACAGAGATGCTGCAAGATTTCGGTATGGATGAACCAGGCTTGAACGTTCTTGCGCGCGAAACCTACAGGCTTTTGGGATTACAAAGTTATTTCACAGCCGGGCCAAAAGAGATTCGCGCTTGGACGATTAAGCAAGGAACCAAAGCTCCCCAAGCCGCAGGAGTCATCCATTCAGATTTTGAGCGTGGCTTCATTCGCGCAGAGGTTTTTACCATTGATGACTTAAAAAAGCATGGGTCCGAAGCGGAAATTCGCACCAAAGGTCTCATGCGGCAAGAGGGCAAAGAGTATGTCGTTCAGGATGGCGATGTCATTCACTTCAAATTCAATGTGTAAGATACCCCATTTGACGGGTCAAAACCAAACCGGCATTGTGCTTGGAGACATTGCTGTGCTACAATCCGTCGGTTACAAATGATCCAGACGCGGTGAGTCCTGGGTCTTCATTAAATGAGGAGCGCCTGTACATCCCAATGGAAAAGCAAACTAAGCAATCGATTATTGAAACATATCGTCACCATAATGGTGATACAGGATCGCCTGAAGTTCAGGTCGCAATCCTGACAGAACGAATTAACGAACTGACAGAGCATTTCAAAGTTCACAAACACGACCATCACTCGCGTCGTGGTCTTTTGAAAATGGTTGGTAAAAGAAAACGCCTACTCGATTACATCAAGAAAAGTAGCAACGATCGCTATACAGCGCTAATCGGCAGGCTTGGTCTTCGTAAGTAAAGGACCGAAACAAAAAACAAAAGCCCCTTAGAAACGGTTTCAGTGTTTTAAGGGGCTTTTTGTATGTACTGAACCATGGGAATCTTGGCAAAATGGCCGGGGTCGGTGGACATTGTTAGGAGCAAGCAAATGATCATCAAAGAATCGATCGACCTCGGTGGGAAAGAGTTAAGCATTGAGGTTGGCAAACTCGCCAAACAAGCACATGGGTCGGTAGTTATCCGGCAGGGTGGCACCATGTTGCTGGTCACCTGTACTGGCTCGGAAGAAGCAAAACCCGACCAAGGTTTTTTCCCGCTAACTGTGGACTACCGCGAGAATTTCTATGCCGGTGGACGTTTCCCAGGTGGCTTTTTCAAACGTGAAGGTAGAGCCAGCACAAAAGAAATCCTTGTAAGTCGCATGATTGACCGACCGATGCGACCCATGTTCGACAGCAACTATCTGGGTGAAACTCAAATCCAAGCTATGGTCCTCAGTTATGACGGGATTAACGAACCTGACTACCTGGCCATTAGTGGTGGACCTGCCGCTGCTTTTCTCTCAAGAGTACCATTCCCCCAACCTCTCGCAGGAGTGCGCGTGGGTTTGATTGATGGCGAATTTGTCGTGAACCCTACGCTGCAGGAGCGTGAAGTAAGTAAGCTGGACCTGATGGTTGCAGGGACCAAAGAAGCCATTGTTATGGTGGAAGCGGGTGCTGACTTTATCTCTGAAGAACAAATGGTTGAAGCCCTTGTTTTTGGGCACGAGAATATTAAAAAAATATGCGAATTAATTGAGCGTGTTGGGGCACAAATGGACATCCAGAAATGGCAGACTGCTGCCCCTGATCTGGACCAGGAGCTCTTGGATGATGTTACCCAAAAATGCAGTGGCCCCATCTTGGAGGCGCTTCTGGTTAAAGGCAAACACGCTGTGGACCAAGCTTTGAAACTCGCTAAAAATGCCCTCTTGGAAACCTATGCTGAAGATGAAGAAAAGCAAGCAAAAGCAAGCAAGTATTTCGGCATGGTTAAAGAGACTGTTTTCAGAAATTATCTGATTGAGCAAGGGAAGCGTACCGATGGACGAGCAATGGAT
>Ga0214472_10009251_pt1 | contig 10278 bp, 10 predicted proteins | sample RVTome_6_FD_207662 | JGI IMG/M metagenome (GOLD analysis project Ga0214472, IMG submission 207662) | Soil microbial communities from uranium-contaminated site in the Upper Colorado River Basin, Wyoming, United States - RVT140D175 | ecosystem: Environmental > Terrestrial > Soil > Contaminated >...
AGGGGCCATGATGGGATCGACTTGGTGCGGGGCTTGCGCAAACTACCCGAACTGGCCCAGACCCCGGTGGTGATGACTTCCGGGATGGACGTCTCAGAGCAGAGTCTGGCGGCCGGGGCGAATTCCTTTATGCTTAAACCCTACGACCCAGAAGTGCTGCTGCAAACCATTCGCAGCCAGCTGGGCCAGACTGGGGGAACCCAAAGAGAGACATGACCAGACGCAAGAAACAGGCAACGGCAGGCAACTGGTACACCGTCGATCTCCACCTGCACACCCCCGCCTCGGCCGACTACCAGGAACCCACGGTGAGGTACCTGGAGATCCTGCGCACGGCGGCCGCCCGGGGGCTGAACATGATCGCCATGACCGACCACAACACGGTGGTCGGATTTCGCCGGCTGCAGGATGAGCTGGCGGAGCTCGAGATGCTGGAGAAACTGGGCCGGCTGCGCGACGAAGAGACCGCCCGGCTGAAGGAGTTTCGAGACCTGCGCAACAAAGTCCTGGTGCTGCCGGGCTTCGAATTCACCGCCACCTTTGGTTTCCACATCCTGGGGATATTTCCGCCCGACACGCCGCTGCGCGAGCTGGAGCTGCTGCTGCTCAAGCTGAACGTGCCGGCCGACGAGTTAGATGCAGGATCGGTAACCGTGGGGGCCAGCTCGGATGTGCTCACCTGCTATCACGCCATCGATCAGGCGGGAGGCCTGGCCATCGCCGCCCACGCCAATTCGAGCAATGGCGTCGCCATGCGCGGGTTTCCCATCGGCGGCCAGACCAAGATCGCCTACACCCAGGATCTCAGCCTGCATGCCCTGGAAGTGACCGATCTGGAGCAGCGCGGACGGCGCAGTACCGCGGGATTCTTCAGCGGGATCAAGCCCGAATACCCGCGGCGCATGCACTGCATCCAGGGTTCGGACGCGCACCGATTGCGGCGCGATCCGCAGAACCCCAAGCAGCTGGGGATCGGCGATCGCGCCACCGAGATGCTGCTGCCCGAGCCCACCTTCGAGGCCATCAAGGATCTGTTCGCCAGCCAGGACTTTGCCCGCACCCGCCCGCAACAGCCGCGGGGCGACCGGACCTTCGATTTCATCGGCGAGACCCGCGAAGACGGCCCCAACATCGTCCAGGCCTTCCATGAGAGCATGACGACCCGCGCCGGAAAGCTGTATGCGATCATCGCCGACGTATGCGCCTTCGCCAACACCAACGGCGGCACGGTGCTGGTCGGCCTGAGCGCCGACCCCAAGCAGCCGCCCAAAGGCGTCCCCAATGCCAAAGAAGCGCGCAGCCGGCTGGAGCGCGAGATCAGCCAGCGCATCAGCCCACCCCTGAAGTGCCAGGTGGACGTGCAGGAGACGGGCGGGGTGACCATTCTGCGAGTCCTGGTGCCCCGCGGCGAGGACGGGCCCTACGCGGTGGATGACAACAAGATCTACGTCCGCGAGGAGGCCGAAACCGGCCTGGCGGTGCGGGACGAGATCGTGGCCATGGTGGTGCGCCGCCGAGGGGAGCCGGCCGCGGCCGCAGAAGCGGTCGCGGAAGCGCCGAGGCACAGGGAGCACCCCCGGGAGCCTGCCAAGGGCCTGCCCGCCCCGCCCCGCACCGGCGTGGAGATCGTCGAGGTGGAGGAGCGGGACGGGGTGCACTACTACACCATGCGAGATCTGCGCAACGGCAACGTGGTCAAAAACGTCACCAGGTCCTCCGCCCGGCGCCTATGGCACTACGCCATCGAGCAGCGGCAGGCGCTGCCGGAGGATCTGGGCCAGCTGACGGCCACCTGGCAGGGCGACATGGCCGTGCTGCGCAAGCGGGGCGCGGGAAAATCCGCTCGGTACGATCTGGCGCAGCTGCAGAACGGTGCGGTCCGAATCTACTTCGGAGTCACCGACGACGGTGTCCACGGACCCTGGCGCGATCTGGTCGGCGGGGAGGGGGAGTAGTCGCGCGTGGCACGCCGGGTCGGCGTGTTGACCGTCTCGGACCGTTCCGCTCTCGGCGAACGAGAAGATCGCTCCGGTCCGGCTCTGGCAGGTCTGCTGCAGACCCACGGCTGGACGGTGGCCGTGGCCGAGATCGTCCCGGATGAGCGCCCGCAGATCCGGGCAACCCTGGAGCAGTGGGCCGATTCGGGCTCGGTAGATTTGATCCTGACCACCGGAGGCACCGGCTTCGCTGCCCGCGACCTGACCCCGGAAGCCACGTTGGAGGTGCTCGACCGCCTGGCGCCTGGCCTGGCGGAGAGCATCCGGGGCGCCGGAATGCGGGCGACCCCCCATGCCATGTTGGGCCGCGGGGTGGCCGGCCTGCGTGGCCGGGTGTTGATCGTGAACCTTCCGGGAAGCCCGCGAGCCGCGCAGGAGAGCCTGGAAGTGATCCTGCCGGTGCTCCCGCACGCGTTGGACCTATTGGCAGGTGAGGGCGGCGACCGCGGCCACCAGCCACCGGTCCACAAACCCCTGGCCTAAGTTCACGGTTCGTAGATTGCCGCTTGACTCGGCCGCGCGTTGGCCGTACACTGTGATTGACCCCTCCCCCCCGGGGGGGGTTAAACCGGGTGGGGTGACCGATGGACCGCCGCGAAAGCCTGCGCCGCTTGAAGACCGCCGAAGGCCATATCCGCGGCATCGCGCGCATGCTGCAGGAGGAGGCCTACTGCATCGATGTCATCCGGCAGATCCAGGCGGTGCAGTCGGCCCTGTCCAAGGTCAGCCTGCAGATCCTGGACGACCATCTGCACTCCTGTCTGACCACGGCCGTGCGCGGGGAAGACGCCAACGCCCGCGAGCGGGTGCTGCAAGAGATCGCCGAAGTATTCGCCGTGCGCAAATCTGCCTGACCAAGGGAGGAATCACCCAGCATGGAAAACCGAACCTACACCATTCCCGGGATTCACTGCGGCCATTGCGTCAGCACCATCGAACGCGAGCTGTCCGAGCTGCAAGGCGTGCAAAGAGCCAAGGCCGACCAACTCACCCACCGGCTGGAGGTCGAGTTCGAGCCGCCGGCCACCGAGGCCCAGATCACCACACTGTTGGCCGAGATCAACTACCCGGTCGCGGTCTAGAGCGGGCCGCAAGGCAGCATGGCCGAGAACGTGAAGCACCTCACCCTGCCGATCACCGGCATGACCTGCGCCAACTGCGTCGCCACCGTCGAACGCGGTCTGCGCAAGCTGGAGGGCGTGGACCAGGTCACGGTCAACCTGGCCACCGAACGCGCCAGCCTGGCGTATGACCCGGCTCAGGTCGATGAGCGGGCCATCCTGGCCCGGGTTGAGCGGGTGGGCTATGGCGTGGCCACCGGTCGGGCCGACCTGCTGGTGCAGCGTTTGGCGGACGACAGCGATGGCCGTCGCTTGGAGCGGGCACTGCTCGGCCTGTCGGGCGTGCTGCAAGCCACCGCCAATCTGGCCACCGAGCGGGTCCTGGTCGAGTACATACCGACCGTGCTCAGCCAGCGCGAGATCCGTCAGGCGATCGACAAGGCCGGATTTCGAGCCGTCCAGGCGGAGGGCGGGACCGAAGATGCCGAGCAGCTGGCCCGCGATCGGGAAATCGGCAAGCAGCGCCGCTTGTTGCAGATCGGGCTGGCCCTCACCGTGCCGTTGTTCGCCCTGTCCATGGCCGGAGACCTCGGCTGGATCTCGTCGCACAGCCTGTGGGTTCGCTGGGTCATGCTGGCGCTGGCCACACCGGTCCAGTTCTACGTCGGGGCTCAGTACTATCAGGGCGCTTTCAAGGCCCTGCGCAACGGCTCCGCCAACATGGATGTGCTGATCGCCATGGGCTCCTCGGCCGCCTACTTCTACTCGTTGCCGATCCTGCTGGGCTGGATCCAGGGCCACGTGTATTTCGAGACGGCCGCGGTCATCATCACCCTGATCGTGCTGGGCAAGTATCTGGAGGCCCGCGCCAAGGGGCGCACCAGCCAGGCCATCCGGGCCCTGCTCAGCCTGCAGGCCAAGACCGCCCGGGTCCTTCGCTCCGGGCAGGAGGTCGACCTCCCGGTCGAGCAGGTGCAGGTCGGAGACCTACTCATCATCCGCCCAGGCGAGAAGATCCCGACCGACGGCGTGGTATTGGAGGGCCGGACCGCGGTGGATGAGTCCATGCTCACCGGCGAATCGATGCCGGTGGACAAGATCGCCGGCGCGGAGGTCTTCGGGGCAACCCTCAACCGCATGGGATTGATCCGGGTGGAGGCCACCCGGGTGGGCAAGGACACCGCCCTGGCTCAGATTGTGCGCCTGGTGCAGGAGGCGCAGGCCAGCAAGGCGCCCATTCAGCGCTTGGCCGATCGGGTCGCGGCGGTCTTCGTGCCGGCCGTGATCGGCGTGGCGCTGCTCACCTTCCTGGGCTGGTATTTCCTGGCTGCGCCGGCAGCCGGCATCTCCCCCTTCACCCGCGCCTTGATCAACATGGTGGCGGTATTGGTCATCGCCTGCCCGTGCGCCATGGGCTTGGCCACACCCACCGCGGTGATGGTCGGGACCGGCAAGGGGGCCGGGCTGGGCATCCTGTTCAAGAACAGCGAGGCCCTGGAGCGGGCAGGCCAGGTGGACACGGTGGTGCTGGACAAGACCGGGACCATCACGCTGGGACATCCGGTGGTGACCGATGTGCATCCGCAGGCCTGGAGGGGGGATGAGCAGGACCTGCTGCGCCTGGCCGCCAGCGCCGAACGAGGATCGGAACACCCGCTGGGTGAAGCGATGGTGGCTGCCGCCACCACCCGCGGCCTGAGGCTGGCCGAACCGGAGGCTTTCCAGGCCTTTCCCGGCCTGGGAATCGCGGCGCAGGTGGAAGGCCACGCCGTGCTGGTGGGAACGGTCGAGTGGCTCACCCAGCGAGGGGCGGGACTGAACGGCCTGGAGCGATCGATGTCCATGCTCCAGGCGCAGGCCAAGACCGCCGTCGCCATCAGCGTTGACGGGGCGGCCTCGGGAGTGGTTGGCATCGCCGACACCATCAAAGAGGGCTCTCGGCAGGCGGTGGCCGAGCTGCAGGAACTCGGGCTGGACGTCATCATGCTGAGCGGCGACAATCGGCAGACCGCCGAGGCCATTGCTGCAAGCGTGGGGATCTCTCGAGACCGGGGAGAGGGGCATGTCCTGGCAGAGGTCCGGCCGGCTGACAAGACCGCCGAAATCCAGCGGCTGCAGTCCTCCGGGCGCACCGTGGCCATGGTCGGCGACGGTATCAACGACGCCCCGGCGCTGGCTCAGGCCCAGGTGGGTATCGCCATTGGCACCGGTACCGATGTCGCCATCGCAGCCGCGCCCGTCACGCTGATCGGGGGTGACCTGCGCGGCGTAGCCAGGGCGATCCGCCTCTCCCGCGGGACCCTGCGGACCATCAAGCAGAACCTGTTCTGGGCCTTCATCTACAACGTTCTGCTCATTCCGGCTGCGGCACTGGGTTTTCTCAATCCGATGCTGGCGGCGGGCGCCATGGCCTTCAGCTCCATCTTCGTAGTGAGCAACAGCCTGCGCCTGCGCGGTTTTCGGCTAGACTCCACCCGGTAGATCGTCCAGGATCCTTCCCCGCATGGATGTCACGCTTTTCACCCGTCGCGATTGTGAGCTCTGCGACCAGGCCAAGGCCGTGCTGCAGACCCTGCAGCCGGAGTTCCCGCATCGATTGATCGAGATCGATATCGAAGCGGACCCGTCCCTGCTGGAACAGTATGCAGAGCGCATTCCGGTGCTGAAAATCGGCCCCTACACCTTGCAGGCCCCGTTCAGCCCGACCCAGCTGCGGGTTTCGCTGGGCGCTGCGAAGCAGTCGCAGGCGGCCGCGGGAGACGCCGCTCCGGCCGATCAGCGGGGATGGGCGCTTCGGCTCAACCAGGGCCTGGTGGTCTTCGCCCGGCACTGGCTGGCGGTATTCAACCTGTTGATCTTCACCTATGTGTCGCTGCCCTTTGCGGCCCCTGTGCTGATGGAGGCCGGCGCCACCGGACCGGCGAATCTACTCTACACACTCTACTCGCCGTTCTGTCACCAGCTTGCCTTCCGCAGCTGGTTCCTGTTCGGCGAGCAGCCCGCCTATCCCAGCCAGCTGGCCGACACTCCGCTCCAGTCCTACGGGGCAGCCACCGGCTTCGATGAGCTGGACTACGCCGCGGCCCGCGCCTTCCGCGGGGATGAGCGGATAGGGTACAAGGTCGCACTCTGCGAGCGAGACATCGCCATCTATGGCGGCATCTTCCTGGCGGGGCTGGTCTTCGGACCGCTCAGGAAGCACGTCAAGCCGCTGCCGATCGCCCTCTGGTTGCTGCTGGGAGTCTTGCCCATCGCGCTGGACGGTGGGAGTCAGCTGCTCTCGGTCTTCCCGCTCTATCCACTGCCTGCCCGCGAAAGCACGCCCTTGCTCAGGTCGTTCACCGGCGCGCTCTTCGGCGTGATGAACGTCTGGATGGCGTATCCCTACGTCGAGCAGAGCATGCGCGAGACCCAGGCGGCCATCTCCGCCAAGCTTTCGGTGGCCCGCCAGCGAGGCGGGCAGACGTAGGTGGTACACTGCCGGCATGCCCTTCACCCAGCGCGGTGAGCTCCGCCTCTTTCAGTTCGAAAGCCTGCTCCGACACAACCTGAACCACGCCGTTTTCACCCGACGCGGGGGCCTCAGCCCCGATCCGTGGCGCTCGCTGAACCTGGGCGGCACGGTGGGCGATGCGCCCGAGCGCGTCGCTGAGAACAAGCGCCTGGCGCTGGCGGCGCTGAATCGCTCGCCGGAGTCGGTGTGCGAGGTCTGGCAGGTCCACTCCAGCCGGGTGCTGCTGGCCGAAGGGCCCCGCGGCGCGCAGCCGCCGATCCAGGCCGACGCCATGATCTGCAATCGCCCGGAGGTCACGCTGCTCATGCGGTTCGCCGACTGTGTGCCCATCTTGCTCTTTGACCCGGTCCGGTCGGCCATCGGGACAGTGCACACCGGCTGGCTGGGCACGGTCCGCAAAGTGGCGGCCGAGACCGTGGCCCGCATGCAGCAGGCCTTCGGAAGCCGGCCGGCCGACCTGCTGGCCTGCATTGGTCCTTCGATCGGCCCCGACCATTACCCGGTCGGTCCAGAGGTCGTGGAGCAGGTGCGGCAGGCCTTTGGCCAGGAGGCAGAGCGCCACCTGCTGCCTCAGGACGGGCAAGTGTGCTTTGACCTGTGGTCGGCGAATCACAGCCTGCTGGCCAAATCAGGGGTGGCTTCCATCGAACTGTCCGGCGTTTGCACGGCCTGCCATCTCGAGGACTGGTTTTCCCATCGGGGCGACCGCGGGCAGACCGGGCGCTTTGGTGCGGCCCTGACCCTGGACGGCTAGCGCGGGCGTGGGGAATCCGGGTTTGACAGAAATCGAACATAACCTGAGCCAGCTGCGCGAGCGCATCCGCCGCGCCTCGGAACGTGCCGGGAGGATCCCATCCGAGGTCCAGCTGGTGGCGGTGACCAAGGGTTTCCCACCCGAGACGATCCGGTTGGCGGCGCAGGCCGGTCTCACTCAGGTTGGAGAGAACCGGGTTGAGGAGGCCCTGCCTAAGCGGGCGGCCCTGGCCGATCTGCCCGAGTTGGCGTGGCACATGATCGGCCACCTCCAGAGCCGCAAGGCTGCCCTGGTCCCGGGCGCCTTTCGGATGGTGCATTCGGTGGACCGGCCCAAGATCGCTCGCCTGCTCGACCGGCAGGCCGGTTCCGCTGGCCTGCGCCTTCCCGTCTTGCTGCAGTGCAACGTCTCCGGAGAAGCCACCAAGAGCGGCTGGCCGCTGGCCGATCGCTCCGCCTGGGAGACCGTCCTGCCCGAATTCGACCAAATCGCCCGGCTTCCGCACCTGCAGCTGATGGGTCTGATGACGATGGCCCCGCTCACCCCCGAACCGGAAGCCGCCCGGCCGGTCTTCCGAACCCTGCGCCACCTGGCGGAATTCCTACGGGACCGGACGGCGTGGGGCTGGGAAGTGCTCTCCATGGGGATGAGCGATGATTTCGAGATGGCGGTGGAAGAGGGCGCCACGCTGCTGCGCATTGGGCGGGCGTTGTTCGGACCGCGGCTGGAAGGCTGAGGCGGTGTCTCTAGGACTTCCCTCCTCCGTCCCCATCCGGCGATCTATGGGATAATAGGCTGGCTAGGGAACCGTCCGGTGGAACTGCTGATCACCGTCATCAGGTTGCTCTCACTGCTGCTTACCCTGGCGGTCCTGGCGGATATCCTCGTAAGCTTCATTTTGAGTCCGTACCACCCGATCCGCCGCTACCTGGATGCGCTGGTCGGTCCGCTGCTGGCTCCTATTCGCAGGATCGTGCCGTTTGTCGGCGGCCTGGACTTTAGCCCGATGGTGCTCATCATCCTCATTCAGATCGTAGAAGACGTTCTGATCATGCTGCTGCGAGGACTGTCGAGCTAAGGCCGAGATGCCAAAACCCAAGCTGCACGACGGCAAGCGCGGCGCCGCGCTCACGGTTCGGGTGACGCCCCGGGCGCGCAAGAGCGAGTTCGCCGGGGTCCTTGAGGACGGGACCTTGCGGGTCCGAATCAAGGAGCCCCCGGTGGGGGGCAAGGCCAACCAGGCCTTGATTGCTTTCCTGGCCAAGGTGCTGGGAGTGCGCAAGAACCGGATCGAGATCGTCGCCGGGGAGAGCGGCCTGGATAAGATCGTGGCCGTAGAATCGATGAGCGCAGAAGAAGTGGAGAACCGGATCCAGGGCTGGCTGGATTCCTGAGGCTACATTCCGAACTTCATCGGCGAGGGCAGTTCCACGCCCGTCGCCGTCAATCGCCACAGGGTCTCAAAGGCAGCATCGCGCAGGTGGTCCTCGCCGGAGCGCAGGGCCTTGTACAGCTCCAGGCTCAGTTCTTCGCCGCCGCTCCAGGCCAAGGCCTCGATGGCCGCGATCTGCTCGTCGGTTGAACCGTTATTGAGCGCCCGGCGTACCAGATCCAGGGCTGCTCGCCCCGGAACCATCCCTACCCCCTCGCGGGCCGCGTAGGCCACCAACCAGGGCAGCTCGGAAAGGTCCTTCGGGGCCGCGTAGACCTTCCAGGGCGGGTTGCGCCGCTGCTCCAACGCTTCCGCGGCGGCCCCGCGAACCACCCACTGGTTGTCGTCCACCTGGACCTTCTCCAGGATCTCCTCGGCCCAGCGGTCCGGGATCCGGGCCAGCCCGAACACCGCCGCCCGCCGGGTGAGCAGTGCATCGTGCTCGGCCGCTTCCCGCAGCATGACGTATCCCTCGCCGGTGTTGGCCGCCAGGGCCTCGGCGGCCGCCAGGCGGACCGCTTCCTCGCCCTCCAGCAGCGCATGCCCCAGCGCTTCCAGAGCCGGATCGGTTCCAATGGCCGCCAGCCCCAGGCAGGCGGCCTGGCGCACCAAGAGCACCGGGTCCTTGGTGGTGATCGCCGCCAATTGCGGAATAGAGTCTTCGTCCGCAATCCCTCCCAGGCCCAAAGCCCCCAGCACCCGGCTGGCGGCGGTCTCTGATCGCAGCATGCGCTGGAAGAGGATATTCACCGAAGACTCGGCCGACTGTGCCAGCAGGTGCAGCGCCCGCAGCCGCAGGCCGTAGGGGTTGCTGCCCTCCTGCACCACCATCGCCAGCTCCCGCAGCAATCGCGCCCGCCAGGCGGCTTTGCTTGGGGAGCCCGGCAGCCAGCGGGCGACTCGCAGGAGCTCCAGCTTCAGCGGTTCTCGGTTGGTGTTCAGCAAACGCTGGACCGCCGAGTCGGCCTGGCCTAGTGTGGCGAAATACTGCAGCGCAGACTGAGCGGGCGCCCAGGTGGAATTGAGCAGTCCCTCCAACGGGCCAGCCTCCAGCATGGCGCGGGCCGCGAAGTAGGCTCCCATCACCGGCTGCTGGAAGGACAGCTTGCTGTCGGCCCTGCGCATCAATATCCCGGCTTCCACCAGATCTCCGACCGGCACGCCGCGGGGGACGGATCGCTCGGGCATCGAGGCCATGCCGCCCTCCAGCCAGCTCAGCCCCACCTGCTCGGCGTGAGACTGCTCCTCGGTGCTGAGCATCCGAGCCGCGTAGGAGGCCAGCCCATCGACCGCCCGTCCCCCCCGAACGTCGCCGGCATAGGAAGCCCAGGCGCGCAGGGTGATCTCGGCGGGGGTCGCGCCCCGCATCGCTCCCGCCAACCAGCCGTTGATTAGGGCCGGATCCAGGTCGCCCAGCCGGCTCTTGGGCAGCCGGGGAGCCACGAATTCCCTCCAGGACTTCGCCCAGGCCGCCAGAAAGGTCCGCTGCTCATGCTCCGTCCAGGGCGCCATGCTCACCG